>Ga0105240_10010290_pt1 | contig 13170 bp, 9 predicted proteins | sample KBSC54metaG_FD_80426 | JGI IMG/M metagenome (GOLD analysis project Ga0105240, IMG submission 80426) | Corn rhizosphere microbial communities from Kellogg Biological Station, Michigan, USA - KBS C5-4 metaG | ecosystem: Host-associated > Plants > Roots > Rhizosphere > Soil | place: Michigan, USA... | reverse complement strand
TCTTCGACGGCCGCAAATCCTCATAGGCCATGGCGACAATGCGCTTTCCGGTCTCATAAGCGATCTGCGCCCGCTCGCTATAGGGGGCCGGGATCGCGGCACAACCCGGCAAAGACAGGCCCAACGCTTCCGCCACGGCGTTCATGGTCGATGCCGTGCCCATGGTATTGCAGTGACCGACGGACGGCGCCGTAGCGGCCGCTATGGCAAAGAACTGGTCATCCGTGATTTCCCCTGCCGCCAGACGCCGGCGGGCGCGCCAGATGGCAGTTCCCGATCCCGCCAGTTCGCCCGCGTGCCATCCGTCCAGCATCGGGCCGCCGGACAAGACAATGGCGGGAATATCCACCGTGGACGCCGCCATGATCGCGGACGGTGTGGTCTTGTCGCAGCCCGTGGTCAGAACCACGGCGTCGATCGGATAGCCGTAAAGAATTTCCGTGAGCGTCATCGCCGCCAGATTGCGGTCGAGGGCCGCGGTGGGGCGGCGGCAATTCTCGAAAATGGGGTGGGTCGGAAACTCGACTGCGATACCGCCGGCCTCGCGAATGCCTTCGCGTACCCGCTTGGCAAGCTCCAGATGGTGACGATTGCAAGGGTTGAGGTCGCTGCCGGATTGCGCAATGCCGATAATGGGCCGGCCGGATCGCAACTCATCCGCCGTCAAACCGTAATTCGCGAACCGTTCAAGATAGAGAGCGGCTTGATCGACACGCCCCGGTGCATCGAACCACTCCTGGGAGCGGAACCGGCGCTTGTCAGCCATAATCTGCCTCTCTCCGTATACTTGGCGGCGCCACGGTCACGCCCAGCCCGCATCGATCCAGAAATTATGCCCGGTACACATGCGGCTGTCGTCCGATGCCAGAAACAGCGCCAGGGCCGCGACATCCTCCGGCAGGATGCGCGTCTTGAGGCATTGCTGATCAATGATTTCTTTTTCGCCTTCGGGTGTGTACCAGCGTGCCTGACGCGGTGTTTTCACACTACCTGGAACGATGCAGGAAACCCGAATATTGTCAGGTCCAAGTTCGCGGGCCAGCGAGCGCGTCATGCCCTCGATGCCGGCCTTGCAGATTTCATAAAGCGCCAAATCGCGCAATCCGAGATGCCATGAAATCGAGCCAAAGTTGAGAATCACACCGCCGCCCCTTTGCTTCATGCCAGGCACCACGGCCTTTGCCGCGAACAGCATGTGGCGCAGATTGACGGCGATACGATCGTCCCAATAGGCGGGCGTGATAGTCTCCAGATTGTGCCGATCGTCGCTGGCGGCATTGTTCACCAGAATGTCGATTGGACCCGTCGCGCGAAAGAAGTCGGCGATCGCTTCAAGATCACGTAAATCGATCCGATGGTATTTGGGCGCGATTCGAACGCTCGCCAACCCGGCGATGATTGCTTTTGCTTCCTGTTCAAGGATATCGACGAAGATCGTTTCAGCGCCCTGCCGCGCGAAGCCGGCGACCAGGGCGGCGCCGATACTGGACGCGCCGCCGGTCACGACCACGCGCTTACCTTCAAGACTGGGATAAATAGCTGACGGCATCGCCCCACCATCCCACGCTGTATAACCCCGTTCTTACCAGAGGAGAGGCGAACGACCAACGTTTAAGGACTGTCCCAGTGAACTTCGCCGTCTTCGGTGGTGCGGCTGCCGACCAGCATTGTTGCGCCACGCCGGAGTGCCTCGGGATTGGACGCTTCGAGCCAGCGCAGATAAGCAAATCCGACGAGCATCGCGCCCAGATACAGATAGGGCGCCATATTGTAAGGCCAGCTGGGCACCGGATAGACGGTCACGAACAGGACAGGCACGAAAGTCAGCGTCCCGGCCCAGGGGAATATGGCATGCCGCCAGACCGAAAAGCGTTCGCGCTGCGTCCGCCGCATATACGAAGTGAGGGCCAAATTGGCCATGGAATAAAGCACGATCACAGCCAGCGCCGCGATCGTCTCCAGGAATCCGAAGATGAAGTCCGGCCGCAGCAGCAGTCCCACCAGCAGCACTGCCCCGAAGCCGAATAGCTGCTGAAACCCGATTGCGAAGGCCGGCGTCTGAAAGACGGGATGAATCTTCCCGAATTGCGCAGGCAGCGTGCCGGCTCGCCCCATCGTGTACATCACGCGGGATGCGGAATTGGTGCACGCCAGCCCGACCGCTATGGAGCTGTTGATCAGGGCCAGGACGATTAACCACCAGCCGGCGCCCCACAGAGCGCGGCCGAGATCGTAGAAGGGATTGGGGTTGTTTGCGAAGGCCGCCATGTTTCCCGTGCCCCAACCGATCGCGCTCGCATAGGACGTAAAAATATAGAAAATACCGATGGCGATCAGTGAGAACAGAACAGCCTGGCCGACATGCTTGGCGGCGCGCCGGGATTCTTGGGCAAGCGGCACGGGGCTTTCAAAACCGCTGAGCGAAAGGACGGCAAGAACCGTTCCCCCAATGATCCCCTGGAACTGATGCGGCGACAGAGACGGACGCAAGGGCGCCAGATAGCTCGACCGGGGTCCCGGATGGGCCAGACACGCAATTGCCAGCGCCAGCATGATCAAAAGTTCGATACCGCCAAGCAGTACGGTCGTCCGCATCGACAAACGGATTCCGCGGCGCGTGATGAGCCACACAGCTGCGAATATCGCGCCCGCCAAAAGCCACCAGGGAACACTCACAGCGAACTGGGTCTTCAGCATGTCGGAAATCAAGTAGCCCAGGAAACCCAGCGTGCCCGCCGGGCCCAGAAAATCGTAGATCAGATAGCTCCAGGTCGCTAGGAAGCCGACATGACTTCCCAGCCCGCGGGACGTGAAGGAGTAATAACCGCCGCTGGACGGCATGAATCGCGAAAACTGGGCAACGGTGTTGCCGGTGAAATAGCAGGCGATGGTTGCAAGCAGAAAAGAAAGGGGCATGGTCGGGCCCGCCTGCAGGGCGACGATCGGAAAGGCAAACAGGATATTGGAAGCCGGCGCGATATGCGTGATGCCTTGGAGTACAAGCTCCGGAAGGCCGAGGGCGTTGCGCCGAAGCTGCGGGTCGGCGGTAAGATCGCTCGCGGCGGTCGTCATAGGCGATCTCCCTGCCGTTGGAACTGGTTCAATTAAGTCGGAATGTCACCGAACCGCGAAAATTTGATTGGGCTCGAGAAAGAAGGGCGCAACAACGGCAGGTATATTGGAGAGCGGCAGAATTTCCTCCGGCAGATCGATGCCCAGCACATCGATCATGAAATCCCGGCGCTTTTGACACCGGGCGAAACAGTCCGGATACAATTTTTGCAAGTCAGCGCGTAACGCCGCGTCTGCGAGCACAAGTCCATCCTCCATCCTGGTCGAGAAATAGGTTGGCGATGACGGTATGACGTCCACCTGGATGGCCATGCCGGATTGAAGCGGGATGTCCGATCCGGGGAAGATGGGAGAACTCACCCATTCATCCAAGTGAATGAGGTGACCGGGGTTCAGAAAAATTCCGAATTGGTCGAAAGGCAATCTGTCCGCGATAAGCTTCGAGAGCTTCCCGCCCGGCGCGCCGATTTTCAAAAGGCCAAACCATTCGGCCATGGCCGCAAAATAAGGGCCCGCGAACGCTTCCACGTAATCTTGCGCCGGTGGGGTCAAATCATTCGCCGACCCGGCAACCCAGCCCGCGCGACAGATATTGCTGCCCCAATAGGCGATGTTCGACGCCAATGGCGATCCCCTCTCGATACGCGCGCCAACGGGACCAGAAAGGCCCAGTTTTCGATTGGCTTCCGTCACAAGGGTCATATGACAGGACAAAGGCTCGCCATTGTAGCCGACATGCTGGCACAGCTCTGTATCGGTCATACCGGGGCGAAGCGCGAACAACATGCGCTTCATGCCTTCGGACGCGAGAATATTGGTGTATTCGAAATAGGCGATTTCCGATGGTGAGCAATGCGCCCGCAATCCGGCGCCGGGATCCATCATCAGTGACGTGGCGTTCAGAACGGCATCGCGGCCGGCAAGATCACGAAGGGTATCCACCAGATAGGACGGCAGGTCGATGGCGTGCACACCGTCGGGGTGCTCTGTATCCGCAAAATACTTCCAACCGATACAGCCAATCCTGGTGCCCGCGCCGATGCCCTCGCCAGCAAAAATGTCTTTGATTTTGCGGCTGGCGTCGCGCGGCTGGTTGAGCAGAGAGAAAGGCTGGAATCGTTCCGCCCGCAGCTTTCCCGCGGCATAGAGCGGGCTGACGCCCAGATATCCTTCACATTCATTGCCGACGATGAGAAGCGGCGTGCCGGCGCCCTTCACGACAAGCACGGCTTCTTCGAACCGGGGATCGAAATTCGTGAGATACGCCATACTCGCGAAATGCTCGCGATCGGCATATATGACGGCGTGGGTAAGCCGGCTTTCGGCCATGCGCGCGCGCAAGGCATCGAGCCGCTGTTCCAGTTCGACCGCCGCGACAGGTGGCGGCCGGTCGGCCAATCCAAACTCCGGCCAATCGGCTTCAATCAACCGGAACGCCTTGGCCGCACGACTCATGGAAACGCCCTCGCCACGCGAATCCTTTGTACCAGAGCGGATCGGATACCGTTAGCGGGAGAAATATGCCAAAGTTCATCGCAAGCACAGCTTAGGCCTGGAATGGGCCGGGCCTCAATCTGATCGCAGACGCAATGAATCCGAATAGGTCAACCGGCATCACCCTAGAGCCTCGGAGCGCGCGATGATAACCATCGCAGCCGACCTTGGCGGCACGAAGGTCAAGCTCGGGATTGTCATCGACGGCAAGATCGCACAACAGACCTCGATTCCCGCCATGTCCGGCGAAGGCCTTTCCCGCCGGCTGCCGGACATTGCCGCTGAGATCGATCGCCTTCTGGGGGCGCTCGGCTTGGATCGGCAGCGGTGCGACGTCATCGGGCTGACCTTTCCCGGTCTCGTCGATCCGACCGCAAACCGGGTCCGTGCGACCTATGGCAAATGGGACGACGCAGCCGGGATCGACCTGAACGCCTGGGCGAACGCGCGTTTTTCCTTGCCGCTTGTCATGGAAAACGACACCCGCCTTGCCCTGCTCGGGGAATGGCGCGCCGGTGCTGGCATCGGTTGTGACAATATCGTTCTGGTCACGTTGGGCACCGGTCTTGGTACCTCGGCAATCGTGGAGGGCATCCTTCTCACCGGTGTTCATGGCCAGGCGGGCGTCCTTGGCGGCCACTTCACCACCAATCGGCAAGGCGCGCGATGCACCTGCGGCAACATCGGGTGCGCCGAGGCGGAAGCCTCAACATGGGCGCTTGCGCGAATTGCCGCGAACCACCCCGAATTCGGAGTCAGCGCCCTTCGCGCCCGCGATGGCATCGATTACAGCGCACTCTTTGAACTTGCCAGACAGGGCGATTCCTGCGCCTTGGCATTGAAGACACACGCCATTGCCGTATGGTCCCAGATGATCGTGAATCTGATCCACGCCTATGATCCCGAACGGATCATTCTGGGTGGCGGCATTACAGCAGGCGCGGACGATTTTTTCGATGATCTGAAAGCCACCATTCTTTCGCTGGCCCACACGCCTTGGGGCCAGGTCGAGATCGTGATCGGCGATCTGGGCGCGTCCGCGGCGTTGTTGGGCCTCGATGCCCTGGCCCGCCAACGCCATCCGGAGCTGGCATGACAAAGTCCAATTACGACAAATTTCCCGTAATCCCTGTGCCCGGCGGCGAAGGCGCGGCATGGCGTGGCTGGGACGATATCGTGGCGCGCTGGCGTGCAGATAGCGAGCGGGACGCGCGATCGGTGGTTGCCATCGAATGCTATCCGGGCGTTGCTCACGACGAAATCGCCGACGCCTTGAGATCACACTGGCCCGGTGCAGAGCTGATCGACATGCATCAAGCCCTCCTGCCGGAGGAAAAGATTTCGGAATTGGTGGCGCCTTTTAGCGGCGGTGACGATCCGATTTTCGGCTATATGAGCAACCTGACCCTGGATCGTTTTTTCCAGCCCGATGCATTGGACGCGATCCGCACCCGTGCCGCCGCCGCGACCGAGCCGGTGATTCTGCTCGGGCCCGGCCCTTTTCTGGCGGCACCAACGACGGCGCTTCTTGTTTTTGCCGATATGCCGCGTTGGGAAATACAGCTGCGGCAGCGCCGGAATGAAATCGCCAATTTGGGATCCCGAAACAAGGCCGTGAAGGCCTCCCTGCAATACAAGCGGGCCTTCTTCGTGGACTGGCGCGTAAGCGACCGGCTCAAACAGGCCACGATGCAGCGCTGGGACTATCTTCTTGATACGACCGTGGCCCGCGATCCGAAAATGGTCACAGGTCCGGCATTCCGCCTCGCCCTTACCCACGCGGTTACACGCCCGTTTCGTGTTGTCCCGTTTTTCGATCCTGGCCCTTGGGGCGGGCAATGGATGAAGGAAGTATGCGATCTGGATCGTGATCAGGCCAACTTCGCCTGGTGTTTCGATTGCGTGCCGGAAGAAAACAGTCTTCGCTTCCGTTTCGGACCGATTGAGATCGAGGTGCCGGCGATCGGTCTCGTATTTGCAGAGCCCCGCGCCTTGCTCGGTCAGCCCGTGTTTGGCCGTTTCGGCGCGGAATTCCCAATCCGGTTCGATTTTCTCGACACCATGGCGGGCAGCAACCTCTCCATGCAAGTGCACCCGCGCACGGATTATATGCGGGAGCATTTCGGGCTGCCCTACACCCAGGACGAGAGCTATTACCTGCTCGATGCCAAGCCGGGCGCGCATGTCTATCTGGGGTGCAAAGCCGGTGTTCGCCGCCCGGATATGGAAGCCGCGCTTGAATCAGCGCAGCGCGGAGAGGGCCGCTTTCGCGATGAGGACTTTGTCGGCCGCTTCCCGGCCAAGGCGCATGATCACTTCCTGATACCGGCCGGCACGCTGCATTGCTCCGGCGCCGATGCCATGGTCCTGGAGATCAGCGCCACGCCTTATATTTTCACGTTCAAACTGTGGGACTGGGAACGGCTGGGTCTCGATGGCAAGCCCCGGCCCATCAATATCGCGCGTGGAATGGACAATGTCTGCTGGGACCGCGACGAACATTATGCCGCGAAGCATCTGATCAACCAGATCGTTCCCCTGGGAAAAGGTGACGGTTGGCGGGAAGAGCGCACGGGATTGCACGAGGCCGAATTCATCGAGACCCGCCGGCACTGGTTCACCGGCCCGGTGCAGCACGACACGGGAGGTTGTGAGAACGGCGGGGTCCAGGTGCTGAACCTGGTGGCGGGCCCAGAAGCCATCGTCGAAAGCCCCGCGGGTGCGTTCGAGCCATTCGTGGTCCATTATGCCGAAACCTTTATCGTGCCGGCCGGTGTGGGTCCTTACATGATCCGTCCCCATGGGCGCGGCATTGGTCAGGAATGTGCGACCATCAAGGCCTTTGTGAGAACCAGCGCATGAGTGCCGCCACGCTTCGATCCCTCGACATGGGCGCCTTGCTCGCGCGTTTCGACGCCGCGCGCGGGACAATCGAGGGCGCGCGCCGGACCGAGCGACGCCTCTCTGATCTTGCCGGCATCTTCCAGGACGAAGCAGTTTACAGGGCGACATGCGCGGCAGGCGATCCGCTTGTCTATTCGGTCGAAGCGGTCGAACCTGGGACCGGAGACGGCGACCTTCATTATGGTCTCGGTGTTATTTACCCCGGCCGGGTGGGCCGGGAGTATTTCATGACCAAAGGGCATCTGCACAGTTGGCGGGAAGCCGCCGAACTCTATATCGGCCTTTCTGGAACAGGCGTCATGCTTCTGGAGGACGAAGCTACCGGCGAAAGCCGGATGCTGCCTCTCGGTCCTGGTTGCGCCGTCTACGTGCCCGGCCGCACCGGCCACCGCACCGCCAATGTCGGGGAGACACCGCTCAGCTATATTGGCGTTTACCCGGCGCGCGCCGGCCATGACTATGGCGTCTACGCGTCACGGAATTTTCGCTACGCCATCATCGACGAAGACGGCGTGCCCAAAATGACCAGGAGAGATTCATCGCCTTTGTAACATGCGGGGGGATAGGCGTTGGCAGCAGAAAATACCGGTCTTGTTCGTGTCGCGCTGATTGGGGCCGTCGGGGGCCTGCTGTTCGGTTATGATACCGCCGTCATAAACGGCGCCACCCAATATCTCGCCCTGCATTTCGCCCTCAGCCCAGCCAAGGAAGGGTTGGCCGTGGCCAGCGCGCTGCTCGGCTGTATTCCAGGGGCTCTCGTTGCAGGTCATCTGGCGGACCGGTTCGGACGGAGGCCCGCGCTTTCTGGCTGCGCCTGGCTGTTTCTGGTCTCCGGATTGGCGTCCGCGATCGTTAGCACCTTTCCTCAATTTGTCGCCGCGCGGTTCGCCGCCGGGTTCAGTATTGGGCTCTGCTCGATGATCTGCCCCGTTTTCATCAGCGAATTCGCGCCGCCGGATTCACGTGGGCGGCTGGGCACCCTTTTTCAGCTGGGCATCGTAACCGGTATTTTCCTGACGCTGTTCATCAACGCGCTGATCCAGTCGTTCGGAGATGCGGCGTGGAATACGGATAGCGGCTGGCGCTGGATGCTGGGTTCGGAAGCCGTCCCCGCCATGATCCTGCTTGTGTTGTTGTTTGACGCGACGGAGAGCCCACGCTGGCGGCCTCGCGATCCGCTTGGAATCCAGAACGGCGAGCCGCTATTTGCCGCCAAGCACCGCAGAGCCCTCCTCATAGCCGTGATCATAGCGATCGTGTCGCAACTGAGCGGCATCAATGCGATCATGTATTATTCCACCAGAATCTTCTTCAGCGCGGGGATCGGCATCTCCAACGCTTTTTGGGCGACGATGCTGGTCGGCTTTGTCAATCTGATCTTCACCCTCGTCGCCACGGCGTTCATCGATCGCGCGGGCCGCCGTCAGCTCTTGCTGATCGGCCTCACGATACAGACTGTTTCCTTGGGAATTGTGGGCTTCCTGTTTCTGCATCCTGGTGGAAACCTGCTTCTGCTCGTTTCGATTCTGGCTTTTATCGCTGCCTTTGCCATGGCGCTCGGACCAATCTCGTGGCTTTTGCCGTCGGAGATTTTCGCCGATGCCGTCCGCGGGCGGGCGATGGCGCTTGTCGCATTCACCGTGTGGGCGGGCGCCTATGTCGTCGCGCAAACCTTCCCGATCTTGAATGACAGCCCGGCTTTCGGTCCGGCATTCACATTCTTCCTCTATGCCATCGTTAGTTTTGCCGGCTTGCTGTTTACATTCTTCAACCTTCCAGAAACACGCCGCCTCTCCCTTGAGGCGGCAAGCGAAGCCGTGCGCAAAGGGATTGGTGCTGTCTGACGGGCGGGACGGCGCGCTTTTAATCGGATGCGCGCCGGAAATTCGAGGTCACGCGATGAAACGCAGGGATCTGTTGAAGGGCCTGACCATGACGGCGGGTGGCGCGCTCTGCGCCACGGCCACGTGGGATATCGCCCGCGGTCAGCCGGAGAGCCCAAGCCGCCCCCCGCTTGCGACTCCCGTTCGCGCCCTGACCCGAACTGACAAGGGTTGGCGCCAGCCTTTGCAGATATCCCTCTCGAATAGCGGGGACAGCGCCATCGCGATCACCAAGCTGGACGGAGTCGAGATCGATCGCCGCACCATCAACGCCGGCACAAATGTGTTCGAGATCTACCTCCAACCCCTGTCAACCGCGCGCAGTTCCACCGTTTCGGTCGAAGTCAACGGTTCGCGGCAGGTGGAGTCCGTGACGATAAAACCTGTCCGGAAAATGCTGATCTATGTCCTGCCGCACTCGCACCATGATCTTGGCTATACCGATCTGCAGGCGGACGTCGAAGAAAAGCAGATGCTCAATATCAGACGGGGCATCGATCTGGCGCGCAAGACAGCGGATTATCCCGCAGGCTCCCGGTTCGTATGGAATCTCGAGGTCCTGTGGGGGGCCGATCTGTACTTGAAGCGCCGCCCGCAGGAAGAGAAGGCTGAATTTGTCGATGCCGTCCGCAAAGGATGGCTCGCCCTCAACGGCGCCTACGCAAACGAGCTGACGGGATTGTGCCGGCCGGAGGAGCTGCTGCAGCTTTTCCGTTTTTCCAATGTGCTCGGCAAGCAATGCGGCGTGCGCGTCAATTCGGCCATGATGAGCGACGTGCCCGGCTTCACCTGGGGAACGGTTGCCGCGTTTTCGCAAGCCGGGATCCGGTATTTTTCGGCCGCGCCAAACTATTTCGATCGCATCGGCACTTTCATGGTCACTTGGCAGGATAGACCGTTCTGGTGGATCGGCCCCTCCGGAAAAGACAAGGTGCTGTTTTGGGTGCCTTGGACCGGCTACGCCCTGTCGCACATCAAGAAGCTGGGGCCGGACTTTGTTGCGGAATATCAGGACCGCATGGACGATGTCCGTTATTCCTACGACATTTCCTGCATGCGCTGGTCCGGTCATGGCGACAATGCCGAACCGGACGCGGAAATCAGCGAATTCGTGCGGTCATGGAACGAGAAATATGAATGGCCGCGCTTTTCCATTGCGTCGGTATCGACAGCCTTTTCGGCGTTCGAGAAACGTTACGGCAGCCAGCTGCCGCGATATCGCGGCGACCTGACGCCATACTGGGAAGACGGCGCCGGATCGTCGGCGCTGGAGACGGCGCTGAACCGGGGCGCCGCCGACCGCCTCAGTTCGGCATGGGCGCTCTCGGCAATGAAGCCCGCAACATATTTCCCCGCCGCCTATGACGCGGCGTGGCGCGATGTACTTCTTTATTCCGAGCACACATGGGGCGCGTGGTGCAGTGTGTCGGATTCGGAAAACGAGCTTACGAAGAAGCAATGGGAGGTCAAACGCGCCTTCGCCGCCGACGCGGACAAGACATCCCGGGCATTGCTGAACAATGCGCTTGAGCCGGCCTCATCAGCCGCAGATCGCTCCGCCATTGAGATACACAATCCCGCCTCCTGGGACAGAACTGAGATCGTGACTCTGCCAGCCGATCTCTCCAGCGGCGGAGATCACGTCACCGACCACGCGGGCCGGTCGATGCCGTCCCAACGCCTTTCGACCGGCGAACTGGTTGTGCTGGCGAGAAACGTGCCCGCCTTCGGAGCGGCCACTTATTCGCTCACCGCGAAAGAAGCCCATCACGAGGGCCAATCCGTCACTGCGAAGGACGGCGTGCTCGAAAACGGACTGGTGCGTCTCAAGATCGATCTCGCCAGCGGGAACATTGTCGAGCTGAATTTGGGAAGCGATCCTCGGAATCTCGTGGATCGGGGCAACGGCCTGAACGAATATCTGTTTCTTGCCGGAAACGATGTGGATCACCTTCAACGAAGCGGCCCCGCCACCGTCACCATGGAGGAGAGCGGCCCTCTCGTTGCGGCGATCAGAATCGAATCTGCGGCGCCTGGCTGCAAGCGATTGCTCCGGCGGGTGCGCCTGTACGCCGGCAGCGATCATCTGGAAATCAGCAACATCGTCGATAAAGAGCGTGCTCCACTCAATCCGCATCCGGGTGTGGGCGAACCGGCGGATGAATTTGCGCAAAGAGGATCAAAAGAGAGCCTTCAGTTCGCTTTTCCGCTTTCCGTTCCAAGCGGAAAGATGACGATGGATGTGCCGCTTGGAAATATGCAACCGGAGACCGACCAGCTCCCCGGCTCCTGCAAGAACTGGCTTCCCGTCGGGCGCTGGATCGACGTCTCCAACAAGGACTATGGCGTGACATGGGCCACGTTGGATGCGCCACTGGTGGAGGTGGGTAGCGTCAGCGCGACGATGCTCGGTTCCCAGCGCGATCCCACCGTTTGGCGCAAGCGCATCGCGCAGACTCAGACTTTTTATTCTTGGGTGATGAACAACCATTGGGGAACGAACTACCGTGCCTATCAGGAAGGCCCGGTTGAATTCCGATACGCTTTGCGTCTGCACAAAGGCCATAACGCTGGAGCGGCGAGCCGATTTGCAGCCGGCCTCTCCCAACCCTTGTTACCTACGCCTGCGTCGAGTTCGCAATCCGGTTCCCTGCTGCGTATTCAACCCGACGATGTGCTGGCGCTCACGCTGAAGCCGAGCGATGACAACAAAGCGTGGATCGTGCGGCTCTTCAACGCTTCAGGGGCGGCGCGGAAAGCAAATTTGACCTGGCCCCAACGCACTATCGGCAGAACATGGCACAGCAATCTGGCCGAAGAACAGCTCAGCCCCGCGCCCGGTGAGATCGCCCTGGTCGCGTGGGAATTGGTCACATTGAGGATCGATCGAACATAAATGGGAAATCGGTACTGAGGCGATCATACCACCGTCGGGAAGGCCGTAATTCTCAGCTTTGCACTTGCATAGGGTACCAAGTTGAGAGGGACCGGTTCGCCAGATTCCGACTTCACCGGCTGTTGCGGTATTGGCCCCGCGCTTTCCTCTTCCACCTTCCAATTCGCGATTTCGACCCCGGAGGCCCTTATCGCAAGGCCGCGGTTCGCATGCGAAAAAGGTGGCGCGCCGATTGGCCCCTCAACCCGCTCCAATGCCGCGTCCCGCTTCAACGCGAAATTCCATTTGCTTTCGGGATACACCGCCCAATCCGCCGCGGGTGCCCGATCGCGAAGCTTTTCCCAGCGTTCCGTTATGGGAAGCGCGAAAAGAAGAGGTCCCTGCTGGATGGTCGAGGATCCGTAAGCCCCTGCAACGGCATTCAACGGATTCCGGAACGTGACATCGACCCGGTCGCCGGTTTTCCATTCCCGCTCCAGTCTGGTGAATGTGTTCGCAGGGGAAGACGCGATTTCCGCTCCGTTGACTCGAATCTCGAGTCTTTCAGACCACCCGGGAATACGAAGATAGAGCGGAAAGCGCGTCGGCGCGGAAAGAGTCAGCGCCAAACTTGACGTATTTCTAAAAGGATAATCCGTGACCTGCCGGATGGCGAGCTTCGCGCCATCCACTTCTGTGACAAGCGTGCTCGGCGCATAAATCGCAGCCGCGACACCGCCATCCACCGATGCGAGCCAAAGGCTCGACGTCAATTTCGGCCAGCCCTGATGAAAATTGGCGGTGCAGCAGCCGAGATTCGGCTCCAGCCCAAACAGGTTGGATTCCGGACTTTTGGATTACCAGTTTCTTTGATGAATGCTGCATTCGATCTGGTTCGGCTGCTGGTCGTATTGGTGGGACCACATGTCTTCGCTCAATGTG
>Ga0105240_10010289_pt1 | contig 13171 bp, 10 predicted proteins | sample KBSC54metaG_FD_80426 | JGI IMG/M metagenome (GOLD analysis project Ga0105240, IMG submission 80426) | Corn rhizosphere microbial communities from Kellogg Biological Station, Michigan, USA - KBS C5-4 metaG | ecosystem: Host-associated > Plants > Roots > Rhizosphere > Soil | place: Michigan, USA... | reverse complement strand
TAGAAGCCATCGACGCGGTAGCCGTGATCGGTCCCGGTGGTGATGCCGATGTCGCCGTGCGGGTCGGCCGTGCCCTGGCGCAGAATGAAGTTCGCGGTCGCACCCAACTGGCCGTTGGAGAAGATCACGCCCGGACCACCTTGCAGAACTTCGGCGCGCTCGACGCTCTCATCGAGGCGGAACAGCGAGGAGTTGTCCATGAAAGACAATCCCGGCGACGGATAGATCGGCGAGCCGTTGAGTTGGTAGGTCACGTAGGGCGCATCACTGCCACCCGGAAAGCCGGCCAGCTCGATGTTGGCACCGGATGCGCCGGCGCTCGATTCGGCCCACACACCCGGCACGATCTTCAGTACGTCCGCCGCGCTCGTGGGTTGAGCGTCGCGCAGCTCCTCGAGGCTCGCGGTGGTGATTTCAAAGCTCGCATCGAGCTTCTTCACGCCGCCGGCATTTGCGGTTCCCGTCACCACCACTTCCGCGAGGTCGTTGGTGTTGGCCGTGCTGGCATCCGCGGTCGCGGTCTGTGGGCCGGTATCGGCCGCGGTGTCCTGTCCGTAAGCGTGGCCGCCGGCCAGTGTTGCGCCACTCAGCGCGAGCAGGCTGGCCATGCGGGTCAGGAATCCTCGATGACTCATGTTGGGGTCCCCCTTGGTTGGAGAGTTGGTGCGATCCGGATTGTTGGCAGGCTTGTCGGCCGGTGGGTCGCTGCTGTCGGTCGTCGTGGCGGGCGCGCTATGGATGGCAATGGTGGTTGCGCTCACCTGTTTGAACGACAGTCCGCTGCCGTCGAGCAGCTTTTTCAATCCGTCGATCACGGTGAAGTCGCCGCGAATCTCCGCGGTCTGGTGATGCGCGACGACGGTGGACGAGAACACCAGGCTGATGTCAGCCTGGCGCGCGAACTCTTTCAGGGCGTAAGAGGCGCCCTGTGACTGGATGTCGAAGTGTCGTAAGGGTGGATCGGCATAGGCCTGCGATCCGAGCAGCGCCAGGGCGAGGCAGTGTAACAATGCAATGACGCGACACGACGCGCGCCGGGCTCGTCCCGAGCAGCGGCACTCCAAGCTGCCGCCCCGAGCCGATCGGGCTCGTTGTTGAAAACACACAACTTCCATGGGTCCCCTCTGCAGTCCCTTGTAAAGGGCCTGGTATTGAGAAGACGCACGGCGGCGAAAAAGGCACTACTCCAGCGCGCGTATTTTTTCGCGCACCGGATCCAGTGCCTTAGATTTGAAGAGGTCGGAGCGCCTTAATGACGTGGATCAATGTAGATCGATCCATCGGCGGCGCGACGGATGGTGATCGGCAGCGCCTCCTCCAGCCCGTCGAGAAATCCCTGCAGGTCGTCGGTCTTGAAGCGGCCGCCGACCGGCAAGCTGGCAATCGCAGGGTCACTGATGGCAATGCGCGCATCGGTGTAGCGTTGAATTTCGGTCACCGCCTGCGACAAGGGCGCACTGTCGAACACCACGGCGCCTTCGCGCCAGGCCAGATCGCTCGACAATTGCTCGGCGCTGACTGGAACGATGGCGTAGTTATTGGTGGCGGTGGACAGCTCTTCGCCAGCGCTCACGGCCTTGACCTTGGCGAGTGCCACGGGCTGCGCGCGCAGGGCCGCGTCAGGGGCTGGAACCTCTGCGATTTCCGGTTGCACCTCGACGCGGCCTTCGTTGACCAGAACATCAACGTGCTGGTCGGCGCGGACGCGCACTTCGAATTCGGTGCCGACAGCGCGCACTACGGCATCCCCGGCATGAACCAGGAAGGGACGCAGACGGTCGTGCGCCACCTCGAAGTGGGCCTCACCCTTCCTCAGGTAGATATCGCGCGCCTGACGGCCGAAGTTGGTTTCGACAATGCTGTTCGTGTTCAGCGTCACGATCGAGCCGTCGGCCAAGGTCACGGTGCGATGTTGGCCTACAGCGGTGGCCAGCACCTGGGTTTCACTGCGCTCAGTCCACCAGATGACCCCCGAGACGGTTGCGACCAGCACCGCCGCGGCGGCCACCCATAGGGGGCGGCGGCTTCGGGTTATCTGCGTCGCCGGGGCTTCGGTCAAGGCAGGCAGCGGCTCATTGCGCCGTGGGTCGGGCAACCCGTCGAGGGCCTCCCAGACTTTGGAGAGCTCTTCCACGGCACGCCGGTGGCGCGGGTCCTGGCGCAGCCAGGCCTCGAACCCTTCCGCGTCGGCGCCGCCGGCTGGCCCGGCTTCCATGCGCCAGATCCACGTCGCGGCTTCCTCGTCGATCTCCGCGCGCGTGCGTAATTTAACGACTTCGCTCATTCGCTGTTCCCGCCGTCTCGGACGCCACGCACTGAGCGCGAGCGAGCTTTCGTATCCACAACTTCCAACAAACCCAACTCCCGCATGTAATCCCGACAGCGCACCAGACCTTTGGCCACGTGCTTCTCGATCGTGCTCTGAGAGACCCCGAGGACTTCGGAGATCTCGGCCGGTGAGAGCTTGTGAACCTTCCGGAGCACAAATACACGCCGGCACAAGGGCGGTAACCGCTCGACGGCGGCACAGAACGACTCGAAGCGAAGGCGCGCATCGGTCTGCTCATCCGGAGGCGCTTCATTAGAAAAGACGTTCAAGGTGTCCAAATCCGCCATTGTCTCGGTCGCCTGGGTCTTGCGCCGTCGGGCGCGCTCGACCGCCAGGTTATGGGCGATTCGGAACAGCAAAGCCTTGGGTGATTCCACGATCTGGAAATCGGGCAGGGCATACATGCGCACGTACGTTTCCTGTACGAGATCCTCGAGGTCTTCAGCTCCCGAGGTGAGCTTTCCCAGGTAGCGATGCAGGGCTGCCCGGTGATGGAAGACCTGGTTCAGAAACCAGTCATGCCGTTTTTCCGCCATTGGATGTCTCCAACCGGCTCCTTCCCCCTTTGCCGGCGCATTCAGCATACGCCTTCGTTGACGCGGTCGCGACCTGACCGTACTTTCGTAGTCATCGGGCGACGCTGTAAGTCCAAACGGAGAGGGGACATGTCAAACCTGTCAGGGCTGGAAATACGGTCGAGGATTACTTCGGGTGGCTTTCTGGAGTTGTGGTTGGAAGAAGTGCAGCAGCCTCATCCGGCGGCGGGGCAAGTGCTCGTCCGCGTGGAGGCCGCGCCGATCAATCCCTCCGACCTGGGATTGTTGGTGGGACCGGCGGACCTGGCCACTCTGACCGCGGGTGGAACGCCCGAGCGTCCTACCGCGAGGGCGGAGGTCCCCAAGGAGCGGCTCGGCAGTGTCGCGAGCCGGCTGGACCAGGCCATGCCGGTGGGCAACGAGGGCGCGGGAGTCGTCGTCGCAGCAGGCCCCGACGCGCAGGAGTGGGTGGGGCAACGGGTTGCCGCGCTCTCCGGGGGAATGTATGCGCAATATTGCATTGCCCGGGTGTCGGAGTGTTTGTTGTTGAAACCTGGCACGAGCGCCGAGCAAGGCGCATCGGCCTTTGTGAATCCGCTCACTTCGCTGTGCATGATCGAGACACTGCGCCGCGAGGGGCACACGGCCCTGGTGCACACGGCCGCGGCTTCGAATCTCGGCCAGATGCTGGTTCGCGTATGCCAGGCCGAGGGTGTCCCGCTCGTCAATATCGTGCGCAGCACGCAGCAGGCCGAGCTCCTGCGCGGCCTGGGTGCGAAGTACGTGTTGGATAGCACGAGCCCGGATTTCGCCAAGGCGCTCACCGGGGCCATCGAGGAGACCCAGGCTACGCTGGCCTTCGATGCCATCGGCGGCGGTCCGTTGGCCGCGACCATTCTGACCTGCATGGAGCGGGTCGCCTCGCGAAAGTTGAAACAGTACAGCCGCTACGGCTCACCGACCCACAAGCAGGTGTATATCTATGGTTCGTTGGATGTCGGACCGACTGAGTTGCCACGCACTTTCGGCTTTGCCTGGGGAATCGGCGGCTGGCTCGTCACATCGTACTTGCAGAAGATCGGCCGGGAGGGTAGTCGGCGGTTGTATGAGCGGGTGGCGTCGGAGTTGACGACGACCTTCGCCTCGCATTATTCCGCGCGGGTTTCCTTGCAGGAGGCGCTGTCGCCGGCGGTCATTAATGCCTATAACAAGCGGGCCACGGGGGAGAAGTACCTCATTACCCCCAGCTAGTTTTCCATCGCGCTCCGCGCGACTCCGAGCCATGAAACGGTGCGAGCGTATAGCCAGGCACAGGGAGGTGCCCCGCCGCCGCAGGTGGCGGGCCTCCTGTGCAAAAACCATTGGTTTTTGCACGAGGCACGCTGGGCCGGGCACGATGCCCGGATCCAGCGTTTCAAATTACGGCTGCACGCGGATCGTTCCCATCATGCCGCCATCCTCGTGCTCGAGCAGGTGACAGTGATAGACGAATGTGCCGATCGTGTCGGGGTCTCTGAAGTCCATGCGTAAGCGTACGCTCGGGTATTGCAACATGCGGTCATTGAAGTAGGGAACGTTGACGGTGTCGCGCAGGAAGGGCTCATTGACCGGCTGGCCCGACCAGTCGATCAACATGAAATGAAGCTGGTGGATGTGGAAGGCGTGCAGCTCGGTAGAGCGGTTCTCGATGATCCAATCCTCCACGTCGCCCTGGTGTGCAACGACATCGGGTGTGGTCGACTGGGGATCGAAGGCGGCGGGTGTCTTGCCGTCCGCGGTGATGTAGAACGTGGTGGCGCTGTTGGGGTCCTTGGGATTTGACAGCCGTTCGGAGAAATAGAGCTTTCGCACCCGAACAGGCTGGACGTCGCCCAGCCAAGGTAGCGCAGGCGCCGGCAGGGGCGTCGGATCCGCCGGCAATTTCGCTTGGGGCGCTGGTGCATCGCTTGCTGCGACGATCGAGGCGAGTGCGCGGTTAGGATCGTTTTCGCCGCCCTGTCCGGTGTCGACCGTACGGGTGACCAACAGGGCGGGCTCTCCAGCGTCCGGCCCGGTCACAATGAATTCCACGCGCGCACCGGGCGGTATGCCGATGTGAGTCACCCACGTGACCGGTGGCGAGCGACCCAGAGGAGGGTTCATCGGTACGCCGTCAATCGCGACCAGGCCTAGTTGTTGCGGCTTATGATTGGTTCCGAATAACACGGCCAGGTTCAAATAGGTGACGGCGGAGGCATTCAACACGCGCCAGAGTTGTCGCTCGCCCGGTTTCATCCGCAGGATGGCAGGCGGATACTCGGGGTAGGGAACGGGGACGAAGTTGATCGACAGGTCACGCGCGGGCTTGCCGAAGCCGGTGCCGTTATTGGCCGAGTCTCCATCGCGATCGATGAGCATCCTGGGCACCACCGGTTCGGACTTCGACGGCGCCGAGTCGGGATTGACCAACTCCTGATCCCGGATGACCAGCACCCGCTCGGGCAGGCCGGCGACTTCGGCGTTCGCGCGCTCCAGTCCCTCGATGATCATGGCGCCCGAGGCGCCGCCGGAGACTTCCTTACTGCTGAATCCGTGAATGTGAGGGTGATACCAGTAGAGCCCCGGTGGCTCGTTCGCCGGAATCTGCAAGCGGTACTCGAACGGCGGATCGGTCGGCTGAATGGAGGTTTTGAGGACGTCGTCCTGGTGGCAGAGCGGCGGTACGGTCAAGCCATGGAAGTGCAGGTTGGTCGACACGGCTGACATGGTGCCGCTGGTGCACGGGTCGGAAGCTTTCGCGGCACTCTTGCCGTGGGAATGCTCGTGAGTGTGCGCCGGTGACGCTTCGGAGGCGGCGGGATCCACCAGGTCGTTCTTTAATGTCAGAATCAACAGGTCGCCCGGGTGCAGGCGCAGGGTGGGGGCGATGCTCCCGTCGGGAAGCAAATAACAGTAGTGAGCCGCGCCATCCGCTTCGCGGACGGCGTGAATGCTCATCTCCACCTTCAACACGCCGTTTTCGCTGCGCAGGTCGCGCGGCTCGGGTACGGCAGTTCCAGGTGCCGCGCGGGTACAGGGATCAGGGGTTCCAACTCGAGCGGCGGCGGGCTCCGCTGATCCGCTCGATGCGGCACACAGAGTCAGCGCCACTAACAGGGCGCGTAGGGAGTGCGCCCTGGCGAGGGCAGGCATGGGCACCGGCTAACGGTTCCGTGAGCTGCGCTCCGCTGCTCTGTCGCGATGGGATAGGAACTCCTGCTCGTCCAATTCCTGCGCGGAGACCTGTGCCTGCGAGTCGTCCGGCGGAGGCGGAGCTTCTTGCGGAACCGGAGCAGGGACTGGCGGCGGCGGTGGTGAGGCAGCAGCCGCTACGGTTTCTACCGGGGCTGGCGGTGCGGAGTGCGTGGGCGCAAACGGGCGCAAAGGAACACCAGCGGAGTCGTCAGCCGTGAGGGTTGCCGACCGGATGCTTCGGGCCGGTAGCGCGATCTCGTTGGATTGCTGCCAGCGGCCGTCGTGCCACGAGGTCACCGCGAGTGTCACGACAAAGGTGATGCTCGCGATGCCCCACATTAAAAAGCGCTGGTTCATGGTGGTCCCTTGCGGCCAGGGTGCCAAAACAGAAGATGGTAAGGGGGAATGATGACACTTTGTGGACCGGTGCGAATCCGCGGTCTCGCCCCGGCTACTGTGCCCCTCGGGGCGGCGAGTGGTTCAGGCCGCCTGGTTCTGGCGCAGTCTGCGGCAGCCGCGGCTACTCGTCTTTCTTCGCAAGCTCCACGTAACGCCGCTCACCGGAGGTGGGGTCGTAATAGACCTCCATGTTTTTGCCGGTCGTCGGGTCGGCGAAGCGCTCGCCGGTGGGTTGCCAGCGGGCGCTCAAGGGGCGGCCGGATTGGGTATAGCGCCAGCGCTCGAACAGGGTGCCGAGAATGATCACGATGCCGATACCCAGCGCCTGCACACCCGGGCCGGTGACGCCTTTCAGCATGAGAAACACGCCGGTGGCGCTCAGCAGAGTGGCAAACGTGAGTACGGCGGCGCGTAGCATGTCAGGTTGTGGGCTCGATAATGACGGCCGTACCGTAGGCGACGATCTCGCTCATGACCTGGCCGATTTCGGCGGAATCAAACCGCATCATCACAATGGCATTGGCCTGCATGAGTTTCGCATTGCGAACCATGCGGTCCACCGCGTGACGGCGTGCCTCTTCCAGCAGTTGGGTGTATTCCGGGATTTCACCGCCCACGAAGGAGCGCAGCCCCGCCATCAGGTTGCCGCCGAAGCCGCGGCTGCGAACCACCACGCCAAACACCTGACCCTTGGTTTCCTTGATCCGATGGCCCGATACGTTTTCAGTTGTTACCACCAGCATCGAAGTCTCCACAAACAGCCGTGAACGCAGCCTTAACATAATAGGCGTTCCGGTTGCTGCGTCCGCGTGCACCAGTGCACGGTTTTCACTTGCTGCGTGCGCGACGCTCGAGGCCATGGTCTCGTTTTAACTTAAGTCTGATAATCGAGGCGCCTGGAGCATCGCGAAGGTCTCCCGCAGCACCTTGCTCTGCGGGCACACCATTGCCGGAGGAGTGCCCGACAGTGGTGGGGGGATGCGCCCAAAGATGAGCGCTTTTGTGACAATCCGCTGGTGGTGGGTGAACCTAACATCCGCTTCTACGCCGGCCCTGAGCTTGTTGGTGTTGAAAATCCCGCAGCCGGAGACTCGCGGCCCAGCCTGCTGCGAAAGCACATCGCAGCTCAGCGCAGCCCTTGCCCAAGCCGCAGCAAGATGGGAAAGTAAGACTTATGTCTGTACGGCCTACATCTATTCCCAGTCCGTGGCAGCGGCGCCTGTTCGCGACCTTGCCGATTCTTTACGGCGCCCTGTTGCTGGGATTTCTTCCCTGGGCAGATCGTGCGGTGCCCATGGCGCCGAATGTCATTGGTGTTTACGGCATCAGCGTGTCGTTTGCCGATTTGTGCACCGTGGCAATGTTGGGGCGCCAGTTTGCCATCCGGCGGCGCCCGGCCCTGTTGCTGCTCACCTGCGGGTATCTCTTCAGTGCCGTCGTGGTGCTGGCCTATACCCTGAGTTTTGGCGGTGCAATTTTTCCGGGGCGCTTTTTCGGCACCGATTTCACCGCGGGCACGTTGTTTCTGGCACTGCGTATCGGACCGGCCGCGCTGTTTGTAGCCGCTGTGGCTGCCGAGTCGCGTGCGGCCACGAGTCATTGGCAACCTACTGTGCGGCAATTGTGCGTGGCGTGGCTCACCACGCTGGCGGTCTGTATGTTGGTAGCCTTTGTGGCTGCGAACGTGGATCTGTCCATGACGGCCGCGGAGCGCTTCAGTCGCACATCCCAGTCGGTATCCTGTTTGACCATCGGCCTCTATGGCCTGGGCGCCTATATGATCTGGCGCCGGCGGGCGTTCGACGATCCGCTCTACCTGTGGCTGGCGCTCATGTTGGTGGCGTCGGCGGCGGACCTGGTGTTGAGCACCGTCGCGGGGCAACGGTTCACGGTCGGTTGGTATGTCGCCCGTTGCAGCTCGATCGTGTCGTCGTATCTGCTGTTGACTTTCCTGCTGGGCGACCTGGCCTCGGAGGCGCGCGGCAAGGACGCCATGCTGGTGGCCGTCCGGTATGCCGCCGCCATTGCGGTTGCTGCGGCCGCCGTGGTGTTGCGTTGGTTCCTGCTGCCCTGGCTGAAGTCGGATTTGCCGTACGCTACCTTGTTTGGCGCCATCGCGGTGGCTGTGTGGATGGGCGGTTGGGGTCCGGCACTGGCGGCAGCGCTGGCCGGCCTGATCGGGACGGTCGTGCTGTTTGGCAAGCCGCTGAGCCTGGCGGCAGGCCCTTTCGGACTGTCGACTTTCTTTGCCCTCGGTGTGTATGCGCTCACCTGCACCTTGATCATTGGTCTCGGCGAAGCCATGCGCAAGGCGCGCGACGACTATCGCCGCTCACAGCAGATGTTCAAGGAAGTCGCCCTGGAGTTGAAACAGCGTGCCGCGGAGTTGCAGCGGGCGGATGCCATCAAGAGCCAGTTCCTGGCGACCCTGTCGCACGAGTTGCGCAATCCGCTGGCGCCCATCGGCAACGGCATCGCCATCCTCAAGCGACGCATGCCCGAGGGTCCGACCGACATTTACGCCATGATGGACCGCCAGTTGCGGCAGGTGACGCGGCTCATTGACGACCTGCTGGATGTGAGCCGTCTCGATCGCGGTAAGCTGGAGCTGCATCGCGAAAAGATAGCCGTCGACTCGTTTGTGAACGCCGCTATCGAGACCGCGCGTCCCAACATCGAAGGCAAGTCGCACGAGTTGGTGGTTCGCTATGCGCCCCGGACTTTTCACGTCGACGGCGATCCCACGCGCCTGGCGCAGGTGATTGCCAACTTGTTGAACAACGCGGCGAAGTTCACCCCCTCGAACGGGAAGATCGAGCTGTCCATGCGGACGGAAGGCCCACAGGCCGTGATTTCAATACGGGACAACGGGATCGGGATTCCGTCAGCCGAGCTCGGCCGCATTTTCGAGATGTTCGTGCAGTTGGATGCCAGCAAGACCCAGGCGGCCGCTGGGCTGGGGCTGGGTTTGGCCTTGGCCCGTACGTTGGTGACCATGCACGGCGGAGAAATCAGGGCGCTGAGTGCAGGGCCCGGCCAGGGAAGTGAGTTCGCCGTTCATCTGCCGCTCGCCGCCGGCACGGTAAAGAGCAACATCGATCGGCGCGGCCCCGCCTCTACTTCGGCCGGGCGGCGCATTGTCGTGGTGGATGATAATGTGGATGCGGCGACCAGCCTCGCCGCGCTCCTGGATGCGAATGGGCACAGGGTGCGCACGTGTTATGACGGGTCACGCGCGTTCGAGGCCGCGGCGGAGCTCATTCCCGACGTGGTTTTCATCGATCTCAACATGCCGCATCCGGACGGCATCGAGCTGGCAAAAATGATTCGCAAGCAGCCTTGGGGAAAGGGTGTGCGGCTCGTGGCGCTGACCGGAATGGGGCAGCCGACCGACCTTGCGCGCACCCGGGCGGCAGGGTTTGATGAGCACCTGACAAAACCTGCTGATCCCGCGGATCTTCTCGAAGCGGCCGCCGCGCCGAAGTTTGCGGCGTCGAACGTCGTGGCGTTTCGTTCGTAGTTATCGGGCTGCCACGTGTCGCAGGCGGGTGGTGGCCCGCCGGATGGATAACACGCGCCAGCACCCCGTGCTCGGGCGCGAGCCCCACACCCCGTTGGATGTTGCGGTGGAGGCTACTCTGCAGCCGTCAGGATGCCTGGACGCTCCGGCTGTTTCTGGTTTCAAAACGGCTCAACATCCACAAAGCACCCGGCAAGGCAGTGAAGTCGGCGAGCAACGCCAGCACGAATGCCGAGGAGGAGACAATGCCGAACTGTCGCATGGGAGGCAGGTCTGAGAGCGCCAGCGCCAGGAAGCCGCTGGCGTTGATGAGGGTGGCGAACAGAATCGGGCGGCCGGCGATCAACAGGGCGTGCCGTAAGGCGGCCGCGGTGGAGCCGGCAACCCGCCCCTCGTGATAGTGATAAAAGAAATGGATCTGGTCGTTCTCGGTCGCGCCGAGCACGGTCGAGCCGATGAGAATGGTGGCGATGTTGAGCGGAATGCCGCCCAGGCGCATGACCAGGAACACGGACAAAATCGCGAACAGTGACGGAATCATGGTCATGAGCCGCGCCGAGGCGTTCCGGAATACCAACAGGAAGGCGCAGAAAATCACTCCCGCCGTGAGCAGGAAACTTTCGGTGAGGGTCGGTAACAGGCGCGTCGTGATCTCACCGGAAACCACGCCCTTACCGACCAACCTGCCGCGGACGTCATGCAGCTCGGGGTGGGCGGCCTGGAAGCTCGCCCAGCTCTTGTCGAGAAAGGCCTCGATGGAGCCATGACGCCCGAAATACTCGCCGCGGCCGCGGATCTCGATGCGAACACTGGCCAGATCCTTGATGTCGATGTAGGACCGGGCTCCCGGTTCCGTGAGAGTGATCTGTTCCAGGTCGTCGGCTAACTTCTGCCAGGCCGCGGGGTCGGTTGGAAGTTGGTCCGAGCCGGCCTCGATATAACGTGCCCATGTCAATACCGTCGTCGGGCCGTCGACAGCGGTGATTCCCGGGCTTTTCTCCAGGCCCTGGGTGAACAGGTACATGGCGCGCAGGAATTCCGGATCCATGGCGTGCCCTGGCGGTGTCTGGACCCAAAGCTCCATGACATCCAGGCCGTTCGCATCCTGAAAGCGGCGCGTATCTTGCGCGATGCGCTCCTTCGGATTGACGTAGGTCAAGGCGTCGGTTTCCAGCTCCAGCGGCGCCAGCTTGCCGGGAATGCCGAACAGGGCGGCCGCTCCGCACAGCATGAGCACCAGCGCACCAATGACGAAGGCCCAGCGGTAGCGTCGGGTGGCCGGTACCATGAACTCCACGAAGCCCGGAAACAGTCGGCCGTCCGCGGCGCGTTCCTTGCGCAGCGGTGTTTTCAACAGCGACTGCAGTGCCGGAAACAACGTAAAGCAGCCCACCCAGGCAATGATCAGGCCGCAGGCGGTCCAGATGCCCATTTCCCGTACCGGGCGGATGTCGGAAACCGCCAGTGCCGCGAAACCGACCGCGGTGGCGAACATGGAGGCTGTGCTCGGCAGGAACTTGTTTTCCAGGGCGCGGGCGTGATGCTCCAGCAGGGTTGGCGCGTCGTCGGGCTCCATGAAGCGCGAATGGAGGTAGACGAGGGTAGCCGTGGTAGTGACCATGACGGTCAGCGGCACCAGCGCGGAGACGACGGTGTTGGTCCAGCCGAAGAGGCAGGCCTGGCCTACGGCGATGGCAACGACCGCGCCAAGGGTCAGAACAATGGCCAGCAAGACACGCCACGAGCGATAGACCAGGACCACCAGGGTTACGAGGAAAATGCCGAACAGCGGCATGGAACGCTTCGTGGCCGCGCCCGTTTGATTCTCCAGCCACGCGTCCAGCCAGGGTGAGCCGACGCGGCGGATGGCAGTGAACGCCTGTCCGGATTTGTCGTGGGAAGCCTTATCGAGCGGAACGACGAGGGCATCGATCGCGGCGAGAGTCGTGTTGCGCTCCTCGGGCGAGCTCACGCGCAATTCGACGGCGATTCCCAGATAGTGGTCGCCGAGCAGGCCGGCCCGCCGGAACAGCGTGGTACCGGTTGCGAATTTTTGGATTTTTTCCGCTTCGGCGTCGTTGATGTCGTCCGGCTTGGCGTTGCCGCGGCTGAAGAGGGTAAGGAGGCTGTGGGGCTCGACGTGCGGGATCTTTCCCAGTTGCCGTTCGAGTTCCGCGGTGGCGCGCAGGCTGGTGGCGCTCAACGGGTCGGGCGACTCGAGCATGAGCAGCGCCTGCTCGCCTTCCGGAAACACCTTCTCGAACTCTTCGGTAGCCTGGGAGATCGGGTCACCGGGGACGATGAGACGGTCGATGGCCGAGTCGGTGGGAATCTGCAGCGCGCCGTAAATACCGGCCGCGGTGAGGAGCACGAATACGGCGACGATCCACAGTCGCGCGCGTAACACGCCGAGAAAGATTTGATGCATTTGGGGCAAGGTCACACACTCAACCGATGAAAGCGCGCACTTGCCACCCGCCGGCGCACCTGACGCGCAGGCGCCTGGGCCACCAGCGCGCGGGAATGATAGCCTAAAGCGATGAGCACACTATTAGCTGCAGCGGTTGCGACTCTCGTGTTTTGTGCCCCGGGATATCCGGGGGGTGCCGGCGATGCACAGCCCTTCGTCGATCAGTTCGCCGGCGCAGCCGTGAAGGCAGCCGGTTGGCCTGCGGGGAGTCTTGCAGCAATTTACGACCCTACCGATGAGGGGAGTGTGGCGAAACTCGGGAGCACCGATGCCGTGCTGGCCTTTGTGCCTTATCCCTTTTTTGTTCAGCACGGGGCGCAGTTCCATTTGATGCCGCTGGTGCAGGCGGACGTGTCCGGCACCGGCACTCAGCAGAAATGGACCCTGGTCGCAAAGACCGGGGGCGCTGCCGCGCCAGCGGCTCTCGCGGGATACACCCTGTTGAGCGTGGCGGGCTATGCGCCGGATTTTGTGCGGCACTCGGCGCTCGAGACCTGGGGACTTCCCGCGGACGTGAAAATCCAATCGACGGGGCAGATCTTGAGCGCTCTGCGTCGGGTGGCGAACGGGGAGCACTCGGTCGCATTGCTCGATCAGTCACAGGCCAGTGCATTGGCCACGCTGCCTTTTGGGAATGCTCTGAAGGCGGTAACCCAATCACCGGCGCTGCCGGTGGCCATCATTGTGGTGGTCGACTCGCGCGT
>Ga0105240_10010287_pt1 | contig 13172 bp, 13 predicted proteins | sample KBSC54metaG_FD_80426 | JGI IMG/M metagenome (GOLD analysis project Ga0105240, IMG submission 80426) | Corn rhizosphere microbial communities from Kellogg Biological Station, Michigan, USA - KBS C5-4 metaG | ecosystem: Host-associated > Plants > Roots > Rhizosphere > Soil | place: Michigan, USA... | reverse complement strand
GTGGAAGACGCGCCGGGTCAGCGGGCCACGATTGGCGGCCATCGCCAGGGCTGGCGCCTGATCCCACTGTGCCATCAGCGTGAGCACGGTGGCATAGGCGAGCCGGTCACCGGTCAGCGAGACCGCGATCTCGTCGCAGCACAATTCGCGCTCGGCGCGGATGCGCTTGTTCAACCACCAGATGGCGGGATGATAGAAGAGCAGGGTCTCGACCAGGATCTGCAAAAGATTCACGAAAAAATCGTGGCGCGCGATATGGGCCAGTTCGTGTGCGATCACCGCGCGCAGCTGCGCTTCGTCGAGGCCGGTCAAAGCCGAAAGCGGCAACAGGACCACGGGCCTGATCCAACCGATGACCGCGGGTGTCTGAAGCCAGCCGCATTCGAGATAGCGGATGGCACGATTGAGGCCGAGTTGACGCTGCAGGTCGCGGCAGAGCGCGAGAAGGCCAGGACCGGCGACGGCGGAGTGCCGGCGGTAATGTTCCAAAAGCAGCAAGCCGCCCGCGAACCGCAGACTGAACAGCGCCACGCCCGAGAGCCACGCCATGACCAGCCAGGGCAGGAGGTTGGGGCTGAGCGAATTGGGCGACAGGAATTGCGGTGAAAATAACTTCTCTGGCCTCAAAGCGAGGCTGGCGCCGCCCGTCATGGCCGTTGATGGAGCGTCTGCCGCGGGCATTGCGCTTGGTGGATCGATGCGCACAGCCAGAGGCCGGGGCGGCGCGGCATGGAGTGCCTGCACCGGGGCCGTGGGCTTCAGCAAAAGCAGGAATGTGGCGGTGGGTGCGGCCAGCATCAGAGCCAGTGTGGCGGCGCCGATGAGGTAGCGGATTGTGGGGCGGCGGGCCAGCGCCATCAGGATCGCGGCCAGCGCACCTAAGCCCACGCATTGCCACAGCGAATGGATCAGCGCCCAGCCCAGCGCATGGATCACGTCTTGGGAAAGCCAGCTACTCAACCCTGCCATGATCTTCGTCCTTATACGCATCCAGGATGCGGCGAAGTTCTTCGATCTCTTCGGCCGAGGCGTGGTGCCCGGCCAAAGCATGCATCATAAGCTGGCTGGCGGAGCCGCCGAACACGCGTTGCAACACGTCGGTGGCGAGTTGCCGCTTGGTCTGGTCGGCGGGACGGCGGGCTTCGTAGACATGGGCGCGGTTGGTTTCGTCGCGGCGCACAAAGCCCTTTGCCGTCATGATCTGCAGGAGCTTCAGAACGCCGGTGTAGCCGAGATTTTTCGTCTCGTTCAGCGAGTCTAGGACTTCGCGCACGGTCGAAGGCCCCCGGTTCCAGAGGATGTGCAGGATTTCGAGTTCGGAGGCCGTGGGTTTGGCGGGAAGCCGTTTCATGCTCCCAAGCATGCTACGAAGAGATTCGCAGAGTCAACGAAAGATTTCGTACTTCCGGGCGCACGCCGGGGCTGCGGAAATTATCTGCAGCCCGGGTCAGCCGGCCGGGGTGATGAAAATCTTGTTCTGGTCGAAGGCGATATAGATGTGAAGCTGGTGCAGCACATCCATGCCCAGTGCCAAGTCGGGAACGCGGTCGCTAGGATCGGCGGCGAAAGTGGCTTTGCTTCCCAGGGTCGGTGTCTTGTCCATCTTGTGGACCATGCTGTTGGTCTGGATCAGCGCCGGCACGTTGCTGGCGATGACGCCTTCGAAGGCGAACTGGGGGAAGGTGTGCTGATAGACCCGCTGGCCTGTCCCATCCCGGAGGTCGCCGGCCGGTGTCATGTCCGCCGTATCGGCCTTGAGGCCGAATTTCTGCTCCGCCAGGCCGCGGCGCATCACGGTGTGATCCGAACTGGTGTCGATGATGGCATCGATCTGCCGGCCATCGATTGTCACCGGCACCGTGATCTTGTGGTCCACCATGGTCATGGGAACGACGGCGACGACCTGATGCGGCCAATAGACGGGGTTCTGGCAGGCCGTCGGCGCCAGGAAGGTGAGCTTCTTTCCCCCGAAATCGAGATTGAGGTCGAATTTCGAGAACATCGCCGTGGTCAGAAGCCCGTCATAGGGCTTGGCCTTTCCCAGGTCCCGGTCGTTGGCGATGAGGAACACCACATTCTGCACGGTGGCTGCGCCGATGGTGAAAGAGCCGGCCTGGACGCGTCCCTGATAGTCGGTGGGCTTGATGCCGCTTTTGACATCGAACATGACGGCGCGAAATTCTGACGGCGTGTTGAGGCCCGAGAACCCGTCCAGGCCGGTGGTCATGTTGGTCTGCGCCAGACGCAGGCTGCTCGAGGCGGCATCCGAGATCATGTCGGGTGTGCGGCCGATGTTGAGCAGAAATTGCTTCGGCGTGCCATTGATCGCCACCGGCACCGTCATCAGATTGCTGCCGGACACCGGCTGCATATCCACGGTGTCGGCCACGGCCGGCGGCGGACAGGTCGGCGGCGGTGTATCGGCTTGCGCCAAAGCGGTGCCGCTCGATCCCGACAATAGGGTGAGCGCGGCGAGTAGATGATGTTTCGGCATAATATCCCCCTTGGTTGGAATTGCGATCAGTCTTCCGGTGAAAGTTCTTCATGGGCGGCGGTCACATAGACCTTGCCTTGTCCCGGCACGATGTAGAGGTGAAGAAATTTCAGCAAATCCATGCCCATCACCAGATCCGGTATCCGTTCCTGGTCATCACGATGCCCGATGGCCGCCTGGCGAAAGAGCGCAGGACGCATGCTGTAATTCTGGATCCTGACCGGCACGTTCAACGCCACGATACTACCGCCCGCGAAGATCAGTTCCGGGAAATTGTGAATATAGATCGGCATGCGGCGGCCATCGACGCGGTCGCCGTCGGGGGTCATGTCCGGCGGCTCAGGCTTGAGGCCGACATAAAGCTCGGCGATGTCGCGGCGCATGACGGAATGCTCGGAGCTGGTGTCGAGCTCGACATTGATGGCATGCCCCCGGACCGTGGCCTGCATCTGGAAGCGGCCATCCGGCGCAATGCTTACCGGAATGACAGCCACATTGGTGTGGCCCCAGAACACCACTTGATGGGCGTCGGTGCATTCGGTGGACGTGAGCCAGGTGATCTGCTTGCCGCCGAAATCCAGCTCGACATCATAATTGCGGAAGAAATCGCCGGTCAGAGAACCCACATAAGGCACATTCTCGAACTGCCATTTTTCCGCACACGGAAATATTTGTGCTTCCCACTGGCCCTTCCGATGTCGAGCGATCCGGCGCTGACAAGGTCTTCATCGGCTATGCCGCGCCCATTGCGCGCGTCATAAACCCTGACATTTGTCAGCCCGCCGCCAAAGGGCGTTCCCGGCGCCGGCGTGATGTTCTGGCCCGGGAAGAAAATCTGGGGAAGCCCCAGCTGGGCTCGGAGTGCGGGAGAGACCTCCGGCAGCCGCTTCACGCCAATGTCGAGCAGGAATTGCTTGTCGCTGCCATTGAGCGCCATGGGCACCATCACCAGACTGGAGCCGGGCACTTCGGCGAGCGGCGCGCTGTTGGCGATCTTGGGCAGAGGGCAGGTGCGTTCGGCCAGCGCCTTCGCTACGGCATCCTTGTCGGCTGCGGGCTGCGCTTCTTTTGGCGGCGGCGCGTCGGCCGGTGGCGTTGCGGGTTCGGCCGCGCCGGTCTGCGCCCGCTGCGCGCTATCAGTCTGCGCCACGGCGGGGGCGGCCAGGCTCAACAATGCGAGGGAAGCGTACAATGTCTGCTTGAACATGGTACCTCCGGCACGGCGTTTAAGACTTCAAGGCGGGACCTGATCACTTGAGGGTGGGGTATCGTCCTTCAGCGCCGAAGCCGAGGTGGCTGGCGTTATATAAAGCTTCTCTTCCTTGACGGCATAATAGATGTGGAGGTGGCGCAGAATCTCCATCCCAACGATGATGTCAGGCGCCAGCCGGTTGGCGAAGTCGGAAGCATGCTGGGCGCGGCTCGCCAGGATGGTGGGATCGTCCTTGCCGCCGAAGCGGACCGGCCGCACGATGATCAGCGGATTGGCGATGGTGACGCCTTCAAAGGAAAGCGCGGAATATTTGCGGAAATAAGTCTGGGTGGCGGGGTCATTCTTGGGCGCGCCGGCGGGCGGCGGCATATCGGGGGAAAAATTCAGCTTGTCCCGGGCTCGCGTGAGATTGATGACCGTCCAGATGGCGCCGGTGTCGATCGCGGCCCGCAAGGGATGGCCGTCCAAGGTCACCGGAAGCTCGATATGGCCCTGCACCTGGGTGACCGGCACCACCGCGAAAGCCTGGCGGGGCCAATCCGCGACGCCGCCGCCATCGCAATGATCGGTGGAAAAGAAATTCAGCTTCATGGCGCCGAAATCGATGTCGAGATCGTCATTGGCCAGATTGAGATTGTCCCTGGCGTTTCTTCTGGTCGACAGTATGCCATCGAAAGGCAGGTCGGTTGCGACCTGGAATATCCCATAACTGCCTTCGAACGCGCCGAACGTCACGTCCTTTACGCGCACGGCGCTGCCCGAAAGATTGCCGCGCAAATCCAACAGGGGCCGAGTTGGAAGCTGGGGAAGCCTCATCTCCTCAACCACCCGGCTGGAAATGAAATTCGCCACGCTGCCGGTATCGAAGAGGAATTTCCGTTCCACTCCGTCCAGCGTGATAGGCACCGCCGTCAGGCCCTGATCGCCCAAGGGCTCAAGCGGGACGGAATTTTCCAGGCGCGGGGCTGCGCATTCCGCCGCCAGCGAAGGCGCGCAGAAGGCCGGAAAAAACAGGACCGGGAGAATTGCCGTCCGCAAGAAGAGATTGCCCAAGCGCCGCTCGCTCAGAATTTGATCAAGGGATGCCGGAAATTGTAATAGGAATCGTAGCCATACCGCCAGACATTGAACCAGCTGATCTCCATCGGCGCCGTCTGCTTCAGGGCCTGACCGTCGCTGGCAGGCGAAACATAGACCTGCCCGCTCTGGAACGAGAGATAGAGGTGCGTCTGCTTCAGCACATCCATGCCGATCACGATGTCGGGCAGGATTTCCGACAGATGGAAGGTGTTGCGGGCGGTTCTGGAAATATGAGAGTCGTTATAGCTCTGGAAGAGGACATCGAAGGGCACGGCAAGCTCAGGATTGCTGAAGCTCATGCCGCCCAACGTCAGGCCGGAAAATCGGTGCAGCCCCGCTTTGATGCGCGAGCCGCCTTCGGTGACCGTCCCAGGCTGTAGCCCACCGGCCTCAAGGCCGAACAACTGGCTCGCGGTTCTGGGATTGAGGAAGGTGCGGCTGGCGCTGGTATCCAGAACCGCCACCAGAGTGTGGCCGTCCAGCGTCACCGGGACATAGACCACATTGGCATACGTCTTCATCGCCACGGCGGTGGTGGTGCCCGGCGACCAATAGAGGCCGGCACGGCTGCATTGCTCGGGCGTGAAATAGTTCATCAGCCGGTGCGCGAAATCCAGATCGATATCGTAGAGCATCATCATGTCGGTGCCGAGAATGCCGTCGGATCCGGCATTGGCGAAGTCGGGATCCTGACCGATTTGGATGTCGAAATTGCCGGTCCTCATGCTTCCCAGCGTGAAGTCTTGCAGACGCGAAACCTCCTCGGAGATGCGGCCGGCGCCATCCATGGTGCGCCGCCCCATCCGGATCGGCAAATGGAGTTTCTGGGCCGGCGTGCTCCACAATTGGGTGGGCGTGTCGGAGATTCCGATCAGCAGCCGGTGCGGTTTTCCGTCGAAGCTGGTGGCGACGGTCATGGTGTCGCCGCCGGGTGTCGGCTCCATGGGCAAACTGTTCAACAATGTGGGCGCGGCGCAGGTGGCGGTGTTTGCCGCCTGCGCCGGATTGGCCGCCGCCGGCTGGTCATTGGCCGCCACCACAGCGGGCGGTGCATTCGATAAGGGCTGCGTGGCCGCGAGATCGGGCAGCGGCGGCGAAGATGTTTCGGCCTGAACCGTATTTTGGCGGGTGAGGGTGTCGCCGCTGTTCCGGTCCGGCGCGGTATTCTTCGCCGCCGCTGCTTGGGGGACCAGCGGCGCAACCGGATCGGTCGCGGCCTTGCTGGGAGTTGGGAAGTCTACTGGCGCAGCCGGCGGCATTTGCGCCGCGACGCTTTGGACCGGAGAAAGAATTTGGGCCGCCTTGGCCTGCATCACAGGCGTCGTCAACAAACCCAGCGCCAACGGCAGGGCGAGCGCCAACGCGGCGGCTGCACTCAACGCCAATTTGCGCGCGGCGTTCAGCTCATGGATCAACCTGTTTTCCATGATGGTCTGGATCCGCTTTTTCAGGCCGGCGCCCGAAATACCGGCGACGCAGATCAAAGGCGACTGCAGATAGGCGCGGCAGACCTTCAAGATGCCTTCGGCATAGAGCTCTGGATCATTGCCATCCGCCAGCACGCTCTCGTCGCAAGCGCGCTCGCGTTCGGTGTTGAGGCGCGCACCCAGCCACCACACCAGGGGAAAGAACCAGAACAGCGCCTCCACCAGCATGTGGATCGCGGCCAGAAGATTGTCATGACGGCGCCAATGGCAAAGCTCGTGCGCCAGCACCGCTTTGAGTTCGGCAGGCGAGAGCTGTTTTTCGATGCCCTGGGGCAATAGGATAATGGGATCGAGAATGCCAACCAGCCCCGGCTCCAGCCGCGAGCGCGAGAATTTTACGGCGATGGGCGCCGCGACGGCCACATCCTGGGCTTGCTGCACCAGCACGCGCATATGGGACCAGCGCAAGAACCAGCGCGATGCGAGCGTCGTGAAGCCCGCAAACCAAAGCCCCAGGAGCACAGTTTCCAGATCGACGCGCACGGGATGGCGAGCGGGCGCCGCAGGGCGTGCGAGTGCGGTGGGATCTACCGGAGTGGAGGCGCGTTCCGGTGCTCCCGGGCGTGAAGGTTCGGTGGTCGGCGTGATCTGAACAACGATCGGGACCATGGCCGGCGCGGAGAAGGGTTTGGCCAGCGGTTCGATCAGCCGGACCGCGGGTACAGGCACGGGCGCCACCACCGGCGGCAGCAGATAAGCGCTCAGCGCCGCCAAGGCCGCGAACGGCACCAGAAATTTGAGCGAGGCCGCGAACCACAGCCAGAAGCGCACATGGGCGCCGTTGCGGTGGAGCGCCAGCGCGATGAGGCCGGCGCCGCCGGCGAAAAGCGTGGATTGCCAGAGGTGGTTCAGAACCATCGCGATCATGGCTTGCCGCTCCGCTTCTGCTGCTCCCGGATGAGCTTTTCCGCTTCCTGGACATCATCGAGGGTGAGTTTCCCCGCCTTGACCAGATGCATCATGATCGGTTGCGGCTCGCCGCCGAACACGGTCAGGAAATCGTCGATCAAGCGGCGGCGGGCAGCTTCGCGCGGGATGGTGGCTTCAAAGATATGGGCTGTGGCCACCTTGCGGGCGCGGCGCAGCGCCTTTTTCGCTTCTAGGCGCGCCACCATGGTCTGCACCGTGGTGTAGGCGGGACGCTTCTTGCCGGGAAGCCGGTCCATGATCTCGCGCACGGAGGAGGCGCCATGCTCCCACAAGGCCTCCATGATCTGCATTTCGAGATTGCTGAGCCTGGGAAGCGCCATGCGGCGTTATCTCCTACAACGTAGTAATTACTACCACACTGTAGAAGTCATGGCAATCCAGCGCATAACTCATTGATTGGCTGTGACGTAGAGCTTTTTCTGGCCAAAGACGATGTACATATGCAGCTGGTGCAGCACGTCCATGCCCAGCGTGAAATCGGGAATGCGCGCTTCCGCCGAAAGCGCCTTGCTGCCCAGAACCACTTGCCGGTCGGCATTGCTGAGCATGCTGTTGATCTGGATCAAGGCGGGGACATTGACGGCGGTGACGCCGCCGGCAAAGGCAATCTGCGAGAAAGTGTGGCCATAGACCTCCTGGCCCATGCCGTCCTTGAGATCGCCCGAAGGCATCATGCCGGGCGTGCCGGCCTTATAGCCCAATGTCAGTTCGGCAATATCGCGGCGCATGACGCTGCGCGCCGAACCGGTGTCGATGGTGGCCTGCACCGGATGGCCTTCGATCAGCACCGGCACTTGAATTTTTCCATCAACCATAGTGATGGGGATCACGCCGATCTCGTAGTGGGACCAGAACACCACCTGATCCGGATCGCTGCATTTGGCGGGCGTGAGAAAATTGATCTGCCGGCCGTGGAAATCCACTTCCGCATCATATTGGCGGAAGATGTCGTTGGTCAGGAGCCCATCATAGGGCGCGGATTTTCCGATCTCGCCGTCAGTGGCGACCATGAATTGCAGGCTTTTGGCGGTGGCCTGGCCCAGCGTGAAGATACCGACGCGCACGCGTGCGCGCTGGGCGAAGGACATCTGGTTGCCTTTCACGTCATAGACAGGGGCATCCATGTGCAGCGCGGATTGGTTGCCCATATTGGCCATGCCACCGGTCCCGCCGAGCTGGATGGTGGTGGTCGTCTTCGAGACTTCGGGAAGGCCCAGGTCGGTAGCAGCGGCTTGGCTGACTTCCATCGGGCCGGTGCCGAGCGCGAGCAGGAATTGTTTCGGCTTGCCGTTGACCTCCACGGGCACCGTCATCAGATCGCTGCCGGCGACTGGCTTCAGTTCGGCGGTGTCGGCGACCTGCGGCAGGGCGCAGCTTTCGGCCGCCATGGCGGCGGTTGGTCCCACGGCGATGACGAACGCGGCGATTGCCTGTTTGAACATGACGCCCCCTGACGCGGTTATTCCGCGATGCGATGTTCTACGGTGTGCATCCTATCCCGGAACGGGAACCGGGCGAAGGGCCGCAGGTTGCCGGGAAAGGAAGAATTGGCCATGTTTGGCCAAGCCAAACTGGATGATGTAGGCGATGACCACGCTTCTCGACCGGCCCCGAACCGCGCTTCTGGTTGTGGATGTGCAAGTCGGTGTGGTGGCGCGATCGCATGATGTCCCGGCCGTGGTCGCCAATATAAAACATGTGGTGGAGAAGGCGCGGGCGTCAGGCGTGCCGGTGATCTGGGTGCGGCATGCCAATGACTGGCTTACGCCCGGCAGCGATCCCTGGCAGATCGTGCCGGAGCTTTCGCCGGCCTTGAGCGAGCCGATGGTCGAGAAGATCTATCCCGACGCGTTCGAAGAGACCGTTCTGGAAGACGTTCTGGCCGAATTGAAAGCGGGGCGGCTGATCGTGACCGGATTGCAGACCGACGAATGCATCCGCTCCACCCTGCATGGCGCGCTGGCGCGGGGCTACGATGTGGTCCTGGTCGGTGACGCGCACACCACTGAAGACCAGACGCAATGGGGCGCGCCGCCGCCGGACAAAGTGATCGCGCACACCAATCTCTATTGGGCGAACCACCGCGCGCCGGGACGAAGGACAAGCGTGGCCAAGGCTGCGGAGCTGGATTTCAGAATGTTATGACAGGCGACATGGCAAGACGCCTGCAAAGATGAGGCCGCGCCATTGTCCTAATGGGCTGGTCCAAGATCCTTTAATCGCCGCAACTCTTGAACGGCCTGTTCCACCAGCGCAAGGCGGTGTTCGCTGCGCTCGACTTCTTCGGCCAACTGCTCGATCGCCTGATAGAATCTTTCCACATCGTCTTGCTGTTGCTTGTTCGCAAAAGCCTTTGCGAGACGTCGGCCATAGCGATTGATTTCACACTTCAGGCTCACGGCGAATCTTTCGGCGAATTCGGGCGGAAGCAGCATGAAGGCGCGTGACCTGTCTATGACCGTTTTGGTCGCAAGCCACGCTCCGCGGGTCTGTCACATTTGCCCAACCGGCTAAGTGTCTCTGTTTCTTGAGATTTATTTTATGTCTAAAGTATTACCAGGCGGAGCCCGTGTGGAATACCGGACATGCTTTCGCGATAAAGTTGCCGCTCAAGTAAGCTGTGTAGAATTCGAATTTCCGGAGGCGGCTCAAGTCATGGTGCGCAAGGTGATGGAATAACGCAGCGCTTGAAGCGGCGGAATACTGTGTTCCCATTGCTGCCGCACCTCGCCCGATAGCAGATAGATGGAGCGGGGCTGAAGCGTGAGCGCGCGCCGTTCTCAGCCTGATCCGTCCTTCGCGCGGCGGAGCCGGAAACTGGCCGGAGCCAGCAGCGAGACACCGATCACATCTTTGAACTGCGGCCGGTCGCGGTGCCAGCCGATAGGCGCGCCGGACTTATATTCGCTGACCAGCATCATGCGGATGTCGTCGGCCTGATGTCCGGCCCAGCGGGCGGCGCGTTCGCGCAAAGCGAGAAGGGGACCGGGAAAACCGGAAATCTGTTCCACTTTGCTGTTGCCCTGGTCGTAGCGTGAACCGAACGCCAGCACACGCCGAAGACCCTGATAACCGCGGAATTCGTACGGCTTCAGGGCCAGAGTGGCGATCCAGGCCGCAAGCGTTTGTTCTTCATGCGCTGTCAGAAATTCGGGCTGGTAGCGGAAGCCGGAAGGCAAGCCTTCAGGCAAGGTTGCCGGCGCGAGGAAAAGATCGTCTTGAGGCATCACCCCGATATGGGGTTCGGGCTTGGCGTCGCCAAGGTCAGGCGCTCATCGCTAAGGCCGCTCTAGTCGATCGCCACGCCGGAAAGTTTGCGGCAGGCATCGAACAGGCGATCCTGCAGATCGGTGCGCCTGGCATTGGGGCTCACCGCCTTGGGTTTCTGATGGAAGAAATAGCCGCCTGACATCACGGCCGCTTTGTCGTCGCTCACCGCCAGCCACGCCTGCGTCTCCGCGCCTTTCTTCAAATCGTCCGGCGCGCCGGGGCCGCCCATCTTGGTCGCGACCCAGCCGGGCTCGAGCGCGTTCGAGAGTACGTCCGGCCAGCGCCGCGCCATGCCGAAGGCAAGCCAGCAATCCTGCAGTTTGGTGTCGGAATAGGCTTGCATCCCGTTCCATCGCCGCTTCTCCCATTGCAGATCGCTGACATCGGGATTGCCGCTGCTGTGCAGGCCCGAGGAAAGATAGACGAGGCGTTTGGGCTTTGCGATCAGGGCGGTGAGAAGATAAGGCGCCAGCGTGTTGACGGCGAAGACCTCAAGGATGCCGTCTTCGGTCTGGGCGCGGTGCGGCTCGCGATAGCCGATGGCGACATTGTGGATCACCGCGTCATGAGGGCCGGTGCGGTTCACCTGATCGGCCACCGCGCGCATGGCGGCCAGTGTCGAGACATCGCCGGTCACGATATCGGTCGCCGCGGCAACTTTGCGCTTCAGTTCGTCGGCGCGCTTGCGGCTTCGGGCGTGAAAGGTCACGCGATGGCCGCGTTCCAGCAGCCACTCGCCCGCCATGCGGCCAAGACCATCCGCCGACCCGCTAACGAACACGCGCGCCATGCCGGATTAAAGCACGCAGGACAGGGCTTCGAAAGGCGGCCTGGGATTCCTTATTCCGCCGCGACGCGCCCGGCAGGCGCCTTGAGCAGTACGCCCAGGACCAGCGCCACCAGGACCAACGCGGGCACGTCGCCCATCAGATGTCCCATATGGCCGGGCCCGAAGGATTGAACCGCCATGATCGCCGCATGCACCAGGCTCGACCACACCACAAACCAGATGAGGCTGCGGTTGGCGCCGGGATCACGGGCCGCCAGGATCAGGAACACGCCCAAGGTGGCATAGATGCCCACGATCATCATGAAATATTCGGAGTCATAGGGCGGGCCCTGGTGCCAGCTCCAGCCCGAAGGCCACACCATGGAGAGCGGATAGACCAGAAGAAAAATCACGCCGAAAATCGTGAGCGCCAATTTGAGAAGCGATTCCGGATTGTTCATTTGACCACCCCTTCTTTGCCGGCGGGGCGATGTTAGCGCGCCGGTGCTCGCGTACCAAAGAGGAAGCTTTATGCGCAGCGGCGTGCATTGCGCGTATAACAACCTTACGGTTGTAAATTAACCATGGGCTACAACTATACTTTCCCCCAATGTTGGTTTGCGCTATAAGCCGGTTGGGTTTGGCCCTTCGAAAGCCTACCGCTGAGCCCCCATTGTTGCGCCCTGCCGGTGAAAGCCGGTGGGGCCTCACAATCCGATCAGATTTCCAACATCGGTTATTCGGAAGAGATCGCGCGCGGCGGCACCCGGCACGTTCTAAGTCCTGAAGAATATTGGCTTTCCTGGCGTGCGCGGCAAGTTGCATATTGCGCCCCGCCGGGGAAAGCCGGTGGGGCCCCGGAAGCCCCCCCGCGATTTGCGCAGCGTGCGTGTCAGGGTTCCCGGCCCGGCGAAAGGCTCTTCACCGCATCGAGCACGCGCAGCCAGGTCTGGGCTTCATCTTTGCTCGAACTCTCCTGTGCTTTGGGACGCGCCATTGCGGGCGCTTGTTCGCCGAATTCGGTAATGAGCTGGCGCGCCAGACGTCGTACGCCAGGAGCCTCGCTGGCATTGGCGATCTCCCGGCTCTGCGGCCGTGCGGTTCCATGATCGCCCCCCAGGCGTAAGACAAGGCAAACGTATGACAAGCCCTGCACGCGACGATGGCACGGGCGATCCGGCCCGTCATCGAACTTCGTCGTTAATTGCGCAATTTTCAGCAATTGCACGCCAGGCGCGCGGACATATTCGCTTGCCGGTTGCAAATTCAATGCGTGTGCGGACGATCCGCCGCTAGCGATTATCGCCGCCCCTGTTATCGGGCTGCTTATCGTTGCGATTGCGGCCACGATCGGGCGGCGGTCCACGCTCCGCGCCTCGATCCGGCGCCGCATTGGGCCGCGCCGCTTCGGGCGGACGTTGCTCGCGTTGCGGCTGGGCTTGCGGCGGGGGCGGCGAAGGTCGCTGCTCCATCGCCGGGCGCTGCGGCGCTTCGCGCGGCGGAGGCGCGGCGCGTTCGGGCGCCGCCTGACGCTCGGGCTGGCGTTCGGGTTGGGCCCGCTGTTCCATCGCGGGCGAGGTGCGATCGCGCCCGAAATTCCGCTCCGGATTGCGATCTTGATTGCGATCGGGGCGATTGGCTTCCGGGGTCGGAGGCGTTGGCGAGACTTCCCGCTCGGGCGGCGGCGGTGGGGCCGCGCGTTCCGGTGCGGCTTGCGGCGCCGGTTGCTGCTGCTGACGCTGGAAATTCCGCTCCTGATTACGCTCTTGATTCCTGTCTGGTCGATTGTTGCGCTCTTCTTGTTGGAGCTGCTGCGGCTGCGCCTGTGGCGCCGATTGCTGCTGCTGCGGGCGCTCAGGCTCGCGATTGCGCTGGGCCGGATTGGGGGCCGCCGGACTGGGCGCTGCCGCGTTCGGGGTGGCCGGCGTG
>Ga0105240_10010286_pt1 | contig 13173 bp, 20 predicted proteins | sample KBSC54metaG_FD_80426 | JGI IMG/M metagenome (GOLD analysis project Ga0105240, IMG submission 80426) | Corn rhizosphere microbial communities from Kellogg Biological Station, Michigan, USA - KBS C5-4 metaG | ecosystem: Host-associated > Plants > Roots > Rhizosphere > Soil | place: Michigan, USA... | reverse complement strand
TGACGCTCGAACGCCCGCCCTCCCCGTCGTCGGAGAACTGATATTCCCCGAGTTTCTCCTGCGGGATTGCTGCCGAAAAGGCGATATCGCGCGAAAGAAGCGCATCCTTGAAATAGATGAGTTCGGCCGTTCCGAGCAGCGCGGCCACAATTAGGAATTCGAACCTGGTGAAGCCCCTGATCGCCTGGCAGATGCTCCGCCAGCCACGGGACAATCCATTCGTCACTTTCGATTCTCCGACCATTGAGGAGGATTCTGCCGGCGGCGCCTGGCGAATGGTTGTGGATTTGCCCGATCCGGAAGCAACAACCGCTGTTTCACACCTGGCCTTGTCGGCTGAGCTCCGCGCCCTTTTCCGACGCGTCAGTGAAACAAGTTCAGAAGCGCGAGCCACCGACTATCCCACGACTCTCGCGCGCCGAGCCGCCAGGGCTTCACCACGAGAGATCTGTTCGTCGACCTGGCTGCCGGTAAGCGGTGCAATGAAGCTGAGGCCAATCTTGCCGGGATTTCTCCAGATCACGGTGGCCTGGGCGGAGATCGTCCCACACTGAAAAATGGCCGTGGCGCCGACATCGGGTTCCGCTTCAGTCTCGAGCATCGCTCCGCCAGGAGCGATATTCGCCAGCCTTGCGGTGAAGTTCTGGCCCGCAAATGCGATCGAGGCGGGTACAGCGACCGGCATTCGAGGCCATAGTCGTTCGTCGGCTTCTTCGCAGACACTGGAACGAACGTTACCCGTCATACCCACTCCTACGCGCACCTGTCAGGGCGAATGCGAAGATTGGAGGTAACCGCACTCGCGCCTCGTTCCACCTGGCTTGCCGGCCCTAACTTTAGTTAAAGGGTCAATTCGCTCTGGATGTTTAAGATTGCGGCCTCACCCGGCAGTCTCGCGTTGCGCTTCATCGCGGCCCGAAATAGCGTCAAGACCGGGGCATTCATCGTCAGCAGGGGGACTGATCGTTGCGCAAATTACTGGTTTTGGCTCTTCTTGGCCTCACGGTACCCTCATCGGCGGCGGTTCGAATGCCGGCGATTTCACTTTCGCAATCCACCGAGAGAGATGTGCAATGCTTTACACTCGGCCTTGTCGCCGCGGGCGGCGAAAAGGATTCCGCCAGGCGCGAGACCGCCGTGGCAGGCGTGTGGTACTTCCTTGGCCGCTTGGACTCCGAGGCGCCGGGCATCGACCTCAAGAGAGAAGCGGATCGTGCCCTCGCCCGCATGAACGGGAAGCGCGCGACTGTGGATATTGCAGCGGCCTGCGATGCCCAGTTCAGCAAGCGCGGCGCCGATCTGGCGCGGCTCGGTCGAAGCGCGGGCAAGTAGGCAATCAGGCGCGCAGGCGCTTGCGCCGCCACACGAAAGCGGCCCGACAGCCTTCATGAAATGCATGCGATGCCAGCCCTTCGGGCCTCAGTCTGACGAACCCGTCGGGAGGGATCTTCGTTATGCCGACCTGCGGCATTTGGACCTCCGCGGCAGCCATGGGTGCGGCGATTTCAGCAATCGGAGACCGACAGGGGGGGGAACGCAAACGCAAGTGTGTGCACTGGCGCCAGAGTTGAGCTCCGCCCCTTCCACCAGGGAGGTAGGAAGGAACGGAGCTCGTTTGATCCGGCATGCTCCAAGTGGGGTAGGAGCCGCTGACAAGCTGGTTCTGGCTCTCTGCTCCTTAAGCAGCGGTTGAACCAAGGTCCGCAATGGGTGGAAAACGGACGCTCGGGTCAGCCGCCGCGCGCCAGAGCCTGATGGCAACTCGTCCGCAGATTCTCGATCCTCGAAAACAGTTCGGGAGAGTCGCTTTCGCTGCCGAGAGCGCTCGCGACCGCGTTCAATGTCTGGACCGCGATGTCGAGATTCTGGAGCTCGGCTCCATGGGCCAGAAGAGTCACTTCATTGCCGATGAGATGTTCGGCCAACGTCTCGAGCAGGCGGGCCACATTCCTGAGATCGCCTCCAAATTCTTTCGAGCCGGCGCCACTTGTGCTGTTTGCGACGGCTGAGAGCGGGATCGCGCCCGCCTTCAACAGGCGCACCGCCTCATCCACCCGTTGCTGTTCCCCGTTCGCGGGCGGAGCCATCCACTCGCGAACGCAAATGAACGAAGAAAAATGCAAACCGCAGCGGCCTAGAGCGGACCAGACGACCATCCCGGAGATGGCAAGCGAACCGCGCACCAGCCGGATCGCCGCACCCCTGTGGGGCACAGCCGCGGCTTCGACGAGCGCGCCCGTGGCGGACATGTTCCTGACTTTCACCGGTGCTGAATAGCCCGGCCCGTGCAACACGGCCGCAAGGAACAGGTTGGTTCGCGGACTTGCGCGCGCGTCTGCTGCACGATCATCCTCTGCCTGCGCCTCCACTGGCCTCACTCCTAAACGATTCATTGCTTCCCGGGCCGGGTGACACCCGAAGCCGAAAGACGGCGCGTTGCAGCGTCTGCTTTGCCGCCGATCGTGGTAGCCAAAACAGGTTCGGCCCTTGCTAACGTCGCATCCAAACCGGACCAAAGTGAGCTTCCCTTACTCGGCCTGCCTCCCTCCGCTTCGACCCTTCCAGGAGCATTCTGGTCGCCATCAACAGGCTCCGTTTTGACGCGGCCGTTAAGCATCCACTCTCCCCTTTTTGAGCAGGAAAGCGCAGATCTAATTGAGGAGCAGCAGTGTGAGTGATGTCGATGGCGCGTTTCAGCCCAGTCTTGTTGCCGATGTCGGCCGAACCACCGTCAGGATCGGATTGACGGACAGATCGGGGCACCTCGAGAATTCGAGCGTTCGCGAATATGATCCCAAGGTCCAGCCGACCATCTCCAGTTCGATTTCCGCCTTCGCATCCGAACTCGCCCTCCCCCGCCTCCCTCGTCGTGCGGCGATCGCCGTTTCCGGCGTTCCCCGCGGCGAAACCATCGCGATCACGAACAGCCGATGGATCCTTTCGAGATCCGGCCTTACTGCGATGTTCCAGGCGGAGCCGCTTATCATCAACGATTTTGCGGCGACCGCCTGGGCGCTCGGATCCAGTCACCTTGCAGGACGGATCGAAGCCATCGGCGCTTCGCCGGTCCAGCCGCACAGGCCAGGCACTTACTGCATCATCGGTATCGGCAGCGGCCTCGGCGTCGCGGCGCTCTCCCGGGACCGCAACGGCGTCCTCAATGTCGTTCCAACAGAAGCAGGTCACATGGCGCTGATGGGCGGCCTTCCAGTCAAGCCGGGGCTGCTCGAGCTTCTCCAGGAGCGCGGCTCGCCGCCCGCTGAATCGCTGATCTCAGGGCCCGGACTTCAGCGCATCCACGCCGCTGTCTGCAAACTTCACGGCGCCAGTGAGTGCGCATCGCTCGGCGACCTCCTCGATCCGGTGCGGCGCTCAAACCCGCTCGTCGGCGAAACCCTCGAGGCCTTTGGCGCCGTCTTCTGGCATTTCGCCGGCAATCTCGTGCTCGCTTATGGCGCCTGGGACGGCCTTATCATCACCGGAAGCATCGCTGCCCAGAGCAAGGCCGTGCTCGAGCGGGCCAGCGTCCGGCGGCATTTTGTCATCCCCTGCCCTTTTTCGAACCGGCTTTGCGCCGTTCCGACTGCGATCGCATCCTTTCGCCATGCAGAGCTCGAAGGCGCAGCGGTGGCCTTGAAAGTTGACGAAGCGCATCGAAGCTTCGTGCAGCCCTTGCAGCCAGCGTCGCCGCACAGCCGCGCTCCGGTCGTCGCGCTTGCCAGAAGCGATTTTGCAGGGCCGTCGCTCGCGAGCATCGAAAGGCCTTTCTCAGGCCGCAGGCGCCCGGCGTGCGTCTAGGAGGAGTGGAGGCCATTTCTGCGGCGGTGGCCAGGGGGCGGCGGACAGAAAGCGCCGGTCAGGACATGATATCGAGGGCGATCTAGTTGGTTTCCCATCTCGAGCCTCCATCGGCCGAATAGGATTTCCTCGCCGTCAGGCTGCTGCCCTGCGGCCATTGACGGCAACTTGTCGTCCTGGCGCTCCGATCTGCCCTGTCCCGTCAGCGGCCACCAACGAAAGGAGATCCGACTTGCGATCCAACTCAAGCCTTGCGTCTCGAAGCCTGCCAGTTGCAATCGCAATGGATGCCCCCGACTGCTTGGCTTCGTACATCAGCTGATCCGCCAGGCGCACTTCGACGCCGATGTCCTGAACCCCCGGCGGAAGGATCAACAGACCGATGCTGCAGGGAAGCGGCCGCTGGGCATCTCTTGGAACGCCGTTCAACGCGAGTTGAAGTCTGAGCGCCACCTGCGCCGCGGCGGCTTCGTCTTTGATGTTCATATGAATGAGGAATTCGTCACCGCCGATACGGGCAAAGACGTCTTTGCGGCGAATGAGGGCCTTGACACGCTCGGCAAAGATCTTGAGACATTGATCTCCAGCGATATGGCCATCTCGATCGTTCAAATGCTTGAACCCATCGAGGTCAAGATAGGCGAGAATGCTCCACCCGCGCCTTTGGGCCGACAGCATCACCTCAAAGAACGCTTGCCTGTTCAATGCACCGGTCAGCGGGTCGGTCCGCGCCAAGTACCATTGCTTCGCATAAGCTCGCCTGACGATTTCAATCAGGCCAATGGTCAGCGTCGCGATTCCAACTCGGGCGGCAAGGTTCCACAACGCGGCGGCCTTGCCGTAGGGGTAGAGGCTCAATCCGTTCAGCGAAAATGTGACGGTCATGCATGTCAGCCCGACAACAAGGGCTTCGCGCCACCCTAGGAACCAGGCGGTGAAACCGATGATGAGCAGGTAAACCGGTCCTAACCACACCTCGCTGCCTGACGCCCAGTCTGTAAGGCCAGTCAGAAAGAGAGCGGCAAGAACAACGGCCCAGGCGTTTGCCCGAGCAACTCCGACAGGCGTCTTGAGCTTGGTCCCAAGTCCTGGTTCAAGCTTTTCTCGACGATCGAATGCGGCCCGCATAGGACGAATTCTAGGCGCTTCATGATAAAGCAGCCGTTAATTGGCTTTAAGGATTTTCGCTTCGTCGATGACCCTTCCCACATCGGCGACTTCGCGAAGCCGAAGCCAGTCTAGCGGCGCCAACCGTATGGTAAGGATTGGGAAGCGAGAGGTCACGTCCAGCTGTTCAGAAGGGACTGGAATCCGGCCCCCTATTCAAGCGATCAGACGTCCGCCTCGGGCAAACTGCGTGCAAGCGATGAAGGATCAGCTTATGAGAGCGCCGAGCCTGTCGTGACCTACAAGGATCGGATGCGAGTGCCGACGCGTAGCCTTCCAGCGAGATTCCTTCGCCTTGGCTTCCGTCGCCACGCATTGCTGGTCGAAGCCTCGAGCTCGCTCGCCGCGGCCCGAATCCAGCTTGCCCTCTTCCCTTTCTCCCGGGTCGCGCGCCGGATCGGATCCTTTGCGGCACCGGTCGGTGCCGAAGCTGAGGGGCAATCATTCGCTGGCGGCGCCCCGGCCGCGCTCGAGATCGCCTGGGTCGTGCGCGCGGCCGCCCGGCGGGTGCCTTTTCGGGCCTTGTGCCTCGAGCAGGCGATCGCCGCCCGCTCGATGCTCTGCCGCCGCGGAATTGCAACCATTCTCCACCTTGGCGCAGGCATGAACGAGACTAACCAATTGTCCGCTCATGCCTGGCTGGAAGCTGCCGGAGCCCGGGTGACCGGTTATCCGGTCGCCTCCCACATCGTCGAGGTGGGCAGTTTTCGCTAGCAGGCGGCGGTGGCGCTTCTTTCGAGCATCCGGATAAAGCCGGCATATTTCATTCTCGCTCCAAACTCTTAGCGATTCGGCTCCGCACAAGTCTTGGACAAGGACCGCGCCGGATCAAGCCCTGCTCGGGACCGGCCGAGGAGCCGCAAGTGAACCGGCAGCGGCGCGCCCTGCCACTGAATGGCTTGTGAAGCGGCTCGGTTTGAGCATTACTATAGAAAACGCGTATCCGGCCTGTTCGGCGCCGGGCTCCGCCCGATCCGCCGCCTTTTCCTGGCGGTTGGACACCGGGCCTAAAACGAAATGAAAACAAGGTGCCACGAGCAGCAGGCCTGATGCCCGACCGGATCCACGCAGGGAGAAAGCCCAAGCTCACGCTGCGCCAGGAGCAATGCCTGCGCGGCGCGCTCGAACTCAAGTCGGCAAAAGAAGTGGCGCGCGACCTCGGGATCACCTCGCATGCGGTGGAAAAGCATTTCCGGATCGCCCGCGAAAAGTTCGGAGTGGCAACGACCGCGGAGGCGGCCCGCCTCTATGCCGCGAGCCTCACAGGTAAGGAAAGTCCGCACTCCGGTCCTTCGGACCTTAAATCCTTAAGCCTCGCTGGCGATGACCGGGCGGCCGAAGGGGGCTCCGGCTGGGTGCCGGGCCGCCGTTTTGGTGAAACCAACGGAGCCCAGTCACTCGACCAGCCAATCAGTCCGAGACAGACCCTGCTTGCAATTGCGGCAGTGTCGTTCGGATCGATCATCGCGCTGCTTATGCAATGGGCGACGTCGGCGACTGCCCGTCGACCAGCGCCAAGCTCGAAGTCGTCGAAACCGATCTTCGGTCGGTGGCCTAAAAGAGCAATCGCGAGGACGGAACGCCGACATGAGAGTGGAATTCTACTTGCTTCTGCTTGCTGTCGCGGCCGGCCTCGCGATCTGGCGCGGGACCGCGGGCGAACGCTGGATCGCCGGGACGGTGCTCGCCGGCAATCTCCTCACCCTCCTCATCGTCCGCGGCGGGGCGAGGACGTTCGCGTCCGTCTCCCTCTTCTATTTCGGGGTCGACGCCTTCCTCGCGATGGTTCTCTGCACCATCGCGGTCTTTTATCCCACCTGGGTCTCGGTGCTGGTCTCGGCCTTCCAGATCGACGGCGTTTTCGGGCATTTGGTGAAGATCGTCGCGCCCAACACCATCCCCTTCAGCTACGCCTTCCTGCTTCGAGTGTGGGCATGGCCGATGGTGATCGCGATGCTGTCGGGGCGCTTCTTTCCCGGGCTCAGCCGGACCTTGACGCGCCGCAATTGGCCCCACGCATTCGGCAGGGTCAGGTCGGATTCGGCGGGGCCGTGAAACGGCCCGTCCCCGAAAAAAGGGGCGGGGGTCCGACACACAGAATTGAAAAATCAGCAGCAGCGCGTGCTGTCGGACGCCCTCCATGCCGGGCGGCTCGAGGCGCCGCGGCCGGCCGGGGGGCAAATCGGTGAACGCACGAGATGATGATTATGGCGAGCCCCAGATAGAAAGCCGCCTGCTCGGTTGAGAGGAAGGGGCTGCCTTTTTTTGCCTGCGCGGCGCGCGCGACATCGTCCCCGGCCCAAGCTTCGTCCATATCAGTCTCCAGCGGTGATCTGGAAACAGCCTTGCGGATCGGCTCTCGCCTTGGGAGGCTCGAAAAGGACTGCATTGGAAAACGAGCCGCCGCCGCGGCCCACGATCCCCCATCAAGGATCGGTCAGATCACGACCTTGAGACCCTGCAGCCGGACAACTTTCCCGCCGGCGCAGACGGGAAGTCCGATGAGGCGGACCCAGCGATCCTCACCGACCGCCGCACGGATTTCGACGTCGAGCGTAAAACCCCGGCGATGCTTGAGCGCATAGGACCGAAGCCCTTCCATCTTCGCGCGCGAGTCTTCGCAATAAAGCGCAACCGCCTGCTCGCGCAGCACGCTCGTGCCGCGCGGTAGGCCGAAGATGTCGTAGACGCCGCCCGACCAGACCAGCGAATTGTCCAGAAGATCGCATTCCCAAAGGCCCGCATGGTGCGGCGCCAGAGCGCCAACCGCGGCGGGGTCGAGGGCGTCGGTGACGAGCGAGCTCAGGACATGGCCGAGTTCGAAGTGGCGCGGCCGCTCCCAGAGCGGCCAGCTGCTCTTGAGGACAAGAGGTTCAGCCTGCATCCGATCTATCGCCTCGCGAGAGGTCCTCGAAATAGCGCCGAAAGGCGGTGCTGGTCTCGGGCTCGAGTTCGATGAACTCGCAAAAGGCATTGTAGGGGTCCGAACGCCGGCGAACGAGCTTTTCCGCCACCAGGCTGCTGAGCCATCGCATTCCGACCGAGCCCGGGACTCCCGCTGCTTCGCAAAGATTGGTGATGGTCACCTGGCGCGCTTCGAGTTCGGCATCGAGAAGCTCGAGCAGCATGTCCCACGCCGGTTCGCCGAAAATCATGTCGGGAAAATAGCGGCGCCTCAAATGGCGCGCCCGGATCGCGTCGCCGACCTTCTCTCTGGACGGCGGATGAGCGGTGAAGGACGTATCGAACAGAGCATCGGCGATTCGGCTTATCCTGGTTGCAAGTGGAAGCGGCCTGCCGCCGTCTTTCCCCGAGGAATGCCTTGTCATGTGAGCGTCCCGCCTGCGTGTACCCCCCCCGGGCACGGGCGGCAAGCCTAACAGACTGGACTTCTCCCGCAATGGGAAAGCACACCGGCAGGCGCGTACGCAGATTCCAGATCGCGTCTGCCAGCAACGCCGGAGCCGCCCGGGTTCCAGCCGTCAGCGACGCGTACCAAGAGCGCCTGTCCCTGCGAACTCCAAATCGCCGCATTCGGGAGACGCGTGGATCCACCGAGGATCGACCGCAACGGTGTCGGCCGCTACCCTCCGCGTTTCCCGAGGCCGCGGAGAGGCGGGGCCAAAAGGGAGCGAAATGAAGAACCGCCGCGCCCAGGCCCGAAAGCAGCGAGCGCGGAGCGGCTCAGCTCGACGCGGTGCGGCGCACCGTATCCGCTTTCCCGCGGGCTCGGCCGTTGGCGAGGTTCGGCTCCAGCTCGCCCGAAGGCGGAGCATCGCCAGCGGCGTAAATCACCTCCAACAGCAGCAGATCGTAGTCGGAAGCGAGACGCTTGACCGCCTCGTTCTACGCCTGCTTTCGTTCGGTAGCGCCGCGTGCGGCATCCTCGAGAAGCAAAGTCCCGCACGAGTTCGGACGCCGTAACCGATGGAAAACGCTCAAACATCTCGCGTACCAGCGGAGCTCGCTCCGGATCGGTTGCAAGCCTCCCTCCGCGCTCGAGAATATAGCCGAACGGTGGTGTTCCGCCGACATAGAGGCCGCGGCGCATCAGGGCAGCCTTCTTGTCCCGAGCCCTGTCTCCCGCCAACTCGCGCTCGAACTGTGCGAAGGTGAGCAGGATATTGAGAACAAGCCGGCCCATGGTATCGGAAGTATCAAAGGTCTGCGTCACGCTGACGAAGCTGGCTCCATATTTTTCAAGCGCTTCGATCAGGCGGATGAAATCGCTGAGTGAGCGGCTGAGGCGGTCAATTTTGTAGACGACAACTAAGTCGACGCGCCCAGCGGCGATGTCGTGCCAGGGTGCATTTTCGGAGTCTCCATGGCCCCGCCTCGGATTCAACGCTTTACGCCATGCGTCCCGGCTGCGCTACCAAACCTGACGCCTTTTTGGTCGTCGGGGTGCATTAGGAGGCTTTGGAACTACTCTTGATCTGTACACATAAACGTACATATATCCGTACAGGTTAGGAGTGGACCGTGGAAGTCGTCAGCTATACAGAAGCACGTGGTAACTTGAAGGATCTGATGGATCGCGTCGTCGCAGACAAGACGGAGGTGGTCGTTACACGCCAGAAGGCTGAGGCTGTTGTGATGGTCTCGCTCGCGGAATGGAATTCGATTTCAGAGACACTTCACCTTTTGTCTTCGCCCAAGAATGCTGTGCGGCTACGCCGCTCCATTCGGCAGATGAACGCCGGAAAAGGCGTCGAACATGATCTCATCGAGCCGTGAAGCTTTGCTTCTCGGACGACGGTTGGGAAGATTACCGGCACTGGATCGATAACGAACCAAAGACGCTCAAGCGGCTGAACGCACTGATTGAGGAGTGCAGACGGAATCCCTTCCAGGGGACCGGCAAGCCCGAACCGCTGAAGGGTGAGCTCAAGGGCTGGTGGTCACGCCGGATCACAGCCGAGGACCGGCTGGTCTATCGGGTACAGGAAAGCGGCAACGGGCAGGTGCTGGAGATCATCCAATGTCGGCTGCATTATTGAGTGTGCCCGTGCAGTGAAGGCTATGCCTATCGAAGGTTAACTGAGACGCGCCGCGGGAAAGTGCTAGCGCTGGCGGTCGCCAAGAAAACGAGGGGGCATCGTTATGGCGACAATCGCAGGAAGAACATTTCTTGAAGAGCGGCGGGATATGCTGTCGGGCACTCCGCGCGCAGGGTTCATAGACCGTTGGATTTTCGTCTTCATGGCGGCCTGGTTCATCCTCGTCGTGCTGGTGGGATTCATCCCCGACGCTATCGGCAAGGTCGAGGCGGTGCAGGCGGGTCTTCGACCGCCGTTTCCGATCGTGCTGCACATGCATGCAGTCCTCATGGGGGCGTTCCTGCTGCTGCTACTGACGCAGACGGTGATGGTCGCGACTGGTCGCGAAGCCATGCACAGGCAGGTTGGGATTGCCGCGTTCGTGCTGGTGCCGGCGCTGGTCGTCATCGGAATCGTGCTGGCGCCGACGATGTATTACCAGACCTGGGATGCGCTGCAGATTGCTCCAGCGTCGGCGCGAGCGGCGTTGCAGCAGGGGCTCTACATCAGGGAAAATATTCTGCTGCTGCAAATCAGTGCGGGCGTGCTGTTTGCGATTTTCATGTGGATCGCGCTCAGCGCCCGGGAGCGCAATTCCGGTTTGCACAAAAGGATGATGTTCCTGGCAACGTCAGTGCCGCTCGGGGCCTCGATCGATAGAATGAATTGGCTGCCCTCGAGCCTGCCCGCGAACCCGTGGGCGACCGACCTTTGGATCCTCGTGGCGCTGGCGCCGATGGTCGTCTGGGATGTCGTTCGCAACCGGAAGGTGCACGAGGCCTATTGGATATGGCTCGCCATTTATGTGCCGGCGTGCCTGGTCGTCGATTACCTGTGGGACAAGCCGGCGTGGCATTCGGCCGCGCGTCAGATCATGAGGGTGTGAGATAGCGAAGCCTCAGCGCCGGCCGCCGGTCCGATCGGCGATCCAGGCGACGAGCAGGATCGTCGGCACCCAGAAGGGAAAGATCCCGTAGAGCGTGTCGCTGAGCGAATGCGATCGGCTGTCGATCGCAACGAAGACCTGAACGCAAAAAGCCAGCGCAGCAGCGGAGACAAGCCAGCCGGCGATTGAGGCGGGGCGGAACAGCACGCCTATCGGTTTGAACCAGGACATGATCTTCTCCACAAACAACGGTACTAATCTATCGGCGCCAGCCTCCGCTTTCCACCCGTGGCGGGCAGTCCTTAACACCTCGCCCAGGACAGCCAACTCGATCCCGTGAGGAGAGTGCGGTTCATGTTGTGCGCCGAATGCAGCGTTTACACGCCCGCACCGCACAATGCCGAGACCTGACGTACAGCTTCAGCCAACACCATCGCGGAACATGCAGCTCTCATGGCGGCATCGCCCGATGGCTATAATTCCTCACGCGGAAAGCAAGCGAAGCAAGCAGATCAGTACCGCTTTAGCGATCAAGGACGGAGCAACGCCCACCAGATCCTCAGAAGTAGAAACCCGAACGGTATGTAGAGCGGCCCGGCGGCCCCGCCGACAGCCAGCAACAGGTCAGCTCGGATATTCGGTTTCACACGATTATCCCAAATGTGAGGCGGACGCCCGAGCAGCGTCCGCTCACTTCGCGATTCGGCTCGCTGATGTGCCTCTCGTGGCGAGCCAAATCCTACATTGCAAACTGCGGATTAGGCGGGCTTCGCACCCTTCGTCCCGCACTTGGCGAACTTGCCCTTGGCATCGCGGCATTTCACGGGCTTGGCCGGCTTCGGAGGGCATTTAATGAACTTGCCTTTTGCGTCCCTGCAAGGTGCAGCAACCAAGGACGGTGTTGAGCCCGCGATGAGCGCCATCGCTGACAGCGCAAGAATCACTTTTCGCATTTTCCGACTCCCCTGTTGTTCTACAGCCATTTGGCCACACCGCCGTGATGAGAGCAAGCACCCTGGTGCGTCTTGGCATGGCTGTAGGTGCCGTCTTTGCACTGCGCCGTCGCACCTGCCGGATTGGCGTTGTCGTTGGCGGCCGCTGCCGTCGCTGCAGGAGCGGGCTTCGGCGCAGGCGCGACAGTTGTCTTGGGCGGGGTAGACGAACTGGTGTTCCGGCAGACAGCGCGCAGGTGGTTGTACCATTTGGTGCAATCGGTGGTGCTCGCAGTGGTCTTCGTCGTTGTTTTCACCGCGCCGGGAGCTTTCCCGGTTGAGGTTTCCGTGGAAGCCGTACGGCAGACCGCCTTGTTCGCGTTTCCAGGTTTTGTGCAGTCGTAATGCCTGCTAGTCGTCTTGGTCGTGACAGTGCTTGTCGTCGTAGTTGTTGGGGTTGCCTTCGCAGGCGCTGTCGCCGCCCCTTTGCAGGCTGCTTTGTTGGCGTTGCCCGCTTTTGAACAATCGTAGTGCCGAGTGGCCGCAGCAGTGGCAGGCGATGCGACCAATGCGACGGGCGCGAGAAATGCCAAAAGCAACAGTGTTCTGGCGAGTGTGCTCATGTGATGATCTCCCTGCTCAACCGATGCCCGAGCAACTAAAGAAGTTTTGAGAGAGCGCCGGTAAACCCGCCTTCGCCCTCAAGCAGCGATGCAAAACGTCCGAGCGAACCTTCGCCGCCGATCTGCTGAACGATCTCGTTGAGCTTTTCGGTCGGAAGGCCGGTGGCTTCCGATGCGGTCTGAACGGTATCGCCCTCCTGCGCATGCGCCTGACCGAGAGCTGCGACAGCCTGCCCCACCTCCTCGGGTGACAGTCCGACCTTGGAAGCGAGATTTTGAATCGTGGTGTTGTCGGCCATCTGGCCGAGGATGCTGTCGAGCAAACTCACAATTGCCCCCTTTCAGACACCCACCGTCGCCTAAGCGCCTGTACGGCAGCTTCGTTCCATATGCTCGGCCCCTGATTTACGCAGAAGTGCTCGCATGCCGGCCGCTGTCGCGATCGATCGAAGCAGAATGGATCCAAGCTTCGGACGCTTGCTTCTATAGCCATGGAGGACCCGGGAACAAATCAGTTAATGGGCGGTTAATGCAACGACTCGGGGGCTTCCGATCGAGATGGCGTCAACCAGGGAAGGGAATCATTTAATGCATAAACTGATGCTTGCGGCTGCGGGCGCCGCTGCACTGGCTTTCAGCGGCGCAGCCAATGCCGCGGTCGAGATTAATTTCAACAATCCGACGGGGGACATCGGGACGAGCCACACCTATTCAAACGGCGGGCTTTC
>Ga0105240_10010285_pt1 | contig 13174 bp, 9 predicted proteins | sample KBSC54metaG_FD_80426 | JGI IMG/M metagenome (GOLD analysis project Ga0105240, IMG submission 80426) | Corn rhizosphere microbial communities from Kellogg Biological Station, Michigan, USA - KBS C5-4 metaG | ecosystem: Host-associated > Plants > Roots > Rhizosphere > Soil | place: Michigan, USA... | reverse complement strand
GCCTCGAGTTCGTGCGGCCGCTCGTCGTGGGCTCGGAGGTCCTGCGCACGTCCACGATCCGGGACGTCGCCGTGAAGGAAGGCCGCAGCGGCGCGCTCGTCTTCGTCACCGTGCGCCACGAGGTGTCCGACGCGGGCGGCCTCGTCCTCTCCGACGAGCACGACATCGTCTACCGCGGCGAGGCCGCGCTTGCCGCCGCGCCGGTCGCGGCCCCGTCGGGCGAGGCGTGGCGCCGCGAGATCCGCCCGGACCCCGTCCTCCTCTTCCGCTATTCGGCCGTGACCTTCAACAGCCACCGCATCCACTACGACCATCCCTACGCCACGCGGGTCGAGGGCTACCCGGGACTCGTGGTGCACGGGCCGCTCATCGCGACGCTCCTCGTGGACCTCTTCCGCCGCGAGCGCCCGCGCGAGCGGATCGTGCGCTACGCCTTCCGCGCGTCGCGCCCCCTCTTCGATACGGCGCCCTTCGAGACCTGCGGCCTGCCGGACGAGACGAAGCGCAGCGCGCGGCTGTGGACCCGCGACGCGCAGGGCGCGATCACGATGGACGCGACGGCCGAGTGGTCCGCCTAGAAAGGAATCTCGAAGATCGCCTTGACGGTCCAGCGGTCGGTCGCCCCGTCCAGGCCCCGCCCCACGCCGAAGTTGAAGACCCACGGCGCGCGGTCCACGTCGACCGCGAGATAGAGCGAGCGGGACTGCCCCGCGCGCGGGAGGAAGCGTCCCACCTTTCCCAGCTCGGTGTAGTACTCGGGGCCGATCGAGATGCCCTCGGCCACCCGGCGCGCGACCTTGATCGACGGGCTGAACGTCGGCCGGGCGCCCTTCTCCGGGCCGCTGAAATCGAAGCCCAGGATCGGGTTCACGGCGAGGAGCCAGCGCTCGTCCTGCCACCCGAGGATGGGGCGCACCTCCATCGCGCGCGTGGCCTCCTCGAGCGCGCTGGAGACCCACGCGTACTCCACGTTCACGCCGGCGAAGGGGCCGCGCCCCTGCTCGTCCGGCTGCACGGGCATCCACTTCGCGCGGAGCTTCGGCCCCGCGAAGCGGTCGCGTCCGCCGGCGCCGCGGACGAAGGGAAGGTACAGTCCCGCTTCGAGCGTGCGCGTGACGCCGTACGAGAATTCCGGCGTGAAGCGCCAGCCGTGCGCGGGCGGGATCTCGCCGGGGAAGTCCGACGTGGAGCGGCCGGAAGGCGTGGTGTTCAGGTGGAGCTCCAGGCCGAACTCGCCCGGCTTGTCGATGTCGCTGGTATAGACCTGGATCTCGTCCGGCAGCGCCGCGCGCGCGGCGGCGGGAGCGGCGAGGAGCGCCGCGGCGGCGAGGCAGGGAAGGATGGGGGAGCGCATGGAGCGGCTCGCGAAATATAACAAAATGGGGTATCGATGATCGTCAACTGCGTCGCCTACCAGGACGGGCGGAAGCTCGCCGACATCCGCGTGGAGGAGATCAGCGAGTACCTGAAGCGCCCCGGATGCTTCGTCTGGGTCGCCCTCAAGGATCCGGACAACGCCGAGCTGGAGACCATGCGCGTCGAGTTCGGTCTCCATCCGCTCGCGGTCGAGGACGCGAGCCACGGCCACCAGCGCCCGAAGATCGACGAGTACGGCGACTCCGTCTTCGCGGTCTTCCACATCGTGGAGCTGCGCGCGGACGACGTGGACGTGGCGGAGCTGAGCGTCTTCGCGGGGCCGAACTACGTGCTCTCCGTGCGGAAGGGCACCGAGCACGGCTTCGTCGCGGTGCGCGACCGCGCCGAGCGCGAGCCGGAGCTCCTGCGCCACGGCTCGGGCTTCGTGCTCTACGCGCTCATGGACAACGTCGTGGACCGGTATTTCCCGGTGGTCGACGCGCTCGAGACGGAGCTGGAGAGCCTCGAGGGGCGGATCTTCTCGGAGGACACGCCCAAGGCGAACATCCAGGAGCTCTACGACCTCAAGCACAAGCTCATGGTGCTCCGCCACGCCGTCGAGCCGCTGATCGAGGTGACGCACCGGCTCTACGGCGGGCGCGTGCCGCAGGTCTGCATGGGGACGCAGGACTACTTCCGCGACGTCCACGACCACCTGCTGCGCGTGAGCCAGGCCGTGGACGGGCTGCGCGACATGGTCTCGACCGCGATGTCGGTGAACCTCTCGATGATCACGTTGGCCGAGAACGAGGTGACGAAGAAGCTCGCCTCGTACGCGGCGCTCATCGCCGTGCCGACCCTCATCGCGGGGATCTGGGGCATGAACTTCAAGCACATGCCGGAGCTCGAGTGGCTCCTCGGCTACCCGGCGTCGCTCGTTCTCATGGTCTTCATCGACTGGATTCTCTACCGGCGCTTCCGGCGCGTGGGCTGGCTCTAGGGCCGGATGCCGCCGTCCCGCTCCGGAGCCACCTCGGCGAGGAGCCACTCGCGGAAGGCCGCGACGCCGGGACCGGCACCGTCCGCCTCCGGCGTCACGAGGTAGTACGAGAAGGCCGCGGGCGCGGTGATGTCGAAGGGCATCACGAGGCGGCCCGCCTCGATCTCGCTTCGCACGAGCGGCTTCATGGCGAGGGTCACGCCCATCCCCTCGATCGCCGCCTCGAGTGCCAGCGACGCGTCGCTGAAGTGCGGGCCGCGCGAGGCGTCCACGCCCTCGACGCCGACCGCTTCCAGCCAGTCGTTCCAGTTCGGGCGCACGCCCTCCTCGACCACGGTGTCGTCGTGCAGCAGCGTGTGGAAGGCGAGGTCCGCGGGCTTGCGCAGCGCGTGCGCGCCCCGCAGGAGCGCCGGGCTGCACACCGGGACGTAGACCGCGGAGAAGAGCTCGTCCACGTGGCCGCCCGGATAGCGGCCGCCGCCGAACCGGATCATCACGACCGGCGTGTCCTCCGGCGCGTCCGGCACGGCGGCGTTCACGCCGTTCTCGCGCCCGTCGATCATCGCCGGCCGGCTCGCCACGTGAAGCTCCAGGCTGGGGTGGGAGCGCGTGAACCGGCCCAGCCGCGGGACCAGCCAGCGGGCGGCGAAGTTGGGGGGCGCCATGACAGTGAGCGCATACACCGCTTGCCGGGCACGGACCCGATCCACCGCGTGCCCCAGGTTCTCCAGCCCCTCCTGGACCTTGGGAAGCATCGCCTTCGCCTCCGCGGTGAGCTGGAGCGCCCGGGTGAGCCGGCGGAAGAGCGCGACCCCCAGATACTCCTCCAACAGCTTGATTTGATGGCTTACCGCACCCGGCGTGACGTGCAACTCCTCGGCCGCCCGCTTGAAGCTGAGGAGCCGTGCCGAGGCCTCGAACGCGCGAAGCGCGTTCAGAGGCGGGAGTCGTTCCGGGAGCCGGGCCATACCGCAATTTTTCTCATTTATCGGGGGAAAACAAATCGTTTGTTGCAGTGCAGCATGAACACTATATTTGTTCCGACCGGCCGAGGACAAGTAGCAACGCTACCGACCGCCGGCTATTTCCCACGAGGAGAGAAGCATGAGCCGCATCGAGATCCCATCGGATTTCACCAGCATCGAGGAGCACATCCGGAACGCCAACCTGCAGCGCGCCGCATACGTGGGCCAGCTCATCGCCGAAGGCGGCGTGGCGCTCGCCCGGTCGCTCAAGCGCCTGGGCGAGGTCATGGGCCGCGCCTACGACGTCGAGCTGGACAAGCGCGCGATCGAGGCCGACGCGTTCCTGCGCCGCTCCGTCCCGCGCTAGCCCCGAAAGTCCCGCGCGCGGGCAGCGCCCGTGGCAGCATGGCGTCTCGCAACTTTCCTAGGCGCCGGACTGCCCAAGGCGCATGCCCGCCACCCCCTTCCTGCTGCTTCCCGGCCTGCTCGAGGACGCCGACGTCTTCGAGCAGCCGGTGAAGGACCTCACCGGCGCCGCGCGCTGCGCGGTCGCAGACCTCACCCGCTCGGATAGCATCGCGGCGCTCGCCGCCGACGCGCTCGCGCAGGCGCCCGCGGAGCGCTTCGCGCTGGCCGGCCATTCCATGGGCGGCTATGTCGCGCTGGAGATCCTGCGCCGCGCCCCGGAGCGGGTCGACCGCGTGGCCTTCCTCAACACGCACGCGCGGCCGGATTCCGCCGAAGCCACCGAGAACCGCCGCCGCCTCATGGCGCTCGCGGAGCGCGACTTCGCCGCCGTGAGCGCGGAGCTCTTTCCGAAGCTGGTCGCGCCCGCCCACCGCGAGGACGCGGCCATCAGCGGCAAGGTGACCGAGATGGCGCTCGCGACCGGCAAGGAAGCGTTCCTGCGCCAGGAGCGCGCAATCATCGGCCGCATCGACAGCCGCCCGCACCTTGCCGCGATCCGTTGCCCGGCGCTTGTCGTCGCCGGCCGGCTGGACGGCATCATGCCCGTGGAGCTGCTGGAAGAGCTCGCGCGCGGCATCCCCGGCGCACGCCTCGAGGTGATCGAGGAGTGCGGCCACCTCTCCACGCTCGAGCGCCCGGACGCCGTGACCGGGCTCCTGCGCGATTGGCTCGCTGCCTGACCCGCAAATCCCGCAGTCCCACCCACTGGAGAAAAACATGAACATCCACGTCGCGCTCGCCCCGATCATCTCGCTCCTCGCCGGCATCCTCATCCTCGTGATACCGCGCCTCCTCAACTACATCGTCGCGATCTACCTCATCGTGATCGGCGTGATCGGGCTCTTCGGGACGCGGCTCTGAGCGCGGCGCCTCCCGTCCTCTCGCTCCTCGAGACGCGCGTCCTCGGCGTGCTCGTGGAGAAGGAGCACACCGTCCCGGACAGCTATCCGCTCACGTTGAACGCGCTCGTGTCCGGCTGCAACCAGAAGACGAGCCGCGACCCGGTGATCGAGGCGGCGGACGCGGAGGTCCAGGCGGCCCTGGACCGCCTGAAGTCGCTCTCGCTCGTGGTCGAATCGAGCGGCGGGCGCGTCATGCGCTACGCCCAGAACGCGGGGAAGGCGCTGGGCCTCCCGCCGCAATCGGTAGCGCTCCTCGCGGTGCTCTTCCTGCGCGGGCCCCAGACGCCGGGCGAGCTGCGCATCAACAGCGATCGGCTGCACCGCTTCGGCGATCTGCTCGCCGTGCAGGCCTTCCTCGAGGAGCTGGCGGAGCGCCCGTTCGTGCGCGAGCTCCCGAAGGCGCCCGGCGCGCGCGAGGCGCGCTGGGTGCACCTCCTCTCCGGCGAGCCGGCCGTGGCGGAGACCGCCGCGCCCGCCGCGCAGCCCGTGGGCGACGCGCTCTCCATGGGCGAGATCGCCGCGATGCGCTCGCAGATCGACCAGCTCCAGCGGGAATTGACGGACCTCCGCGAGACGGTCTCGCGCCTCGCCGCACAGCTCGGGGCCGGCCGCTGAGCCGTCAGGCGAGCTCGCGCCAGGCCTTCATCAGCGGAAAGTAGAGACCCAGCGCCACGGCCTCCCCCGGGAAAGCCGCGGCATAGCCGGCGAGCTGCGCGCGGTAGCGCTCGAGCTCCCGGTCGAGGAAGCGCTCCGGCTCGCTTCCCTCGTGCGCGCTCGTCTTGTAGTCGACGATCCAGCGCCGCCCGTCCGCGTCGACGAAGCTGCGGTCGATCACGATGAGCTTCACGCCGTCCGGCGACGCCACGCGCAGGCGGTATTCGGCGACCGCGCCCTCGCGCGCGGCGAGGAGCCAGCGGCCCCGCGCGTCCGTGACCGCCCCCTCGAGCGCCTGCAGCACGCGCCGGCGGGCCGCTTCGCGCTCCGCCGCGGGGATGCCCCGCCGCGCGAGGTCGCGCGCGACCACGTCGCGCAAGGCGGCCACGCGCGCCGCGTCCCATCCCTCGACCCCGTCCGCGGCGATGCGTTGCAGCCACCGGTGCGTGACGATCCCCACCTGGCGCGCGGTCTCGCCCACCCACGAGAACTCGATCGAGGGCGGCGCCTCGGAAACCGCCGGCGCGTCCGCCCGCGGCGGCTCCGCCACCGTGGCGTCGAGCGCGGACACCGCGACCGTGCGCAGCTCGTCCGGCGGCGCGCGCCGCGCGGGCGCCGCGGCAACATCCGGCGACTCGGCGAGCGCCTTCTCGAACTTGTCGCGCGCGACGCTCCACGCGGTCGCGAGCAACGATCCCGCGCGCGGCGCGAGGACCGCCGGATGGCCGTCCCTCAGGCCGCGCTTCGCGAACCCGAGGAGGTGCAGGCTTCCGGCGGCGCGCGTGGCCGCCACGTAGAGGAGTCTCTCCAGCTCGTGGCGCGACGCCGCCTCGTCCAGGCCCACGAGGTAGTCGTACGCGGCGTCCTCCGCCGTCCCGGCCGCGCGCATGGGCGCCATCATGAGCGTGCCGTCCGCGCGCGCCTTCCACGCGAAGAGGGGCCGTTCCGCGGCGCGTGGGGGCCGGTCGAGGCCCGGCAGGATCACCGTGCCGAACTCGAGGCCCTTCGCCTTGTGGATCGTCATCACCTGCACGCGCGTGTCCGCCGGCGCGTCCGGGGCCGCGTGCAGCTCCTGCATCTTTTCCTCGAGCGCCGCCGGGTCCGCGACGTCTCCCGCGCGCTCCAGGGCGTCCAGCTGGTCGAAATAGGTCTCGGCATCCTCGAGATCGCTCTCGTGCGCGAGGCAGGCGGGGCCGCCCAGGGCGAGCCACGCCGCCTCCACGCGCGCGCGCGCGGTCCCGCGCGAGCCGCCCTGCACGAAGGGCGCGAGGACGCGCTTCAGGCGCTCGACCCGCGCGCGCTCCGCGACGCCGATCCGGGCGAGGCGCGCCTCGTCGCCCAGGAGCTCCCACACGGTGGCCCTCCCGTCGTCGCCGTCCGGGAGCGACCCCGCGAGCGCGTGGAGCTCCGCCACGGTGAGCCCGCACCACGGCGCGCGCAGGAGCGCCAGCCACGCCACGCGATCGGCCGGGTGCGAAAGCGCGCGCGTGATGGCGAGGAGGTCCTGGATCACCGGCCGCGCGGCGAGCGGCTCGATGTCGACCGCGCGGAACGGCACGCCGGCCTTCTTGAGCGCGGGCACGATGCGATCGAGGTGCGAGCGGTTGCGCACGAGGATCGCGACCGTCTCGGTGAGCCCGGAGGCGAGCGTGTCGCGCGCGATCGCCGCCACCTTCTCGCCCTCCGCGACGCGGGCCGCCGCGACGTCCGTGCCGACGAACGCGTGCCATTGCACCGGCATCCCGAGACGCGCCGGATGGTGCGCGACCGAGGGCGAGTGGGGGACCGCCCCCGCGTCCGCGTCCTCCGCCGCGGGAAACACCCGGCCGAACGCGAGGTTCACCCACTCGACCACGCCCGCGTGCGAGCGGAAGTTGGTCGCGAGCCGCACGGGCGTGAGCGCCACCTGCGGCAGCCCCGCCTCGCGCGCCCGCAGGAAGAGCGCCACGTCGGCCTCGCGGAACCGGTAGATCGACTGCATCGGGTCGCCCACGAGGAAGACGGTGCGGCCGTCCTCCCCGGTCCAGCCCGCCGTGAGCCGCTTGAGGAGCTCCCACTGGCTCCCGGAGGTGTCCTGGAACTCGTCGACGAGGATGTGCTGCAGCCGCACGTCGAGCGCGAGGAGGAGGTCGGTGGGATCTTCCTCGGTGCCGAGCGCCGCGACCGCCGCCTGCGCGATGCCGGTGAAGTCGATCTCGCCGCGCTCGGCGAAGACGACCGAGAGCTCGCCCGCCGCGATCGGGAGCACGGCGACGACCGCCCCCAGCGTCTCCCACTGCGACGCCGTGAACGTGGCGGGCGGCATGCGGCGCACGGCGTGGAGCGCGTCGCACAGGCCCGGCACGGCGGCCAGGCGCGCGAGGAGATCCACCATGTCGTCGCGCAGGGCCTTCTCCGCCGGCAGCCCCGACGGGAAGCCGTGCCGCTTGTTGACCCTCTGGAGCATCTGCGGCTTGCCGGTCTTGAGGAGGAGCTCCGCGATCGCGCGCCACGCGTCCGCGCCCTCCTCCCGGGGCACGGGATAGCCCGCGGCCTCCACCAGGCCCGCGACGGGCGATGCCGATCCGCCGCGCGCGAGGTTCGCGGCCGCGTGGCGCGCGAGCCGCGCGAGCCGCGCTTCCTCGCCTTCCGGCATGAGCGCACGCAGCCGCGCCAGGATCCGCGCGCGCTCCGCGCGGAACGCATCCTCCAGCGCGCGGCGGGCCGAGTCGTCCGCCTGGAAGCCCACGACGCGGCCGATCCACTGGTCGCGCCTCGCGAGCATCGCCTCGAGGAGCGTCCGGGCCGCGGCCCAGTCCCCGTCCAGGTGCGCGAGGAGGCGGGCCACGGCGGCGGCGGCGGCATCGCCGCCCTCGACCCGCGCGAGCGTGCGATCGGCCGCCTCGCGATGGAGCGCCCGCGCGTCCTCCACGATCGCGGGCGCGGCGCCCATGCCGGAGAGCACCGGCATCTGGCGCGCGAGCGACGCGCAGAGCGAATCGATGGTCTGCACGCGAAGGCGCGCCGGGTTCTCGAGGAGGCGCCAGCCGCGCTCGCGGTCGCGCGCGAGCGCCGCGCGGGCGAGGTCGAGCGTGAGCTGCCCGTGCGGCTCCCCGGGCGGGGGGACGCCCCGCGCAGCGGCGTGCAGCGCCTCGAGCACGCGGCGGCGCATCTCCGCCGCGGCCTTGCGCGTGAATGTGATCGCGAGGATCTCCTCCGGCCGCCCGACGCCCGCGAGCAGCCGCAGCACGCGCTGGATGAGGAGGCCCGTCTTCCCCGAGCCCGCCGGCGCCTGCACGATGCACGAGCGGGTCGCGTCGAGCGCGGCGGCGCGGTCCGCGGAATCGGCCACGTCGCGCGCGTTCATTCGTCCTCCTCGCCGTCGCCCTCGGCGAGGGCGCCCAGGCGCTCGTGCACGCGGCAGAGCGCGTGGAGATCGCAGCGCCGGCAGGTGGCGAGCGCGCGCTTGGGATCGATGCGCGCGTCGCCGCTCGCGAAGTCCTCGCCCAGCGCGTCGACCTCTTCGCGCCAGCGCGCGAGGAGCTGGGGCCACGAGCGCTCCGCCTTCGCCCCGCGATGCTTGTCGACCGTGAGGGCGCCCGGAAGCGCCGCGTTGTCGCGGGCGAGGCCCGCGAAGCCCATCTGCCCCGCCTTCAACCGCGCGAAGGCGACGGCGCGGATCTCCTCCTCGCCCACCGCGAGCGCGTAGAGCGGAAGCTGCGGGTCGTCCGGCCGCGCCCCCAGCCAGTCCGACACGCTCGCGCGGCCGGACTTGTAGTCGATCACCGCGAGGCCGCCGCCTTCGAGGCGGTCCATGCGGTCCACGCGTCCCGAAAGCCGGAGGTTCCCCGCGCCCAGGACCATCGGCGCCTCCCGCGCGAGCACCTCGAAGGGCGCCCGCCTCTTCTCGATCTCGAGCCATTCGCGCGCGACGCGGGCGAGGCGCTCCCGCTCGAGCTGCGCGAAGCGCCCCTCGAGCCGCCCCGGGCGCTTGCCCCGAAGCTGCGCCACCGCGTGCGCCGCGGCCTCGTCGATGACGGCCGCGAGCCGTGCATCGTCGGTCGCCTTGAGCGTCGCCTGGTCGGCGAGCGTGCCCCAGAGGCGCGCCATCATGGCGTGCAGCAGCTCTCCGCGTTCCGGCGGGTCGAGTCCCGCCTCCGGCGTGTCGAGGGCGCGGGCGTCCAACCGGAAATGCGCGAAGGCGCGGAACGGGCACGCGGCCTGGTCCGCGAGCACGGCGGTCCCGCCGAGGCTCGCCGCGGCCCCGAGGGCGGGAGCGAGCGTGTCGGCCCGCGTGCCGGCCGCACCGGGCGAGCGTCCGACCGCGAAGAGCGCGCCGCGCCGCGTGGGATAGGGCGGGATCCCGAGCGCCGCAACCTCCGTCTCCGCGATGCCGGCCACGAGCGGGCTCGGCAGGAGCTCGCGCTCGCCGTCGGCCCGTGCGCTCGTGAGCACCACTTCCGGGGCGGCGGAGCGCCACGCCTGCGTGAGCGCCGCGTCGATCTCGAGCGAGCGCTCCGCGCTCGCTCCCGGAATGCCCGCCCTGCGCTGGAGCGCCGGCGGGAGGAAGGGATGCGGCCGCGCTGCGAGCGGCCACGCCTCCTCGGTGAGCCCGCTCACCCACAGGTGGTCGAAGGCGAGGCCGGCCGACTCGAGCACGCCCAGCACCTGGACCGGTGCCTCGCCCGAGGCGGGCTGGAACGTGGCATCGAGGCAGAGCCGCTGCAGGCGCACGCGAGCTTCGCTCGCGGTCCACCCGGGCGACACGGAGCCCAGCGCGCCGAACGCGGCGAGGGTTTCGCGCCACTTCGCGAGGGCCTGGAATTCCGTGGAGTCGAGCGCCCGATCGCCGGGGAAGCCCGCCGCGTCGAGGAGCGCGGTGAACCGGCGCGCCCATTCCGGCGCGCTCGCGCGCCCGTCTTCCCGGCATGCGAGCGCCAGCCGGTCGAGCATCGCGAGCCACGCGGGGCATGGCGCACCCCGGCGCGCCGCCGCCTCCGGCACGATCGCCCGCAGGCGATGGAGGGAGAGCGTCGCGGGCGCGATCCGCCGCAGCGCCGCGTCCAGCCGTGCGCGCGCTCCCCTCTCCGCCTCGCCCCCCGCGACGAACGGCGAACGGAGCAGGCGGCTCACCCGCGCGAAAGAAAGGGGCGCGGCACAGAGCTCGAGCACGTCGAGCGCGGCGTCGACGAGCGGGTAGCCCGCGAGCGGCGTCCCGAGCGAGATGTTGAAGCGCGGGCCGCCCGGCGCGGCTCCGGCCGGCTCGAGCACGCGCGCGAAGACGCGGGCCACCTCGGCGCGCCGGGCGGCGAGCTGCGGGACGACCACCGCGATGCGCGGCGCCGGGGCGCCGGCGGCGCTTTCGAGGCGCGCGCGCGCCCAGCGCGCGGCGAGCTCGAGCTCCGCGCGCGGCGAATCGAGCACGGCACGGCGGACCTCGCCGCGCACCCGCTCCGGGGCCGAGCGCTCGAGGCGCGAGCCCGCGCGCGCGCATGCGGCGAGGAAGTCCTCCTGCTGCGGCGTGAGGAGGTCGAAGGCATGGATCACGAGGGTGCCCGGCGGCCGGGCGGCGCCGCTCGCGAATCCCGCCGCGACGGCCGCCGGGAGGCGGGCGGAATCGATGAGGTTCTCGCGGCGCGTGCGCCGGCGATAGTGCGCGCACCAGGCGGCGAAGGCCCGAGCCTCCTCGCTTTCCTGGGCGCCCTCGATCGCGCCCTCGATCCGCCAGGCGTGGGCGAGGTCCCAGGCGTCGCGGGCGAGTGCCGCCGTGGCCGGCACCGAAAGGACGCGCTCCCGCCACCCGAGGGCCTGGAGCGCGTCTTCCCAGAGGATCTGCGCCTCGTCCGGCGAGAGGAGCGCGGGGAGCGCGCCGCCGGCGTCGCCGTAGAGGGCATCCTCGTGGCAGCGCTGCACGAAGTCGGCGAAGGTGAGGATGTCCGGCGCTTCCCAGGACCGGCGCCCGGCGGCGAGCTGGCGGCGGTCGACCTCGGCCTCGAGCGCCCTCGCGAGGCGCGCGTTGGGCGTCACCACCGTCGTGCGGGCGGCCCGTCCCTCGGCCAGGCGGGCGAAAAGGGCGGACGGCTCGAGCGGCTGCGACGGGATCATGAGCCTCCATCATATAGCCGCGTTCCTTACAGCTGTAATGGCCCTTACAGCTGTAATCCGCCCTGTGCGGAAAGTCACAAAAGATCGGCGGAGCGCGGCTTATGCTCGGGGCCATCGCTAGGAAACTGTGCGATGGATCACTGCGCAGCGGAGGCGAAAATGCCCGAAACCAATAAACCCGACCGATCGCTCCACCGGCTTCTCCGGCTCGCGCGCCGCGCCGCTTCCTGGCTTGCGGCCGGCGCGATGCTGGCGGTCACCGCCGCGCACGCGGACGCCCCGCTCTCGAGCCCCGCCCAGGCCGAGCTCAAGCTCTCGCCGGACCTCGACCAGGCGCTCAGCGCGCCCAGCGTCGCGAGCCTCAACTGGGCGCGCGACACGGCCGCGGGCCGCATGATGAAGGTGCTGGTGATGGGCTACAGCACCTCCGACCCGGACCTGAAATCGCTCCGCTCGGCGATCGTCTCGAGCGGCGGCTCCGTCTACTACAAGTACATCTCCGTGGAAGGGCTCTACGCGCTCCTCCCGGCCGCGCGCGTGATCGACATCGCCCGGCGCCAGGACGTGCAGAGCGTCTCCCCGAACCGCCTCACCGTGCGCACCCGCAGCCTCATCGAGTCCGTGACGGGCTCCTACGAGGCGCGCGGGACGGGCGCGGTCGTCACCCCCGGCGTGGACGGCTCGGGCGTGGGCATCGCCTTCCTCGACTCCGGGATCATGCCCTCGCATCGCGCGTTCCTCGGGGACAACGGCCTTTCGCGCGTGAAGCGCAGCGTCGACTTCCAGAAGCTTTCGGACGCGCAGCTCCTGGGCCCGCTCGACTGGGTGGGCGGCTACGACCTGAGCAAGCAGATCTTCCCCGGAAGCGCCGGGGAGCTCGCGCTCGAGGCGCAGATCGACGCCACCGGCGCCGTCAATCCGGATCCGCTGGGCCACGGCACGATCGTCGCCTCCCTCGCCGCCGGCCGCGCCGTCTCCGGCGCCATCGACACGACCGCGGTCGCGCCGGGCGCCTCCCTCTTCGACGTGCGGGTCCTGAACGACCAGGGCGTGGGCGACGTCGCCGACGCGCTGATGGGCATCGACTGGGTGATCTACCATGGCCGCGAGTACGGCATCCGCGTGCTGAACGTGAGCCTCGCCGCCGACTCCACGGAATCCTGGCGCACCGACCCGCTCTGCCGCGCGGTGCGGAACGCCGTCGCCGCGGGCATCACCGTCGTGGTGGCCGCGGGCAACTTCGGGCGCGACGCGCAGGGCCGCGAGGTCTACGGCAGCATCAGCGCGCCGGGCAACGAGCCCTCCGCGATCACCGTGGGCTCCGCGAATCCGCACGGCACGGCCACGCGCGCGGACGACACCGTCAACTTCTTCAGCTCGCGGGGACCCACCCGCGGCGGCTACGTGGACGGCAAGGGCGTGGTCCATCCCGACAACGTCCTCAAGCCCGACCTCGTCGCCCCGGGCAACCACGTGATCGGCGCGCTCGCGACCGACGTCACCGGCAAGGTCCCGAGCCAGCTCGCGCTCCAGTACCCCCAGCTCATCGTGCAGAGCGGCGGACTGGGCACGGGCCTCATCCAGGTGAGCGGCACGTCGTTCTCCGCGCCCGTCGTCTCCGGCGCGGTGGCCCTCATGCTGCAGGCGAACCCCGGCCTGACACCCCCGCTCGTGAAGGCGGTCCTCCAGTACACGGCCGAGGCGCTGCCCAACCAGAACCTCCTCCAGCAGGGCGCGGGCGAGCT
>Ga0105240_10010284_pt1 | contig 13174 bp, 10 predicted proteins | sample KBSC54metaG_FD_80426 | JGI IMG/M metagenome (GOLD analysis project Ga0105240, IMG submission 80426) | Corn rhizosphere microbial communities from Kellogg Biological Station, Michigan, USA - KBS C5-4 metaG | ecosystem: Host-associated > Plants > Roots > Rhizosphere > Soil | place: Michigan, USA... | reverse complement strand
ACTACCGGACCGATGATCTGTGATATTTTTCCAATGTTTGGCATATATAACCTGGTAATTTAAAAGATTTTGTAAATGAAATAGTTCTCTATAAAATGCTTTTGTTTTAGAGCCGCAAAGCTAAGGTTTTTTGATAAATATTTAAATAGTGCCGGGGAAATATTTTTAGTTGGCAGTTTTTAGTTCGCAGTTGGCAGAAAAATAGATGTGAAATGCTATTCCTGATCACCGATAACCGGTAGCTGATTAACCGATACCTTAACTATTATTTAATAATTGTCAATCAAATGTCATTGAAATATTAACTAAATTACTATGTTTGCATAGTAACCAGTTAAAACTATTACAATTACAAACCCCTAATCAACTTAATTTTTATGCGTAAACTTTTACTATTAGCGCTTGCTATAGCGCCGGTAATGGCTTTTGCCCAGGGTTTCCAGGTGAACCTTGAGGGGCAAAAACAAATAGGTATGGGCCATACCGGGACGGGCTTAGCACAAGACGGCGCCGCTTTATTTTTTAACCCTGGTGCGGTGGCTACCGAATCGGAAAATTATGTGCAGGCAGGAATAAGTCCGCTTAGCTTCAATTCGGTATTTAGTCCCGCCGGATCATCAGAACAATACCGTACCGCCAGCAATTGGGCAACCCCCTTTACTTTTTATGGTACCTGGGGACCTAAAGAAGCCAGCTGGAAAGTGGGTATGGCCGTGTATACTCCTTTTGGCGGTTTAACCGATTGGGGCACTACCTGGCCGGGACGATTCACTGCCGAGAAACTCGACCTGAAGGCGATCTACTTTCAGCCAACCATCAGTATTAAAGTAACCGACTGGATGAGCATTGGTGGCGGTTTTGTATATAATCATGGTGATGTTGACCTGACCAGGGCTATCCCTATCGAAAACTCCAACGGGCAATCGGGCCAGGCTGAGCTAAATGGCAGCGGCAAAGGTTACGGATGGAATGCCGGTGTTTACTTTACCACCCAATCTGGTGTTACCGTTGGTATCACGCACCGTTCAAAAGTGACGACTACCATAAACAACGGCGCGGCAACATTTACTGTTCCGGCATCACTGGCGACAAATTTTCCTTCGCCTAACCAGTTTAGCGCAAGTATACCGCTGCCGGCAACCGACGCTATCGGTATAGGATATCGCCCATGCGGCAAATGGCTATTGGCGTTGGATGTGAATGTGGTAGAGTGGGGCTCATTCAAAACTTTGTCCTTCGATTACAAAACGAACACACCTTTATTGCAGGATACACATTCTCCGCGCAACTACAATAATACTATCGGTGTACGTGGTGGAGCGCAATATATGGCTACTAATAAACTGGCCCTGCGTTTTGGCGGTGGTTATGCTGAATCAGCAGCTTTGAATGGCTATGTAACTCCTGAGGTTCCTGATGCCAATCGAGCTTATGCTACGGGCGGTATTGGCTATAAGCTGGCGCAGCATTTTGATGTCGACCTTTCTTTTGAGTACGAACATTTGATGCAGCGCAAGCAAACCAATTACGAAACGCAGTTGTCGGGCACCTTCAAATCAGAAGTGTATATCCCGGGCATCTCATTCGCTTATCACTGGTAACCCTAAATTATTATTACAATGAAACAAGTAAAATATTTTATATACATCATTGCGGGGTTAGTAGGATTAAACGCCTGCAAGCCCAGCATCAATTCGCCAAAGCCATCAAACGGCTCGGCTGATTTTTCAAGATACATTGCAATAGGTAACTCCCTCACCGCAGGTTATGCTGATGGGGGTTTATATCGCGCTGGACAAATGGTATCGTACCCAAGTATCATGGCCAAACAAATGCAGTCTGTTGGCGGCGGGGCATTTAATCAACCTTTGTTTGATGCTAGCCAAGCCAACGGTTCGGGCTATCTGCAACTGACAGGTTTTAATGCTGATGGTACGCCAATTACCACGCCGGTTACTTCTAATTTGGCTATTCGTGGCATACAGCCTGTCCCCGGATTTGGGAATGTAACCCTATATACTAAATACTCCGGTGATATTGAAAACTATGGTGTCCCCGGAATAAAGTTATACCATATCACTTATGGCGCTTATGGCAACTTGAACGGTTTCTACGAGCGTTTGCTGCCAGGTGACGAAGGAACCAATACAACCACTTATCTCGATTTTATTACAGCCAAGCCATTCACATTTTTCTCCAACTGGCTCGGTAATAACGATGCCCTTGGTTATGCGACCTCAGGTGGTGCAGGTGATGTGCTTACCGACAAAGCTACCTTTGCAGGATTATATAATTTGCTTATTGGCAGGTTAACAGCCGGTGGTGCAAAGGGCGTAGTGGGTACTATTCCTGATGTAACATCGGTTCCATACTTTAATACGATAACCGTAGGTGCTGTTTTGGGAGCGGTGCAAAAAGCCAACCCGCAGGCACAGGCAATTTATATCAATGCGTTGGTAAGCGGAACCACTTATGCACCGCGAGCCGCTACCGCCAAAGATTTGATCGTACTTACCTTTCCGACTAATAAGATCGGTGTGCCGATAAGTACCCCTTATGGAAATTTGCCCTACGGATTGACGCCTTATACACCGATCGATAATGAGTATGTGCTGGATGCCAATGAAGTTGCCTTAACGCAGGATTATGTGCAATCCTACAACACTACTATTAAATCCGTTGCAGCAGCAAAAGGTTTGGCAGTGTTTGACTCCTATACTTTCCTGAATAATGTAAAAGCACACGGATTGGTAGAGGATGGTATCAGCCTGAATTCAAACTATATCAGCGGTGGCATATTTTCGCTGGATGGTGTTCACCTTACGCCTCGCGGCTATGCTATTGTGGCCAATGAATTTATCAAAGCCATCAATGCCAAATATGGTTCTACCATTCCTTTGGCTAGTGTTTCGGATTATAACGGGATAAAGTTTCCATAATCTCAGCAGCAGTGGCAGTAGCAGTAGCAAGCCAAATTAGTGCAACTGCTACTGCCACTGCTACTATTTCGAGGTAAATACTTATCTTGCTTACCTATAAGCAACCAGATGTACTTCACCAGCCTGCCAGATCATAACAAACCAGGATTTGATGAGCAACTCCATTTCAGCAGCTTTAAGAAACATAATATCGTTTTTAATGCACTGGTGAGCAGCAGTTACTGCGAAGACCATGTCGGTTGCCTTTCGTTTAAAACTGTTTTGAGCGGGGAGGAGTGGTATGGCATCAATAACCGCCGTGTCGCAGTTAGACCTGGTCAGTTCCTGATGCTGAATGATGAACAAACCTATTCCAGCAGTATAGATACCATTGGGAAGGTTCAAAGCTTCTCCATTTTTTTCAGGAATGAATTTGCGGCCGCTGTTTTTGCTGATAAGTTACGTGGCGAAGAACATTTACTGGATGATCCATTTTATAATGATGGACGGGTACCGGAATTCTTCCAAACGCTTAACATTATTGAGGGGGATTTACTGAAGCAACTATGGGGTCTAATCTTCTCGCTGGATAACGAAGCCTACGATAACAACCTGCTTGATGAGCATTTGGTTGATGTATTGCAATCCCTCATCAGCACTTACAAATCTGAAGCTAAGCGATCAGCTGGCGTTGATGCCATCAAAGCTTCTACCCAGACGGAGATATACAAACGCTTATGTGTTGCTAAGGATTTTATGCATTCCCACTTTTTTGATAAACCGGATTTGCAATCAATAAGCAATGAAGCATGCTTGTCGGTACCTCAATTGGTAAGGCAGTTCAAAACGGTTTTCAATAAGACACCCCATCAATATCTCACCCGTGTTCGGCTGGATCATGCTGCCCTGCTACTAAAACAAACGAACACGCCGATTCATGAAATCACCTGGCGATGCGGCTTTGAAAATATGAGCGCTTTTTGCCGGGCATTCAAATCAGCCTACGGTGTTCAACCTCACAATTATAGGATGATGTCCTGATAAAATTGAGCATTTCTGCACAATTCTACTTAAAGCACCCGGATACATTTGTGACTATTGGTCCTAAAACAATGATCACAAATTGCGTATGAAAATCGATCTGTTTAAAAGTATCCCTGCCTCAAAGCCCAACGAGGGTATGAATATAGTTAGAGTAGCCATCGCCATAATCATCGGTGTGCATTCGGTGCGCGGATTATTACATCCGGCCGATGTTAATGATTTCGGCGAGGCGTTCAGTCATTGGGGATTCCCCTTTGGCGCGCTTTGGGCATGGGCATTGGTAATCGGTCAGTTTGCGAGCAACCTCGCTTTGTTGTTCAGGCGCCTGATCATTCCAGCCTGCATATGCCATGCTATTATATTGATCAGCGGGATATGCATCATCCATGCCAAATACGGTTGGTTTGTAGTCGGCGAAGGTCGAAACGGGGTTGAGTTCAGCGTACTGCTTCTAGCCTGTCTTTTTGCAATAGCCTGGGCTTATTGGCCACGAAAGCAACAATAATTGTCAGACTTAAGACTCAAAACTCAGGACTATCTTCCCTGTATGCTCGCTGCTTTCCATCATGGCGTGTGCTTTAGCAGCCTCTTCAGCAGGTAATACCGCATGAATAATTGGTTTTATTTTGCCCGATGCCAGCAATGGCCATATATGCTGTTCGAGATTGCGCGCTATGGCATTTTTAAATTCGATTTCCCTTGATCTGAGCATCGACCCGGTGATGATCAGTCTTTTTCGCATTACCTGCGCCAGGTCTATCTGTACATCCTTGCCCTTCATGGCATTGATCAAAACTAAGCGACCTTCTTCCGCAAGCGAAGAAATATTACCCGGAGTATAATCACCGCCGATCATATCCAGTATTACATTGACACCTTTTCCATCAGTAAGTTGATTGATAGATTCTGCAAAATCTTCCGACTTATAATTAATAGCTTTCACAGCACCAAGGTTTTCACAAAATTTACATTTCTCATCCGATCCGGCAGTTACATAAACCTTGCTTCCTAAAGCTGTCGCCATTTGGATGGCCGTCACTCCGATGCCACTTGAACCGCCATGCACCAGCAAACTTTCGTCCGGTTGCAACTTGCCCCGATCGAACACATTGCTCCATACTGTAAAGAATGTTTCCGGAAGTGATGCTGCTTCAACAAAACTCAGATTACCGGGCATAGACAGACATTGCCCTTCGGGCACATTGCAATATTCCGCATACCCTCCGCCTGTAACTAAAGCGCAAATTTTATCGCCAATTTTCCATCGGCTTACCTTGTCGCCGACGGCAGCAATAGTTCCGGCAATCTCCAATCCCGGTATATCCCGCGGAGCTCCCTTTGGTGGTGGATAATTGCCTTTACGCTGGTACACATCGGGCCGGTTCACGCCCGCAGCAACTACTTTTACAAGTACCTCCGTAGAGCCTATAATAGGTTGAGGGCGTTCACCAATTTGTAACACTTCCGGGCCGCCTGCGGTGGTAATCACTACTGCTTTCATAGGAGCTAAGGTATTGGTTTTGGCAATTTACTATACCAACTGGATTGGTATTAAATTTTGGTACGGTTTTTTGATCTGATTATCAGTAAAATATAAAGATTATATGAAACCAGCTTTATCAACAATCGTTCTTATTATCCTGCTTGCATCGTGCATTAAAGGGATAAACAACTTTCCTGTTACACCTAAAAAGCCCGTTCCGTCACAGCCAGTTGTAGTCCAGAGAGATACCGCTCCTGACGGAAGTGCCTTTAAAATTATGATCCAGAAGGACTCTGCCCAGTTGGATGAAACCATGGTAATCTACGATCACACTGCCAGCACCATGTATTTTAATTCCCAGGATGCGGTATATTTTCCCGGTTTCGGCGCCGCAAGTATCTGCAGTATGACGAGCGATGGAACTACCTGCGCCATTCAGAAACTACCTTATTTACAGGAGTATCCAATGGGTTTAAAAGTAGGTATGAAGACCGACGGTATCTATATTTTAAGGCTGACCTATGCAAATCAGATCCCGAAGGGTATCAGGTTCTGGCTGAAGGATAAGTATATGAAGGATTCGCTGGATATGCGGGTAGGCAATTACGCTTTCCAGGTGGTCAAAGCTGATACGAATACTTACGGTCAGGGCAGGTTTACAGTGGTTTTAAGATAATGCCTGTGAGGTAAATAGTATAACCTTTAGTTAAAAATAATCATAACATTTTGGTTAAGTCATTCGTATAAATTCAGGTAATAACCATTATCTGCCTGGGTTTATTTTTAATTGATTTGACTTGATTTTTGTTGTGGAATGACCAGAGTATGCCCCGTATCCAGACCTGTTGTGATGATTTTTTTCATCACCCTGATTCTTTTTCCGTTTTTATCTTTTGCCCAGCGCCCCAGTCTCAATTTTGAGCACTTTGGCACGCATGAGGGTTTATCACAAATCAACGTTAACTGCATAATCCAGGATAGCCGGGGCTTTATGTGGATTGGCACCCGTAACGGATTGAACAGGTACGACGGGTATAAGTTTATCGTTTACCGGTACGATTCCAAAGATGAGCACAGCCTGAGCAATAATATGGTAAACGACCTCGTGGAAGACGCAGATGGAAATGTTTGGGTTGCCACAGCGAATGGCCTCAATCGTTATGATCGTAAAGCCGGCACTTTTGCGCGTTTTACCCACGACAATCATAATAACAATAGCTTATCTAACAATATTCTTAGCCGGTTGGTATTTGATAACAACGGCATACTATGGATAGCCACCCAAAATGGTGGTTTGGATTGTTATGATCTGAAAATAAAAAGATTTACACATCATCAGCATTCAAATACGGTCGACGGCACGATCAGCGATAATAATGTGAGAACGGTCTATAAAGATTCCCATGGCCATATATGGGCGGGAACGTCTGCGGGCGGTTTAAATCTATATGATGCAAAGAAAAATTCTTTCACAACATACCCTTTTATCAACAAGGCATCACACGCCGTTTTGGGCAAAAATGTGATCAGCATTACGGAAAACAGTAAAAATGAACTTTGGATAGGTACGCAGGAAGACGGATTATTTCTGCTTAATGAGCAAACCGGCATATCACAGAATTTCAGATACGAAGAGAATGATCCTTCGTCGCTCTCCAGCAATACGATTTATAGTATGCAAAAAGATGAGACCGGGAACTTATGGCTTGGTACCGAAAATGGCGGACTTTCTGTATTTGATGCCAGAAGCAAGAAGTTTTATCGATACACACACGATGAAGTAGATGGCAATAGTATCAATGGTAATTCCATCTACGGCATTTGCCGCGACCGCCTGGGGAACATATGGCTGGGAGCTTTTAGCGGTGGAATTAATCTTTTCAAAAAATCAACTTCGAACTTTGCATTGTACAGGCATAATTCATTGCCGAATAGCTTATCCAATAATTATGTTCTTTCATTACTGGAGGACAAGGATAAAAATATATGGGTTGGAACGGATGGCGGAGGGCTAAATAAATTTGACCCCAAAAGCGAGAGCTTCACTCATTATAAACAGGCTAAGAATGGTATTTCCGGAAATTATGTATTGGCTATAAATCAGGACGAAGAAGGAAAGTTATGGATAGGCACCTGGGGTAATGGGATGACGGTGATGGATCCGAAGACGGGAAAATGTGATTACTTCGGCAAGGACGCTTCTGGGACGCACAAGCTGAGCGGAAATAATGTTTATAACCTGATGCTGGATCGTAACGGGAAAATGTGGATAAGCATTTTTGGCGGCGGATTGAATTGTTATGATAAAAAGGCGAATACGATAAAGTATTATAACCTGGATCTTAATAACCCCAAAAGCATCAGCAGTAACTATATCTATTCTTTATTCGAAGACAGTAAAGGCAGAATTTGGATCGGAACATCAGATGGCGGGTTAAATCTGATCGATCAGAAATCAAATACGTTTACTTCTTTTCAGCATTGCGAAAAGAAGAACAGCATAAGCAATAATGGCGTTACAGACATATTTGAGGATAGCAAAGGCCGTTTGTGGCTGTGCACTTTGTCAGGTTTGGATTTATTTGATCCCGAAACAGAGCACTTCACCATATATACCAAAAAGGATGGCTTGCCAAGCGATATCACTTATGCGATAAAGGAAGACGAAAAAGGTAAGCTTTGGATAAGCACCAATAATGGCTTATCACGCCTGGATCCGGCAACCGGCAAATTCAAAAAATTTACTACTGAGGACGGTATACAGGGGGATGAATTTAAGCCCCATTCGGCATTGAAGGCCAGCAACGGGAAGTTATATTTTGGCGGTATCAACGGGTTCAACAGTTTTTATCCGGGGCGCATATCAGAACCGGCAGACCTATCACCGGTGCTTGTTACTGACATACAGGTTTACAATAAACCGTTGACTGTCGCCAAAAACGACAAAGATCCTTCACCTTTAAAGCAGGATATTGCAGATACCAAATCGATCAACCTATCCTACAGGCAATCGACCATAGAACTTGAATTTGCTTCACTGGATTTCGGATCGGCAGATAAAAAGGAATATGCCTACAAGCTTGAAAATTTTGATAACGAATGGGTTGATGTAGGCAGCCGGAACACCGCTTCCTATACGAACATTTCTCCGGGGCAATATACATTCCAGGTTAAATGCAGGATAAATAACGGTGCATGGACGCCGGTTAAAGATACGCTTAAGATCACCATAGTTCCTCCGTTTTGGCTGACCTGGTGGTTTAAACTCCTCAGTGTGATTGGTGTCGCTGCTGCTATTTATGGCATTTTTAAGTTCCGTGTGCGGGTAATAGCAAGGCAGAAGCAGGAGCTTGAGAAACAAGTAGAGGATCGTACCGAGCTTTTGAGAGCGATGACCGAAAACGAACGCAAAGCGCGCGAAGAGGCCGAAAAAGCAAACCAGGCAAAAAGTGTTTTCCTGGCCACCATGAGTCACGAAATACGAACCCCGATGAACGGTGTGTTGGGCATGGCTACGCTTTTAAATGAAACCGAACTCAGTTCAGAACAACGTGAGTATTCACAAACTATCCTGCATAGTGGTGAGGCATTACTGAATGTGATCAATGATATACTTGATTTCTCGAAGATCGAATCGGGGAAAATGGAGCTTGATGCCCACGATTTTGATCTGCGCAAATGTGTTGAAGAGGTGATAGACCTTTTCTCGGGAAAAGCAGCGGAAACGGGTATCGACCTGATCTATTATGTTGAACCGGATCTACCATATCAGCTTAATGGCGACAGCATGCGGCTGCGGCAGGTGCTGATCAATTTGTTGGGTAATGCCATTAAGTTTACACATCGCGGCGAAATACTGATTAGCGTCAGTAAAGTGCGAGATTTAGAAAATGGCCGAATCGAGATTGATTTCGAAATAAAAGATACCGGCATAGGTATACCCGAAGAAAAACTGCCGCAGTTATTTGAAGCATTTTCGCAGGTCGATTCGTCAACTACAAGAAAATATGGAGGTTCAGGTTTAGGGTTGGCTATTTGTAAGCGCCTGGTTGCCATGATGGGCGGCAGCATCACTGTAAAAAGCAAGCAAGGTAAGGGCGCTACGTTTAGCTTTTCTGTTAATTGCCTTGTTGCTGAAAATCAGAAGCAGAACAGTATAATCCCCGGTAGGGAAGCATTGATCGGCAAGAAAGTGCTGATTATTGATGATAATCTTACCAACCTGCGCATATTGCAGCTACAACTCCAGCAACGTAAGATAGTCGTCTTATCTGCAACGGATGGCTCTGAAGCATTATACTTGCTTGAAACCAATGAAGGTATAGAACTGGTAATAACAGATATGCAAATGCCGGGTATGGACGGAGTGGAGTTTACTACGCTGCTCAAGCAAAGAAAACCGCTTTTACCTGTGATTTTACTAAGCTCGGTGGGGGATGAGAGTCGAAAGAAGCATCCTGCTTTATTTGCTGCCGTGCTGAATAAGCCAGTAAAACAGTCGCACCTGGAAAAGGTAATCCTTAATCAATTTCATTTCGGACCTGAAAAAGGGCAGGAACAGCAATCTTATCAAAAACTCAACAAAGACTTCGCTTTATCAAAACCATTGGATATACTGGTTGCCGAGGACAATACTATCAACCAAAAAATGATTTTGAAAGTGCTCGAGAAACTAGGCTATAACGCTGTAGTGGCCAATAATGGACGCGAAGCTATCCACATGCTCGATCAGCAATTTTATGACCTGGTATTGATGGACGTACAAATGCCCGAAATGGACGGTTTGGAATGCACCCGTTACATCAGGGAAAATTGCGAGCGTCAGCCGGTGATCATCGCTATGACGGCCAACGCAATGGTTGAAGATAAGGAAGAGTGTCTGAAGGCCGGTATGAATAATTATATCGCTAAACCAGTAAAGATCGATTTGCTGGTAGAAATGCTGCAGCAGACGGAATTCCCGGTAAAAATATCAGTATGACCCTGATTTAATTAAAACGAATTCAAATTAATTAAAACCACTATTTTGCGGCAGGGTTAATCCTGTTACGCGAATATGATAAAATGTGACGTTTATATACATAGTACTTCCGAACATATCTCTCAATTGTGCACTGGCTTTTCAATATTGGCCGCACAGAAAAAGATCAAGTTTACATACAATCTGCAGCCATATACCCGCAATGGCAAATCACCTCTAAAGGATAAAGATCCTTATGCTTTGCAGGGAATGTTTGTTGTAGTGAATGATAAAACGGCAATCTTTTATGACACAAGTGACGGCGAAAATTTCCTGGAGGAAGCGATGGATGCGGTTGATATTTATTTTAAACGCAGCTACCGGTCGGATGCAATTCCTGATTCTTATAAAAAGAAAACTCATCCGCTTGGGCTTAATTATGAGCTTTATTCAGGTGGAATAAATAAGCTGGACGTTGCTCGGTTCTTCCTGAATAAGCATTTGTCAGAATCGCCAAAGCATATGGTTAAAGGCCTGATGCGGAATTTGTATTTAACTTATCAGCCGTCTGTCGCAGATATGCATGCAGCACCTGATCTGATGCGTGAACCACGGGTTCTTTTCATGACGCGTGCCTGGGACCCGGATGGTTTCCCTGGAACGGCTGCACCTGATGTGATTGAATATTGGAAGCAGGTATGTAACGACGTAAACGAGACCCGTGCAGCTATAATCGGTATTTTACGTGAGAAGCTTGGCGATAAGTTTTATGGTGGATTTTCACATGATGAATACTCAACAAAGAAATATGGCAAATTTCTGCTAACCGACACACGCATGTCGAAAAAGAAAGCCTATATCAACATTTTAAGGGAATTCCCCATCTGCATAGCCAGCACAGGTTTATTCAATTCCGTAGGCTGGAAACTGGCTGAATATGTAGCCTTTTCAAAAGCGATTGTCTCAGAACCTTTGTATTTTGAAGTACCCGGAGACTTCAGCAAGGATAAAAACTACCTTGAATTTACGACTGCCGGACAATGCGTGAATCAAACTCTTTTGTTGTTGAATGATCAGCAGAAAAGAGTTGAGATAATGGAAAATAATAACAGGTATTATAATGAATATTTAGCGCCTGATAAACTAATTTGGAGAACATTAGAAATTGCCGCAGGCTAAGAGTCCTGCACTTCGTAAACTTCTTTCTTTTTTAGGAGATTCTCGGGTATTACGAGTTTTATACGCTCTTTAATAGTAGCAGTCCAGCGTGTGCGGATATCCGTAATGTGGAACTTCAGTTTGTAAACAGCATTGCTTCTGCTTAATGTCAGCCGTATCTCCCGATGCGATCCAATATCCTTAATAGGGTGGAAGATGTTTGCTTTACTCAGATAGCGCCAGTCGTACCGGAAATAGATTTGCTCTAGCTGCTTCGGTGTATGGTATATCAGGTTGTTTTTGACAGCGAGGGTAGGGAATAATGCTTCAAGGAAAAATAGCCGGCGGTTCTCTTGCGCATAGATTTTTATTCTCTCTAAAAGATTCGCCGAAACACGTAATCCGCATACCATCGCGTTATAATATGGCTGCTCGAAGGGAATATTGATCATCGGCCACCACCACCAATCTTTCGATGTGCTGGTGCTGAGCTTGTAAGGAGCCGTGAGCAAATCACTTTCAATGTACTTCTTGTCTATGTTTTTAATGGTATCCTCATTATAAAAAAACACATCATCCTCAAACAGCCAAACTTGCTGATGCCGGGTATTCTCGACGGCGAAATAATAGAGCGTTTTATCCCAGCCATTCACTTTTTTAAAGTGAGCCGAATTGGTATCTGTGAAGCCCGCTTTTTCGCAAGCTTTTGGATCAACCCGAATTAATTGGACATTGGGATATGCAGATTGTAATGAATTTAGATCAGTGGAATCATCAACGATGACATAAGTATCATATGCCTGGAACCCTGATAAAAACTCAAGCCAAACCGGGTGAGGGCTTTTGCAAATAACAGCTATAGCCGTCGGTGCAGGTTGATGATCATTTAAGTCAGCCATTGTAATGATACTATCAAAAACCGGGCTAAGAACCTGTTAACTATAATATTAACAGCTTTTTTCATTTATTTGCCTAAAAAACTATTTATGGCAATTCAACCAGGGCAACTGGCTCCCCAGTTTACTTTAGTATCATCTGAAAGAAAGGAAGTATCACTATCCGATTTTAAAGGCAAAAAAGTTGTGCTACACTTCTTCCCGGCGGCGTTTACCAGCGTGTGTACCACCCAGTTGTGTACTATGCGCGACAACTATGCTTATTACGAAGGTCTTAACGCACAGGTGCTGGGCATATCCGTCGATTCACCTTTTACATTGGCCAAGTTCAAAGCGGAAAACAATTACCAATTCCCTTTACTGTCCGATTTTAACAAAGAAGTTTCGGCTGCTTACGGCGCTCTGTATGAGGAGTTTGTTTTAGGAATGAAGGGCGTATCAAAACGTGCAGCTTTTGTAATCGATGAAGATCAGAAAGTTGTGTATGCCGAGGTGCTGGAATCAGCCGGCGACCTGCCCGATTTTAATGCAATTGCAGAGGCTGTAAAGTAATTTCAAAAAAATTATTACTGTTTCAAAAGAAATCCTATTTTTGCAGTCCGTTTGAAAAAGCGCTTGTTTAACTAAGGCGTTCAATTAAACGGAATATATAACGTGTTGCACTTGTAGCTCAATTGGATAGAGCATCTGACTACGGATCAGAAGGTTAGGGGTT
>Ga0105240_10010282_pt1 | contig 13175 bp, 12 predicted proteins | sample KBSC54metaG_FD_80426 | JGI IMG/M metagenome (GOLD analysis project Ga0105240, IMG submission 80426) | Corn rhizosphere microbial communities from Kellogg Biological Station, Michigan, USA - KBS C5-4 metaG | ecosystem: Host-associated > Plants > Roots > Rhizosphere > Soil | place: Michigan, USA... | reverse complement strand
GCCCTGGGTGCCGTGCTGGGAGCTGTTTTCGGCGTGATTGCCGGCAACGTGGGCATCTGGCTGGCGGTTGGAATCGCAATCGGCGTCGCGATTGGCGCTTCGTGGAAGCGAAAGGGACCGGCTTGTCCAGACTGCAAGGCCCTACATCAGTCCCATGAAGCGATCCAGCGGAGACCGTTATGAACTCGAACCCGCGTAAAAGAATGAACTGATCCGGCCACTGTTTGTGGCCTAAGAGCTAAGAGCTAAGAGCTAAGAGCTAGAAGCTAGAAGCTAAAAAGCAGAGAAAGAGGTTCCCCATGGCATTACTAGAGCGTGTTTCCACATTGGTAAGAGCGAATCTCAACGACCTGATCGATAAGGCTGAAGATCCGGAAAAGATGATCAAGCAGGTCATCCTCGACATGCAGAACCAGCTTCTGCAGGTCAAGACACAAGTCGCGATCGCCATCGCCGACCAGCATTTGCTGGAGAAAAAACAGAAAGAAAATGAGGGCAAGGTGGCGGAGTGGATGCGCAAGGCTGAACTGGCCGTCGACAAAAAAGAAGACGATCTGGCGCGCGCCTCGCTCCAACGCGTGGAAAGCTTTCGCGAGCTCAGCGAGAACTTCCAACAGCAGGTGACCGATCAGAAGGCGCAGGTCGAAAACTTGAAGAGCGCACTAAGCCAATTGGAGCAGAAGCTGACCGAAGCGCAAGCCAAATCCGACGTGCTGATTGCCCAGCATCGCCGTGCTCGCGCCGCAGGGAAGGCGAATGATGCGCGCATGGCCTCGGGCGACGGATCGAAAGCCGCAGCCTTTGATCGCATGAAGCGCAAAGTCTCGCACTCGGAAGCGCTCAGCCAGGCCAAGGGCGAAATTGCTTGCGATAACATCGAGGACCGTCTTGCCGCGCTCGAAAAGGAAGATCGGATTGAGCATCTGCTGGCGGAGTTGAAATCCAAGCGGGGTGCATAGTCACCGGCGATGCACGACTGTCGAAAGTTCAACAGCTTCCTCTGGGTCGCTGGGGTGTGATCCCCACGCTCACTAAAATACTTGACTAAGTCAAGTAATGCGTGGATGATGAACAGCCATGTCTCAGGTTCACATGGCGGCCGATTCTCAGGTCCGGGCCGTTCGTAGCTTCAATCGTTTCTACACGCGGCAAATCGGCGTCCTGAATGAGCACTTGCTCGACGGTCCGTTTTCCCTGACGGAAACGCGGGTGCTCTACGAACTGGCTCACCATCCGCAATGCACCGCCGCAGATCTTTGCCGGGACCTCGGGCTTGATGCCGGTTATCTCAGCCGCATGCTGCGTAACTTCGAAAAACAACAACTGATCATCCGCTCTGAATCCCAGTTCGACGCACGGCAGAGCCTGCTTTCGCTGACTCCTCATGGAAGAAAGACGTTCGAGCCCCTCGAGGCCCGGTCCGACGAGCAGGTCGGTGCTTTGTTGAAGAAACTCTCACCCACAGAGCAGAAGCGGTTGCTCAGTGCCCTCCATACCGTTGAACACGTGCTTGGTCCGAAGCCTGAATCGCAGTCTCCGTACCTGGTGCGCCCGCATCGTCCGGGAGACATGGGGTGGGTCATTCATCGGCATGGCGCTCTTTACTGGCAGGAATATAAGTACGACGAACGTTTCGAGGCCCTAGTAGCGGAGATCGTCGCCCATTTCATCCAGAAGCTTGATCCCAGCAGCGACGCTTGCTGGATTGCAGATCGTGAAGGGGAGATTCTCGGCTCCATCTTTTTGGTGAAGAAATCAAAGCTTGTGGCGAAACTCCGGTTGCTGCTGGTCGAACCATCCGCACGCGGCTTGGGCATCGGCAAGCGCCTGATCGGCGAGTGCATACGCTTCGCGCGCCAGGCGGGATATAAGAAGATCGTCTTGTGGACGCAGAGCGAACTTCACGCCGCCCGGCATCTGTACCAGCAAGGCGGGTTCGAACTCGTCGGTAAGAAGCGCCACGACAGCTGGGGGCGAAAAAATCTCATTGCCGAGACATGGGAACTGAAACTCTAGGTTGCTTTGTCTACGGGCGGACGCCTCGTCCGCCGTCCATCGCGGAACGCGACGCATACGACGCTAGTGCGACGCGACCCCGGACGAGGAGTGGGCGGCTACATTGCTTCCTCGCAGAATTTTTCCATGTAGGCGCAAAAAAGTATTGCATCTACGCAAATTTCCCGTAATCTCACATTTGCGAACTAACTCCGCCGAAATGCCCGTGGAATCGCTCTAACCCGGGAGCCGCGAAACGAAATTCAAGGGAGACGCGGTGGTGAGAGTGAGTCGCTTGCGGAGGAAGCCATAGAAATTGGCAACAGCTAGCGCCCAGCGCCCACAATTCGAACACCCCCAGCCTGCGGTAGTCCCGAAAAAATTCGTCCGCCTTACGCTTTGGCCCCTGGTCGCCGCCACCTTCTTTATGGTGTCGGGCGGAACCTATGGCACCGAAGAGATCGTGCATGGCGCCGGCTACGGACGGGGCATCCTGATCCTGCTCATCACGCCGCTGCTCTGGAGCCTGCCCACAGCCTTCATGATCGGGGAGTTATCGAGCGCGCTGCCCTTCGAGGGCGGATACTACGCCTGGGTGCGCCGCGCAATGGGCAACTTCTGGGGATTCCAGGAAGCCTGGCTCTCGCTGATTGCTTCCATCTTCGATATGGCCATCTATCCCACCTTGTTTGTCGCGTACCTGACCCGGATGTTTCCGTGGTTTCAGGAAGGCAACCGCGGATGGTGGGTGGCGCTGGCGGTAGTGGTCGCCTGCGCACTGCTGAATATTGCGGGAGTGAAAGTCGTCTCCTTGACCTCGCTCTGGCTATTCTTCGCACTGTCGGCCCCATTCATCGCGGTCGTGTTGTTGGCCCCATTCAAACTCGGAGCCTTGGCCAACGCCGTCACAAAGCCGACGACGTCAAACGTGGATATCCTTGGCGGCCTGCTCATCTGCATGTGGAACTACATGGGATGGGACAACGCGTCGACGATCGCCACCGAAGTCGAGCGCCCGCAGCGGACGTACCCCCGTGCCATGCTCGCCGCGGTCACGATCGTGGCCATCAGCTACGTTCTGCCCTTCGCGGCCATGTGGATGACTGGGCTGAAAGCCACCGCCTGGGAAACCGGTTCCTGGGCTGATATTGCGGCCCTGATCGGTGGCCCTCTTCTGCGCATCGGCATTGTGCTCGGGGGCATGATTAGCGCCTTCGGCATGTTCAATGCGCTGGTGATGAGCTACTCGCGGCTGCCGCTGGCTATGGCGCAGGACGGGATGCTTCCGGCGGTCTTCGGGAAGCTGCAGAAGAAATCCCGTGCTCCGTGGGTCGCGATCATCGCTCTGGCGATTGGATGGGCTATGTGCCTGGGCCTGGGCTTCGCCCGCCTGGTCACGCTCGACATCCTGCTCTACGGAGCGAGCCTGTCCCTGGAGTTCCTCGCGTTGGCGGTCCTCCGCTTCCGCGAGCCGGATTTAAAGCGCCCGTTCCGTGTTCCGGGTGGAAAGCTGGGAGCCATTGCCATCGGCATTCCGCCGGTGCTTCTGCTCGCGTTTTCCGTGATCCGCAGCGAGCACGAGTCGATTCTGGGGATGAGTTCGTTCGCGTTCGGCATGATCCTGATCGCGGCCGGCGGTCTGGCCTATGTCATTAATCACCGGGTGAAACCGCAAGGCTGGTCGGTTGCTGAACCCAGTGAAGCGCAGTCTGCGGGATAAGTGAAATAATAGGAGACGGTCTGGAGCTGAGATCGCGCTAGACCCGTTTTCTCCCTATCTAGAAGCGAACCGCAAATCCGCTGGAAATGATTGGATAAACCTTCAAGAGCGACAAGCTGCTATTGATCTTCCGCTGCTCGGAAACGATGTTGCGCTGTACCTCAGCATTGCTCTGTGCTGAAGTGCAATTTACTCCGGGCGACGTACACACACTTCCGCCAAATGCCAGCGTGGTATTGGGACTGCCTTGAAACGCGATGCCAATCTCGAAAGGGAAGCTGAACCGGCTTCCTTCCTTCCGGGAGATCAAGTTCCCCCATCCGACAGTGATGGTGGGAGCCGCCCGGTTGAAGGTGATTTTGCCCTGCGCTGTCGCGGGGCTGGAAGGATCGCTATAGAACTTTACGCCGCCTAGCGTGAAGGATTTGTCAGCGGGCACCAATGCATTCGCCTTGATCGGATCGGCGGTGTAGGCCAGTAAGCCCGGGCTCACATGAAACCCGCCGGCCCAGGGAAAGAAGTCGTAGTGAGCTTCGAATGTTTTCAAATTCAGATGACCGTCGTAAGTAATCCCATCTTTGGTGAAGGTGTGGCTGAAGCCCAGAACGTTGAAACCTGCGCGCAGATTGCTGCGCTGGGTGACGCGTACGGCCGCCTCCAGACCTAGACCGAGAGACGAGAGTTTCACACCGATGCCGAAGTGGCTGGGGTTCACCGTATTTGGCTGGGTCGGCTGTGCGGCAGGCGATGCTTGATCGTGCGGCGCGCTTGTCTGACATTGGGCCGGTGGAGAGAACGCGCTCGACACAATGCTGCTGAACGCAAACAACAGCGCCAGTGGCCTCATGATGAATGCTCCTCAAAAAATGAGAGGACTGGAAGCCCAGTCCTCTGATTTAGACTCCTCCGTCCCCGGGCCGATAGGCCGAGGACCGGAGTTGCGCGGTCAAGCTGCTTTCGCCTGATCGCGGAAGGCCTTCACCTGATCATGCACGCGCTGCACACTGGTGGCCTGCCGTCTGACGATTTCGCCCACTGTCGATGGCAAGTTAGCACCGAGCGCTTTTTGGTAAGCGTCTTTGGCAACATCCTCTCCGTGCTCGAGCCAGTCGAGCACTGTATGATCATCGCCGCCCAGCGCGACCTTTGTATCGACCCATGCACGATGCAGCGCACCCTCGGCCGATCCGGATACTTTTTTCTCCGGCTTGCCCAGTCTGGCGAGTTCCGCCTGCAGTTCTTCGGCGAATTCTCGGCGTTCCGCACTGACCTCGATGAAAAATGATTTCAAGTCTGCCCTCTTTACTTTTTCTGCAGCCTCTTGAAAGCCGTTTTGCCCGTCCCGGCACCTTTCAATCAGATGTTCCACTACATCGATGGCATTGTTCTCGTCCATTTTGACCTCCGGCAGTTCGATGCAGGGTCCGTGTTCAGGTTTGGCGCATTTCTCCCGCACGGCCTGATATGGAACTAGAAGGGAAGGGAAGCCCTGCACTAGAATCGTTTGGGTACTCCATGACGAAGCGAAAATCCAAGGGAGCCTACATGATCTCGTCTGTCGCCGAGATGTACGGCATCCACCCCCAAACCCTGCGGCTGTACGAGCGCGAAGGCCTGCTCAAACCCTCTCGCACCGAAGGCAATACGCGCCTCTACACCGACGAAGATCTGGAACGCTTGGAATTCATTCTTTCCCTGGCGCGCGATCTTGGGGTTAATATCGCGGGCATGGCGATCATCCTGCAAATGCGCGAACGCATGGAGGAGATGCAGCGCCAGATTCAGGAGTTCGTCCAGTACATCCAGCAGGAAGTGTTGACCCGGGCCAGCGCGGCCGCGGACCCGTCCAAAGGAGCGATTGTCCCCGTGCGGCGGCAGATCGTCCCGAGCGAGTCATCGCCGCGCAAGCGCTGAAACTCTCGCCGTGCTCGATTGACAGTGGTAAAGGTATGATCAAGACGCAATGCTCCCGTTCAAGCTCGTTTACAGCGACGCCTATTTTCTGCCGATTGGCAAACATGTTTTTCCCGCGGAAAAGTACCGTCGCATCCGGGATCGACTGATTTCGACCGGTGTCGCAGATCCCGCTGACTTCCTGAAGCCGCAGCCCGCGACCGATCAGGACATTCTGCTCGTTCACAAACCCGAATATGTGCAGAAGCTGAAGACTGGGGCCCTGAGCCCGCGCGAAGAGATGGAGATGGAGATTCCCTACTCCCGCGACCTGGTCGACGCCTTCTGGCTAGCCGCAGGCGGATCGATATTGGCGGCCCAACAGGCGCTAAACGACCGGCTCTGCATCAGCATCGGCGGCGGATTCCATCATGCTCATGCCGATCATGGCGAAGGCTTCTGCATGATCCACGACGTTGCGGTCGCGATCCGTCGTTTGCAGCGCGATGACCGGATCCGCACCGCCATGACCGTGGATTGCGATGTCCATCAGGGCAACGGAACCGCCGCGATTTTCGCGGGCACCCGGACGGAGAGTCTTCCCTTGCCATCTGCGTCCGCATCGACTCTGAATCAGGATTGGGCGGCGAAAACTCGCATGCGTGGCGCCCATGCCGGGGATGTCTTCACCATTTCCCTTCACCAGCACAATAATTATCCGATGTACAAGCCGCCATCTTCGATCGACGTCGATCTCCCGGACGGCATTGGCGATGACGACTATCTTGCGTGGCTGGATAACGCGCTGAGCTCGGGCTTCCGGCAGTTCGAGCCCGACTTGCTTTGCTACGTCGCGGGCGCAGACCCGTATCGCGAAGACCAGCTCGGCGGCCTGGATCTGACGATTGAAGGCTTAAGGAAGCGAGACGAGCTAGTCTTCCGCGTGGCAAAAGCGCGAGACGTCCCAGTGATGGTCACCTACGCTGGCGGCTACGCCCTGAATGTGGAGGACACGGTCACCATCCACACCAACACAGTGCTAGCAGCAAAAGAAGTCTTCGGATCGTAGCCACAGGGCCTGGCTCCAGCGCTGCTAAAATAGAACAATCTGACTATGTTTGAGAATCTTCAGGAAAAACTCCAACGCGCTTTCAAAAGCCTCCGCGGGCAAGCCACACTGACGGAGGAGAACATTGATGAGGCGCTGCGCGAAATTCGCCTCGCCCTGCTTGAGGCCGACGTCAACTTCAAAGTCGTCAAGCAGCTGATCGACCACATCCGCGCCAAGGCAGTGGGACAAGAAGTCATGACCGCGCTCTCGCCCGGCGAGCAGGTCATCAAGATTCTGCGCGACGAATTGGTCGAGATCCTGGGCAAAGACACCGCCAAGGTGAAGTTCGCTTCCCAGCCGCCCACGGTCGTTCTCATGGCAGGGTTGCAAGGTTCCGGTAAGACGACCACCTCCGGCAAACTCGCCCACTGGTACAAAACTGGCGGCCATCGCCCGCTGCTCGTCTCCGTGGACGTGTACCGTCCTGCCGCCCGCGAGCAATTGAAAGTCGTAGCCCAGGCGGTCAAGAGCCACATCTACGAAGGACAAGTCACCGAATCCAATACCGCGACCGTCGAGCGCCTCGTGAAAGAAGCGCGCCGCGAAGCGGTGGTTACGGGATGCGATGTGCTGATCGTTGATACCGCAGGTCGCCTGCACATCGATGATCAGCTCATGGACGAGATGCAGTCGCTGAAGAAGCTGCTGAACCCGTCAGAAATCCTGTTCGTCGCCGACGCCATGACTGGACAGGATGCGGTCAACTCCGCCGAAGAGTTCCACAAAAAACTTTCGCTCACGGGCGTGGTGCTCACGAAGATGGACGGCGACGCGCGTGGTGGGGCAGCGCTTTCCATCCGCCAGGTTACGGGGCAGCCGATCAAGTTCATCGGCATTGGTGAAAAATACGATGCTCTTGAGCCGTTCCATCCCGACCGCATCGTGTCGCGCATTCTGGGAATGGGAGACATCCTCTCCCTCATTGAGCGTGCCGAGCAGCACGTCGATAAGAAAAAAGCCGAGGAGATGGCGAAGAAAGCCTTCGCCGGCGACGGCTTCTCCCTCGAAGACTTCCGCGACCAGTTGCGTTCGGTGAGAAAAATGGGATCGATGAAGAGCCTGATGGGCATGCTCCCGTCCATCGGCCCATTCAGCGGCTTGCAGAAAGCCGCCGACCAGGTCGACGAAAAACAGATCGACCGCGTGGAAGCCATCATCAATTCCATGACCAGGCACGAGCGCAGTCACCACGAAGTAATCAACGGCAGCCGCAGAAAACGCATCGCCCGCGGCTCCGGCACCACCATCCAGGAAGTGAACAATCTTCTTCGCCAGTATGCGCAAATGAAGAAGATGTTCAAGCAGATGGGCAAGCCCAGCTTCGCGCGCAGGCTAGCAGGCATGAAGATGCCTGGCATGTAGTACGCATCACCGATAGCTTGCTAAATGGATGGACCGCATAGCCAGCAGTCGTGGGGAAGTGACTGAACGATGAAATGGCGTTCCCTGGAAGAATCAGGCCCCAGCAGTGATGTCCGGCCCCTGCGCGAAATCTTCGCGGAGCGCAAGGAACTCATCGCGAAATACGTTCCTGCTGAGACCCAGGGTATCCATGCCCAGACAGTGGCCGAACTCAAAGCTCGCCGGTTTGCGGCGAAAATTTTGCCGGTAGGCGCCAAGGCTCCGGATTTCGAATTACAAGATCACAATGCCATCTGCGTTAACTCATCCGCTCTGCGCGCCAAAGGGCTCACGGTGCTTTGTTTCATCCGCGGGCGCTGGTGTCCATTCTGCGTCGGGCAGGTGGAGTCTATGAATGTGATTCTGCCGCAGATCGAGCAAGCGGGAGCGACCTTGGTCGCCATCTCGCCGCAAACGGTGAAGCAGTCGTTCTTCATGCACGACCAGCACAAGCTGCGTTTTCCTTTGCTCTCCGATGCCGGGAACAAACTCGCACGGCAGTTTGGGCTAACGTATCGCGTTCCGCCAGCGCAGGAAGCGGTCTACCGCCGTGCTTTCGTGAACCTGCCATTCACAAATGGGGACGATAGCTGGGAGTTGCCCATTCCCGCAACCTACATCCTCGATGCCGACGCGACGATTCTCTACGCATCCGCAAACGAGGACTACACGGAGCGCCCGGAACCGGAAGCCATCCTGGATTTCGTAAAAAGCCGGGCGTAGCGGATGGGGGTGCCCCAGGTCTCGTCGAAGTTGCGAGACCTGGGAAACACACAGCGAGAACTCCCACGATACACTGATAGCTGATGCACTACATCTACGGGATTAACTCGGTCACCGAGGCGCTCAAAGCGCGCGGAAGGGCTTTCGAATGGGTGGGAATGGCGAAAGAGCGCCATGACATTCGCCTGCAACGCCTGATCGAAGATTGCCGGCGCCTCAGCGTGCCGGTTCGCTTTCTGCAGCGCACCGAACTCGATCGCATGGCAGGCAACGCCGCGCACCAGGGAGTGGTCGCGGTCACGTCCGCCAAGCAGTACAACGATCTTGCGGACGTGATCGCGGCCAAGCGCGACAACTATTCACTAATCGTGGTCGTAGACGGCGTGGAAGATCCTCACAATCTGGGAGCAATCCTGCGTACTGCCGATGCTGCGGGAGCGAACGGCGTCGTGATCCCGGAACGGCGGGCGGCCACCGTGACGGGAACTGTCACCAAGGCCTCCGCCGGGGCCAGCGAGCACCTGCCCATCGCTAAGGTCACGAATATCGCGCGGAGCATCGAAGAGTTGAAGGAAAACAATATCTGGACCGTCGGCCTCGACGAACGCGGCGCCAAGACCTACGATTCTCTGGACTACAAGATGGATTGCGCTCTAGTCCTCGGTGGAGAAGGCAAAGGCCTGCACGATCTGGTCAAGCGCAAATGCGATTTCCTGGTATCCATCCCCATGCTGGGCAAAGTGCCGTCTCTGAATGTCTCGGTCGCTGCCGCTGTGGTTTTGTACGAGATCGTGCGCCAGCGCCGCGCAGTCGAAGAAGCATCCAACCAAAGATGAAGTTTTTGACAGGTTTATTCCTGAAGCTCCTGTGCTTCCTCTGTGTCCTCTGTGGTTGTGTTTTGAATTGCACGGCGCTCGACCGTGAAGCGTTCTCGATCGCGAGCTACGATCTGAACCTTCAAGTGGACCCCGAACAGCATCGGCTAGGAGTTCGGGGCAAAATATTGCTTCGTAATGACGCGGCGACCTCCCAGAAGATTGCGGTTCTGCAGATCTCTTCCTCGCTCGATTGGCGGTCGATAAAAATTGGAGACAAGGCGGTCCAGTTTGTCACGCAACCCTTCACATCTGACATTGATCACACGGGCGCTCTATCGGAAGCTATCGTAACTCTGCCCGATGCAGTCCTGCCGCGCAGCACGGCGGAACTGCAAATTGCTTATGAAGGCGTGATCACGCTTGACCAAACTCGCCTCACGCGCATCGGAACCCCGGAGGATCTGGCGAAGAGTGCCGATTGGGACTCCATCAGCCCGGAATTCGCCGCCGTAAGAGGCGTCGGTTACGTCGGCTGGTATCCAATCGCCACCGAAGTTGCAAATTTGTCAGAAGGTAACAGCTTGTTCGACGTTATCGCTCGGTGGAAGTCACGCGAAACCGGCTCCCGAGCGCATTTCAACATCGCCATGATCGGGCGCGACAGCGGGCCCTCGCTCCGGATTCTACTGAATCAAGTTGGTTGCAGCGCTTCTACGGACCAGGCGGCCAGTGCCCAAGACAAGGCCATAGGCTGCACTTTTGAATCGTTGGGATCCGCGGTACCCACATTTGTCATCGGTTCTTATGGTCTTGTCGATCGATCCGGGGTGACAGTATACAATCTGCCTTCCCATGCCGTTGCAGCCGAGGTCTATGCGGGAGCCGCCGAAAAAGTAAGCCCGTTAATCACGGATTGGTTCGGACATGCGCGCAGAAAAGCAGTGATCGTGGATCTTCCAGATGCCAGCGACGCGCCCTTCGAGAGCGGGCCTCTGCTGCTGACTCCGCTGAGCGAATCCGAATTCGCGGCTGGCTTGTCCGCCGCTCATCAACTTGCCCACGCCTGCGTCCTCTCCTTTCGCCCGTGGGTTGAAGAAGGCCTCGCTCACTTCGCCCAGGCCTTGTACGTGGAACAGCAGAAGGGCCGCCAGGCCGCCATCGACTACATGAGCACGCATCGGCCTGCGCTCATCAAAATGGAGCAAACTAGCGCATCATCTGGGAATGAAGCTGATCGTTCGCTGGTGAATAGCAACGACGACGAGATCTACCGCAGCAAAGCGATGTCCGTCTGGTGGATGTTGCACGACATCATCGGGGATTCCGCTCTCCAGAAGGCCATTGCGGCTTACCGTCCGGAGCAGGATAAAGAGCCTTCCTATGTGCCGCGGCTCATAGCGGCGCAGACGCAGCGCGACCTGGAATGGTTTTTTGACGACTGGCTTTACCGCGATCGCGGCCTCCCGGATTTCAAAGTTGAGTCGGCGTACTCCCGCAAAGCCATGAGCAATTCGTTCCTGCTGACGGTCACGGTGGAGAATTTGGGATCCGCGGGGGCCGAGGTCCCCATCATTGTGAAGTTTGCCGGGGGTGCCGCGACCAAACGGCTTGAGGCTCGCGCCAAAAGCAAAGCCACCGTTCGTATCGAGACTCCGGGCATTCCACAGGAAATTACCCTGAACGATGGAAGCGTGCCTGAGAGCGATACAACGAACAATACCGCGAAGGTCGCCCCACCTCAGAGCTAGCCTCGCTACGGTCCCCCATGAACCGGTAGAGACGCAGCTTGCTACGTCTCGCCTCTGTGCCTCCGTGGTAAGTTAATCAGTTCGCGGGGGCGACATTGGCCTACATTCAGTTCCTCGGCGCGGCGGGTACGGTCACCGGTTCCAAGCATCTGATCAACACAGGAGATTCTTCCGGAAAGAGCGGATTTCAGGTGTTGATCGATTGCGGTCTATTTCAGGGACCAAAAGAGTGGCGTGAACGCAATTGGCGCGACACGCCGGTGCCAGCCAGAGAGATCGACGCTGTCATCCTCACCCACGCGCATCTCGATCATTGCGGCTGGATCCCCCGCCTGGTGAAAGAGGGCTTTCGCGGCCCCATCTACGCCACTTCGCCGACCATCGATCTGTGCGGAATCATCTTGCCCGATTCCGGGCATCTGCAGGAAGAAGACGCCGCCTTCTACAACAAGATGCAGAAATCAAAGCACACTCCGGCGTTGCCGCTGTACACGTTCGAAGAAGCGCAGGAGGCGCTGCATTACTTCAAGCCGGTGAAGCTAGGGGAAACGGTTCAGTTATCGTCCGAACTGTCGTTCCGCTTCGTGCGTGCCGCGCATATTCTGGGCTCTTGCATGGTGCAGATTTCGTTGCAGACGAATGGTGTCGCGCGCTCTTTGCTCTTTACAGGAGACATCGGACGCGTTCGCGACCATAAAGTCGCGCCCGGGAAGGTGGTGCACTCTGGGCCCACGGAAGGCGAGGCGGCTGATCTTCTCATCATGGAATCGACCTACGGCAACCGCGTTCACCCGAAAGAAGATCCCTTGCCGGAACTCGCAAGCTTAATCACCAACACGGCCAAGCGCGGCGGCAGTGTCGTTGTTCCCGCTTTTGCCATCGAGCGTACGCAGAAATTTGTGTTCATCCTCAAGCACCTGATCGAGTCCGGCCAGATTCCCAGGATTCCGGTTTTCTGCGACAGCCCCATGGCCATCAAAGCAGTCGAGATTTTTCTCGAGCACGACGAGGAGTACAGCGAAGAAACACGCGAGATGATTCGCAACTACGGATCGCCTTTGACCTGGCCGGGATTTAGTTTTGCCTCAACACCGGAGGAGTCGAAGAGGATCAATGCGAATAGCGTGCCCGCGGTCATCATTTCGTCCAGTGGCATGGCGACCGGCGGACGCATTCTGCATCACCTGGCGCAGCGTTTGCCCGACCCCAGGAATCTGGTTTTGTTCATCGGCTTTCAGGCGCCGGGTACACGCGGATTTGCCATCAAGAGCGGCACAGAGGAAATTAAAATCTTCGGCGACTACGTCCCCATTCGCGCCCAGATCGCCGCGCTGGAGCAGTTCAGCGACCACGCTGATCCACCGGAGCTGCTGAACTGGCTACGCACGTTTCGCAATCGCCCGGCGACCACGTATCTGGTCCACGGCGAGCCCAGTGCATCGGGGCAGCTCCGCGATGTGATGAGGAAGGATCTGGGATGGAACGTCGAGGTCGCGCAGTATTTGGAAAAGATAGAAATCCCATAACTCACGACCCGAAAAATGTAGCCCCGGACGCCCTCGTCGGGGGTCGCGCGACGCGCCATGGAGTCACGCGTTAACTGCATCGTATGCGTCGCGTTGCGCGATTCAGAGCGGACGAGGCGTCCCCCCGTACACAAAGGCACGACATCTGAATTTCAACCTTTCGTATTTGAGAAGCGGAGGAGCTTGTCCAATTTCCCAGCGGCTGCGCCCGAATCAATTGACCGGGCCGCAAGCCCAATG
>Ga0105240_10010280_pt1 | contig 13175 bp, 7 predicted proteins | sample KBSC54metaG_FD_80426 | JGI IMG/M metagenome (GOLD analysis project Ga0105240, IMG submission 80426) | Corn rhizosphere microbial communities from Kellogg Biological Station, Michigan, USA - KBS C5-4 metaG | ecosystem: Host-associated > Plants > Roots > Rhizosphere > Soil | place: Michigan, USA... | reverse complement strand
TCGCAAACATCGGCAACCAGGTGTCCTTTACCCCGCACTCGAATTCCGGTCCGTCGCAGAACAACGTGTCTGTGACGCCCCCCGGAACGGCGCCGAATGGGCACAATACCTCCGCGATCCTCAATCTCGGTGGCGCGCAGATTCCGCTGCCCACTTCCCCCAACGGGCGGTTCATTACCAATCCGTCCTCGAGCACCGGCCCCCTGATCGAGACCAACCCGCTGTTCGGTCTCGGCAGCAGTGCATTGGGCTCGGCCTACCTCGTTCAACAGCTCGGCTTGAAACCGGATCAGCAGGCGCGCGACATTGGTGACAACAACTACGAGGACTATCTCATCCAGCAGCAGGTTCTCGCGGCGAGCGGCCATAGTGTCTTGCAGGGCTATGGCAGCTCGGATGACCTGATCGATGCACTCTTCACGAATGCTGCGAGCCAGGCGAAGACTCTGAAGCTCACTTATGGCACAGCGCTGACTCCGGATCAGATCTCAGGCCTGACCAGCGATATCGTCTGGATGGTGCAGACCCAGGTGCAGGGGCAAACGGTGTTGGTGCCGGTGGTCTACCTGACGAAGGCCAGCCAGGCAATGATGCCTACGGATTCGACCATCACTGGCACGAATCTCAACATCAACGCCGCTAACGTCACGAACCTGGGCGGCAACCTCACCGCACAGAACAACCTCAGTATCAATACTACCGGGAATATCTCGAACCTGAGCGGCAACATCAGCGCCTGGAACGTACAGCTCTCCGCGGGCGGCGACGTAATCAATTCGACCTTGCTGAAGCGGATCGGGGATGCGCAGAACGGCACGGATCTGGCGGAGCAGACCGGCACTATCCAGGCTGGCAATGTCGCCTATCTGAAGGCCGCACACGATGTGAACGTCATCGGTGCCAGCGTGAGCGCGGGTCAGGACGCGGTCCTCATCGCTCAAAACAATGTCAACGTCAAAGCGGTGGCCCTGACCACGAATTACAACGGAACTGGCGCCGACGGATTGACCCACACGGGGCAAACCCAAACGGCTCTCGGCTCCGGAGTAACGGCGGGTGGTGATGTGGCCATTCAGGCTACCAATGATGTGAACCTGGCGGGCGCAGCTGTCGGCGCGAATGGTACTGCATACCTGAATGCCCAGAAAGGCAACGTCAATGTCGGTGCGCTCGCATTGACCAATACAGATACGTCGAGCAGTACCCAGACTGGAACCTACACACAGTTCGATACCGACAAAGCCAATGCGGCAGTTACGTTAGGCGCGGGAGTCCAGCACACCACGACCACCAATACCACTTCCACGACCGTGGGTGCTGGATCGATGGTGGCGGGGAACAGCGTTGTCGTTACCACGGGGGCAGGGGATGTAAACGTAAAGGGGTCGGCTATTTCCGCCGGTCGTGGTGGTGCCGTGATCGACAGTGCCCGCGATGTGAATATCACGGCTTTCAACAACACGACCACCAGCACGAATAGCACGAACACAGTGCGTGCGGGTGTTGAGCTCGACGCCAGCGCCGATGGTGTGTTCGGCGGATTGCAGCAGTCCGGTACGAATACGAGCACGACAAGCACGCAGACGACGGCACAGGTCAGCGCCATCAACAGTGGCGGGGGTGTCACTATCGCCGGCCAGCGCAACGTGACCAACGAGGGTACCAACATAAACGCGGGCGGTGACGTCGTGCTCGCCGGCCAGAATGTAATCAACAAGGCCGCGCAGGATACGTTCACAACCTCGACAACCACCTCGACCTGGCAGACCAAGGAGCAGGAAGGGCTCACAACCAACGGTACCGGCGCCAGCATCAACAATGTCGCGCAGGGTAAGGGCAGCCAGGTTGATGTGAACAACCTGGAATAGGAGCAGCGCCTGACCGGCAGCTACAGCACCGACACGAACGGGAACTCGAGCTCGCAAGCCCATGGAACGCAGATCACGGCGGGCGGCAACGTCACGGTGAATGCGAAGAACAATGCGAGCGACGAGGGCACCCAGTACAGCGCGGGCAGGGACATCAATATTGCCGCGGAGAATTACACTAACAAGGCTGCGGCCGATATCAATAAAACCACCCAGGACTCGACCTACGGCAATGGCACTTTGACCGCCGGGCTCACCTCATCGGTCGAGGTCGCTTTGAGTGCTTCCGCCGGGGGTGGTCACCAGACCTCGGGCAATACGCAGTCGACTGCGCAGGTCGGCACTGTGAAGGCCGGCGGAAATGTGAACATCAACGCCCGCTCGGGAGATGTGACACTCGAGGGAACTCAGATCGGCGGCGCGACCGGTGTGAACATCAGCGCGGCCAGGAACGTCAATATCAATCAGGCCAATAACTCGAACTCCACCACGAGCTCGGAACAGTCCGGCGATGCAAACGTCTCTGCGAGCGTTTCGCTCGTCGGCGCGGGCGGCTCTGTCGGTGTCGGCGCGGACACCCGGCTTGCCAACAGCAACGATACGACCAGCACGGCCCAGGCGGCGAGCATCACCTCCGGCAGTGGCAATATCAAAATCCAAGCCGGCAACGATCTGAATTCGCAGGGGGCGAATATGACCGCCGGCGGGGATGTGGCTCTCGCCGCCGGGCATGACGTGAACCTGATGGCCGCCACGGACCATGTTGATAAGACCGGTTCGGTGACCGCGGGAGGAGCGAACGTCAATGTGGGTTTCGGTGCCGATGCGGAGAAGTCGGTAAACGGTGGCACGTCGGTCAATTTCGAGAACGGGCAGACCGACTATCATGAGGCGAATCAACACGGGAGCACCATAAACGCCGGCGGCGGGTTCTCCGTCACCGCAGGTAACAATACGACGCTGCAGGGTGCGCAGGTCAATGCCTCTACGGCCAATCTCCAGACCGGCGGCAATCTGACTTTGGAGAGTGCCCAGCACACTATCAAGGACAACTCTCACGACGTGAGCGGGACCCTCGACGCGTCATTCTCAAAGGGCGGCGGGAGCGCTGGTGCGAACACTGTGGGAAGTGGATCCAGCGGTATGGGTGGCGCAAAGGGAGGAAATGCTGCTGGTGGCGATGCGGGCGTCAATGTTGTTCTGAGTCAGCAGGACATCGCCACGAACACCAACGCGAACATCAATACGCGCGGGACCACGACTGTGAACGTCGGCGGCAACTTGAAGCTGTCGGACGCGAATATCAACGCTACTGGCGGAACTAACGGACATGTGGCTGGCAACCTGACGGTTGAGACGGTGGCGGATAAAACCAAGGTCGATCAGTCGAATGTGAGTGCTTATGCAGGGATGGCACCGGTGGGTGGCGCGCCTGAGGGCACGGGTGTCCAGAAAGCGCAGGCCGGGCTGCAGACCGGGGCGAATGTGGTTGCCCAGTCGGGGGCGTTCACCAACGTCAATACGACACATAAAGACGATACATCGATTGGCACCCGCAGTGGCATTTCCGGCGGTGGGGTCAATGTGACGGTTGGCGGTAATACCACGCTGACTGAAGCTACAAACAAGGGGTCGGACTTCAAGACCGCGGGGACGACCACGGTTCAGAGCGTACAAACACACCAGAACGATTCGGGTACCCAGTTTCAGTTTGATGGCACCGTTGCGTCGGCGGCGGGGAGCGGGCAGGGGAAGGGCGGTAGTTATTCGTTGAATGTGCATACGCCGGCACCGGCTCACGAACCAACAGCGCCGACGACACACGGACCGGCGCCAGTTGAGCCGCCGTCGGAGCACGAAACCCCATACGCAAATTCGCCCATCGGCCATGAGTCGGCGCCCTACGGAAATATCCCGGTGGCACACGAGCCGGAACCCGAGGCACCCCATGCGGCTCCACACGAGCCGCCGGTATACGGCAATTTTCCGGTGGCGCATGAGCCGGCGCCGTACGGGGTGCCAATACCGCATGTACCCGCGCCCGAGGAGCCCCACGCGGTTCCACACGAGACGCCGGTGTATGGGAATGTCCCAGTGGCGCACGAGACGGCGCCATATGGGGTCCCGATTGCGCATGTACCCGCGCCCGAGGCGCCGTATGCGAGTCCGAACGTGCCCGCCGCCGAGGCGCCCAACGCAAGCGCGCACCGCCCCGCTCCCGAGGCGCCCAATGCAAGCGCGCACCAACCCGCGCCGGAGGCTCCGGGGGCGAGCCCACACCAACCTGCTCCAAACTCACCTCCGCCGCACGAGCCGGCTCCCTCCGAACTCCCGGTCGCCGCTCATCCCAACAGCGAGCCGCCGTCGCGTCCGGTGAATCATCCGGCCGAGGAGGAAAGCCCCTACCAGGACGCACTCGGCAGACAGTCGAAGCCCCCGGCTCCCCAGCACCTCGCGGAGGCGGCGCCCCCGCCCGCGGCAACTCCTCGTGCGCGCGCCGTCGTAGCCGACAACAACGCTCCCGCTCCCAACACAGCCGCGCCGAAGAAGCGTGTGTTCAAGCTCATCGACCCTCTCAACACTGCGCCAAAGCCGACCGTGCGCCAGACAATCGACAGCGATCCCCGCGCCCGGCAGCTTGCACAGGAGGGAGCCGGTCTCGACCCGAAGGAGCGGACGCCCTTCGAACGCAATCTCGCGGAAATCATTGCTTTCACGAAGTTGCCTGGTAAGGCGGACCTTCGCCAGCCGTTGCTGAATGACATCGAGAGGTCCCTCAAAGGCCCGCAGGAAGTCAATGGCGTCACCTCGTTTCCACTCAGTGCGCAATACGTCGGCGAGAGTGTGGAAGGCTTTGCCAACTGGCGCACTCGCTTTGCCAGCGAGGCCCCCGGTGAGGCCTATCAAGGACCGAGCCGCCCGGTGGTGCGTTACCTGACACCCGAGGAGCAACAGAAGAGCCGGGTGACAGTCGATGGCAAAGGACAACTGACGGACAATAACCACGAGCCGTTGACCGATGGCCATTACATTTTCGTAGTGAACGAGAAAGGGGAGATGATTGTCGGTCAGCCGGAGCCGGGGCGCTTCCACCATTCGTCTCTGGCAGCCGGTCAGCCTGTGCGCATAGCGGGTGAGTTCACCATCGGCAGCGGGAAGATCGTCAGCATCTCCAACACGAGTGGCCACTACCGCCCGTCGTTGACCGCGTACAAGCAGTTCATCGGCGAGCTCAATGGCATCCACGACTCGCTCAAAGACACGATCGTGAAGGGATATGACATTGTTGCGGGTGACGGCGGTGCCTTCGAAGCGAAGGAAGTCCAAATCCCCAGCAGCCTCACCGATCCTGCGATCGTGGCGGCGAAAGCCGGTCCGCGGCGGATCCTGGACGGCGGTCGGCAGGTCAGGCCGCCTGCCCATAGCGGCCATACTTCGGCCAATGATCCAGATTTCTTCAGGATCCAGCGGTTGGGCGGTGCCGCAGTCAGGCTGGCAGCGTGATGAACGCGGTTGGAGTCCGGAGCCCGCCCATGCACAATAACCTGGCATGGCTGCGGGCTCCCACATCACGAGACTGCTCACAGCCTGGCAGGGCGGGGACCGGGGCGCGCTCGATGAGTTGACGCCCATCGTGTACGACGAACTGCGCAGGTTGGCCGAGCGCTATATGCGCCAGGAGGCGAGTGGACACACACTCCAGGCCACTGCGCTCGTTCATGAGGCTTATGCCCGTCTCGCCAACAGCGAGGTTACGTTGGAAAATCGTGCGCATCTGCTGGCTTTCATGGCCCGACTGATGCGTCAGCTGCTCGTCGATCACGCCCGCGCCAGAAAATCTGCCAAACGGGGCGCCGGCCTGGAGCGAGTCACACTCGATGAGACGGTGATGGTGTCGGAGGACGCCTGCGGACAGGTCCTCGAACTGGATGCGGTTCTGGAGGAGCTGCGGGCGTTCGACGAGCTCAAGAGCCGCATCATTGAAATGCGCTTCTTCGGGGGACTGACCTACGAGGAAGCGGCGCGTGCTTTGAATATCTCCGAGAGCACGCTCGACCGCGAGCTGCGTCTGGCCAAGGCGTGGTTAAGACACCGGTTGCAGGGTTGTTGAGGATCTCCCGGCTGTCGGATGTTTGTCGACTCGGCGCAGGGCATCGATGCGACCAACGTCTCGCCGGCCGTGCGCCGCTGCCTGGGCCCGCTCGAGACTGGCGCGTGCCAACGCGACCTGCCAGTGATCTTCGGGTAGCTCCCGCCTGAGATTCTCCAAGGCCAGTTGGCTGTCGGTCTGCGCTTCGGCGGGTCGATTGCGCAGCAGGGCGACCTGCGCCAGTCCCATCAGCGCCCAGCAGGTATTGGGGTGGTTGCCCATGCCCTGATCGCGGTATCGCGCCAGGGCCTGTTGGAACAACGACGCGGCCTCATCGAGGCGATCCTGCGTGATTCTCAACCGACCCAACTGCTCCAGAGTCAGGTCGAATGAGACATTCCCGGGGTCCTTGCCGTCGCCATACATCCGTTGGTATGCGCCCTCGATGAGGGGCTGCGCCTCCGGGATTCTGCCCATATCCAACAGGGCAGCCGCCATGAGGGAGTGAACGCGGTAGAGCGTCAGGTTGGTATCTCCGAGCGCCTTGCTGTAGATATCGACAGCAGTTTGGAAGTGGGGTTCGGCGCGCGCATAGTCCCCGCGTGCGGTTGCAAGGCGTCCCAAGTCACGCTCCACGTTGCCGATCCGGAAGTGATTGGGTGGCAGCTTGTTTCTGAGAATGACGCCGGCCTCGTTCAAGAGCTGCTCCGCCTCGTCGAATTTTCCCAGGGAGGTGAGCACGCTCGCAAGACCATTCAATGTGTATCCCACACTGGGATGGTCCTTCCCGAGTACAGCGCGCCGCTGCGGTACCAGCTCGCGCATGAGAGTTTCCGCGGCGCTGTAGTGCCCGACCGCATACAACAGCAACGCCAGGTTGAATTTGTCACCCAGCACATCGGGATGCAGTGGAGGCATGACCCGCCTCTGGATCTGCATCATTTCGCGGAACATCCGCTCGGCCTGCGGAAACTGGCCGACACCCTGCAGAGTGAGCGCAAGGTTGTTCATGCAATCCGCGGTCTGCTCGCTTTCCCGGCCGTCTGCCGCGATGGCCATGTCCAGCGCCTCCCGCTGCAACGGCAAGGCCTCCTGCCAGCGGAGCGTGTCGTAATACAGGGTCCCGAGATGGCTCAGGGTCGCGGAAGTCTCCTCGTTCGGGCCGGGAAACAGGCGCCTCTGGAGCTGCAGGGCCTCCTTGTAATCGACTTCCGCCTCCCGGTATTGCCCTTCCGAGCGGCGCGTATTTGCGATCTCGTACAACGTACGGGCGTGCTCGACGGTATCGTTCAGGCCGGCGGCGGACTCCAACTCCAACACTCGGGCGAAGGTCCGATCGGCACGCTCGAAATCGGCCAGATTGTGGTAGCTCTTGCCGATGTTGAACAGCAGCTCTGCCAGCAGCACCGGTTGATCGTGAAGCTGCACTTCGATATCGCGGGCGCCGCGGTCGAGCACTTCGACGGCTGAAATCTGTTTCCCCTGCGCCCCCCACGGGTTCGCGCGCCGGAATATGCCGGCCAGCAGATCGGCCACCTGCTTTGCCTTGGTTGCCTCGATCTGCGCGTGGTCGCGCTCGGTGGCGAGTCGCCAGGTGTAGAAAGTGGTCAGACCCACAATCAGCGCAAGGCTCGCTGCGGTGCCCACCGCGGCCCACTTGTGACGACGCAGGAATTTCCCCGCCCGGTAGGAGAAGGTGTCGGGGCGGGCCTCCAGGGGCATGCCGTCGAGATAGTTTTGAATGTCGCGGGCGAGGGCGGCGGCCGAGTGATATCGCCGCACCGGGTCACGTTGCATGGCCTTCAAGACAATAGTGTCGAGGTCTCCTGCCAACTCGCGGGCGAGGTCGTGGCCCCCGGTCGAGCCTTGGGTCCTGGGGCTCTGCCGCACGCGGGCACTGGGAGTCTGCGGGTCCTCCTCACAGACACGCCGCTCGAGCTCTCTCAATGTCTGTGTAGGGGAAGTGTACGGATGCTCGCCCGTCAGGAGTTGGTAGAGGAGCACACCGAGGCTGTAAACATCCGAGACTGTCGCTGTCGGCTCTCCCCGGATCTGTTCGGGGCTCGCGTGCTCCGGTGTCATCACTCGCTCGCGCAGGCGGGTGAGGGCAGCACCGGGTGTTTCAGGTTCCAGCAGTTTCGCGATCCCGAAGTCGAGAAGTTTCGGTCTTCCATCCTCGCCGACGAGTATGTTTGAAGGTTTCAGGTCGCGGTGGATGATCAGGTTCTGATGCGCATATTGAACCGCGGCGCAGACTTCTTTCATGAGCCGCAGGCAATCTCGCGTCTGAAGCTCGTGTTCCTGGCAATAGCGGTCGATCGGTACGCCCGCTACATACTCCATCACGAAGTAGGGCAGGCCGTCGTCCGTGCGGCCGCCGTCAAACAATCTTGCGATGTTGGGGTGATTCAGGCGCGCCAGGATCTGACGCTCGCCCAGAAACCGGTCGCCGATGTCAGAGTGGAGAATCCCCAGCTCCACGAGCTTGAGCGCTACGGTCTGCTGGTATTGCTCATCCGCTCGCTCGGCGAGGTAGACGGCGCCCATGCCGCCGCGGCCGAGGAGGCGTTGGATTCGATAGCGGCCGATCCGGGTTCCGGACGGAAGCCCGCTTTCGCGCAGGAGATTACCGATAGAGCGCTCGTAGCCGCGTTCGAATTCCTCGTCGTCAGACGAGCTGGCCCTGAGCAGCGAGACAACCTGGTCGCGAAGAACATTGTCGTCCGCGCATTGCTGGTGCAGAAACTGCTCGCGCTGCGACGGATCCAGGCACAGGGCTCGTTCGAACAGATCCTGCAACTGGCGCCAGCGCTCGGGCGTGAACTGGGTTCTTGGGCGGCTTTCCTGCACAAAGTGTATTGTTGCTGAAGCGCAGCATTTGGCAAGGCCCGTCCTATAATCCGTTTACCAGAGGTACAAGTACACCCGTCGCTGGTCCGCGCACGCCGGCGCCGGCGGCAGCCGCTGCCATTCGTGATGCCACTGGCGTTTGCGCTCGCTCATGCCTCTGGGCGAATGTGAGCTCGCGCGCGAATCGGCTCCTCGCGCAGCCAGTTTGCGTACACAGGAGCGAGGCCGGCGCCACTGTCGAAGAACAGGCATTTGAGCTTCTAGTCCTCTGTTATACCCGCAAGGCGTGCGGCAGTGCGCAGCCGCATTTCGCGTCCGCAGTGAGTTCCCGCAGCCTCACTTTTCAGAGCGCGCCTGATCCGGCTGCACAACTCGTCAGAGCGTGCAGACAGCCAGAGTGGAATTGCGGCGATGGTCAGGCCAACACCTATGGAGGCATCTCCCGATGGTGAGAAGGCCCAATCGAGTGCCGCGTGTACGTCGTCGATCAGACCGCCGTAATCCACCATCCACTGGGACGGGTCTGCCCGCTCCATCTCAACTTCGGCGTACTCGAAAACACATTGAAGATATTCCGCGTGCTTGCGCGCCATCGAATCGACTTCGCGGTAGCGAACCAGCTTGGCGAATGCGAAGGCGCGGGCCTGGCGGGTCAGAGAGCATGCGCCACTGCCTCCAGCCTGCAAAAAAGAGCTCGCCTGCAACTCCACAATAGTCGGCGCAACGTCGGTTCTGTGAATCTGCCCGCACGCGACGACCGCTCTGGCGGCCTCGAGTGTGAACTCGCCGGCAAAGACTGCAAGACGGCGCAGCACAATGCGCGGCACATCACCCAGCAATGCGTATCGTCTATCGAGAAAGGTTCGCGGCGAGCCCAAGCCGCCAGCTTTACGAATATCGCGGGCCGATTTGAGGAGATCGAATTGAATGACGACCGAAGCTTCACTCGTTCCTCCCACGCAACGCCCCTACCCACGCCGCAGCGCGGACTTGATAGCCTCAATGAGCTCTGCACTTCGGAACGGCTTATCGAGAAAGGCAACAGTCCCCGCTCGTCTGGCTCGCTCCCGTGCATCGTCGTCGCCGTGCGCCGTCAGGATCACCGCTGGAACTTGCTGACCCGCTGTCGCGAGATGCGTCAGTAAGTCCAGACCGCCCATGCCGGGCATCTGCAGGTCGAGGACGAGGCAACCGGTGGTTTCCCGTTGGACCGACTGCAGAAAGGATTCCGCGGAGTCGAACACAGCGACCAGGAAGCCCTCGGACAACAACAGATTCCTGACGGAACGCCGAATGGATTCGTTGTCGTCCACAATCGAAACTACACGTTCGCGAGGGACTTCCATTTCGCGATTAGGCTAGGAGGATAGTGGCGCGATCGTCTACCCTGCCTTGGGAGGGTATGCGCCGAGGCTCTTCAGTCACAGTCCGAGGCGTTTGGCTGTGAGGGCCAGTGCGATCAGCGTTTGCGCCTGCATCTTCTGCATCACCTGGGCTCTCTGCTCCTTCACGGTCGCCTCGCTCGTCCCGAATTCGGCGGCGATCTGCTTGTTCAAGCGGCCGGCAATGATCCGGTGCATCACTTCACGCTCTCGCGGGGTCAATGAGTCGTAACGGCGCCGCGACTCGCTCAGACTCTTGCGTTCGGCCCGCGCATGGCGGTCCTGCTCGATCGCGTGCCGGATCGCTTCCAAAAGCGCGGGTGGGTGCAACGGTTTAGTGAGGAATTCGACCGCACCCGCCTTCATTGCGCTCACGGTCGTCGGGATGTCTCCCAGGCCCGTGAGAAAAATGATCGGCAGCGCACGATCGGTCTCCATCAGCGCCCTTTGCAGCTCCAGTCCACTCAGTCCGGGCAGGTGTACGTCGAGCACCAGACAGCCAGGGGTGTCCGCCGGGTCGGCCGCCAGAAAATCCTGCGCGCTGCTGTAAGTGGTCACGCACAGGCCGACTGATTTGAGCAGCCCGGTGAGCGAGCGGCGAATCGACTCGTCGTCATCGACCACACGGACCACGGCTTCTTTCGGGCTCACGACTGCGCCGGGATGCTGAGCTGGAATGTGGCGCCGTAGTCGGTATTGGCGGTGACCCACAGCCGTCCGCCGTGACGCTCGACGATCGCTCTGCTGACCGACAGTCCCATGCCCAGGCCACCGGCTTTCGTTGTATAGAACGGCTGGAAGAGTTGTGTGAGATCGGCGTCGCCGAGCCCAACACCGGCATCGCGCACCTTCACTACAACATGAGTATGCAGCGCGCCGCGTTGAACTTCGGTGCTCACTGTGACCGACCGCCTTTCCGCGACGACCTCCCGCGAGGCTTCCGCCGCATTCAGCAGCAGATTCAAGAGCACTTGTTGTAGTTGTATGGCATCCCCTGATACCAAAGGCCGTTCCACGGCGAATGAGACCTCCACATGGATGGCGTGGCGCGCGAATTCGGCGCGGATCAATGGCAAAGTATCCGCAACGATCGCGCCAAGATCGCACGGGTGGAACGGTTGGACCGAGCGGGACAACATGCCGCGAATACGGGTAAATACGCTGGCCGCGCGCTCGCTGTCCTTCACGATCGCCAGCAGCGTTTCGCGCACGATCTCGAGGTCCGGTGTCTCCCGCGCCAGCCAATTGAGAGCGGCATTCGAATCTGCGACGATCGCAGTCAGGGGCTGGTTGACCTCATGGGCTATCGAGGCTGTCAACTCTCCGAGAGTCGTGATCCGCGCGACCCGCGCCAGCTCCAACTGTGCCTGTGAAAGCGCGCTCTCGGCCTGCTTGCGTGCCGTAATGTCATTGTTGGTCTCGAGAGTGGCGACCGGGAGGCCCTGCGCGTCCCGTTGCAAGGACCAGCGACTCGCCACCGTGACCTGGGCGTCATCGCGCCGGGTGTGAGTGAGCTCGCCCTCCCAGCGCCCGCTGCGAGTCAATTCGGCCGTGATGTCCTCGAGGGAGGCAGGAAACTCGGTGCGCAGCAGGTCGTGAGTTCTGCGGCCCATGACTTCCTCGGCGGACCAGCCGTACAGTTCGCGTGCGCCCCGATTCCAGAACGTCACTCGATCATCGGTATCGCGGACGAATACCGTGTCATGGGTGAGATCCAGAAGCGCCGCCTGTTGCCGCGTGGCTTCTTCGGCGCGCCGCAAATCCTCGTGCGATTTTTGGAGGTTCTCCAGCGAGGTTCGCATCCGCGTGACCAGGCGGGTAATGACCAACGCCGTGGTGAGAAAGGCGCCCAGCGCCACGACGTCCAGTCGCTCGTCGAGACTCAGAGAAAACAGCGGCAGCGAAGCCAGGTCCTGGAGAAAGACCACGGCGATCACGGATACGACGCCCGTCGCGACGAAACTGCCATTGAGGGATAGAAATACGACAATGACCAGGTAGACGAGGGCGGCCACCGTCAGTGAGGGCTCACCGGGTTGGAGGCGGGTGCACGCGAGAGCCACTGCGAGCAGGGCGAAGATCGCCAATGCACTTTGCCCGGCTACTCGCCGAGCGTCGGCAGACAACAGCATCAAACTGGCGGACGTGGGCATTAACCTTTCCCGGCAGCGTTTGGCGCGTCGTCGCCTGAGATTACACCAATCTCAGGATCTCTATAGCCACCCGATGGTCTTCTTTGGATTCGTATTTATATACGAATTTCGCGCTCGGAATGCCCGCACGATAATGGGGTCATGGTTCGAAGAAGCTCTAATACATGACGGTCAGTGCAATCCTCTTGTCAGTCGCGGTGGCCGCGAGTGCTGCCCTGCCACCTTGGTCCGAAGGCTACCTGGACATCCACCACATCAGCACCGGCCGCGGAAACTCTGCCTATATCGTCATGCCGGACGGCACGTCGCTGTTGATCGATGCGGGCGAGACGGATCAGGAGTTCATCCGATCCGTCGCGCCGCTGAAGCCGTTTCCGCCGCGGCCCAATGCCGAGCACGATGCCGGCTATTGGATTGCCGATTACATCCGGGAATTCGCGCCGCGCAACCGGCCGGTCGTGCTCGACTATGCGCTGATTACCCACTTCCACACCGACCACATGGGCACGGTGTTGCCCTCGAGCCCCCTGTCAGCGACCGGTGCCTATCGGCTGACCGGCATCACTGAGGTGGCCGACCTCATTCCAATCGAGACCCTCGTCGATCGCGCGGCCCCAAACTACACAACACCCGTCGATCTTCGCACCTGTCATGAGAGCAACAACGAAAAGACGCTTGCCAACTATCTGCAGATGGTTGACTACCGCGTCCACCACGGTCAGGCGGTCGTGGGCCTTCGGGTGGGCGCGCTCGACCAGATTAGGCTCGCGAAGCCTGCGCGGTTCCGGGACTTCCACATCCGCAATGTGGCCTCCAGCGGCGTGATCTGGAC
>Ga0105240_10010278_pt1 | contig 13176 bp, 16 predicted proteins | sample KBSC54metaG_FD_80426 | JGI IMG/M metagenome (GOLD analysis project Ga0105240, IMG submission 80426) | Corn rhizosphere microbial communities from Kellogg Biological Station, Michigan, USA - KBS C5-4 metaG | ecosystem: Host-associated > Plants > Roots > Rhizosphere > Soil | place: Michigan, USA... | reverse complement strand
CGGCGGCCATGACGACTGCTGTGACGTCGTTCGACATATCAGGAAGAGGAGGCTGGGGCGCCAGGATTCGAACCTGGGATCACGGGACCAAAACCCGTTGCCTTACCGCTTGGCCACGCCCCAGGGCAAGGGCGAATTCTATCTACGGTCGAGGAAGAGGTAGCCGAGGCCGACGACCGCGAAGACGACGATCGCGAGGATGACCGCCCACTTGACGATCCACGCGAGGATGACGGCGACGACGGCCAGCAACTGCGAGGCGGCAAAGATCCAGAGCACCTCGCGGACGACCTGCGAGCGCGTGTCCCGACCTCCGAGCCACGCGATGACGCCGACGATCGCGAGGACGATGACCGTCCACTTCGTGACGTCGTGCGAGAAGAGGACGACGAGCGCTTCGAGGCCGGCGATCCAGAACGAGAGCCGGTAGCGGCGCTGCTCGAGCCAGCGGCCGGCGCGGCTCGATCCGTGCTCGACTGCATGCGGTGAATCGCTCAACACCCTGTCGTCAACCGTACCACGCTGGTGCCGTGAGCCAGGTGTCGCCGAGGCGCCGGAGCTGCCGGCGCGCGGCCTCCGCGTGCGCGCGATGGTGGAAGAGCCCGTACACGGTCGGTCCGGCGCCGCTGACGTCGGCGTGGAACGCATCGAGCTCTCGGAACGTCGCGACGTGCGGGGAGCTCGCGAGGTCGTTCGGCGGCAGCTGCGCAAGATCGCGCGGGCGGCGGATGTCATGGAGCGCCGCCCTGAACGCATCGCGCCGTCCCTCCCAACCCTCCTCGCCCCCGCGCTCGTCGAAGGCGCGGTAGACGGCGGCGGTCGACTCCTTGCGTGCGTCGCGCGGCCTCAGCAGGACGACCCAGTAGTCCTGCGGGAGGTCGAGCGGCTCGAGCTCGCCGCCGTCACCGCTTCCGAGTTGCGGCCCTTCGCGAAGGAAGAAAGGCACGTCCGCTCCGATGCGCGCGGCGATACCGTGCAGCGCGGCGTCGTCGAGCGTCGTGTTCGCGAGGCGGAGGGCGGTCGCGGCGTCCGAGCTGCCGCCGCCGAGGCCGGCGGCAACCGGGATGCGCTTCTCGATGCGCACCCGCCAGCGCGGCTCGATTCCCGTCGCTCCGGCGAGCGCCTCGAGCGCGCCACGCACGAGCGTGTCCTCCGGGAAGCCGTCGACGGCGAGTCGCTCGGAGTCGTCGACGTCGATCCGGTCGGCAATGCCGATGCGCTGGTAGACGGTCAGCAGCTCGTGCTTCCCGTCGTCGCGCAGCGGGCCGACGACGAGGCCGAGGTTGATCTTCGCGGGAGCGGACGCCCTCATTCGTTCCAGAAGGTGTCGACGACGCGGTCGAAGAATTCGCGCTTCCGTTCGGTGTTGCCCTTGATCGTCCGGTACTCCGCGAGCAGCGCCGGATCGTCGCCGATCCGTTCCCACGCGCGCACGTGGTGCGCGTGACCGAGCGTCCCCTGTTTCGTGACGACGACGTCGATCTGCGGCCGGCCCTCGCCGCGGAACGCCATCCAATCGTCGCGCCACTCGTCACGGTAGAGCTCCGGCAGGCCGACGCGCGCGGCAGCCGCTTCGACGTCGTCGGTGACGACGACGAGATCGAGATCGTCGGCGGGATAGCCGCGGAACGACGCGCTGCCCGTCAGCTTCACCGCAGCATCCGGGATGAGCGCGCGCAGGCGTAGCGTCTCGGCGAGCGCGACGAAGTCGATCGGGCGGAGCGCCTCCGCCCGTGTGGTCGGCGGAAGCCCGATGCCTTCGAGCGCGGCCGCCGCCTCTGCGCGGGCTGCGAGCCCGCCCAGCTCGAGCGAGTTCGGCAGTGTCTTGCGTCGGTGGCCGAATGCGGCGGCGACGACCTTCTTGATGCGAGCGAAGTCGGCCGGCAGGCCGACCCGCCGGAACGCCACGAGCGCAGAGTCGACGTTCGGCGGCGGCCGGAAGACCGTGCGCGAGACCGGATGGAAGCCCGTGCGCTCGCAGACGAGCTGCACGAGCACGCTGACCGCGCCGTAGGCCTTGGTACGCGGCTGTGCGAACAGGCGGTCCGCGACTTCGCGCTGCACCATCACGCACCAGACCTCGATCTCGGGCAGTCCGTCGAGGCTCTCGGCAAGCAAGGGCGTCGCGACGTTGTACGGCAGGTTCGCCACGAGCTTCGTCGCGTCCGTTCGCAGGTCGAGCTGCAGTGCGTCGCCGAAGCGGACGTCGACGTTGTCGCCGATTCCTTCGAGGTGCGGCGCGAGTGAGGCGTCGATCTCGACGGCGTGCACCGTCGCGACCCTCGCCGCGAGGTAGCGCGTGAGCACCCCCTCGCCCGGCCCGATCTCGAGCACGACGTCGTCGGCGTGCAGGTCGGCAAGGCGGCCGATGACGCCGAGGATGTTCTCGTCGACGAGGAAGTGCTGGCCGTATTCCTTTTTCACAGGCCGAAGCATGCGCTCGCGTTGCGATCGATCTGCTCGCGCAGCCCTGCGACCGTCTCGCCGCGTGTCTCGGCGAGCTGTGCGAGCGTGTGCACCACGAAGGCCGGCTCGTTCTTCTTGCCGCGCACGGGCTGCGGTGCGAGGTACGGGCAATCGGTCTCGGCGAGCAGACGATCGACGGGGACCTGCGTCGCTGCGAGACGCAGATCGCTTGCGTTCTTGTACGTGACGTTCCCCGCGAACGAGACGTACCAGCCGCGCTCGAGTGCGGTCGGCAGCAGGTGCGGCGATGAGAAGCAGTGCAGGACGACGGTGCCGTCGAAGCGTTCGAGATGCGCAAGGGTGTCCGCGTCGGCCGCCCGCGTGTGGATGACGACGGGCTTGCCCAGGTCGCGCGCGAGACCGAGCTGCGCGTCGAACAGGTCCGCCTGCGCGTCGTGCGGCGCATAGTCGCGGAAGTAGTCGAGCCCGATCTCCCCCACGGCGACGGCCTTCGGATGCGCGAGCAGGCCGCGCAAGAGGTCGAGGTCGTATGGATCGCCGGCGTCGTGCGGATGAACGCCGACGACCGCGTACACGCCGTCGTGCGCACCTGCAAGTGCGACCGCCTGGTCGGTGCCGATGGTGAGGATGCGCGACACGCCGGCTTGCCGCGCACGTGCGACGACCGCCGCGGGGTCCTCGCCGAGCGCGTCGAGGTGCGCGTGTGTGTCGATCACGTGGTGAGGCCGAGTCGCGCGAGCTCTTCCTCGACCGTCTCGGGCGGCAGCTTTCGGAAGAGCGGTCGCGGCTCTTGCAACGCCTGCCCGGGCTGCAGCTCGCTCGGCGCCCACGCGCCGACCCACGTGCCGTAGTCGCCGGTGAGGACTTCGTGGGTCGCGCCGTCCTCCTCGGTGAACGCGCGAAACTCGAGCGGGCCTGCGAGCCAACCGTCGTAGCCGAGCAGCTCGTGGACAGTCTGCGACGTGAACGGCAGGAACGGCGCGAAGAGCGTCTTCAGCGAGTCGACGCAGCGCAGCGCGACATAGAGAACGGTCGCCGCCCGCTCCCTGTCGGTCTTCACGAGCGCCCACGGCGCCTGGTCGGCGACGTACTGATTGGCGAGCGTCGACGCGCGCATGATCTCCCCGATCGCCGCGCGGAAGCGCGCCTGGTCGATCAGCGCGCCGACCTGCTCGAACGCCGCAGCGACGCCGTCGAGCACGCGCCGGTCGTCGTCGTTCAGCTCGGCGGGTTGCGGCACCTCGCCGAAGTTGCGGTGCGCATTCACGAGCGTGCGGTTGACGAGGTTGCCCCAGTTCGCGAGCAGCTCGTCGTTGTTCCGCCGCACGAACTCCTCCCAGGTGAAGTCGGAGTCCTGCGTCTCCGGTCCGGCGGCCGTCAGGTAGTAGCGCAGCGGATCCGGGTCGTAGCGCGACAGGAAGTCCCTGACCCAGATCGCGACGTTGCGGCTCGAGCTCGCCTTCTTGCCCTCCATCGTCACGTACTCGCTCGCGACGACGTTCGTCGGCAGCTGCAGGTCGCCGCGGCCGGCGCCGACCTCGCCGCCCGACCCGTAGCCGAGCAGCATCGCGGGCCAGATCACCGTGTGGAAGACGATGTTGTCCTTGCCCATGAAATAGAAGTGGCGTGCGTCGGCGTTCTGCCACCACTCGCGCCACGCGTCCGGCCGGCCGGCGTTGTTCGCCCACTCGACGCTCGCGCTCAAGTAGCCGATGACCGCGTCGAACCAGACGTAGATCCGTTTCGTCTCCTCCGGATAGCCGTCGACGGGGACCGGCACGCCCCAGTCGATGTCGCGCGTCATCGCACGTGGCTTCAGCTCGCGTACGAGGCCGAGCGAGAAGTTGCGCACGTTCGGACGCCATGCGTCCTGCTTCGAGATCCACTCCTCCAGCTGTTCCGCGAATGCCGGCAGATCGAGGAACAGGTGCGTGGTCTCGCGGAACTCGGGGATGGACCCGTCGATGATCGAACGCGGATCGATCAGGTCGACCGGGTCGAGCTGGTTGCCGCAGTTGTCGCACTGGTCGCCGCGCGCGCTCCCGAAGCCGCAGATCGGGCATGTCCCTTCGATGTAGCGGTCGGGCAGCGTGCGGCCGGTCGACGGCGAAAACGCGCCGAGCGCACGCTGCTCGATCAGGTAGCCCTTCTCGTGGAGCGTCCGGAAGAGGTCCTGCGTGACGCGCCGGTGGTTGAGCGTCGTCGTCCGCGTGAAGCAGTCGTACGAGATGCCGAGGTTCCGCAGGTCGGTGCGGATGATCTCGTTCCCGGAGTCAGCGAGCTCGCGCGGCGACACCCCCTGCCGATCGGCCGCGACCATCACCGGCGTCCCGTGCTCGTCCGTGCCACTGATCATCAGCACGTCGTCGCCCTTGAGTCGGTGGTAGCGAGCGAACACGTCCGCGGGCACGGCGAAGCCCGCCACGTGGCCGATGTGCCGCGGGCCGCTGCCATACGGCCATGCCGGGGCAACGAGGATCTTCTCGGACAGTGGGGGCTCCTTCGCTGCTCGAAGACGGGCTAAAGATCATACGAACGAGCAGGAGCAACGCTGCGATCGCCGCCGACCCCGCAGCGATCAGCGCGAGCCGGAGCGACCTCCGTGCAGGCTCGCTCGCGCGCCGTGCGCGGTCTCCGCCGGACGGAGCGAGCACGAACGGACGTTGCGTCGTACCACCCGCGTGCGGGCCGGCAGGACGATGGGCCGCCGCGGAGACGGGCGCCGCCGTGCGCGTGCGCGACAGCGAGCGCGCGGCAGTCCGTCGTCTGCCGACGTGCGCCTGCAGCCGAAGCGACGGTTCGACGATCGAGATCGGCAGGTCGAGCGGCGGCGTCGGATCGGCGGCGCCCCGAGTACGCGGCAGGACGTGGGGCTCGACACGAGGGCGCGCGGTCGCAACGGGCGCACGTTCCCCGGGCGCGGGCGGCGGGACGGTCGCGACCGGCGGAGCGGCGGCCGGCGTCAGCTCCGCGGGCGGCGGAGCGGGCGCGGCCGTCGGCGCCGAGCCCACAGCCGTCGGGCCGGCCGTCGGCTGGGCCGGCGCGGGAGCAGGCGCCGGGCTCGCGGTCGGGGCCGGCGCCGGCGCCGCCGGATCCGGGCTCGCCGGCGGAGCCGGGGTCGGCTCGGCCGCCGGGGCCGCCGGCAGGGGCGCCGGTGCCGCGGCAGGTGCAGGGGGACGCAGCGGCGCGGCTGCGGGAACGGGCGCGGGCGGCGGCGGCGCCGTCGCCGGCAGGAAGCCGAGCGGGTCGAGGTAGCCCTCGTCGCTGGCGTCCACGCGGACGCCGAGGTGCACGTAGGGAACGTCGAGCTCGGGCGTCCCGCTCGGCCCGACCGACCCGACCGGGGCGCCCTCTGCGAGCACGGCGCCCTTCGCGACGGCGAGCGACCCGAGATGCGTGAGCGTCACGGAGAGCGCGTCGGCCGTGAGAATCGAGACGCTCTTGCCGCTCGCGGGCACCGTCCCCGCGAACGTCACCTGTCCGGCCGCCGGCGCGACGACCGTCGTTCCCGTGGCGGCGCCGATGTCGATGCCGCGGTGCTGGCCACCCGCGTACGGGTGCGCCGGATCGAACGTGAACGGCGCGAGCACCGGTCCGGCCACGGGCCACGTCCACGCGCCCGCAGCCGGGACGCACTGCAATGCGCATGCAAACACCACCACCACGATCGCCCGCACGACGACTCCTTTCTGTTGTCAAGATGGAAAACGAGAAGGGCGAACGCTAGCGACGGCGTCGGCTGTTGTCAATTCTGCTTACAGCGAGCCGCGGTAGAGCGTGTTGCGAGGCACGTCCGTCAGAGACGAGACGATTTCGGCCGCGCGCTTGCGCGCGACCCCGGCGGCCACGAGCTCCGCAACCGCCTGGAGCGCCGCCGCCTCGTCCGGCTCGCGCTCGCCCGCGCCGATCACGAGCGTGATCTCTCCTTTCGGCGGCTGCGCGAAGCGAGCGGACACTTCGGCCGCCTGACCGCGCACCACCTCTTCGAACTTCTTCGTCAGCTCGCGACAGACCGCGACGGGACGCGCAGCATCGAAGGACGCGAGCGAGGCGAGCGTTGCGGGCAACCGTTGCGGCGACTCGAACGCGACCGTCGTCATCGTCAGCGTCGCCCACAACGCGGCAAGCTCGTTCGCCTTGCGCGGCAGGAAGCCGACGAACTGGAACGCCTCTCCCGCGAAGCCGGAGGCGACGAGCGCCGTCTCGACCGCGGACGGCCCCGGCAGCACGGTGACGAGAACCTCCGCGTCCAGCGCCGCGCGCACGATGCGCGCGCCCGGATCGGAGACGCCGGGCATCCCAGCGTCGGACACGAGGGCGATCCGCTCACCGGAGACGAGACGCGGCAGCAGCTCGTCCGTGCGCGCAGCCTCGTTGTGCTCGTGGTACGAGAGCAGCTTCACGTCCGAGATCCCGTGACGCGCGAGCAGGCCGCGCGTGTGTCGCGTGTCCTCGCACAACACGACGTCGGCGGCGCGCAGCTCCGCGAGCACGCGCAGCGTCACGTCCTCGAGGTTGCCGATGGGCGTGGCGCAGACGACGAGCGGCATCAGGGGCGCCCCTAGAGATCGAAGGTCGTGTGCTCGCGCCAGTGTCGCCCGTCCGCGGACTCGAACAAGACGACGGACTCTGCGCGCGACGCGACCGGGAGCAACGGCTCGATCAACGCCGCCGTCTCGTCGAGCTGCGCCTGCGCGACGGTGAGGTGCGGGATGATCGACGCGTACGCGCCGCCGTACGGCGGATGCTCGGGAAAGCGCTCGATCATCGCCTCGGTCATCGCGACGAACGGCTCCGCCGGCTCCGGTGCGAGCCAGAGCACACCGGGGAACCGGTCCAACCGAGCAAATGTCACCTCGAACGGGTCGAACGGCTCGAGCGCCTTCGCGATCTCGACCGCGTCGCCGGGCGCGGGATAGAGCACCGTCACGTGCGCGGGCAGGTCGTTCGGGATCCCGACCGTCTCGACGATGCCCGGGAACGGAACCGCCAACGCAAACTCACTCATCCGCCGCCTCGAAGCCGACGAACGCGGCGCCGATCAGCCCCGCCGTCGTTCCGAGCTCGGCGCGGACGACACGCACCTCGTCGCGCATCGGCCGCAGCGCCTCACGCTTCATCACCTCCTCGGCAGGCCCGACGATGTGCTCCCACGCTGCGACGCCGAACCCTCCGCCGAGCACGATCAGCGCCGGCTCGAAGATGTTCGCGAACGACCCCATGGCCGAGCCGAGGTGACGGCCGATGTCGGCGAGGATCTCGCGCGCCTGCCGGTCGCCTTCGTTCGCGAGCCGCACGAGCCGATGCGCGTCGGCCGCGGGACCGAACGCATCCTGCGCCGCCCGCGTCGCCGCGAGCCCCGTCACGTACGGCTCGAGATGACCGCGACCGCTGCAGCCCCCCTGGCATGGACGGCCGTCGTGCACGATGACGGTGTGCCCGAGCTCGACGCCGGCACCGCGCGCGCCGCGGAACGGTCGTCCGTTCGAGATGACGCCGCCGCCGAGCCCCGTGCCGAGCGTCAACATCACGAGATCGTCGACGCCGCGTCCCGCTCCGACGCGCCACTCGGCGACCGCGGCGGCGTTCGCGTCGTTGTCGAGCCCGACCGGCAACGAGAACTTCTCGTGCATGTGGTCGCGCAGCGGAAAGTCGTGGAACGGGAGATTGACCATGTCGTACGTGCGTCCCCGGCTCAGATCGAGCGGTCCCGGGACTCCCAGCCCGATCGCCCCGACCTCGTCGTCGAGCACTTCCCCGATCGCGATCTCCAGCTCGGCGACGAGCGCGTCCTGCGAGTCGAGCGTCGTCATCCGCTCGTGGCGACGCAGGACTTCGCCTTCGCGCGTGACGACTCCGGCGAGGATTTTCGTCCCGCCGAGGTCGACGCCGATCGCATGGGTTGCGGTCATCCCGAGTGGGTACCGTAACCCTCTCGATGGCCGCCTCCGGAGAGAAGCCCTATCGCACCTACCGGGGCGGACGCCAGAAAGGGAAGGTGCCGCTGCCCGGACGCGAGCGGCGCCGCTCCCCGGAACCGACACCGGAACGTCGCGACGTGCGTCGCCGTCCGCGTCGCGGCTGGTCGCGCAAGCGCATCGCGCTGTGGACGATCGTCGGCGTGATCGTGCTGCTGATCGTGTGGTCGGTTGCCGGCTACTTCTCCGTGCGCAGCGGCGTCAGCGACGCGAACAATCGGCTCCAGAGCACCGCGCCGGGCGTCGGCACCGTGCTGCACAAGCAGAACGGCCTGCTGATGAGCAACTCGTCGAACATCCTCCTCCTCGGCACCGACCATTCGGAGAACGGCCAGCCCGGCCGCAGCAGCGACCAGCACTCGGACTCGCTGATGCTCCTGCACACCGATCCGAAGAGCCACCGGCTCGTCTTCCTGTCGCTGCCGCGCGACCTGCGCGTCGAGATCCCGGGCTACGGGTCGTCGAAGATCAACGCCGCGATGCAGATCGGCGGGCCGAAGCTCGCGATCCAAACGGTCGAGCAGTTCACGGGCCTGCCGGTGAACCACGTCGTCATCGTCGACTTCGGCTCGTTCGTGAGCCTGATCGACGCAGTCGGCGGAATCGACGTCGACGTGCCGGAGCCGATCCTGTCCGATCGCTTCGACTGCCCGTACGCGGCGTCCCGCTGCGCGTCGTGGCAGGGCTGGCGGTTCCACAAGGGGATGACGCACATGAGCGGGCACATGGCGCTCATCTATTCGCGCGTCCGAGTCAACCGGCTCAACCCCGGTGACTCCGACATCAGCCGCGGCGTGCACCAACAGCAGGTCATGCAGGCGACGCTGAGCAAGCTCGCGAGCGCGGGCACCTTCTTCCGCCTGCCCTTCAGCGGCGGCGACCTGCTGAAGCCGCTCTCGACCGACCTGTCGACGAACGACTTCGTGCAGCTCGCGTGGGTGAAGTTCCGCGCGGGAACGACGCTGCACTGCCGGCTCGGCGGCCGCGACCTCGGTGACGGATATCTGCAGCCGTCGGAGAACGATGCGCTCGTGATCCAGGAAGTGCTCGGCAACTCCGCTCCGCAGCCGCCGAACCCGGCGGACGGGCCGTACGGCCCGGGCTGCCTCAGCGGCAACTCGGCGTTCGGAGCTTCTAGTCAGACGAAGTAGACGCCGGCTTCGGTTTCGAGTCCGCCGGCTTGGACTCGCTCTTCGAGTCGCTCTTCGTCTCGGCCGGCTTCGACTCGCCTGAGCCGTCCTTCTGCTTCCCCTTGCCGTAGTCGGTCGAGTAGAAGCCGGAGCCCTTGTAGTGGATCGCGACCGGAAAGAGCACGATCTCGAGCGGGGCGGCCCCGCACACGTCGCACTTCTCGGGCGCCGGCGCGGTCATCGACTGGAAGCGCTCGAACGTGTGCCCCTCCGGACAGCGGTACTCGTAGATCGGCACGGTGATCGAGGCTACCGATCCGCGCGGTCGGCCTCGTCCGCGAGCAGCTCCCGATAACAGGGAGCGCCCTCGAAGGCGGCGAGGCCCGGCGGATGCAGCTTGCGGTGGCGGCGGCGGCGCTCGACGTCGCGGCGGCGGCGCGCGGTCGCGAGCGCAGCCGACGCGCCCACGAGGCCGCCGACGAGGAAGGAGCGGGCACGTGCGAGCCGGTCGTCGTCGTCCCCCATGCGAACAGGCATGCCACGATTGTGCCCGATGCGGGTCGCAACCTTGGGTGACGTCATGCTCGACGTGATCGTCCGGCTCGAGCAGCCGCTCGCGCACGGCGACGACGTGCGAGCGCAGACGACGGCCGTCGCCGGCGGGCAGGCGGCGAATGTCGCGGCCTGGGCGGCGTCTCTCGGCGCCGCCGCCCGCTGCATCGCGAAGCGCGGGGACGATGCCGCCGGCGAGCTCGTCGCACGCGAGCTCGCCGCGCGCGGGATCGAGCTCGTCGGCCCGATCGCGGCCGGCGCGACGGGCGTCGTCGTCTCGATCGTCGAGAACGGCGAGCGCTCGATGGCGTCGGACCGCGGTGTCGCACCGACCCTGACGCCGGACGAGCTCGACGACGCGTGGCTCGACGCGTGCGACGTCCTGCATCTGTCCGGCTACGCGCTGCTCCGCGAGCCGATCGTCGACACCGCCCTGCTCGCGGCGCGCGTCGCACGCGAGCGCGGTGCGCGCATATCGGTCGACGTCGCAGCGTGGACGGAGGTCCGCGCATTCGGGCCGGTGCGCTTCCGCGAGCTCCTCGACACGCTCGCTCCGGACGTCCTGTTCGCGACGGAGGCCGAATGGGAGATGCTCGGCGGCGCGTACCTCACCGCGCCGACCGGCGTGATCAAGCGCGGTGCGCGCGGTTGCATCGTCGTCACCGCGGACGCCCGGCTCGACCTCGCGCCGCTCGAGACCGAGGTCGTCGATACGACCGGCGCAGGCGACGCGTTCGCCGCGGGCTTCCTGCTCGGCGGCTCGCTCGAGGACGCTGCGCGCCGCGGCTTGGAGTGCGCAGCTCGCTGCGTCGCACGCGTAGGCTCGTTCCCGTGAAGGTCGTTCCGCTGACGGACGAACACGCGGCCGCCATCTCCGGCTGGCAGTACGAGTTCCCGTACGAGTGGTACGACACGTCGAACGATCCCCGCAAGGTCGAGCTGTTCGCGCACCCCGCGCAACGCGAGGGGCTGCGCGCGGTGATCGGCGACGACGGCGAGCTCGTCGGCTTCTTCAACTTCGTGCGCGAGGGCGACGAGGTGCGGCTCGGACTGGGGATGCGCCCCGACCTGACGGGCCGCGGCTTCGCGCAGCCGTTCATCCAGGCGGGCCTCGACTACGCGACGCTCGAGTGGCGTCCGCGCAAGTTCCGGCTCTGGGTCGCGTCGTGGAACGAGCGCGCGCTTCGTGCGTACCGGCGGGCCGGCTTCGCGGAGGTACGCCCGCACGAGCGCTCGCGCTTCGTCGAGATGGAACGCGAGGGTCTCATCTGATCCGCATCGCCGACGAGGTGCGGGAGTCGCTCACACGAGCGGTCGCGCTCGAGACGACGCTCGTCGCGCACGGCTTCCCGCCGGGCGAAGGAGTCGAGGTCGGGCTCGAATCGGAGCGACAGGTGCGGGCGGCCGGCGCGGTGCCCGCGACGATCGGCGTGCTCGGCGGCGAGATCGTCGTCGGCCTGACGGCGGACGAGCTCGCGCGATTCGACGCGTCCGCACGCAAGCTCGGGCCGCGCGATCTGGCAGCCGCCGTCGCGCAGGGCGCCGTCGGCGCGACGACGGTCGGCGGCACGCTCGCGGTCGCACAGCGCGTCGGCATCAAGTGGATGGCGACCGGCGGCCTCGGCGGCGTGCATCGCGGCTTCCCCGATCCGCCCGACGTCAGCGCCGATCTCGCGCAGCTCGCCCGCACGCCGGCACTCGTCGTCTCGTCCGGGATCAAGTCGCTGCTCGACGTGCCGGCGACGTCGGAGCTGCTCGAGTCGCTCGGCGTGCCGGTGCTCGGCTTCCGCGTCGACACCCTTCCCCTCTTCTATGCGGCAGCGGGCGGGCCGCCGGTGTCGGCGCGCGTCGAGAGCGCCGAGGAAGCGGCGCGCGTGGCGCACGCGCACTGGGAGCTCGGGGGCGCGGGCCTGATCCTCGGCCGCCCACCCGACGAGCCCCTCGACGACGTCGAGCCGATGATCGCGGAGGCGCTGCTCGTGGCGCGCGAGCAACGGATCGTCGGGCAGTCGGTGACGCCGTTCGTGCTCTCGTATCTCCACCGTGAGAGCGGCGGTCGCACGCAGCGCGCGAACCGCGACCTGATCGCGCAGAACGCTCGGCTGGCCGGCGAGATCGCGGTCGCTACAGGTTCCGGCGGCTGAACGCCGCGACCGCTGCGGCGAGCACGAGCACCAGGTAGCCGACCGCCCAGATGCGGATCGGCCAACCGTGGATGTACGCGCCGCCGAACGGGCCGAGCTGCAAGAGGAAGCCGGTGAGGCCCGATGCCTTCTCGGTGATCATCCGCAGGGCATCCTGGTAGACGCCCTCGAAGGGCAGCGCGTACGACGTGATCGTCGAAGCCGTCTTGACCGCGTGCGAATTGAGCGCATGGCCGATCGTCGCGAGCAGCCCCGCGACGAGCCCGGCGCCGAAGAGCATGAAGATCGCGATCCCGTTCGCGGTGCCGCTGAGGAAGACGGAGCCGAGCAACGACAGCGCCACCACGACGATCGCTGCGAGCGCGAGCTCGGCGCCGGGGGCGACGATCCGGTCGGGCCACCAGTGCCCGGTCAATCCCGTGATCGTCATCGCGGCGAAGTAGACGACGAGCACGTAGACGACGGCGACACCGGCTGCGCCCGCGAACCGCGCCAGCAACAGCGAACCACGGCCGATCGGCCGAACGACGAGCGGCTGCAGCAGGCCGCGCTCCGCGTCGCCGCTGACGACACCGAGGGTCAGGAAGACCGCAAGCACGATGCCGAGGAAGAGCGTCGCGAACATCGCAAGCCCCATCAGGAACGCACCGGCGAACGTCCGCGTGTCGACGTGCACGTCCTGCGGCGGCGTGATGTTGCCGAGCTGTGTGAACACGAAGTGGTTCGCCAACCAGAAGAGGAAGAGGAACACGGCGGTCAGGAGCAGGACGACGGTGAAGACGCGCCGCCGCACCGCCTCGCGGAAGCCGTATTCGACGATCGTCGCGACGGCGATCACGACGTCTCGCCGCCAACTGCTTCGAGATACGTCTCCTCGAGCGTCGACGTCAGCACCCGTGCGCCGTAGACGCGCCGCCCCTCGCGCACGGCGCCTTCGATCAGGCG
>Ga0105240_10010277_pt1 | contig 13176 bp, 11 predicted proteins | sample KBSC54metaG_FD_80426 | JGI IMG/M metagenome (GOLD analysis project Ga0105240, IMG submission 80426) | Corn rhizosphere microbial communities from Kellogg Biological Station, Michigan, USA - KBS C5-4 metaG | ecosystem: Host-associated > Plants > Roots > Rhizosphere > Soil | place: Michigan, USA... | reverse complement strand
TTTCAAATGTCGATCCCACCGATTTCGTCGAGGCGACGCGCGACCTCGATCCGGCCGAAACGCTGTTCATCGTCTGCTCGAAGACTTTCACCACGCTGGAAACGCTGACCAATGCGAACGCCGCGCGCAAATGGTGCCTGGCCGGGTTGCGCGACGCAAACGCTGAAAAGGGCGGGGCGGTCGCGAAACATTTCGTCGCCGTCTCGACCAACACCGAAGGCGTCGCGAAGTTCGGCATCGACACCGCGAACATGTTCGGCTTCTGGGACTGGGTCGGCGGTCGTTATTCGATGGATTCGGCGATCGGCTTGTCTACCATGATCGCGATCGGGCCGGACAACTTCCGTGCGATGCTCGCCGGCTTCCACGCGATGGACAACCACTTCCGCACCGCGCCGCCCGAACGCAACATGCCGCTATTGATGGGCATGCTCGCGCTGTGGAACAACAACTTCCTGCTCGGCGCCGAGACCGTCGCAGTGCTGCCCTACGCGCAATACCTCAAGCGTTTCCCGGCCTACCTGCAACAGCTCACGATGGAGAGCAATGGCAAGCACGTCTGCCTCGACGGCACCTTGGTCGATTACGAAACCGGGCCGATTTACTGGGGCGAACCTGGCACCAACGGACAGCATTCGTTTTACCAGCTGATCCACCAGGGCACGCGCTTGATTCCCTGCGATTTCATCGGATTCTGCGAACCGATGAATGCGCTTGGCGAACAGCACGACCTGCTGATGGCCAACATGTTCGCGCAGAGCGAAGCGCTCGCGTTCGGCAAGACCGTCGAGCAGGTCACCGCCGAAGGCACCCCGCCAGCATTGGTTCCGCACCGAGTCTGCGAAGGCAACCGGTCAAGCAACACGATTCTCGTCGAGCGCCTGAACCCGCAGACCCTCGGCGCGCTGATCGCGCTCTACGAGCACAGCGTGTTCGTGCAGGGCGCGGTCTGGAACATCGATTCGTTCGACCAGTGGGGCGTCGAACTCGGCAAGCAACTCGCCAAGACGACTGCGGCCGAACTGACATCGACCAAGCCGCCGAAACTCGCGCACGACAGCTCGACGAATACGTTGATCAAGCGCTATCTGCGGCAGCGGGAACTGGGCTGACCAGTGTGCCGATCGGCATGATTCGCTTCGTTGCCTGATCAATCGCCATCGGGCAGGGCGTTCGTGCCGCGCAGCCAGCGCACGATGCCGTAGACGATCACGACGACGACCAGTGCGCCGCCGAGGGCGATCCATTCGGCGGACGACATCGTGCTGAGGATCCAGACCATGCTCGTGCAACCGACCAGCGGAATGATCGGACCGCCGTGCAGCATGAAGGGCTTTCCTTCGCCGCGAACATCACGCCGTTGCAGGTACCACGAGGCGATGCATACGCCGATGTAGACCAGGCAAATCGCCTTGCCAGAGAACAACGCCAGGCTGGTGAATTCGCCCTTGATCGCCAGTACCGTTGCCACGATCGCATACAGCACGACCGCCAACAGCGGCACGCGATGGGTCGTGGTGATGCGCGCCAGTGGAGAGGGCAGGTAACCGTCGCGGGCCAGCGCGTACAACAGGCGCGAAGAACCGAAGATGTCGTTCTGCATGAAGCCGAACAGGGAAACACTCGCAGCGAACAACAGTACCATCCGGAACGCCGGTGCGATCAGGCCCGCCACTTCGGCCAATGGCGACTTGTTGCCGGCCAGCGCGTTGCCGAGCACGCCCTGCGCCACGACCTGCAACCCGACATATACCAGCACCACGAGCAGGATCGCGGTGAGCGTTGCCTTCGGGACCACGCTGCTCGGATTGCGCACTTCGCCGGAAGGAAGCAGCGCGGTTTCCATGCCGCTGTATGCGAACAGCACCAGGCCCATCGAACTGGCGATGATCGACATTGGCGGTATCGCGCCCACGTGCAGGTTCGTCGGATGGATGTAGAACAGGCCGACGATCGCGAGCACGATCAGCGGCGTCAGCTTGATCGTCGCCAGCACCATGATCGCGCGCGCGCCGATCTTCACGCCGCGCGCATTGATCGCGATCAGGAACAGGTAGGCGGCGACGATGAACGCATCGCGTGGCAGGGGATTCGCCAATCCCGGCACGAAGTAGGCCGCCTGGTCGGAGAGCGATGCCGCGATCGCGCCGCTGGCGGCAACATTGGAGATCCACAGGAACGATGCAATCACGTATCCGGCGAATGGGCCGAATGCCGCGGCAACATAGCTGTAGGCTCCTCCCGTCGCATGGATGCGGCTGCCTGCCGCCGAGAAGCACAGTGCGATGGGTATGAACACCAGCGCGCCCAGGAACATCACATACGGAGCGAAAGCCCCCAGGTCCTTGGCCAGGCTGCCCGGGTTCTCGAAGACGCCGCCACCGACAGTGTTGTTGAGGACCGACGCCGCGAGTGCCCAGAAGCCGATTGCACGCACCAGGGCGGCATCCACGCGAATCGCACTGCCGCCGACTTCGGATTCCTTCGTCGCCATGCCTTTCCCCTGGGCTGCGCATTGCGCGCGACCGACAGCATAACCTCAGAAGCTGCGGACTGCGGACAACGCAAAGGGTGGGATTCGCACCATCATCCCCGGATCAATTCTTCTGGTCCCAATGGAATTTGTGCAATACGCGGTGCACGATCGGCGCAAGCACGACGCTGACCCCGATGATGAACACCAGTCCCGCATACAACGCGTAGAAGCCGGCGAACAGTTTGCCGCCGTTCGTGTGCGGCGGATCGACCGGCCCCATGCCGCCGAGCAGCATCGCCGAATTCAAAAAACCGTCGCGCCATGGCAAGTGCTCGTAATACGCGTAACCGGCCATGCCGATCGCCAGCGATCCCGCGATCAATAGCGTCGTGAACAGCGCATGCAGCATCAGCCGGCGCAGGAAGCGCGGCAACGGGAGCGGTGGATGCAATCGGGTCTCGTACATGGCGATGGCTTGTGCCTGCGGCGGATTGGCGTTGCCGACGATCTTGCCACGTCGTCGCGCGCATGGGGATATCGATGCGCACTGGCCTCGATCGGGTCTATGCTGCGCATCGAACGTTTCGCGCCGCCTTGCCCCAAAAAAAACAGGATGCCATCGCCATGAATGTTTTCACGCCACGACGCGCGTCTTTCCATCGCCTGCAGCTCGCATCGCTCGCAATCACAATGGCCGTAATCACCGTGCCGCATGCTGCACGCGCTGCCGACGCTGGAACAGGGCAGGCCGATTCGGCGCAAACCGTGGACTGCATGTTGCCGGGGCAGATCCACTCGGTCGGCGGCCAGCCGACGATGGGCCCACGCCATCCCGAGCGAACCACGGCAGCGGATTGCCGCACCCGCGGCGGTGAATACACGGTGGACGACCGCGCGAGCCAGCCGGCACCCGTGGCGCATTCGTCGGTTGTCATCGCAGAGGACAACAAGGTCGTCCGTTGCCTGTTGCCGAGGCAGGAACGCCAACTCGGCGAACAAGCGCACTACACGCTCGCCGAACGCACGATACGCATCACGCGGTACAACTGCCGGCAACGCGGCGGCAGCGTGATCAACGCAACGCATGGACACCACGCGTCGCCGAAAAAATAGTGCCGAGAAGAGCGCTGCGAACGGGTGGTTACAGCCACGCAGCGAGAAGCAATCCCGCCATTGCCGACAACAATGCGACGGGCATGACGATCATGCCGAGTCGCAGGAATTGCCCGGCCGACACGTGCTCGCCTTCGCGGCGGATCGCGCTGAGCCACAGGATGGTAGCAAGCGAGCCGGTGACCGACAGGTTCGGGCCGAGATCGATGCCTATGGTAATCGCGCCTTGAAGCAATGCATTTGCATGCGCGGCGCTTGTCGGCATGCTGTTCATCACGGAGCCGGCGATCAAGCCGAGCGGCAGGTTGTTGACCAGGTTGCAGGCGAATGCGGTGACGATTCCAACGTCCCAGATGGCGCCATGCGGAGACAATTCCGAGACCGAACGCAACCACGCGCTCAATGCATGCACGGCGCCGCTGTGTTCGAGGCCTTGCACGAGCACGAACAAACCCGCAACCAATGCGAGCACGCCCCATGACACGCCCTTCAGCGCCGCCCACGGCGATTCGCGCTTGTCGATCAACACGCAAGCCGTAACCGCGCTCGTCGCGACGAAGGTCGGCAATCCCAGCGACATGCCGAGGAAGGAAGCAACCAGCAACACGATGGCTACGACGACGATGCCGTAACCGGCCATTGCGCCGGCGCGCGAAAGGCGGGGCAGGGCGATTTCCCCGTGGATGGCTTCAGTCAGCGCGCCACGATGCAGGAAACGATGCACGGCGTACGTCGCCGCGATCGCGAGGATCGACGGCAGTGCGAACAGCGCGATCCATTGCCGCAACGGCGGCATCTGCGCGCCAAAGATCACCAGGTTCGCGGGATTGGAAATCGGCAACACGAAACTCGCGGCATTCGCGATGAACGCACAGACGAACAGATACGGCAGCGGATGCGCGCGCGCATGGCGCGCGGCCGCGTATACGGCCGGCGTCAACACGACGGCGGTTGCGTCGTTCGACATGAATACCGTCACCACGGTGCCGATCGCATAGGTCAGCAGGAACAGGCGCGACGCGGAACCGCGCGCGTGGTTCACCGCATATGCCGCAAGGAAATCGAACAGTCCTTCGCGGCGCGCGAGTTCCGAAAGCAGCATCATCCCGGCAAGAAACAGGTAGACGTCGGTACCCTTGCCGACGGCGAAGATCGCATCGCGCCATGGCAGCAATCCGGAGGCTGCCAACGCGACCGCGCCTGCGACCGCCCATGCGAACTCAGGCACGCGCCACGGGCGCACGATCACGCCGGATACCGCCAGCGCCGCGATGATCCAGGTTGCGAGGTTGCCCGTCACGCGGTTGGCGACAGCAACGATGCTTCGATCAGCACATCGACGCCAGCTGCCGGGCGAATCGCCAGCGCGGGTATGTGCTCGCCAGCGCGCCATCGCGTCACGGCATCGCGCTTGGATTCGCCGTCGATGAGGAACAGCACTTCGCGCGAACGACCGAGGCGCGCTGCGCTCAGCGAAACGCGCTGCGGCGGCGGTTTCGGCGCATCGGATACGGCGAACGCATCGGATGCATCTGTCGAAGTGCCGAGATCGTGTTGCGGGAACAAACTCGCTGTGTGGCCGTCCTCGCCGAGGCCGAGCAGCACGAGATCGAATTCACGAACGGCTTGCAACGCATCGGCATACGTTTTCGCAGCGGCATCGACACCGAGTTCGGTCGGGATTGCGTGGATGCGTTCGCATGGAATCGCAACATGATCGAGCCACGCAGTTCGCGCCATCATGCTGTTGCGTTCCGGATCGTCGGGCGGCGCGCAGCGCTCATCGCCGAACCAGATGTCCCAGCACGACCAATCCGGGCGTGTCCCATCGGAGCCGGCACCCCGCAACAACGCGTAAACGCCGCGCGGCGTATTGCCGCCGGCAAGCACGATGACGAAACGTCCACGCTGCGAAATCGCGCGCACCGATGCGTCGACGATTCGGCGATACGCAGCCTGTTGCAGTACCGACGCATCCGCGACCGGATGCCAGCGCACGATCTGTTCGGCAGCCGTGTGCATGATGCGACGCGCTTATTCTTTCTTGATCGCGTGGCCGCCGAATTCGTTGCGCATCGCCGACAGCAACTTGTCGGTGAACGATTCCGAATCGCGCGAGCGCAGGCGTTCGATCAGCGATTGGGTGATGATCGGCGCAGGCACATCGAGGTCGAGCGCCTCGGTCGCAGTCCAGCGGCCCTCGCCGGAATCCACCACGTACGGCGCGATGCCGGCCATCGTCGGATTCTTGCCGAGCGCATCGGATGTGAGGTCAAGCAGCCACGAACGCACGACGCTGCCATAGCGCCATATCTCGGCGACCTGGTGCAGGTCGAGCGCGAAATCCTTCTTGTGCTGCAGGATCGAAAAGCCTTCCGCGTACGCCTGCATCATTCCGTACTCGATGCCGTTGTGGATCATCTTGGTGAAATGGCCTGAGCCGACCGGGCCGACGCGACCCCAGCCCTGGTCCGATCCGGGCGCCAGTGTTTCGAAGATCGGACGCAGGCGTTCGACCACCGCCGCATCGCCGCCGACCATCAGGCTGTAACCCTGCTCAAGCCCCCATACACCGCCGCTCGTACCGGAATCGACGTAGTCGATTTTCTTCCCCGCGCATGCGGCAGCGCGACGCAGCGTGTCCTTGTAGTTGGAGTTACCGCCATCGATGATGCAATCGCCCGGAGAGAGCAGGGCGAGCAGGGCGGTGACGGTGTTGTCGGTGATCTCGCCCGCCGGCACCATCATCCATACCGCGCGCGGCGCATCGAGTTTGCTGACCATCGCTTCGAGCGAATCGGCGGATTCGGCGCCGTTGTCCTCGATGGTCTTGCGTGCCGCCGGATTCGGGTCGAAACCGACCACGCGATGCTTGGCACGCGTCAACCGTTGCGCCATGTTGGCGCCCATGCGCCCGAGGCCGATCATTCCAAGATCCATCTCATTACTCCTGTGTTGTCAGATGATTGAAAGCGCGTCGTTGGCAAGCATAGCGGATCGATGTTGAATGCCTCCGTGCGCAATCGCGATGCAGTCAGAACGCGATCATCACGATCGATCCCGCGACGATCAGCAGGCCGCCGACGATCACCTGCCATGTCAAAGTTTCGCCGACGAACAACACGCCGAGCAGGATCGCGAACACCACGCTGAGCTTGTCGATCGGTGCGACGCGCGTGACCGGACCGAGTTGCAGCGCGCGGTAATAGCACAGCCACGACAGTCCGGTCGCGATGCCCGACAACACAAGGAACAGCCATGTCGTCGTCGAGATCGGCGCAGTCGGTTTCCATTCGTTGCGCAGCCACAGGATGCCAGCGGTCACCAGCAGGATCACGACCGTGCGGATCAAGGTTGCGAGGTTTGAATTGATGCCGGCGACGCCGATCTTGCCGAACACGGCCGTCAACCCGGCGAAGAACGCCGACCCGAGTGCGAACAACACCCAGCTTTCGCGCAGATTCATCCGGGACTCCAGGCTGGCACCGATGCGCCGGACTGATGGCAGGCGCCTCTACATTCTGCGGCAGGCATCGCGCTTCGCATTAGCGGTGACGCGGATGGCGGGTGTTTGTTCGCTTTCCAGCGCCCGGTAGTGGCGGGCCCGCTGTTGGCGGGTTCGCAAGGGCTTGCTGATCGCGGCCTTCCTTCACCAGGTCATCCACGACTGCGACGAAATCCTGGCCACTCATCTCGCGCACGATCGCGGCGCGGCGGCGCAATTCCTTCGCGTAGGCGGCATCGAGGTAGATTTCGGGTGAGGGGAAAAGGCTCGAGTTGCCGCCGGCATAGAGAACGCCGTCCACGACATCGCCGATGGTGAAACTCTTCGGCTTGATGGGCGCCGCCGCAGTCCAGGTCTCTTTCGTCATAGCGAAGGGCTTGTTTTCGATGTCGCTGCCACGCGCGATCTTGAAGCTCGGCGTCGAACCCATGTGCAGCGCTACCGCCGCATCGGGCGATGGCACGGTGACGATCACGAACAGGCTGCCGGGGTGGCGTTTCTCGATGGTCTGCGCCGTACGCAATCCGTCGGCCTCGTCGTTCGTCTTCTTCTCGGCATGGTATTCGCCGGTGATGAGGAAGGCGTGGTGATGCTTCGCGAACACCTCGCGCTCGATCGTGTCCGCCATTGCCGTGTCGCGGTCGGCGAAGGGTTCCAGGTCCTTCGCCGTCTTCACCTTCGACCAGTCGAGCGGCCCGTCAGCGAGCACGAGGCGCACCGGGTGCGCGCAGAGACGCGTTCGATTGATGTCGCGAACCGTATCGTAAACCGCGCGATAGACCGGCGTGTTCCAGGTCAGCGGTACCGAAGTCTCGCGATACATGCTGGCGATCTGCGCTTCGGCCAGGGTGCCGCCGGACGCATAGATGTCCGCAAGCTTCTGAAGCCGCGAATTGCCGAACTCGACGACGACATCGTCCGCCCGACAGATAAACTGCGGCTCGCGCAGCATCTGCTGGATGAAGGCGTGGGTTTGCAGGCTGCGATGCAACTCGCCGAGTTGTATGACGGCGTGCGTGTCGAATTGGCTGGCGATTTGCAAGATCGCCCCTGCGGACGGGGCAGCAAATGTGGTCTGCGATATTGCAACCGACAGCCATGCAGCAAGAGCCAAACGGTTCGGCATCGTGACTCCGGAACTGGCGGAAGTCATACCTTATCATCAGCTATCGAAGCGCCTGAGCGCTGTGAACAAACGGCCCGATGAACAACACGCTGACCGTCCTGCAGCATCATCCGGCCGAGGAAATTGGCGAACTCGGCGTTTGGGCAGTCCAGCATGGCATTGCACTGGACATCCATCGTGCCGATCTTGGCGAATTGCCTGAAACGACGCATGGACCTTGCGTGCTGCTCGGCGGCCCGCATGCGGTCAATGACGGGCCGGAGTGGATGCAACGCGAGCGAGCCTGGTTATGCGCGCAGATCGCACTGGGTTCACCAGTACTTGGCATCTGCCTGGGCGCGCAACTGCTGGCCGATGCATTAGGTAGCCGGATCCACAGGCTCGAACATACGGAGACAGGTTGGACGCGAATTGATTTCGTCGACGGCAGCCAGCTCGACGCGCTGCAGTGGCACGAGGATGCATTCACGGTGCCGCCGAACGGTCGATTGCTGGCTTCGAGCGATGCCTGCGCGCAGCAGATGTTTGAAGTTGGCCCGCATGTCGGCATGCAATTCCATCCCGAATGGAACGCCGCGTTGGTCGACGCGTTGAACGCGCATTTCGGAGATGAGTCGCCGTTGCCCCGGCAGACCGACATGGCGAAGCATCGGCGGGTCGCAGTCTGGTTCCACGCTTGGCTGAGCCGGTGGTGGATGCGAGCCTGAAAGTGCGGGTTGCCCGGAAGACCAGGCCGTCAGGATCTGCGAAGCAATCGCCCTGGCGATTTGCTGCCCTTGGCCTATTCCTGGCTGCTTGAACTCAAGTTCCGGCCGGCTTTGACCTGTTTCCCACGTGCCGGTTCTTTCATTGGCTCTTGCGTTGGCTGAACGTCAAGAAATCGATTCACGTGCATGTTGAAGCGCTTGGCCATGATGCCGTAATGGCACGGACGCAGTACATGAATCAATGCAAAACCCAACGACTTCGCGCGGAACCATTTTTTGTCGCGGGGCGTACGATCGGACGGCGGGAAGGAGCTATCAAGGACGACTCATGGACGATGACATCCGGCGCGAATATGTCAGCAGTGATGGCCTGCATTGGTACTACACGATCGAACACCAGCAGCAGGAAGACGGCATCGCATGGCGCGCGCGCGTCTGGGAACAAAAAGACGTCTATCGCGGCGTCCTCGAGGGGCGCGTAACGACTGCGGAGCCGGGCGATCCCGATGTCCTCTGCAACGTGGCGATCAAAATGGCGCTTGATGCGACCTACCTGAGGGACTTCACGGAGCATGCCGACGAAGCGCCCGCTGCACCTGCTGATGATCCTGGCGCGGTGGACGGTCTGCTTGGGACAGATCCATTGCCGGCCCCAGTCTGAGCATGACGTGCGCCGTTCAGCCAGACACCGACGATAAATCCGCAAGCATTTGCGTCAGGCGTTTTGATCCGCCCGGGGGCCTGGCAACGGAATGGATTCGAGCGCTTTCTGGGCCAGCGCTCGTTGGCAGATGGATTCGATCGTTTCCAGTTCGATCGGCTTCACCAGATGCTCGTCGAACCCCGCAGCCGCGGATCGCTGCCGGTTTTCTTCCTGCCCCCAACCGGTCAACGCCACCAGCAACAGCTTCGATGCCCATGGCCGGCCTCTGAACAGGGTGGCAAGCTCGTAGCCGTTGAGCGCGGGCATGCCGATATCGAGGAAGGCGAGATCGGGTAAGAAGGATTCGGCGGCGGCGAGCGCCTTGAGCGGCTCGTAAACGGTGGAGACCTGGTGCCCGAGGATGCTCAAGGTCAGCGCCAGCATGTCGGCGCCGTCGTGATTGTCATCGACCACCAGGATGCGCAATGGACTACCGGCGATGACGTCCGTCGGCGGCTTCTGCTGTTCGACGCCGATCGCGTCGCCGGAATCCATCGGGATGCGGATGACGAACTCGCTACCGAGGCCAGGCCCGTCGCTGTGAACGACGACGTTGCCGCCATGCATCTCGACGAGCTGGCGCACCAGGGTCAAGCCAATGCCGAGTCCGCCGCGGACGCGTTCAAGCGATGCATCGACCTGCACGAACAATTCGAAAATCTGCGCGCACTGTTCCTGGGTCAGCCCGATTCCGGTATCGCGCACCGACACGACCATTTGCCCGTCCTCGCAGACGGAGCGCAACCAGATCGTTCCGCCGGCCGCGGTGTACTTGGCGGCGTTGCTGAGAACGTTCGCAAAGACCTGGCCAAGCCGCTGCGCATCCACATACAGCGGAACCTCGCAGTCGTGGATGTCGATGTGGAGCGTATGGCCTGCGCTTTCGATCGCCGGACGCGTCGATTCGACGGCGGCCTCCAGCACGTCGAGCATGGGGACATGCTGCTTGCGCAAGGCCAGCTTGCCGCTGGTGATGCGCGCGACATCGAGCAGGTCGTCGACCAACCGCGCGAGCAATTGCACCTGGCGCTCGATGATGCCGACCAGTTGCCTGCGCTCCTCGTCCTTCGGCTCGAGCTTGTGCACGTTGAGCGCGCTCTGGATCGGGGCGAGCGGATTGCGCAGCTCGTGCGCCAGCGTCGCCAGGAATTCGTCCTTCCGGCGATCGACCTCGGTCAGTTGTTCCTCGGCGCGCCGACGCACGGCGATTTCGGACTGCAGGCTCGCATTGGCCGCGGCTAGGTTGGCATTCGCGCTGCTCAGGATTTCGTTGAGCTTGTGCACCTCGCGGTTTTTCTCGACGCGCAGTTCCTCGTTGGCGACCGCGAGGTTGCGGTTGAGCTCCTGCAGGTCGCGCCGCTTGCGGAACAGTTCCGCCAGCACGATCACCTTGCTGCGCAGGATCTCCGGGATGACCGGCACGGTCACGTAGTCGACCGCGCCGAGGTTGTAGCCCTGCATGCGATCGAGTTCGCTGGTGTTGATCGCGGTGACGAAGATGATCGGCGTTTTCTCGAACCGCGGATGCTCGTGGATCATGCTCGCGGTCTCGAAGCCGTCCATGCCGGGCATGTGCACGTCCAGCAGGATGACCGCGAATTCCATGTCCATGAGCTTGCCGAGCGCGTCGGTGCCGGACTGCGCCTCGACGAGGTTCTCGCCCAAAGGCTCGAGGATCGTGCGGTAACTGAGCAGCCGTGCCGGCTGGTCGTCGACCAGCAGGATATTGATCCGGTCCGGCGAGCGGTCTTCTTCCGTCATGGCTATCTGTGCAGCCACAGGCGCAGGAGCGACAGCAACTGGTCGGTGTGCACGGGCTTGGCGATGTAGTCCGAAGCGCCGGCCTCCAGGCATTTTTCGCGGTCGCCCTTCATCGCCTTGGCGGTCAGCGCGATCATCGGCAACGAGCGCGAAGCGGGGCGTTCGCGGATCGCACGCATGGTTTCGTAACCATCCATGCCCGGCATCATGATGTCCATGAGGACGAGCGCGATGTCGTTGTCCTGCTCGATGCGCTGGATCGCCTCCTGTCCGTTTCCTGCGGTGCTGACGCGCATGCCGTGCCGTTCGAGCACGCTGCTGAGAGCGAAGATGTTGCGCACGTCGTCGTCGACAACAAGGACCTTCTTCTCGGCCAGCGCCTTGTCGGAGATGTGCAGGCTCTCCACCATGCGCCGCTTCGCCGGGGGCAGGTCGGCGATGACGCGATGCAGGAACAGCGAGGTTTCGTCGAGAAGGCGTTCGGGCGATTCGACGCCCTTGATGATCACGCTCTTCGCGACCTTCTTCAGCCTGGCATCCTCGTCGGCGGTCAGTTCCTTGCCGGTGAACACGACGACGGGGATGTTCCCGAGGCTGGGTTGCGACTGGATGCGTTCGAGCAACTCGAAGCCGCTCATGTCGGGCAGGCGCAGGTCGAGCACCACGCAGTCGAACGGCCGGTCGAGCAGGGCTTCGAGCGCTTCCGTTCCGGTCGCGAGGGTCTCGATCTCCACGTCTTCGTGGCGGATCAGTTCCTCGATGCTCATGCGCTCTGCTTCGTCGTCTTCGACGACGAGCAGGTGCTTGACGCGCGGCATGGTGAATTGCTTGATGCGCTCGAGCGCCGTGGCGATCGTCTCGGTCGTGGACGGCTTGCCAAGGTAGGCGAACGCCCCGCGCTCGATGCTGTGGTGGCGCTCTTCCTCGATCGTCAGGATCTGCACGGGGATGTGGCGGGTTTCGGAATCCTGCTTGAGGCGCGCGAGGACCGTCCAGCCGAGCATGTCGGGCAGGAAGATGTCGAGGGTGATCGCGGTCGGCCTGAACTCGCGGACAAGCCTGAGCGCATCGGATCCGCGTCCGGCCACGAGCACCTTGAAGCCAAGCGAGCGGGCGAGGTCGCGCAGCACCGTTGCGTAGCCGGGATCGTCCTCGACCACCAGCAGGGATGGATCCCCGGGATTGAGGATGTCGCGGTCGTCCGCGACATGGAAAGGACGTTCGCTGGGAAGCGGGATGGCGACATGCGCCGGCCGCGATGCGATCTCCGATCCGCGCGTCGCCTCGGCTTCGGCCGGCCCGACGTAGTGCAGGGGCAGGTAAAGGATGAACGTGCTGCCCTTGCCGGGAGCGCTTTCGAGACGAATCTCGCCGCCGAGCAGGCCGGCGATCTCGCGACTGATTGCAAGGCCGAGGCCGGTGCCCCCGTAGCGCCGCGCCGTGCCCGCATCGGCCTGCTGGAAGGCCTCGAACACGATCTTCTGCTTCTCCGGCGAGATGCCGATGCCGGTATCGCGTACTTCGAACGCGATGACGTTGCCGACCTTGCTGAGCACGGGATGATCCGGCGACCAGCCGCGCTCGGCGATGCGCGTATGCAGGTAAACACCGCCCTGGTCGGTGAATTTCAATGCGTTGGACAACAGGTTCTTGAGGATCTGCAGCAGGCGCTTTGGATCCGTCGTGAGCGAATGGCCGAGACCCGGATCGAAGTCGGCGCTGAATTGCAGCTTGCGGCGCTCGGCTTCGTGGCGGAATCCGCGTTCGATCGTTTCGCGCAGGTGG
>Ga0105240_10010276_pt1 | contig 13177 bp, 7 predicted proteins | sample KBSC54metaG_FD_80426 | JGI IMG/M metagenome (GOLD analysis project Ga0105240, IMG submission 80426) | Corn rhizosphere microbial communities from Kellogg Biological Station, Michigan, USA - KBS C5-4 metaG | ecosystem: Host-associated > Plants > Roots > Rhizosphere > Soil | place: Michigan, USA... | reverse complement strand
GGCGAGATTGGTCGAGGGCGCGAGCTTGGAGGGCGCCTTCATCAGCCCCGCCAGCATCGCCGATTCCGAGACGCCGAGATCCTCGGGCTGCTTGCCGAAATAATGGCGCGCGGCGGCGCGCAGGCCATAGACGTTGTCGCCGAAATAGACGTTGGAGAGATAGCGCGAGAGGATCTGATCCTTGCTCAGCCACGCCTCCAGCCAGAAGGCGACCATCACCTCGCGGATCTTGCGCCCCGCCGTGCGATCCGAATTCAGGAACACCAGCTTGGACAATTGCTGGGTGATGGTGGAGCCGCCCTCGCGGACATGGCCGGCGCGTAGATTGTGCCACGCCGCCCGCGCGATGCCGTGCGGATCGATCGCCCAGTGATGGTAGAAGCGCTTGTCCTCGATCGCGATGAAGGCCTGCCAGACGTGCGGCGGCAGGGCCTTCACGTCCACCGGCCGATCGGTGACCGCGCCGCGCCTGGCGAACATGCGGCCGTTCGAATCGGTGAGCGTGATGCTGGGCGGCGCGATCGGCTGGAGCGACTTGGAGAGCGGCGCGGTCACCGCCAGCCACGCCACCGCCGCCATGAACAGCAGCAGGAGGCCGGAGATCGCCCAGCGGACCCACCGCCAGCGAGGGCGCTTCGGCTTGGGCTCGACGAGCGGCTGCCCGAACGGATCGACGCCGACGGGCGGCGCGACCGGGGCGAACGGTTCGACGGTGGGCGTCTCGCCGGATTCCGAATGCGGCTGGTGCATGGAGGTGTATTAGTATCGCAATACGCTTGGAGTGAATAGCCCTATATCACAATCCCTCGCCCTCCACCCACTGCGCGTTGGAGAGGCGGCGCGCGACCGACCATGCCTGCCGCCGAATGTCCGGCACGGCGACGATTTCCCAAAAGGCGCCGCGCGTCATCGGGCCGATCACGGTGAGGCGATCGGAGGAGGCGCCGTCGGCGGCGATCGCCCGCGATTCCTGATCGACGTCGATGCCGATGCGCAACGGATCGGCGCGCAGCAGGCCGCGATCGCGCAAGGCGACCAGCAGCGGCTCGCGCGTGGCGGTGAGATCGCCCTGCGGCCCGGTGCCGTTGACGATGCGGCGGACGCGCAGCGCCCGTTCCCCATCCTCGTGGCGCGGGCGATAGGTGAGGCGGACATGGTCGCCATCGGGCTGCGCGTCCGTCACCTTGCCGGCGAGGATCGTGAGACGGTCCTCCGTGCGCATCGCCTCGATCGTCTTCGCGACGGAAGGGGCCAGGCGGTGGCGGTGCACGTCCCACCATGGACGCAGATGGCGCAGGAAGCGCTGGCGTTCGGCGACGTCCATCGCGCGCCAGAGGCCCTGCGTGTAAGGGCGCAATTCGTCGACCGCCGCGCGCCAGTCGACCTGGGCGGCGCGCTCGCGGAGCGCCGCGATCATCGCGGAGGCGGTCGGTTGCGGCCGCTCGCTGCGCTTGGTCGCCGGCACACCGCGCGCATGGGCGCGGGGCACGAGGCCGTGGCGCGAGAGGGCGGCGACCTTCCCCTCGAAACCGCGCGCGTCGAGCAGCAGCGCGATGTCCACCATGGTGAGGCCGGTGCCGAGCACCAGCAACGTGTCGTCGGGCGCGAGATCGCCGAGGATGTCGCCATGCCAGGGATCGGTGACGTAGCTGCCTTCGGGGAGCGTGGCCGGATCGATCCCGCCAGGCGTGATCGGCGGCAGGTTGCCCGGCGCCAGCACCGCGCTGTCGGCGTTGAGACGGGTGCCGTCGCGGAGCGACAGATGCACGCCGCCGGCCGCCACCGCGACATCCTCGACCTCGCCGCGCACCACCTTCAGCCGGCCGGGAGCCCTGGCGCTGGTTTCGGTCAGCAGATGGTCGAGATAGTCGCCATAGACCAAGCGCGGCACGAAGCCGCCGACGCCGGGACGATGCTCCTCCAGCCAGCGGACGAAATGCTCCGGCTCATCGGGCAGCGCGCTCATGTTCTCAGCGCGGACGTTGAGCAGATGATCGGGATGCGCCGCCGAATAAGCGACGCCGCGCGCGGTATGGTCGCGCCGCTCGATCAGGGTCGCGCGCGGTCCGTCGTGGCGCAGCAGGTTGACCGCCAGCAGCGTGCCCGAAAAGCCGCCGCCGACGATCGCCACATGGTCTCTCTTCATGCGCCCTTCCTGTCCGGCGCGGAGAGCGGGATCAAGGCTCCCATGACGGCGTAAGTCCAAATATCCTAGTCATATACTCGACATAAGCCTTGATGGCGGCCGGAGTCGGCTCCACGCGGGCGTGGACGGCCCATATGCCGACATCGGTCGCGCCCTGCCAGCCGGGCAGGATGCGGCGGAGCGCGCCGGAAGCCAGCTCCGCACCCACGTCCCAGGTCGATCGCAGCGCGATGCCCATGCCGGCGAGGCAGAGCTCGCGCACCACCTCGCTGCTGTTGGTGGCGACGATGCTGTCCACCTCCACCGACGGCTTGCCTGCCGCCCCCTCCAACCGCCAAGGTGATTGATGGCGCGCTGCAAGCAGTCGGTGGCGCGCGAGATCGCCAAGCGAGGCCGGCTCGCCATGCGCGCCCAGATAGCGCGGCGCGGCGCACAGCACGCGGCGATTGGGCGCCAGCAGCCGCGCGGTGAGCGTCGTGTTCCCGGGCGCCGCGGCGATGCGGATGGCGACGTCGATGCGGTCGGCCAGCAGATCGGTATAGCCGTCGTCGAGCAGCAGTTCGGCGCCGACTTCGGGATACATGTCAAGGAAGGCGGGCAAATGCGGCGCGACATGCAGCCGCCCGAAGCTGGTCGGCGCCGAAACCCTCAGCAGCCCCGCAGGCCGCTCCGCCCGGCCGGCGACGCGCGCCTCGGCGGCCTCGGCCGCGGCGAGGATGGCGCGCACCTCCTCGTAGAAGGCCTGTCCGACCTGCGTGGTGGAGAGTCGCCGCGTCGTGCGATGCACCAGCCGCGCGCCGAGCCGCTCCTCCAGCGCCGCCAGCCGTTTGGAGGCGGCGGCGGGCGACAGGCCGAGCCTCTGGCCGGCGCCCGAGATGCTGCCCATCTCCACCACATACGCGAACAGGCGATAATCGCGATCCATCATTCTTTCCCTGAACGATCGAATGCTTTGAGCATTTTCTGTCTAATGCAGCAATCCCGCTTCCCTTATGCTGACGGCCGAGGAGACGAACCATGACCGCCACCGAATCGAACCGCATCGACAAGTCCGGCCTCGCCGTCGCGCCCGCGCTGGCGACGTTCATCGACGAGCAGGTGCTGCCCGGAACGGGGATCGAGCCGGCAGCCTTCTGGGCGGGCGCGGCCGGCATCTTCGCCCGCTTCGCGCCGGAGAATGCGACGCTGCTGGCCAAGCGCGACGATCTGCAGGCGAAGATCGACGCGTGGCATGGCGCGCGCGCCGGCCGGCCGATCGACGGCGCCGAATATCAGGCGTTCCTGCGCGGGATCGGCTATCTGGTCGAGGAGCCCGCGCCGTTCGCGGTCGAGACCGACAAGGTCGATGCCGAGGTCGCGACGCTGGCCGGCCCGCAACTGGTCGTGCCGATCCTCAACGCCCGCTTCCTGCTCAACGCCGCGAATGCGCGCTGGGGCAGCCTGTACGACGCGCTCTACGGCACCGACGCGCTGGGCGATGCGCCCAAGGGCGGCGGCTATGACAAGGGTCGCGGCGCCAGGGTGATCGCGCGGGCCAAGGCTTTTCTCGATGAGGCCATTCCCTTGGCAAACGGCAGTTGGGCCGAATGGAAGGGAGGTGAGCCAGAGCTTGCTGATCCCTCTCAATTCGTAGGACGCACGACCGGCGAACAGGAAGCCAACCTGCTGTTCCGGCACAATGGTCTGCACATCGAATTGGTCATCGATAGCAGCGAGCAGATCGGCATCGACGATCCCGCCGGGATCGACGACGTCCTCCTCGAATCCGCGCTCACCACCATCTGCGATCTCGAGGATTCGGTCGCGGCGGTCGACGCCGAGGACAAGGTCGCAGCCTATGCCAACTGGCTGGGGCTAATGAAGGGCGATCTGGAAGCCAGCTTCCGGAAAGGCGGCGCAACGCTCACCCGCACGCTGGAAGCAGACCGCACCTACACCGCGTTGGACGGCTCGGAGATCACGCTACCCGGCCGCTCGCTGCTGTTCGTCCGCAACGTCGGCCACCTGATGACCACGCCCGCCGTTCTGCTGCCCGATGGGTCGGAGGCGCCCGAGGGTATCCTCGACGGCATCGTCACCTCGCTGATCGCGCTGCACGATCTCAAGCGGCTGGGCAAGTACGCCAACAGCCGCGCCGGATCGGTCTATATCGTCAAGCCCAAGATGCACGGGCCGGAGGAATGCGGCTTCACCGATCGCCTGTTCGACGCCATCGAGGATCTGCTTGGCGTCCCCCGCCACACCGTCAAGGTCGGGGTGATGGACGAGGAGCGCCGTACCTCGGCCAACCTCACCGCCTGCATCGAAGCGGTGAAGGGCCGCATCGTCTTCATCAACACCGGCTTCCTCGATCGCACCGGCGACGAGATCCACACCTCGATGCGCGCCGGCCCGATGATCCGCAAGGGTGAGATGAAAGGGGCGGAGTGGATCACCGCCTATGAGAAGCGCAATGTCGCGATCGGGCTGGCCTGCGGGCTCGCCGGCAAGGCGCAGATCGGCAAGGGCATGTGGGCCGCGCCCGATCGCATGGCCGACATGCTGGACCAGAAGATCGGCCACCCGAAGTCCGGCGCCACCACCGCATGGGTGCCCTCGCCGACGGCGGCGACGCTGCACGCGCTCCACTATCACGCGGTCGATGTCGCCGAGCGGCAGGCGGCGATCGCCGACGACCCGATCCCGGGGCTCGACAAGCTGCTGACCGTGCCGCTGGCGCTGGGCCACAATTGGGCGCCGGACGAGATCGCCGCCGAGCTCGACAACAATGCGCAGGGCATCCTGGGCTATGTCGTGCGCTGGGTGGACCAGGGCGTCGGCTGCTCCAAGGTGCCCGACATTCACGACATCGGCCTGATGGAGGACCGCGCGACCTTGCGCATCTCCTCGCAGCACATGGCCAACTGGATGCTCCACGGCGTCGCGGGTGCCGACGAGGTGGAGGCGGCGCTGATCCGCATGGCGGCGAAGGTCGACGGCCAGAACGAGGGCGATCCGGCCTACACGCCGATGGCGGGCAACGAGGCGGACAGCCTCGCCTTCCAGGCAGCGCGGGCACTGGTGTTCGAGGGTGTCGAGCAGCCGAACGGCTACACCGAGCCGCTGCTCCACCGCTTCCGCCAGCGGGTGAAGGCGGCGGGTTAAGTTGCGACTGGCGGTCACCCCGGCCGGCCTTTAGCAAGGCGGGGTGACGCAGCGGCAGGTCGAGATCGTCTACAACCCGACATCGGGCGGCTATTCGCTCGCCCGGGTTCAGGCGTTGCGGGATGCGTTCGAGCGGCGGGGTGCGCGCGTGCGGCTCTCGCCGACCGGCCGCGATCCGATCGCGATCGATCCGGAGGCCGATATGCTGTGCATATCGGGCGGCGACGGCACGGTGCGCCACGCGGCCCAGGCGCTGCATCGCGCCGGCCGCGCGATCCCGATCGCCATCGACCCGAGCGGCACGGTCAACCTGCTGAGCCGCGAGATCGGCGAGGACAGCGCACCCGATCGGCTGGCCGCGCGGCTGCTCGGCGGTGCGCGCCGGCCTTGCTACGGCGTGACCCTCGCCGACACCGTGTTCCTCGCCTGCGCGAGCGTCAGCCCGGAGGCATGGGCGGTCGGGTCCGTCTCGGTCCCCCTCAAGCGGCGGATCGGCCGTTTCGCCTACGCCGTCGCGCTGCTGCCGCGCCTGCGCCGCTGGCCGCGTACGCCGATCCGGATCGAGGTGGACGGCCGCAGCATCGCGTGCGAGGCCTTCTACGTCGCCAAGGGACGCTATTTCGCGGGGCGCTGGGTGCTCTCGCCCCATGCCGGGCTCGCGGAGCCGGACATGCAACTGGTGATCCTCAAGACGGCGCGGCGGCGGGACATGGCGCGCTTCTGGACGCGGCTGCTGCTGCATCGCCGTGTCGACGACCTGCCGTTCGTCGAGACGATCGCCTGCACCGCCTTCTCGGCCCGTGCCGCCGCTCCGCTCGCGGTGCAGGCCGACGGTGACATCGCGGCGACCCTGCCGGCACGGTTCGAGGTGATTGCGGACCCCTTCGTTCTTGCGTGATCCGCTCGGCGATCAGTGGAAATCCCGCGATTTGGGAATGATGCGCACATCCCTCGGGTGCCGTCCGCGCGGCACTTGCGGGTGCGCGACGACGTCGGCGCGCGAGAGCGTGACCGGGGGTGGGCCTTCCTCGCTCAGGCGTTCGAGCAAAGCGGTGCGATCGACGATGCGATCGGCCATCAGGTGGATCACACCTTCCTTGCTCTTCTGGACGACGCCGTGCGCCTCCATCAGCCGGCTCGCCATCAGCGCGCGACGATAGTGATCGAGCATCCGTGCCCACAGCAGGATGTTCACGATCCCCGTCTCGTCCTCCAGCGTCGCGAAGATGGCGTTGCCCTTGCCCGGCCGCTGGCGGACCAGCACCACGCCCGCCACCCTGGCGCGGTGGCCGTTGGGCACGTCGAGCAGTTCCGCGCTGGAGAGGATGCGCTCGCGGCGCAGCGTATCGCGCAGGAAGTGGATCGGATGCTGCTTCAGCGACAAACGGGTGGTCTGGTAGTCGGCCGTCACTTCCTCGGAAAGCGGCATGGCGGGGAGCCGGGCGTCGGGCTCGGCGGCGAGCTCGCGGGCGCGGGCGGCGGCGAAGAGGGGCAGTTCGGTGGCACCCAGCATGCGCCGCACCTCCCACGCGGCGTTGCGGCGGCCGAGATCGAGCGAGCCGCAGGCATCGGCATCCGCGAGCAACCGGAGCGCGCGGGCGGGGAGGGGCGTGGTCATTTCGCTCTCCGGCACGGGGATGCGGACCCGCCGGCCGATCTCCTCGATGCTGGAGAAGATGCCCCCGGCCTCGCGCTCGGCGGCGATGGCATGGCCCCAATCCTGGCGAAAACCGTCGATCTGGCGAAAGCCGAGGCGCAGGCCGAAACCCTTGTCCTTGCGATGCTCGGCCGCGCCCCAGTTCCACCGATCATGGACTTCGCCATCGGTGGCGCCGGCCTCGATCGCGTTGTCCCACCCGCTGCCGTTCACGTCGATCGGCAGGATCGCGACCCCATGCTCGGCCGCATCGCGCACGATCTGCGCGGGCGCGTAGAAACCCATAGGCTGAGAATTGAGCAAGGCGGCGGCGAAGACGGAAGGGCAGAAAGCCTTGATCCATGAGGAGACATAGACGAGCAGGGCGAAAGAGATGGCGTGGCTTTCGGGAAACCCGTAGCTGCCGAAGCCCTTGATCTGCGCATAGCAACGTCGCGCGAAGTCCTCATCGTAACCGCGCGCGACCATGCCGCCGACCATCTTCTCCTCGAAATTGCCGATCGTCCCGACATTGCGGAAGGTCGCCATGGCGTGGCGCAATTGGTTGGCCTCACCGCCGCTGAAGCCCGCCGCCGTGATGGCGAGGTTCATCGCCTGTTCCTGGAAGAGAGGCACCCCGAACGTGTTGCCGAGCACGCCACGAAGCTCGTCCTTGTCGTATCCCTTGCCCGGGCTTGGATAATCCGGTTCCTTGCCGGTCAGCCGGAATTCCTCGCGCCGCCGCAGATAGGGATGGACCATGTCGCCTTCGATCGGTCCGGGCCGCACGATCGCCACCTGCACGGCGAGGTCGTAGAATTTCTCGGGCAGCAGGCGTGGCAGCATGTTGATCTGGGCACGACTCTCGACCTGGAAGACGCCGATGCTGTCGCCTGTGCAGAGCATGGCGTAGACTTCGGGGCATTCCTTGGGGACGGTGGCCAGATCGTAATCGCCAAGCTTGCTTGCCCGCATCAGGTCGAACGCCTTGCGGACGCAGGTCAGCATGCCCAGCGCCAGCACATCGACCTTCATCAGCTTGAGCGCGTCGATGTCGTCCTTGTCCCACTCGATGAAGGTGCGGTCCTCCATCGCGGCATTGTGGATCGGTACGGTCTCGTCGAGCCGGTCCTGCGTCAGCACGAAACCGCCGACATGCTGGCCCAAGTGGCGCGGGAAGGTGAGCAATTGATCGACGATCCAGCGTAACCGTTCCAGATCGGCGACTTCGAGATCGAAGCCGGCATCGGTGAAGCGGCGCGTCTCCATGCGATCGGCGAAGCTGCCCCAGACGGTGCTGGTCAGGCGGGCGGTGACGTCCTCGGAGATGCCGAGCACCTTGCCGACCTCGCGCACGGCACTCCTCGGTCGGTAATGGACCACGGTCGCGGCGATGCCGGCGCGATGGCGGCCGTAGCGCTTGTAGATTTCCTGAATGACTTCTTCGCGGCGCTCATGCTCGAAATCGACGTCGATGTCGGGCGGCTCCTGGCGGTCCGATGACACGAAGCGCGAGAAGAGCAGCTTGTGCTGGGCAGGATCGACAGAGGTGATGCCGAGACAATAACAGACCGCCGAATTGGCCGCCGATCCACGGCCTTGGCAGAGGATCGGCGGACGAAGCGAGCGGGCAAATTTTACGGCTTCATAGACCGTGAGGAAATAATAAGCGTAGTTCCGCTCGCGGATCAGGGCGAACTCCGTCGCGAGTGCTGTGCGCACCTGATCGGGCACTCCGTCGGGGTAACGCCATTCCTTGGCCAGCCGCAGAGTCTCGTGCTCCAGCCAGGCCATCGGTTCCCAGCCCTCGGGGACCGGTTCGTGCGGATATTCGTAACGCAGATCGTCCAGCGTGAATGTGATCCGGTCGAGCACATCCTTCCAAGCCCCCACCGCCTTCGGTGCCTGCTTGAACAGCCGCGCCATCTCCTTCGGCTTCTTGAGGTGCCGTTCCGCATTCGCCAGCAGCCGCAGGCCGGCTTCCGCGATCGTCGTGCCTTCGCGGATGCAGGTGAGGACGTCGTGGAGCGGGCGTTGCGCGGGGATGGCGTAAAGCGCGTCGCAGGTGGCGAGCAGCGGGATGCCGGCGCGGCGTGACAGGTCCAGCAAACGGGCGAGGCGGCGGTGATCGTCGCCCTGCCGATTCATCGTCACGGCGATCCAGAGCGGGGCGTGGCGGGCGAGACGACGCAGCAGGAATTCGTGGGTCTCGTCGGCGACCGCGATCAGCAGGAGATCGTCGGCATGGGCAACCAGCATGTTCAGATCGAGCTTGCAGTCGCCTTTGACCGCCTCCTGGTTGCCGAGCGTCAGCAGGCGGGTGAGGTTGCCCCAGCCGCGCCGGTTGACGGGATAGGCGACGATATCGGGAGTGCCGTCGATGAAGGCGAGGCGCGCGCCGACGACGAGGCGGAAATCGGGGCCGACCAGTCCCTGTTCGCGCGCCTCCTTCAGCGCGACATGCGCTTTCACGACGCCCGCCACCGTGTTGCGATCGGCGATGCCGATGCCGGCGTGGCCGAGGTCTATGGCATTCATCACCATGTCCGCCGCATGGTTCGCGCCGCGCAGGAAGCTGTAGTTCGTCGCTGCCAGCAGCTCGACGAATTGGGGTTCGTCACTCATGCGAACAGGCCATGGACGTACCAGTCGGGCGAGCCCGTCTCGTGTTCGTAGAGGCCATGGCGGAACAGCCAGAAGCGGCGGCCGCGCACGTCCTCGACACGGAAATAGTCCCGGGTGAGCAGTGGCTTGCCCTTGGGTGGCGCGTCGGTGCGATCGGAGGCCTCAGCCTCGTCGCAAGCCATCGCGTCGCGGCCGGGTTTTTCGCGAAGCACCGAGGGCGGGGGATCGGGCAGGCGATTCACGCGCACGCGCCACCATTCGCCGGCGATCCGCTCCGGCCCCTCGAAACGCGCGATCTCGTGGACGGTGCGGCGCCAGCGGAAGCGGCGCGGCGGGCCATCGGGCACCTCGGCGGTAACCTCGATGCGCTGGGGCGGATCGAACAGGTGGAGCGGGCGCAGCGGCGGTTCGCCGGCGGGCGGCAGCGGCCAGGGGGCGGGATCGGGCAGGTCGACGGCCGGCAGCGCCAGCGCCTGCTGTTCGGGGATGTGCGTGCCCTGGGGCGCGAAGCGGCGTACGCGGTTGCGGCCGAGCCGGGTGGAGAGGCGATCGACCAGCGCCGCCATCGCCTCCTCGGCGACGCGCCCGCCTTCCAGCTTGAGCTGGGTCGCGGCCAGCGGCTCGATCGCGGGCACCGCCAGCCGGATCATGTCGAAGCCGAAGCCGGGATCGATCGGATCGGCGAGCGCGTCGATCCGCTCGCGGAACAGGCGGACGGGGATGGCGGGGTCGCGGGTGGGAAGTCCGGTCTCGATCGAAACCTCGCGCACCGCGCCGTCGCTGCGGTAGAGCCGGCCGACGAAGCACCGGCCGCCGCCATGCCGCTCCTCCAGCGCGATGGCCGCTTCGTGCGCGAGATCGTCGAGCACGGCGAGCGCGTCGTCGGTGCGCGCCACCGGCTCGGCGAAGCGGCGCTCGAGCAGCAAGGCGGGCAAAGCGCGGCGCGGGCTGATGCGGCTGTCGGTACGGCCCAGCAGCCGGTCGAGCGCATCGACCAGCCCTTCGCCGAAGCGCGCGGCCAGTGGCGCGGGCGGGCGGTCGGCGAGATCGCCGATGGTCTTGAGGCCGGCGCGGCGCAACGCCGTCTCGGCCTCGTCTTCCTGGCCCAGCGCGGCGACGGGAAGGCGGCGGATCGCCTGACCCTCGTCGACAGCAGGCAGCGACTGGAAGCGGGCGAGCGCCTGTGCCGCTTCGGGCGTGCCGGCCAGCGCGAGGCGGAGCGTGAGGCCGGCGGTGGAGAGGCGCTGCTCGATGTCGGCGGCGAGCGCGGTTTCGCTCCCGAACATCTCCCCGTTCGGGCTGAGCCTGTCGAAGCCCTGTCTTTCTTCTTCGACACGCTCAGGGCGAACGGATTTCTTTGCGTGGACGAGAAATCCCTCCACGCATCCCGTGATGTCCAGCGTCACGCCGTCGGATGGATCGAGCGCCACCATCGGCGTCCAGCGGTCGCAGCCGTCGGCAATGCGTTCCAGCCAGAGCCGGTCGGCATGCGGATCGTGATCGACCGCCGCCAGTTCGGGGACGCGCGCGCGCGCATCGGCCAGCGTCAGCCCCGGCGCGAGGCCGAGGCGAAGCGCCTGGCGGTCGAGCGCCACCACCCGTATCGCGCCGCGCTGTTTCTCGACGAAGGCGGTGGGCGGCGCGTCAGGCCCGAAGCGTCGCCGCCTCCGGTCCGCCGGCAGCAGCGGGAACCACAAGGCCAGGAAGCGCCGCTTCCCCGAAGCGCGCCCGCTCACGATCCCACTCCAGCCGCCAGCGCCCGCCGCCCGGTCTGCCGCGCTGGCGCAGCAGTTCGATGGCGAAGGCCGGATGCCCGGGGGCGTCGGCCTCCAGCGCCGCTGAAGGCGCGGCGGCGATCTGCCAGCGGGTGTGCGCGGCGCTGGGCGAGGCCTGCGCATCCACGCGCAGCATCAGCGTGGTGACCCCCGATTCCTCGGCCGCCACCGCCAGCCTGCGGCTCGCGGTGAGATCGAGCGCGCGGGGCTGCTTCCACAATTCGATCACCGCCGCGCCCACCGACGAACAGCGCACCACGTCCGCCGCGGCGCGCAGCAACATCACCGGATCGGGCAGCACCAGCAGCACCAGCCGCGCCGGATCGATCCCGATCTGCGCCAGACCCGAGGCGGAAAGCCCGCCGCCGCCCCGCTCCGCCTCCTCCTGCCGAAGCCAGAGCAAGGGCGCGGTCGGCGACAGCGCCAATCGCGCCAGCATCGCGGCGAAGCCCGACGCCCCTGGCCCATCCGCAACCTCCGCCGCGAAGAGCTCGTGCAGGCGCCCGCGCGCGAGCCCGCCACCCAGCGCATGGTCGAGCGAATCGACGCCGAGTGGCGCGTGGATAGGCGCGTCCTGAGGGCGCAGGCCCTCTATCCGGGCAATCCTGTTTCGCAAGGCGCATAAGGCGTCCACCGACTCGACTGTCCTGTGTTCCTGATATGTTCTAGATCGCGCCTTTGCCGGGTGGGAGTCAAGCCGGTCCTGCATGGCGGATTTCCGGGATGCCTGCCTTGGAAGACAATGCCAAAGTCAGATACATCAGTTTCAAGATGAAACGCCGCGTCGCAACATGAGACCTTTGTTTAACTTTGGTGCCGCACATGATAATCTTCGCTGTCGTCATCGGGAGAGTGACGAAGAGGAGAAGAACGGTGGAACATATCGATCCATCCGTATGTGAAGTGGAATTTCGCCTGCTCTGCATCATAAGCGCGCTCTCGCTCGCCATTTCGGGCACGGTGATCTTCCTGCTCGTCTGAGGCCGCACGCCTCGCCCCGCGCCGTTCCGCACATCCATTCTGCTCGCCTGCACATCGTCGCCTCCACAGGGCTGGCCTATCCGTCCTTGCGCCGATAAGGAGCCGCTGTCCTTACTGTCAGGAGCAGCGTGATGACCTTCCCGATCGCGATCGAGCCCAATCCGGCGGCGCTGGCGGCGGCCGAGCGGACGGTGCTGCTGGAGGATCCGGGTTTCGGGCGGGTGTTCACCGATCACATGGTCACCGCGACCTGGACGGAAGGACGGGGCTGGCACAGCGCCAAGGTGGGCGCGCGCAAGCCTTTCACGCTCGATCCGGCCTGCGCGGTGCTGCATTATGCGCAGGAAATCTTCGAGGGGCTGAAGGCCTATCGCGCCGACGACGGCGGAACCACCCTGTTCCGGCCCGAGCAGAATGCCCGTCGCATGAACGAGAGCGCGCGCCGCATGGCGATGCCGGAAATCCCCGAGGATCTGTTCCTCGGCGCGATCGAGGCGCTGGTGACGATCGATGCCGACTGGATTCCGAACGGCGAGGGCAGCCTCTATCTGCGTCCCTTCATGTTCGCGTCCGAGACCTTCCTCGGCGTGAAGCCGGCCTCCGAGTTCATCTTCTGCGTGATCGCCTCGCCCGCCGGCTCCTATTTCAAGGGCGGCAAGAAGGCGGTGTCGCTATGGGTCTCGGACCATCTCAACCGCGCGGGCCCCGGCGGCACGGGCGCGGCCAAGTGCGGCGGCAACTATGCCGCCAGCCTGATGGCGCAGGCCGAGGCCTACGAGCATGGCTGCGACCAGGTGGTGTTCCTCGACGCGGTCGAGCACCGCTGGGTGGACGAGCTCGGCGGCATGAACATCTTCTTCCTGTTCGACG
>Ga0105240_10010275_pt1 | contig 13178 bp, 12 predicted proteins | sample KBSC54metaG_FD_80426 | JGI IMG/M metagenome (GOLD analysis project Ga0105240, IMG submission 80426) | Corn rhizosphere microbial communities from Kellogg Biological Station, Michigan, USA - KBS C5-4 metaG | ecosystem: Host-associated > Plants > Roots > Rhizosphere > Soil | place: Michigan, USA... | reverse complement strand
CGGCTTCATCGGGCGTGCGGAAGGTGAGCACCGACAGCACCGGGCCGAAGATTTCCTCGCGGGCGATCCGATGTGCTTGCGTTACTCCCGTGAACACCGTGGGCGGGAACCAGTAGCCGCGTTCGGGGATTTCGCAGGACGCCGACCAGCGCTGCGCGCCCTCTTCCTCGCCGATTTGCGAGAGCTCGCGGATTTTCTGCAACTGCGCAGCGGAGTTGATCGCCCCGACGTCGGTGTTCTTGTCGAGTGGGTCGCCGAGCCGCAAGGTCGACATCCGGCGGCGCAGTCGTTCGAGCACTTCGTCGGCGATCGACTCCTGTACCAGCAGTCGTGAGCCCGCACAGCAGACGTGGCCCTGGTTGAAGAAGATGCCGCTGACGATGCCTTCGATCGCCTGGTCGATCGGCGCGTCGTCGAACACGATGTTCGCCGCCTTGCCGCCGAGCTCGAGCGTGAGCCGCTTCTTCGTGCCCGCAACGGCTTTTGCGATTGCCTTGCCGACTTCTGTCGATCCGGTGAACGCAATCTTGTCGACGTCCGCATGTTCGACCAATGCCTTACCGGTCTCGCCTGCGCCGGTGACGATGTTGACGACGCCGGGCGGTAGATCGGCTTGCTGGCAGATCTCGGCAAACGCCAACGCAGTAAGGGGAGTTGTCTCAGCCGGCTTCAGCACGACCGTGTTACCGCAGGCGAGTGCCGGCGCGATTTTCCACGACAACATGAGCAGGGGGAAGTTCCACGGGATGACCTGCCCGGCGACGCCGATGGGCTGGTCGCCGACTCCCGAATACTTCAGCTTGTCGGCCCAGCCCGCGTAGTAAAAGAAGTGGGCGGCCACAAGCGGGAGGTCGACGTCACGCGATTCTTTGATCGGCTTGCCGTTGTCGAGAGATTCGAGGACGGCGAGTTCGCGGGCCCGCTCCTGAATGATCCGCGCGATACGGAACAGGTACTTCGCGCGCTCGCGGCCGGGCATGCGTGACCACGTGTTCGTGTAGGCGGCGCGGGCAGCGGCGACCGCGCGTTCGACGTCCTGCAACCCCGCAGCGGTGACCTCGGCGAGCACCTCCTCGCTCGCGGGGTTGACCGTCTTGAACGGTTCGCCGTCGATGGGCTCGACGAACTCGCCATTGATGAAAAGCCCGTAGCTGCTGGCGATATTGACGATCGCGCGCGACTCGGGCGCAGGCGCGTAGTCGAACAACTTGCCGGCCATTGGATCAGCCCCTTCAGTCGATCGTCACGTAGTCGGGACCGTCGTAGTGACCGGTGGAGAGCTTGTGCCGCTGCAGCAGCAGGTCGTTGAGCAGGCTGGAGGCACCGAGCCGGAACCAGTCGGGTGTGAGCCAGTCGTCGCCCACCGTCTCGTTGACCAGCACCAGATAGCGCATGGCGTCCTTCGTGGTGCGGATTCCGCCGGCCGGCTTCACGCCTATCTGTTTGCCCGTCGTTTCACGGAAATCGCGAACCGCTTCGAGCATCACCAACGTGACCGGCAGCGTCGCGGCGGGCGAAACCTTGCCGGTGCTCGTCTTGATGAAGTCGCCACCGGCGAGCATCGCGAGCCAGGAGGCCCGCCGCACGTTGTCATAGGTGGCGAGCTCGCCGGTTTCGAGAATCACTTTGAGGTGGGCGGTGTCGCACGCAGCTTTCACCTGGACGATCTCGTCGTAAACCTCGAGGTAACGCCCCGAGAGGAAGGCGCCGCGGTCGATCACCATGTCGATCTCGTCGGCGCCGCTTGCCACTGCATCGCGGACGTCGGCCAGCTTGACCGGCAACGCAGCGCGGCCGCTCGGGAAGTTCGTCGCGACGCTGGCGACCTTCACCCCGCTGTCGCCGAGGTGCTCCTTGGCGATGGCGACGAGGTCGGGGTACACGCAGATCGCCGCCACCTTGGGGCAGCTCGCGTCGGTCGGGTCGGGCCGGATGCCCTTGGCGCACAGCGCCCGCACCTTCCCCTCGGTGTCTTGGCCCTCGAGCGTGGTGAGGTCGATCATCGAGATGGCGGTGTCGATCGCCCAGCGTTTGGCATCGGTCTTGATCGAGCGGGTTGCGAGTGCGGCCGCGCGCGCCTCGGCGCCAACCTGATCAACACCGGGCAGGCCGTGCAGGAATCGGCGGAGCGCGGAGTCGGAGCTGGCGACGTCCGTCGGGATCGCCGACGTGGTGAGCGTCATGCTGCCCAGCGTAGCGGCCGGTGGGACGCCTGGATTGGCGAAGTTAGGCGCTTGACGCAATCCGCTTGGTGGGAGCGCTCCCACAAACCGTCGGGCCTGTGCGAAGCTGGTCCCTTGCGAGACTGTTGCGGCGTCTGGAACGACCCGTTGAACGAGAGGAAACCATGACCGGCGAGCCTGTGGTTGCCGAGCCGCCAAGGCTCGAGGCCGACCGGGTCCGGCGCGCGATGTTCGCCGTGTACGTGGTCTTCTTCGCAAGTGGGTTCGCCTTTGCGAGCTGGGCGTCCCGCATCCCGCAGGTGCGTGATCGGCTGCATGTCGATCCCGGCGAACTCGGGCTGATCCTGCTGGCGATGGCGGCCGGGTCGGTAATCGCCATGCCGCTCAGCGGGATGGTGATCACCCGGTTCGGGATGGCTCGCTCGGTCGCGACGATGTCGGTCGTCTTGGTGGTCGGCATGGTCGCCGTTGCGATCGGCTACCTGCATGGCGTGCCGGCGACCGTCGTGGGTCTGTTCCTCTTCGGGCTCGGTAACGGCATCTGGGACGTCGGAATGAACGTCCAGGGCGCCGCGGTCGAACAGCAACTCGGGCGCGCGATCATGCCGAGATTCCACGCCGGCTGGAGCATCGGCACCTTCACCGGCGCTTTGGCCGGTTCGCTGATGGTCGCCGTCCACGTGCCTGTGACGGCGCATCTGCTCGTGGTGGCCGGGCTGGTTGCAGTGAGCGTTCCGGTCGCCGTCCGCGCTTTTATCCCGGCGGCCCCGCATCCCGCGCCGGCGGCTGGTGAACGCCGCCGACACCCCCTCGAGGCCTGGACCGAGCCGCGCACGCTGATCGTCGGAGTTTTCGTGCTCTGCCTGGCATTCACCGAGGGCACGGGCAACGACTGGCTCGGTGTAGCGATGATCGACGGCTACCACACCGCGCCGGCGCTCGGCTCCCTGACGTTCGCGCTCTTTGTCGGCGCGATGACGACCGGGCGTTGGTTCGGCCCGGGGCTCATCGATCGGCACGGCCGGGTGCCGATGCTCCGCGGCTCGGCGTTGCTCGCACTCATCGGCCTCGTACTCGTCGTGTTCTCGGGCACGGTCGCTACCGCAATGATCGGGGCGGTGTTGTGGGGCCTTGGCACCGCACTCGGGTTCCCGGTCGGTATGAGCGCAGCTGCCGACGACCCGCTGCATGCGGCCGCGCGGGTGAGCGTCGTCGCATCGATCGGCTACACCGCGTTTCTCGGAGGCCCGCCGCTTGTCGGATTCCTCGGTGACCACTTCGGCGTGCGGCATGGTCTGACAGCTGTGGCAGCGATTCTCGCGGTGGCGGTGCTGATCGCGAAGGCGTTGCATCCGCTCGCGTCGAGTGAGCCGGCGCCCAGCCTCGAGCCAGCGGCGAAACGTTAGCCAGCTTGTGCCCGCCGATCAGCTGCCCGTGACGGTGACCCGGGTACATGGCTCAGCTCAATGCAAGAGCCTTGGCCAGATCGTCGCGGACGGCGTCGAGTTGCTCGCGCGCGACAGCGCGCGCGTCGTCCACTGAGGTTCTTACCGGCACGACGACCTCGAGGTAGCTCTTGAGCTTCGGCTCGGTGCCGCTCGGGCGGACGACGACGCGCGCGACTCCCGTGCCGCGGGCAGAACCGTCGAGCCGGTAGCGAAGGCCGTCAGTCGGCGGCAACCCGGCGGCCCCCTCGGCGAGGTCTTCGACCGACACCACCGGAAGCCCGCCGAGTGAGGTCGGCGGTGCCGCGCGCAACCGAGCCACCGCTGCTGAGATTTGCGTGATGTCGGCGACCCGGATCGACAGCTGGTCGGTGGCGAAAAGGCCGTATTCACGGGCGATCTCGTCGAGTCGCTGCGGCAGCGACGACCCAGCTGACTTCAGCGAAGCGGCCAGCAACGCGAGGAGAAGGGCGGCGCTGATGCCGTCCTTGTCGCGTGTCAGGTTCGGCGCGACGCAGTAGCCGAGCGCCTCCTCGTAGCCGAAGACGAGATCGTCGCCGGCCTTCACGATCCATTTGAAGCCGGTGAGCGTTTCGGAATACGGCATGCTGTGCCGAGCGGCCATCGCCGACAGCAGTGACGACGACACGATCGTTGTCGCGTAGCGGCCGCGAATTCCGTTACGCAGCAGGAAATCCGCAAGCAGAGCACCCACCTCGTCGCCACGCAACATGCGCCATTGGCCGGGCGTGACTGGGAGCGCGATTGCACAGCGGTCGGCGTCGGGGTCGTTGGCAATGACGATTTCAGCGGACGCCGCTTGAGCTGCGGCTACTGCGAGATCGATAGCGCCGGGCTCCTCGGGGTTCGGAAAAGCAACCGTCGGAAACTCGGGATCTGGGTCACCCTGGGCCGAAACGACCTGCAGTAAAGGGAATCCGGCGCGTTCGAAGGCCGCCACGACGACGTCACGGCCCACGCCGTGCAACGGGGTGTACACGATGCTCACGTCTCGCTGTGGCAAGTCTTGAAGCAAAGGCATGGAGGAAACGGCTGCCAGGTAGGCGTCGAGCACGGTCTCGTCGAGCACCGTCCAGTCGTCACTGGTTGGAATCGACGCGAGATCGGCGACGGCCTCGATCGCAGCAGAGATCTCCGCATCGGCGGGCGGGACGATCTGTGCGCCGTCGCCGAGGTAGACCTTGTAGCCGTTGTCCTGGGGTGGGTTGTGCGAAGCCGTCACCATCACACCGGCCGACGCGCCCAAATGCCTGATAGCGAAGGCCAAAACCGGGGTGGGCAGCGGTTTTGGCAGCACGAGCGGCACGAGCCCGTAGCCGGCAACCACTGCGGCAGTGTCGTGGGCGAACACATCGGACTTGTGCCGCGCGTCGTAGCCGATGACGACCGACGTGCCGCCGTTCGCCTTGACGTACGAGGCAAGCCCGGCGGCGGCGCGCATCACGACCGCACGGTTCATGCGGTTCGGTCCGGCACCGAGAGCGCCACGCAGCCCGGCCGTACCGAACTCGAGGCGGGCGCCGAACCGGTCGGCGAGTTCGGCGTCATCGCCGGCGTCGAGCAACGCCGCCAGCTCGGCGCGGGTGTCGGGGTCGGGGTCTTCGGCCAGCCACGCCTTCGCGGCGTCGATCGGCGACGCCGTCACAGTCGGGTCACCAACTCGGCGAGCAGGCTGCCCATGCGCGCGGCCGAATCGCGGCCTGTCATCAGCACTTCTTCGTGGTTGAGCGGCTCACCCGACATGCCCGCGGCAAGGTTGGTGACCAGTGAAATGCCGAGCACCTCAGCCCCGCCCGCGCGTGCCGCGATGGCTTCAAGCACCGTCGACATCCCGACGAGATCGGCGCCGAGGGTGCGCAGCATGCGAATCTCGGCGGGGGTCTCGTAGTGCGGCCCGGGCAGTTGCGCGTAGACGCCCTCAGCGAGTGTGGGATCGACCTCGCGCGCGATCGTGCGCAGCCGAACGCTGTAGAGGTCGGTGAGATCGACGAAAATCGCGCCCTGCAAAGGAGAAGTGGCCGTCAGGTTCAGGTGGTCGCTGAGCAGCACCGGCTGGCCGGGCACGAAATCCCCACGCAGCCCACCGCACCCGTTCGTCAGCACGACAGTTTGGCAACCGGCCGCGATCGACGTGCGCACGCCGTGCACGACTGCTGACACGCCATGGCCCTCATACAGGTGCGTGCGGCCCAGAAACACGAGCACTCGCCGGTCGCCCACCGCGATCGACCGAATGCGGCCGGCGTGGCCCGCGACAGCCGGTGGAGCGAAGCCCGGAAGGTCGGTGACGGCGAGCTCGTGGCTGGCCTGCCCGATTGCGTCGGCCGCGGGCACCCAGCCCGACCCAAGCACGACCGCGACGTCATGAGTGCGGACGCCGGTGAGCTCCGCGAGCCGGTCAGCCGCGGCGGTAGCCGCATCTGCCGGCGACGTTGTTTCGAACGCTGTTGTCATGGCGGCACGCTACCGGCAGCCGGCTTGCCCGCGCCCCAGCCCTACGTGCAGGGGCGGTTGCGCAGGTCGGTCACGTAGTCGTCGGGCGCGCCCGCTACCTCGGCAGCGTCGGCGATGATGCCCAGATAGCGCGCCGAGGGCAGCCCGCCCTCGTAGCCGTTCAGCACGTACAGCCACGCCGTCTCGTCGCCGTCCAACGTCGCTACCCGCACCCGGATCTTGCGGTACAGGCCGAGCGCGTTACCTTCCCACCGGTCGAGCTCCGGCTCGTCGAAAGGTGGCACGTCGTAGAGCATCACGAAGACCTGGCTGCCGGCGTCCTCGACCACCGTCGCGAGGGCCCCCTCGAAGCTGAGCTCCTCGCCGCCGAAGGTCAGCCGCCAGCCCATCAACCAACCGGCGCCCCGCGCCGGAGAATGCGGCGCACGCTGAAGCATCTGCGCCGGATCGAGGTTGCTTCCGTACGCGGCGTAGAGGGCCACGAAAGGAAGGCTAGAGGGTCAGCCGCAGCGACGGCCCATGCGACACCCCTGCCACAGCGGTGCGAAACAATGCCCGAATGACCCGGATCGCGATCATCGGCGGTGGCCCTGGCGGTTATGAAGCCGCGCTCGTCGCGGCCCAGCTCGGTGCCGACGTGACGCTCGTCGAGCGCACCGGCGTCGGCGGCGCCTGCGTGATCACCGACTGCGTGCCGTCCAAGACGCTGATCGCTACGTCCGAGGCCATGACCTCGCTCGCGCTGTCGCCTCGCCTCGGCGTCCGCTTCGGTGGCGGTTCGCGTGGCGGTTCAGGCGGCGGTTCAGGCGGCGGTTCCGACGACGACACCGGCTCGGTCGCCGTCGACCTCGCGCAGGTCAACGCGCGGGTGCGGGCGCTGGCGAAGGCGCAGTCAGACGACATCGCCGGCCGGCTCGCCGCGGAGGGCGTCACGCTGATCAACGGCTCGGCCACGTTGAAAGCGCGAACCGGCTCCGCCCACCGCGTCGAGGTCACCACCGCCGACGGTTCGAGCGACGGCATCGAGGCGGACGTCGTGTTGCTAGCGACCGGCGCCCAGCCGAGGATCCTGCCCACGGCCGTTCCCGACGGCGAACGCATCCTCACGTGGCATCAGGTCTACGACCTCGAGGTGCTACCCGAACGCCTCATCGTGGTCGGCTCGGGCGTCACCGGCGCCGAGTTCGCGGGCGCGTACCAGGCGCTGGGCTCGCAAGTGACGCTGGTGTCGTCCCGCGACCGGGTGTTGCCCGGTGAAGACGCCGACGCCGCCGCCGTGGTCGAGGCCGTGTTCACCCGTCGCGGCATGGCCGTCGTCAACCGGTCGCGCGCTGCCGCCGTTGAGCGGACGTCGGACGGCGTCGTCGTCAAGCTGGACGACGGCCGCTCCTACGAAGGTTCGCACTGCCTAATGGCCGTAGGTTCGTTGCCCAACACCGGTGACCTCGGTCTCCCTGAAGCTGGCGTGCGGCTGTCGTCGTCCGGCTTCATCGAGGTCGACCGGGTGTCGCGCAGCTCCGCTCCGGGTGTCTACGCGGCGGGCGACTGCACGGGTGTGCTGATGCTGGCGTCGGTCGCCGCGATGCAGGGCCGGATCGCGATGTGGCACGCGCTGGGCGAGGCGGTGCATCCGCTGCGGCTGTCGACCGTGGCAGCAAACGTGTTCACCGATCCTGAGATCGCGACGGTCGGTGTGTCGCAGAAGGCCGTCGACGAAGGACGGGTTGAAGCGCGCGCGGTGAAGCTGCCATTGGGCCGCAATCCGCGGGCGAAGATGGCCGGTATCACTGACGGTTTCGTGAAGCTCTTCGCCCGGCCGGGCACGGGTCTGGTGCTCGGTGGCGTGGTGGTGGCGCCGCGTGCGAGCGAGCTGATTTTGCCGCTGTCAATGGGTGTTCAGCTCGGTCTCACGGTCGACCAGGTCGCGCAGACGTTCTCGGTTTATCCGTCGCTGTCGGGCAGCATCACCGAGGCGGGCCGCCAGCTCATGGAGACCCACCTCGACTAGCCGAGGTGGCTCAGCAGCAGCTTCGCGAACGCCTCCTGCTTGGCCTGCAAGGCAGCGGGCGGGACGTTCTCGAACCCGACCACGTGAACGAGGATCGCTGTGCTGCCGGTCATCACCCCGAGCGCGCCGCCGTCGTCCGACACGAATGCTTTGTCGCCGAGACCGCTGACCGGCTTGCTCTGATAGCCGGCCTCGTTCGTCGAGTAGAAGACGGACGCCGCGGACCCCTGCGCGACGGTGAAGCTCACCGAGTCGACACCGCCGCTCGGAGGCGGGAACTCGCAACTGCTGTAGCCGCCGGGATTTGAGGCTTTCGCTCCGCCGAATTGCTGGCCATAAACACTTGCGACATCGGACGCCGTCGCCAGTGAGCAGGCGCTGACACCGCCTGCTGCAGCACTTGTCGACGCGGGAGCAGGCGGCGCCGACGTTGCGGACGGCGTCGACGTCGCAGGTGGCGCCGAGGTCGCGGATTGTGACGTCGGGGAGGTCTTCTGCTTCGACCCCGACGAGCAACCGACCGCAACGAGGGCTACGGAAACAACGGCAAGTACGCGTACCCCGGACGACGCCTGCATGCGCGTCATCGTACGAGACTCACCCAGCGATAGCGGCTTTGGCGGCGTGCAAATAGTCGGTCAAGGTTCGGCGTTGAATTGCGCGCGCAATCGGCGCTGTTGCCGCTGTCGCGACCGTGCCACGCCGGCTGAAGCCGAAGACCTTGAACGTGACCGCGCCGTCGTCGTCGAGTTCGGCGACGAAAGCCTCCTCCCCGGCCTCCGGGTGGCCACGCAGGCTGCCGTAGCTGAAGCCCTTGCGCCGCGGTTCGTCGAGCGTCCAGACGACTCGGCACGACAGCACGATGCTCGCGATCCCGCGTGGCGGCAGGTGCTTGGCGAGCGCCACGTTGGTTCCCTTTTCAGCGGGCCCCGCTGCCTCGACCCGAAGCCCGCTCCCGGTCTGGATTTTCCATTGCCGGATTCCCTCGGCGAGCCGGTCGAATTCCTCACGCCCGGCACCGATGACGGCCGATTCGACGATGTGGTCGTATCCGGCGGGCGCCGTCTCGTCGAAGCTCGCCCCGACGTCGGGATAGTTGAACGGCAGCTCGGCTGCTCGACTCAGCTCGGCTCGAAGGGCTCCGTCTACGGACCCGACGACGATGTGCGGCAGGAGCGGGCGACGGAAGGCGGACATGGCGACATCGTGTCAGCCGTGATCGTGGCCGTGACCGTTGCCATGACCGTGACCATCGCCCTGCCCGTCGCCTTGCCCATCGCCCTGGCCATTCCCCGGGCCCGGCTGTTCGTGCTTGCCGGCGGGCCCGGTCGCAGACGCTGGTTTCGCTGAAGGCGTCTTCTTCGGCGCCGCCTTGCCGTGCGGCGCGGCTGGTGAAGCAGCCGCCCCGCCCAAGCCGGGTGTCGGTTGAATGCTCGTCGACGACGCACCGGGCCCGGCGCTGGTTGGCGAGGTACTGCTCACGGCCGCCGGACCCGAACTCGCCGAGCCATCGGCCGCGCTTCCGGTCAGGTTCGGCCAGAAGTAGCCGGTGGTGGCGATCGCCGCCGCGGCGGCCGCAGCGCCGATACCCGCGCGCAGCCAGCCGCGCTTCGGCGTCCGGTTGGCGGCGGCAGGAAGGGCGATCGTGGTCGTCATGGTCGCGTCGTCGGCGGCCACCCAACCCGCGACGGTCGCCGCCGACGGTCTTGCCTCCGGCTTCAGCGCGGTCATTGCCTTGATCCGGTTTCGCCAGGGCGCCGGCACATCGTCGTCCACCACCGGTTGTCTCGACAGCCGGGCGATGGCGGCTTCGCTCGGCATGCCGCTGTACTCGCGCCGGCCGGTGAGGCATTCGAGCAGCACCAGGCCGAGGGCGTAGATGTCGGTGCGCGGGCCGATGTCGTGGCCGCGCACCTGTTCTGGCGAAAGGTAGCTCGCGGTGCCGATGGCGTGACCGGTGGCCGTGAGGCGAGTGCCGTCGCGCACGATTGCGGTGCCGAAGTCGGCGAGGTGCGCGTTGCCACGCCGGTCGAGGAGGATGTTCGCCGGCTTGACATCGCGATGCACGATCCCCTGTTCGTGCAGATAAGCCAACGCGGACGCCGTCTGGCCGGCGATGCGGGTGGCCTCACCAGGACTCAACGCTCCATCGCGCAAGCGCAGACCGAGCGACGGGCCGTCGATGTGCTCGAGCGCCAAGTATTCAAGGCCGTTCCAGCATCCGGCGTCGAACATGCGCACAACGTTCGGGTGGTCGAGTCGCGCCAGCGCGTGTGCCTCATGCTTGTTGCGCTCACCGCAGTCGTCGGTGCCTTCGGATCGAGCGACCTTGAGCGCGACCGTGCGGTCGAGGCGAAGATCGGTCGCGACGTAGACCTCTGCCATCGCTCCGCGACCCAGCAGGCCGCGCAGCCGGTATCGCTCGTCGATGACGGTGCCTGCTTTCACCATCACGGACTTCCCGGGCTTCGGCGGGGCATGCCTTGGCGAAGGGAAAAGGCAGGCTAAGCCGAGTCGGTCGGCCGCCCGAGATCGGGATCTTCAGGCACTGGCAGCCGGTGCTGGCGCAACCGCGACGCCCGCAGGCTGTCCCCGTAGGTCGCCGCGATGAGCAGCCCGCCGAAGATGATCAGGGCCGCGATCCCGATGCGCAGCGACCATGGTCCCGGAAGGGCGAGAAAGGCGCCGGCCACTGGTACCAGGACCACGAGCTGACGCCCGAGCGCCCGCACCCGCCAGCCCGCGTCGGTGAGCTCGTGCAACACCCAGTCTCGGTATTCGGCGGTGAGCCGGAAGCCCAGCGCGAACCAGAGCCAGCGCACCACCCCCGGGTCGCCGGCGAGCCGCGTCATACCGACGACGCTAGCGGGCCGCGCCGCTGCCTGGTGAAATGCGTAGGCCACTCGTATCGACGGCCTCGAACGCGCTCGCCGGGATGGTCTTCAGCTGCGAGATCACGGTGTCGGGCCACGCGTTGTCGGCGGTGCCTTGGAAGTACCACGGCGAACCGTTGTCGGCGAGCACCAGGCCGTAGGTCTGCATCGCGCGCAGCACCACCTGGGTCTGGGGGCTGTACTTCGAGATGTCGAAGCTCGCCTTCAGCCGGAATCGCGCGCCCATCGGTGGCAGCGAGCCGTCGTGGTGCGAGCTCGCGTCGTGCCGCGCCGGCCACCGGTGGGTGGCGTCGGTGAGGTTGGTGGTGAACCTGATGGCGTGGTTGACGTGGCCGGCGGCCACTTCGTCCCATCGCAGCAGGCCAGGAAGGATCGGCAGGCCCGCCGCATCTGCCGACGTCCAGCCGTCGGGCCGCAGTGCGTCGCTCGTCAACGACCAGTGCGCACCCGAACCCGCGGTCCAGCCGGACGCCGACGAGTGGGTGTCCCACGTTTCGAACAGCTCGCAGGTGTCGGCGGTGACGACGATCGCGTGCCGGTCGCCGTCCGCGTTGGCGCCGCCTTCGATCAGCGTGTCGGTGCCGAGCGGATACGGCAGCTTGTCGCTCTCGTCGGCGTAGTCGAAAACGACGGAGACTCGCGGGTGACCGGCTGGCACGACGGTGACCGGAATCCCATACGGCACAGGCTGTTCGCCGTACGACGGCCCGAAGTCGGGATGCAGGTTATGGCTGCCCGCACCCATGGCTGCGAGCCATTGCGCACTGTGCGCGTCGACCGGCAACCCGCGGATGTCGGCGTGCCAGTAGTTGTCGGCAGGAAACACCTGGCAGTGCGTGCCGGGCAGTACGTCGGACGACGCGGCCTTGCCGCCCGGCGCAGTCGTAGGGGCCGCTTTGGGTGCAGGTTTCGGGGCTGGCGTGGTTGGCTTCGCGGTTGGTGTCGGGGTCGGGCTGGGGCTTGCCGGTCGGCTGGTGGATGCCACGATCGACGGCGCTGCCGATGCTGATGTGGCCGATGCTGATACGGCCGACGATGTTGCGGCCGACGACGTTGCGGCCGACGAGGTCGCGAGGGACGTCGCGGTCGGCGTGCTTTCTACCGCGTGACGGGCCGAATGGGAGTCACACGCGACCAGGCCGATCGACCCGATGGCCGCCACGGCGGCGACGAACCGATACCTCATGCTCCTTCTTCGGCATCGCGGATCTCGCACACGACTGCTCCGCCGGCAATCGGCTGGCCAGGCTGCGCGGTGAGCCCAGCGATGACGCCGGCCTTGTGGGCGTTCAGCGGTTGTTCCATCTTCATCGCTTCGAGGACGACGACGAGGTCGCCCGCCGCCACGCGGTCGCCCTCGGCGACAGCGACCTTGACGATGGTGCCCTGCATCGGCGCGGCGAGCACGTCACCGGTGTGCGACGCCGCCTGGTGCGCACGGCGGGCACGCCGCTGCGCGCCGCCGTTCGCGGTCAGGCCGGACGCCGTCAGCCCACCCGGTAGGGTGACTTCGAGCCGCTTGCCACCGACCTCGACCGTGATGGTTTCGCGGACGCCGAGTGCCGTGGCCGCCGCATCGGCTGCGGGTTCGAACGGCGGGATCGTGTTGACGAACTCCGTCTCGATCCAGCGGGTGTGCACGGCGAAAGGTTCGGTGGGATCGGCCGGCGCGAACGCGGGATCGTCGACGACAGCGCGATCAAACGGCAACACGGTCGGCATTCCGCCGATGTCGAACTCCTCCAGCGCCCGCCGCGCACGTTGCAGAGCCTGCGCGCGATCGGTGCCGGTGACGATCAGTTTCGCCAGCAATGAATCGAAAGCCTGCCCGATAACGCTGCCCGCTTCGACCCCTGAGTCGAGGCGGACGCCGGGACCCGTCGGCGGCTGCCACGATGTCACTTTTCCCGGCGAGGGAAGGAAATTCCGGCCTGGATCCTCACCGTTGATGCGGAACTCGATCGAGTGGCCGCGCGCCGGCGGATCGTCGTACCCCAGCGCCTCGCCGTCCGCGAGTCTGAATTGTTCGCGCACCAAGTCGATGCCAGAGACCTCTTCCGTGACTGGGTGCTCGACCTGCAGTCGTGTGTTGACTTCGAGAAACGAGATCGTGCCGTCTTGGCCGACGAGGAACTCGCAGGTGCCGGCGCCGACGTAACCGGCGGCTCGCAGG
>Ga0105240_10010271_pt1 | contig 13180 bp, 12 predicted proteins | sample KBSC54metaG_FD_80426 | JGI IMG/M metagenome (GOLD analysis project Ga0105240, IMG submission 80426) | Corn rhizosphere microbial communities from Kellogg Biological Station, Michigan, USA - KBS C5-4 metaG | ecosystem: Host-associated > Plants > Roots > Rhizosphere > Soil | place: Michigan, USA... | reverse complement strand
CAGCAGCAGGCCTTCCGTCATGAACTGGCGCAGCAGCCGCATGCGGCCTGCGCCGAGGGCGCCGCGGACCGCAAACTCACGATGGCGGGTTTCAGCCCGCGCCAGAAGCAGGTTCGCGAGGTTGGCGCACGCGATCAGCAGCACGAGCGCGACGGCGCCCTGGAGCACCCAGATCGCACGCAACGCGCTGCCGACGATCTGCGCCTGGAGCGCGTCGTACCGCAGCCGATGACGCTGCGTGTTCGGCGTATGCATGCGCTGATTCGGCGCCGGGTTCGAGATCCCAGTGGATGCCTGCTGCCATCCGGCGAGCAGCGTGTCGAGCTCGGCGCGGGCGGCGCGTTCGGTGACGCCATCGGCGAGGCGAGCCACAAGATAAAGAAAATGGCTTCCGCGATTCTGCCGATTGGCGGGATCGAGACCGAGCGGAAGCCACACCTGGATGTGATTGTCGGCGACGTCGAAGCCGGGCGGCATCACACCGATCACCGTTCGCCTGACGCCGTCGATCTCCACCTGGCTGCCGATGATGTCGCGGCGGCCACCGACCGCGGTCTGCCACAATTCGCTGCCAATGACGACGACTTGCGGCCCCTTCGGCAGCGTCTCCTGCTCTGAAAACGTGCGGCCGATCGTCGGCGAGACGCCGAGCGTCTGGAACAGGCTCGCCGAGACAACGGCCGAGTCGACCCGCCGCGGGCGATCGCCTGCCGACAGATTGACGTTGCCCGCGGAGAACGCGCCCACCGACGAGAACGATTTCGCGCGCTCCTTCAGCTCGAAGTATTCCGGAGGGGAAACCCAGAACTGATCGAACCCCATCTGCGGAAACTGGCTCGAGATGTACATGAGCCGATTGGGCTGCGGATAGCCGAGCGGCCGGAGGATGACCGCATTGACGACGGAAAAAATCGCCGTATTCGCCCCGATGCCGAGGGCGAGCGTCAGAATCGTGATGAGGGCGAAGCCGGGCGTCCGCGCGAGCGCACGAACCGCGTGACGGAGGTCGGCCAGAAGGGTGTCCATATTGGTCGTTAGACGGTTCCCTTCGGCCGATCGTTGGAATATACGAGCCGGGCTCAGCCGACTTTCGCGTCGACCGTGATTTGCATCGTCGCGCGATACACGTTGGAGACCGGGCACCGGCCTTCCGCTTCCTTCGCGGTTTCGGCAAACTGCGCGGCATCCATGCCTTTCAGCCCGTACGCCACAACGGTGAGCTTCGACGACACGATCTTGATCCCCGCCTCGCCTTTGTCGGCGGTGACGGTCGCGGTCACGCGCGTGCGATCGGCCGACGCGCTCTTTCGGCCGAGCGTGCCGTTCAGCGCCATCGCGTAGCACGCGGCGTGGGCCGCGGCCATCAACTCCTCTGGACTCGTCTTGCCGCCCGGATCGCCGATGCGCGCCGGAAACGACACCGGCAGCGAGAACGCGCCGGTGCCCGCCTTCGCCTCGCCCTTGCCTTCAGTCACCGAACCTTGCCATTCCACGTCGACGTGCCGTTCGAATGTCGCCATCGATACACCCCTATGTTGTTGTTTGATTACTTCTTCCCGCCTGTGACGCCCAGCTGCACGGCCGTCCCAATCAGGCCGAGCAGAATCCAGGCGACCGGAACCCAGCGCGCGCCGGGAGCTGGCGCGAACGGATACAAGATCCACACGTCGTTCGCTCGCGCGGCTCCCCTGTCCGCCGCGAGGGCAAGGCCGCCGACGAGCAGCGTCCATGCGCCGCCGAATGCGGTCGAGACGATGATCACGTAGCGCTGAAGGAATATCGCGCCGACGGCGCCGAGCGCGGCGAGAACCACAACGGCGAGCCATGGCGGGTCGCCGACGCGCACCTGCGTCCACACGATGTGGAGCACCAACCAGCCGAGTGCCGCGCCGACGAGCGCCACCCCGACGAAGTACGCGAGCACGAGAATGACGGAACCGGCCACGCCGCCGACGATCGCGGCCAGGAGCATGCCGACGGTGTTCGACGGCGCGACCATGGAGCTGGCGAATGCGGCACCGATGATGAACCCGTAGATGCCAAGCACGAGCTTGAACAGCCGATAGCCGGCGAAGCACGCCAGCGCGCCGGCGAGCACGAACACAATCGCGGCGGGAAGCTCGTAAGAGTGCGGCAGCATCGCGGGCTAGACTTCGCGCCGCCCTTCCATCGCCTTGTGCATCGTGATTTCGTCGGCGTACTCCAGATCGCTGCCGACAGGCACGCCCATGGCGATGCGCGTCACTTTGACGCCGAGCGGCTTCAGCAGCCGCGCGAGATAAATCGCGGTCGCTTCGCCTTCGACGTTCGGGTTCGTCGCTAAAATCACTTCGCTCACGCCGTCGCTGATCCGGGCAAGCAGCCCTTTGATTTTCAAATCGTCAGGCCCGATGCCTTGCAGCGGCGAGAGCGCGCCCATCAGCACGTGGTAAAGCCCCTTGAACTCGCGCGTCTTCTCCACGCCTGCGACGTTCTGCGGCTCTTCGACCACGCAGATGACGTGACGATCGCGCGCATCGCTCGTGCAGAACGCGCACGGATCGCTGTCGGTGATGTTGTTGCAGATCGAGCAATACGTGACCCGCTCCTTCACTTCTCGCACCGCGTCGGCCAGGCGATCGGCCTGCTCGCGGGGCGTTTTCAGGATGTGGAAGGCCAGGCGCTGCGCGCCCTTCGGGCCAATGCCGGGGAGGCGCTGGAGCTCCTCGATGAGGCGAACGAGCGGATCTGGAAGCGACATGCGAACGATTTACGATCTGCAATCTGGCGATTGGATCATCGACGCGGCAATTCGTGCATCTCGAAATCGTAGATCGTACATCCTAGAATCCAGGCATCTTGAGGCCGGGCGGCAGCATTCCGCCCATGTTGCGCGACATCTCCTCGTCGGCCTTCCGCTGCGCGTCGTTGATCGCGGCCACAATCAGATCCTGCAGCATCTCGACATCCTCCTTCGAGACGACCTCGGGATCGATCTTCAGCGACTGCACCTGCTTGGCGCCATTCACCACGACCGTGACCATGCCGCCGCCGGCATTGCCTTCGACCTTCAGTTCGGCCATCTGTTTCTGCAGGCGCTCCTGCATCTGCTGCGCCTGCTTCATCATTTGCTGAATGTTCATCGTAGTGGCTCGTGGCTGGTCGCTTACATTTCCTCGACGTCGCGGATCTCCGCCGGGAACACTTCGAGCATCGCCTGCACACCGGCGTCGGCGAGCGCCTGCTCGCGAAGCGCGTTCTTTTTGTCGGTGGCTTTCGACGATGCGGCGTCCGGCGCAACGGGCGCGGCGTCCATCTGCGCGGCGGTGACGGCGATCCGGCGACCGCTGGCCTGCAGCGCAACGGACTCGAGCCAAGCGCGATTCTGTTCGACCATGTCCTTCAGGGCGCGCTGGTTCGCCGAGAACGTAAAGGTCACGCGATCGGCGACGACTTCGATCTTCTGCGCCTGCGCGACGACGGTGTTGTAGAACACGCCTTTGCCCTTGCGGATCTCCGCCAGGAATGCGTCCTTGAAGTTCGCCGACGCGACAGGCGGTGCAGCGGGCTTCGGCACAGCCGCCGGCTTGGGCGCGGCAACCGTCGGCGAAGCGGGAGCACTGGTCTTCGGCTGAGGGCGCGCGGTCGCGAGCGACGCCGCGGGGGCGGCCGCCGGCGCGCCGGCAATCAGATCCTCGAGCGGCACGAGCTTTCGCAAGTACATCCAGCGCAGCAGCGCCATCTCGAGATGGTAACGGGGCTGCGCCGCGCCACGAATATCCGTTTCCGCCCGCGTCAGCAAATCAAACGCCCGCAGGAAGTCCTCACGTGAAAAACGGCCGGCCAGCGTCTTCAGCCGATCCCGCTCGCCTTCTCCCGCAATCTCCGGGTCGGCTATTCGCGATGCATCAACCGACAGGACGAGGAGATCACGGACCACTCGCGACAGCTCGCGGCAGACGGCGCGCAGGTCGTACCCCATTTCGACCGCTCGCGCGGCGAGCGCGAACGCGGCAGGTGCGTCTTCGTCGGCGACCGCCTCGATCGTATCGAGCAGCAGATCGCGGCCCACGAGCCCGAGCACCGTTCCCACGTCCTCGACCGTAATCGTCGTTCCGGTGAACGCGATCACTTGATCGAGCTTGCTCTGCGCGTCGCGCATGCTGCCTTCGGCGTCGCGCGCGATCAACTGCAGCGACTCGTCGCCCACCGCGATGCCTTCCGCGTCGACGATCTTGCGCAGCTGCTCGGCAATCGATTTCGTGCTGATCGTGCGGAACTCGTAGACCTGCGAGCGCGACAGGACGGTTTCGGGAATTTTCTCGAGCTCGGTCGTCGCCATCATGAAGACGACGTGCGGCGGCGGCTCTTCGATCGATTTCAGCAGGGCGTTGAAAGACGCATTCGAGAGCTGGTGCACTTCGTCGATGATGAACACCTTGTACCGGTTGCGCACCGGCGCGATCGACAAGCCGGAGATGATCACCTCGCGGATGTTATCGACCTGCGTGTGCGTCGCAGCATCGATCTCGAGGACGTCCATGTCGCGCCCTTCCGCGATCTCGATGCACGCGTCGCACGCGCCGCATGGATCGGCGGTCGGCCCCTGTTCGCAGTTGAGCGCGCGCGCCAGAATCCTCGCGGTGGTCGTTTTGCCGACGCCGCGCGGTCCCGCGAACACGAACGCCTGCGCCAGCCGCCGGCTCGCGAGCGCATTGCGGAGCGTACGCGTCACGGCCTGCTGCCCGACGACATCGTCGAACTTCTGCGGCCGCCATTTGCGCGCGATGACTTGGTAGGACACGGCGTTCAAGAATCAGCAGTCGGACTGAAGTTGCGGACTGCACCGCAGCCCGGGAGGCCTGCGGCACATGTCAGGATCTACTTAGCGCTGCTGCCTTCCGGCCCTGACGCGGTTCATAGGCTGAAATTGCACAGGTTCCGGGCCGCGGTGCAATCCGCAAACAATCACTGTACTACACGGGCACTCGGGTCGCGAGGAGGATGTACTTCGCGAGCACCTCGCCGACGACGACGGTGAAGAAATCGACGTAGAGAATGCCGGTGGCGGATTGCGTCGACCGTATCTTCGCGGTTTCCCACGTGAGGTACGACAGCAGGGCCGGCCCGAAAAGGCCGAAAAGCACGCGCTGCCAGAAGAAAATGCCGTCGACCGACGTGACGTAGCGCTCGAAATTGGGGCCGAGTCCCGGCTGCCACGTCGTGATCGCGAGAAACACCGCCGCGCCGACGACCACCACACGCACGACCATCGACGCCATGTGCACCTTCACGATCGCCTGCAGATGCGAGACCTGCAGCGACGGAATGACGAGGTACCAATGGCCGAGGATCATGGCGGTGCACGCGCCTCCGAGGAGCGCCGCGGAACTGAGAAAGCTCGCGATCGTCATTACCTGGTCGACGACCGCCCGGCCGGCCGATGCGGCGAGCGCCTGGGCGACAATCGCCGTCAGCGCGCCTGCGACCGCCACTCCGACGATCGCGGGGCGTATGGATGCGAGCGCGCGGCCGACCGTGGCCCAGTACAAAACAGTGGCCAGTTCGGCAATGGCGAGCGCGGAGAGCGCGATGCGAGAGTACGTATTGGGGGATTCGGCCGGACGGAGCGCAAAAGCGACGGCGAGCAGAATCGCCGCCAGGCCCGCGTTGAATCGAAAGAACTTCACGCCCGCTTCGCGCGAAACGAAGACGAGCGTGAAGATGATCCCCACGCCGAGATGCGCGAGGAAAAGGAACAGGACGTTAGAAAGGGACACTCAGCGCAGCCGCTTGTTGATCTCCGTCCAGTTCACGACGTTCCACCACGCATCGATGTAGTCTGGCCGCCGGTTCTGATATTTCAAATAGTAGGCATGCTCCCAGACGTCGATGCCGAAGACGATCTTCTTGCCGTCCATCAATGGACTGTCCTGGTTGGCTGTGCTCTCGACGACCAGCTTTCCGCCGTTGTCGATCACCCAGGCCCAGCCGCTGCCGAAGCGGCCTGCGGCGGCCTTCTTGAATTCTTCTTTGAGCTTGTCGAAGCCTCCGAACGATGAATTGATCGCGTCGGCGATCGCGCCGCTTGGCGCGCCTCCAGCCTTCGGACCCATGATCAGCCAGAACATCGAGTGGTTCGCGTGGCCGCCGCCGTTGTTGCGGACCGCCGTGCGAATGTCCTCCGGGACCGTGTTGATGTTCTTCAGCAGATCCTCAACGCTCTTGGACTGCAGCTCCGGATGTTTCTCGAGCGCGGCGTTGAGATTCGTGACGTACGCGTTGTGATGCTTTCCGTGATGGATCTCCATCGTCTGCTTGTCGATGTGCGGTTCGAGCGCGTCGGATGGATAAGGGAGGGGTGGTAGTGTGTAAGCCATCCGGCGATCGTACTTCAGGCTCTATTGAATCGACAACATGCGATCCAGCGCGACCTTCGTCCAATGTTTGCGGCCGTCCGGCACGACGATGCGGTTGTGGACGACGCCATCGAGGAGACCCTCGAGAGTCCAGAGGAGATGGTTTGGCGAAACGCGGAACATGGTCGAGCAGAGGCAGCCGAACTGATCGAGTGAGAGGACGGTCCGTTCAGGCGCGACCTGGCGCGCGAGCCGATTGACGAGATGGATCTCGGTGCCCACAGCCCACACCGAACCGGCTGGACTGTTGGTCACCTCTTTGATGATGTATTCGGTCGACCCGGCGTCGTCCGCGGCTTGCACGACCTCCCACGGTACTTCGGGATGGACGATCACGCGGACGCCAGGATTCTGCGCGCGCATGTTTTCAATCTGCCGGACGGTGAAGCGCGTGTGGACCGAGCAATGCCCTTTCCACAAGATGATCCGCGCATTCCTCACAGCGTCAGGATCGAGCCCGCCCCAGATTTCGTTGGGATCCCAAACAACCATCTCGTCCATCGGCACGCCGAGCTTGTACGCCGTATTGCGGCCCAGATGCTGATCGGGCAGGAATACGATCCGCTCCCCGCGTTCCCACGCCCACTTGAGGGTGGCCGCGGCATTCGATGACGTGCAGACGACGCCGCCGTGCTCGCCGCAGAAGGCTTTAATCGACGCAGCTGAATTGATGTACGTGACGGGAATGCAGGGCTGACGGGCTCCGCCGCCATCGAGCACACCCATCTGGCGCAGATCGCTCCAGCACAGCTCCAGTTGCTCGGGGTCCGCCATGTCGGCCATCGAGCAGCCGGCGGCGAGGTCCGGAAGGATCACCTGCTGATAGGGCGCGGTGAGCACGTCGGCGCTCTCGGCCATGAAGTGGACGCCGCAAAAGACGATGAATTCGGCGTCGGGATGGCGGGAAACCTGCTGCGCGAGTTTGTACGAATCGCCCGTGTAGTCGGCGAACTTGATCACTTCGTCGCGCTGGTAATGGTGGCCGAGGATGATCACGCGGTTGCCGAGCTGGCGCTTCGCCGCAGCGATGCGGACGTCCATCTCCTCGTCGGACAGACCCAGGTATTTATCAGGGAGCGCCTGGCGTTCCGCAATGTGCTCTTTTTCGTACGCCGTGATCATCGGGAGGAGCATAAATGCCTGTGCGCTTGTGAAACTTTTCTCAATCTCGGCACGCGAAAAAGCCAAACTCCGAACGGCCCGACCGTCATGAGCTTGGCGTCTATTCAGTATAACACCGGGGATTGGCGCGGTATTCCGGCCCGGCTGAAGCCGGACGGTCACGTGAGGGATTCGGACGGTGGCGCGATCAGCTGACCAGTTGCCCCGAACCGATGACGTTGTACAGCGTATCGCGCTCGACGGGTTCGCGGCCCGCCGCCTCGATGAGCCGCTCGATGTCGCGAGGGGTCATCGCGGTCGGCGTCGGAGATCCCGCCATGTGATAAATCTTCTCTTCCTGCACGGTGCCGTCGAGGTCGTCGGCGCCGAACCACAGACACGTCTGCGCAACCTCTACGCCCGTCGCAATCCAGAAGGCCTTCACGTGCGCGATGTTGTCGCACATCAGCCGCGCGACCGCGTGCACGCGCAGCGTATCGGCGGCACTGGGCGCAGGCAGCTTCCGCATCTGATTGTTGTCGGGATGAAACGCGAGCGGAATGAACGCCTGGAATCCGCCGGTGTCGTCCTGCAGCGCGCGCGCGCGCAGCATGTGATCGACGCGCTCCTCGGCCGTCTCGATATGGCCGTACAGCATCGTGACGTTCGTGCGGAGTCCCAGGTGGTGGGCGAGCCGATGAATAGAAAGGTAACGGGCAGCGTCACACTTGTTTCGATCGTTCGCGATCTTCTTCCGCACCCGCTCCGAGAAGATCTCAGCGCCGCCGCCCGGAAGCGAATCGAGCCCAGCGGCCATCAATTCGCGGAGCACCTGTTCATCGGTCATCGCATAGAGATCCGCGAAGAACGCGATTTCGACGGCCGTGAAGCACTTGAGGTGAATGCCGGGGCGAATGCGTTTGAACCCGCGCAGCATGTCCGTGTAGTACGAAAACGGCAGATCGGGATGGAGCCCGTTCACGACGTGTATCTCGGTGAGCGGCTGGTGCGCGCGCTGACGCAGCTTGTCCCACACCTGCTCGAGCGACATCGTGTACGCACCGGCATCGCCGGGTTTCAGCCGTGCGAACGAGCAGAACAGACAGCTCGCGACACAGACGTTCGTCGCTTCCAGGCGGATGTTGTAGTTGTAGAAGGTCTTCGCGCCGTGCCGCTTCTCACGCTCGCGGTTCGCGAGCCAGCCGACGGCCAGCAGGTCAGGCGTGTTGAAAAGGCGTACGCCATCACCGAGATCGAGACGCACACCGGCCGCAAGCTTTTCTTCGATGTCCGAGAGGCCGGCGGATCGGAGACGGGAGATCACCCAATTCCGAAGATTTGAATGCGCAGCGATCTGGCCCTCGGCCCGTCGAGCTCCGCCATCAGGATGCGCTGCCATTGACCGAGCACCACTTCCCCGCCGCTGACCTGCAGCGTGAGGCTGTGCCCGAGCAGCAGCGCGCGCAGATGCGAGTCGGCGTTCATGCGGTCGCAATCCGAATGGTTCGGGTCGTTGTGCATCCACTCGGCGTCGCGGGCGACCATCTGTTCGAGGAACCGCTTGATGTCGGCGAGGAGCGCGACCTGGAATTCGTTGATGAACAGCGCGCAGGTCGTGTGCATCGACCAGAGGCTGACGAGCCCTTCGCGCACGTTGAACTTGCGGACGAACTCCATGACGAGGTTAGTGAGATCGACGAGCTCGATACGCTGGTCCGTCTGGACGACGATCGTTTCGCCGTGAATCGTAAGGCCGCCCACCTTCGCGGTCGCTGTTTCTTCGACAGGCCGCTCGCGAACCGTGACGGTCGAACTCTTGCTCATGCGCCCCTCTTTGATCACTCCAACATCAACGGCCTGGATTGCATCGCCCGGGTCGACGCCCCGGTCCGATTCTCTGTGGTGACGTGTTCCGCAACCGGACACGAACAGGCTATGTTACGAGATAACTGACGGTTCTCGCAACCCAGCCGCACGTTTTTCAGCGTGCTATCATCCGGTCACGTCCGGTTCAACCCGGGCGCAATCGACAACCCCGGCGGCCAAGCGAAGTGGGTGCGAAACCCACACGGTCCCGCCACTGTAAGCGGTTAACGCTACGCTCCGGTCCCTGGACCTCCGTCGTGGTCCTTCGGTCCCGCCACTGAGCTTCGGCTTGGGAAGGCGCGCGTCGCGTGCACGATCCGCGAGTCAGGAAACCTGGCCATCGGGGGCGTCCTGTGTTCGGCGCGTGAGACGCCGGAAGGAGACCCGATGCGTACGTCCCGCCTCTGGCGGCTGGCGGTGGCCTGCAGTCCCCTGCACGTTCTGACGCTCGCTCTACTCACCACGATTCCGTTGTTCGCTGATCCCGCGGCCGTCGCCGGCATCGTCGTCGATCAATCCGGTCGCGCATTGCCTCGAGCGCTCGTTCGCGTTCTCGATGCCTCCGGTGCGGCGGCGTCCAGCACGTTCGCTGACGATGCAGGACGATTTCAGATTACGGCGGCGCCTGCGAGCTGTCGCGTCGAAGCGTCGATGACCGGCTTCTCTTCCGTGACGGCGCCTTGTTCGTCGTCGTCGCGACTCGTGCTCTCCGTCGCGCCGATTGCTGAAACCGTCGTCGTGACGCCGACGCGGACCGAAGCGCCGGCCGATCAGACCGGCGCGAGCGTCACGGCATTTACGTCGGCCGACCTCGAACGGCGGCGCGTTCCCCTCGTGGCGGATTTGCTGCGGTCCGCGCCCGGCACGATGTTGATCCGCACGGGCGGGGTCGGCAGCGTCACGTCGCTGTTCGTACGCGGCGGCGAAAGCAACCAGAACAAAGTGCTCCTCGACGGCATTCCGCTGAATGAACCGGGCGGCACGTTCAACTTCAGCAACCTGACGACCGACAATATCGAACGCGTCGAAATCGTGCGAGGGGCGCAATCTGCGCTCTTTGGCTCGGACGCGATGGCCAGCGTCGTCCAGCTGTTCACGAAACGCGCCGATCGGGCCGACGCTCGGCCGCACGTCGCGCTATCGCTCGAGGGCGGCACGTTTGGAACCGTGCGCGGCAGCGCATCTGTCTCGGGCGCGTCGGGACCGGTCGACTACGCTCTCGGCGCGGCGAGGTTCGATACCGACAATGAGGCGCCGAACAATCAGTTCAGGAACACGACGCTGTCGGCAAATGTCGGCGTCGCGCTCGGCGATTCGGCGACGCTGCGCGTGATAGGACGCGGAGAACTCGAGCACGTCGGTACGCCGGGGCAAACGGCATTCGGGCGGCCGGACCTCGACGCGTTCTTCGAGCGCCACGATGGTGTCGGCGGGATCACCTTCGATCAGCAGCTGAGCCCGCGATTTCGGCAACGCGCCGCCTATTCGCTCGCGATCTCGGATCAGCAATCGACCGATCTCGTCGCGGATCCGCCTTATACGCCACGGTTCGGCGATCGTGAGGCGCCGTTCGCATTCTCCGATTTCACCTTCGACAGCCGAACGAATCTGCGCCGTCACCATGCCAGCTATCAGGCCGACATGAGGCTGACGACCGACGCTTCATCCTACGGCGACCATCGTCTGACCGTGCTTGCCGATTGGGACGGCGAGCGTGCCACGCTCGTAGACAAGCTCGCGGCGACAGACACTCCAGCGTCGCGAAACAACTTCGGCGCGGCGGTTCAGCATCAGGCGTTGTGGGCGCGAACGTTCGTCACGGTCGGCGCGCGCGTGGAGCACAACGACAGCTTCGGCACAGCCGCCGTGCCGCGCGGCTCGATCGTCTACGTCGTCCACGCGTCGAGCGGAAGCCTCGGCGACACGCGGGTCAAGGCGAGCGCCGGACTGGGAATCAAGGAACCGACCGTGCTGCAGTCCTTCAGCCCGTCGCCGTTCTTCAAGGGCAATCCGGATCTTCAGCCGGAGCGCTCGCGCACCATCGAAGCCGGCATCGAGCAGCGGTTTGCGTCCGACCGTGCGCGCATCGAGGCGACGTGGTTCGACAATCGCTACCGCAACCTGATCGCGACTCGGACAACGGATCCGGCGACATTTGCCTCGGAGTACTTCAACATCGGGTTGACGTCGGCGCGCGGCGCCGAGATCGCCCTCGACGTGGCTCCGGCGACGGCGCTGCGAGGCCGGGCCGGGTACACGCTTCTCGTCTCAGAAGTGCTCGAAAGCACGGCGCCCACGAGCCCCGTGTTTCAGCAAGGCCAATGGCTGTTTCGTCGACCGCGCCACTCGGGATTCGTGGGCGCGACGCTTTCGGTGAACCGCGTGACCGCCGATATCACCGGTGTTTTCATCGGCCGCTTCGTCGACAGCGACTTCGCATCGCTCGAGCCGCCGATTCTATCGAATCCCGGGTACACCACATGGGACGCGCGCGTCTCGTACCGCGTCACCGCGCAGCTTCGTGCGCTGCTGTCGGTCGACAACCTTTCCGACGCGAGCTACATGGAACCACTCGGCTATCCCGCGCTCGGCCGTGCGGCGCGAGTCGGCTTTCGTTTCGGATTCTAAGCAGTGAGTGCGAAACCTCGGGCGGCGGTCTCGTGGAGCGGCGGCAAGGACAGCTGCGCCGCACTCGCCCGCTCGCTACCCAACTTCGACGTCGTTGCCATGGTGACGATGTGCGACGAGGAAGGGGCGCGAAGCCGGTCGCACGGGCTCCGTCCCGAGGTGCTCGCCGCCCAGGCAGACCAACTCGGTCTCGAACGCATTGTCGGCGCATGCACCTGGGAGACATACGACACCGCGTTCGCCGCCGCGATGGAGACGCTCGCGGCGCACGACGTCACTCATGTGATCTTTGGCGACATTCTCTTCGACGAGCATCGGCAATGGGCCGAGCGACAGTGCGCTCGCCATGGCCTGACGGCGATAGAGCCGCTTTTCGGCTCGTCGACCCTGGACCTTTTCGACGAGTGGATCGCATCGAGATCGCAGGCCGTGATCGTGACCGCGCGGGAGCCGCTGCTCGATGCGACGTGGCTCGGTCGCTCGCTGAACCGCGAGATGCTGGCGGAGTTCGCGAGCCGAGGCGTCGATCCCTGCGGCGAGCGCGGCGAGTATCACACGCTGGTCGTCGACAGCCCACTGTTCAACGCTCCCCTGCATGTGTCGCTCGGCGATGCCGTTCAACGCGGCGACTGCTGGGCACTCGACGTGAGGATCGATGCTTGAGGCCGCCCACGTCTGGTTCGGATATGACCGAGGACGACGACCGTCGTCAGCGGCGGGACACTATGTCCTCGAGGACGTCTCGATATCGGTCGGGCGCGGTGCAATCGTCGGCCTTCTCGGCCCGAACGGGTCCGGCAAGACGACGCTGTTGAAAATTCTCGCCGGCACGCTGGCGCCGGCGCGCGGACGCGTGATCCTCGACGGCGCACCGGTCAACGCCTTGTCACGCCGCGAGCTGGCGCGAAAAATCGCCGTCGTACCGCAGGAGACGCATTCCACGTTCGATTTCAGCGCGATCGAGATCGTGCTGATGGGCCGATACCCGCATCTCGGTGCCTTCGAGCTCGAGGGCGCGGACGATCTGGCGATCGCGCGCGAAGCGCTCGCCGCCACTGGGACGGCGGCGCTCGAATCGCGGCCCTTCGCCACGTTGAGCGGCGGCGAGAAGCAGCGCGTCGTCATTGCGGGGGCGCTCGCGCAGGCCTCGCACGTGCTGCTCCTCGACGAGCCGACCGCGTCGCTTG
>Ga0105240_10010268_pt1 | contig 13181 bp, 9 predicted proteins | sample KBSC54metaG_FD_80426 | JGI IMG/M metagenome (GOLD analysis project Ga0105240, IMG submission 80426) | Corn rhizosphere microbial communities from Kellogg Biological Station, Michigan, USA - KBS C5-4 metaG | ecosystem: Host-associated > Plants > Roots > Rhizosphere > Soil | place: Michigan, USA... | reverse complement strand
GTGGCCATTGATTCATGTATTCTTACGTTTTCGGTCCGTAATTGCTCCGCTTCCCAGCCATCTTTGGCCCGTGTGTTAAAGGTGGTGAGCAGCATAGTTTTCAAGTCGCTTTCGCTGATTCCGGCACGCAATTGGTCCTTGATATTTAATACGCCATTATCATACAGGCAGGTTTTTAATTCACCTTCCGGCGTAATACGTATGCGGTTACAAGTACCACAAAAGGTACGCGAATAAGCAGCAATTATACCAACGCTTCCTAAATAACCAGGAACCTGGTAATTATAAGAGGTTGAATATTGCGGGTCTTCCGATTTGGCAATACCAGGATAAGCAGTTTTTATCTCGTTCAAAATGTGCACGTAATCCCATTTAATACCCGAGTATACATGGCCATTGCCATTAAAAGGCATCTCCTCAATAAAACGGACGCTTACCGGTAGCTCTTTTGTCAGCTCAACCAAAGGCAGAATATCCTGTGTGTTTTTGCCATCCATTACTACCGCATTTATTTTCACTTCAATATCATGCTTCAACAGTTCGTCCATGGTTGCCATCACGTTGGCAAATTCGTCGCGTTTGGTAATGCTGAAGAAACGGCCGGCATCGAGCGTATCCAGGCTTAAATTCACCGATTTTACACCAATTTGTTTTAGCTCATTTACGTGCGGTGCTGTCAAAACACCGTTGGTTGTAAGTGTTAGCTCCTTCAACCCGTCAAGCTTTGATATAGCAGTTAAAAGCTTCATTATATCCTTGCGTACAAATGGCTCGCCGCCGGTAATGCGTATTTTTTCAATACCCATCCCAACCAGGAGCGCGCAGGTTTGCAGCATCTCCTCGTATGTCATTAACTGCGCACGCGATAGCCAGTTCAAACCTTCCTCGGGCATGCAATAAAAACAGCGCAGGTTGCAGCGGTCTGTCACCGCAAGGCGCAGGTAGTTAATTTTCCGTCCGTGATTATCTGTTAACAAGCAATAAAGTTTTAAAATGTTAATTCAACTTCGCCAATGTTTTAGTTGTACGATGCTTTTGTAAAGGTAAATAATACAAGTTAGCCTATTGTTTGTTAATTGTACTTTTTATGTGTTAAATAACATATTATTTACAAAAGCACATTTAAAAGTGCCGATAACACTAATTTTAACCCATTGCATTATATTTGTTTATCTAACTATCGGCATTGAAAGAACTAAGCGACATTATTAACGCATTCGATAAAGCAAACGCAGCCGGCAGGCAAACAGCGCTGGCAACAGTTGTACTGGTTGAAGGTTCGTCGTATAGGCGGGCAGGTGCGCGCATGCTGGTTACCGAAGATGGCCAGCTTACGGGAGCTATAAGCGGAGGCTGCCTGGAAGGTGATGCCCTGCGAAAGGCACGACTGGCCATGGCACAAAGCAAACCCATGCTGGTTACTTATGATACCACCGACGATGACGATGCCAAGTTTGGCGTCGGCCTTGGGTGTAATGGGATAATCCATATCCTTATTGAACCTATATTCCCGGCTAAAGAAAACTCCCCTATTACCTTGTTTAAACAGTTTTTAAGCAAAAGAGAGCCCGTTGTGCTGGTTACCATGTTTTCCCTTGCTGACAGGCAGGCCCCGCAGCCCGGCACTTGTTTGCTGATGAAAGCCGATGAAACCACGCAAGGGAACATTGTTGACGAAGAAATTAAAGACGCGGTGCTTGCAGATGCGGTGGACGTGCTTAAAAATGGAAACTCGGTAACTAAAACCTATGTTTACGGCAATGGCTATACTTGTTTTATTGAGCTTTTGCAGCCTGCCGTTTCACTGGTAATTTTTGGGGCGGGCAATGATGCTATCCCGGTAGTTCAGTTTGCTTCGGTTTTAGGTTGGCAGGTAACCCTGGTTGATGGCAGGGCGAATTACGCAGTGCCGGAGCGCTTTCCGCATGTAAAAAAAATCGTTATTGCAAAGCCCGACAAAGCACTTGCAAATATTGTTTTGGATGACCGGACCGCCATGATATTGATGACCCACAACTACAACTACGACATGGCGATGCTGAGGCAACTTTTACTGTTGAAATTGCCTTATGTGGCATCATTGGGCCCTAAAAAAAGATTGCAACGGATGCTTGATGAATTGAAAGAAGAAGGGATTGACATAACAGCGGATCAAATGGAAAGTATTTTTGGTCCGGCAGGTATCGATATCGGCTCCGAAAATTCGGATGAAATAGCATTGTCAATTATCGCAGAGATACAGGCGGTATTAAATAAAAAAGCGGTGAATTCATTAAGAGATAAAAAGGCAGTACATACCCGCCACATTAAGCCGGTTATGCAGCAGACCGCTGCGGCCGAAGAACGAAAAAATTAAATAAAAAATGACAGGGATCGTGATCCTGGCGGCGGGTTCGTCAAGCAGGTTTGGCACACCAAAACAGAATTTGGTTTATCAAAACAAAACTCTGTTACAGCGAAATATTGAAATCGCATTGGCCACGGGCTGCCATCCTGTTATTGTCGTTTTGGGCGCAAATAGCGACGTAATCCTCCCAACTATAGAAAGTTTGCCGGTAGAAATAGCATATAATACTGCCTGGGGTAAAGGCATGTCGTCATCTATCCGTTCAGGAATCGCTCATTTGCAAACAAATCATGCAAAAATTTCGTCGATAATATTAATGCTATGCGACCAGCCATTTGTAACCACCGGGCTTTTGTTACAGCTTATAGCCGTAAGCGGCCCTAAAAGTATCACTGCTTGTGCATATGATAAAGCGGTAGGTCCCCCGGTGTTTTTCGATAGTCATTACTTTCCCGAATTGCTTTTACTAAAGGGGAATGAAGGCGCCAAACAACTGATGCTAAAGCACGAGGTAAACATAACCACCGTGCCATTTGTGTTGGGCAGTATCGATATAGATACAAAGGAAGATTTTGAGCGGCTAAAGGACTTCTCTTGAGCTAAGATCAGGCCGTTTGCCTGTATTTAAGCGGGGTAGTTTGAAAATGCTCGCGAAAAAGCCTGATGAAGGAACTGGGACACTCAAACCCTATGAGGTTAACTACTTCGCCTACAGGATAATTTGTATTTCGAAGCAGTACCTGTGCGCGTTGCAACCGCAGCTGGATTAAAAACTGGTGTGGCGTTAAGTTAAAAGCCTGTTTAAAAGTGCGCAAAAGATGATTAACTGATAAACACGAATGCTCAGCAAGTTCATCAAGACCAATATTGCGGTTATAATTGGTGTACAGGTATTCTTTGGCCAGGTTTAACCGACGCAATATTTCGGTGCGGGTGCTTTCATGAAAAAAGTTAAGCTGCCCGGTTTTTTGGGATATTTCTTCGTTGTAAATTTTGAAATAGCTGATAAGGCATTGACCGAGGTATTCATTTATAAGGCTTTCATCCTCCATTCCGTTATCCAGGTGATATTTTAGCTGTTTCACATTGAAAAACATATCACCCTTTAATGGATATATGGTTTCATTAAATTCAAAATCCTGGCTGTTCCCGTAAAAAGGCTCCAGCGGCCCGTCGTTGTTTATAAAGCCGTCGATAAACTTTTTGTCAAAGCTTATCGAAAATGCGTGAACCGGGAACGGGCAGTCAATTATGCTGGAATATTGTGTCCCCTTATTCAATACCAGGAACGAGTCGGGATAAATTGTAAGGTTCCGGCGCCCTATGCAATAATTCTCATTGCCCGAAAACACAAACCGCATGGTAAAGTCGGCCGTTTGCTGTTGCGGGCATTTATGGTTGCGGGTGCCGCTGTATATGATATTGTTATTTTTTAAAATTTTTAAATATTCCATAACACTTTTGTATAATGTGGATAGCCGTAATAGCAGCTATCGGCACCTATCAAATTTAGCTTTATAAAAAATGCTATGGTATCACCCCAATAGGGTGAATTTTCAAAAGAAGTGCGATTGCACGCTGTATGAATAATATTTCAACAGCACGGCCCGGATTAAATGAGCCGGTTTTCCCGGGCGGTTTTTATAGCGTCGGCGCGCGAATTTACGTTGAGTTTAACGTAGATATTTTTGATATGGCTACGCACAGTTTCCAGGTCGATAAACAATTCATTGGCTATCTGGCTGCGGCTTTTCCCCACGCTTATTTCTTCAAGTATTTGGGTTTCACGTTTTGAAAGCGGCGATTCCTGGTTTTTCTGAAACGACCTGATTACCATTTTAGCGATATTAATGCTCATTGGCCCCCCTCCTTCTTTAACCTCTTTTATCGAGGCGATAATTTTAGCCGACGGCGTATTTTTGGTCAAGTAACCCGATGCACCATTTGCCAGTGCCTCGAATATTAGCTTCTCCGATTCGTAAACCGTTAATATCAACACGTGGGCATGTGGCAGCAGTTTCTTTAAACGCGGGATAGCGTCGACGCCGTTAGTACCGGGCATCTCAATATCAAGCAAGATAACATCCGGCTTGTCACTTGCAATTTTATGTGCAGCAGCGTCATAGGAGCTGTATGAAGATACTACTTCATACCCTTCGGTATTTCCTATCAAAAATGAGTACCCGCTGCGTATGGTATCGTCATCTTCAATTATGCTTACCAATATATTCCTGTTTGTCATAACTATACTAGTTTAACTTGTAATTCGGCAATAGTACCATTACTTGTACCGTCTTTTATAGAAAACATCGCATCGATACGTGTTGCCCTTGCCTTTATGTTTACAAGGCCGTGCCCTCGCTTTAATTTATGTTCATCAAATCCTTTGCCATCATCAGTAATCCTTATTGTCAGGCGGTTTTTAATTGGTTGCTCAACGTTAATTACAACGTTACGGGCGCCCGCATGTTTAAGTATATTGGTTAAAAGCTCTTTAAAAATCATAGTAATATTACGACTATATTCCATAGGAAGCCTTATTTGATTAAAGTTGTCGGCAATTCCCTCAAAACTGAAGTTAATGTTTACATCCTGGAACATTTCGACCCCGGTCTCCCGGATGTGCACAAGCGTTTCATACAAATTGTCGCTTTTGGGGTCAAGCGCCCAAAGTATATCTTTGGTACCGTTGTATAAAGCTACTGCATTTTGCTGTATCTGTTCCACCAGGTTCTTTTGCTCGGTATTTTTATCGTCCAGTTTAGTGTGGAGTACATCAGAAAGTACGGTGATACGTGTGAGCTTATTGCCCAGATCATCATGAAAATCTTCGGCAGTTTGCTGCCTTAACTTTTGTTTTTCCTCCCGCTTTAGTGTTTCATGGGCCAATTTCTTATTTGTTTGGGCCCTGTGCACAAAATATTGAAGCGCAAAACCAATCAAAACCAATAGGATTACGCCCAGCACCCTGAATATTGTTTGCTGGTAAAATGGAGGGGTAATTTCAAACTTAAACGTCGCAATACCCGAAGAGATTTTCTCTTCGGGACTAAGAGCTTTAACCTCAAATGTATATTTCCCAGGCGGTAATGATGGGTAATCCACAGCATCGCTGTTCACCGGTGTGCTAAACTCCCGTTCCAAACCCGTCAACCGGTATTGATATGTTACCCCTTCGGGCTTTTTTAAATATACCCCCTTAAATGTTACTAACAAGTGATTCTGGCCGGCCGATAGTTTTAAATAGTCACTGGGGTTATTGTTCTCTAATTGTGTTTCTTTCTCGCCTTCAACCAATAGTTTTACAGCCCGTATCAATATATGAGGCGCATTTTCGCGTATAACACCATCGTTTGTATTTAAAACCGCCAGCCCTTTTACGGTACCAAAAAAAACCTTGTCAGCATCGTAAAAGCTCGCATTCTGGTTGGTTTCAACCATCAAGTCTTTTGATATGCCGGCCTGACTTATTACACAAGCCATGCTGCGGGGTTTAAAAGTTAACCTGTTTATGCCACGGCCTGTCCCCACCCAAACACCGCCCTTGTCATCGGCAGTAAGGCTGTAAATGGTGTTTGCGTTAAAACCATCTTTTACCGTGTAATTTTTAACTAACCCGTTTTGCCTGTCCCAAACATATAGCCCTCCATCATCAGTGCCAAGCAATATTTTATCCTGGTAACGCAACATACACATAACCGACAATTCGGGCAAAACACCTGGTTTAAACCGGGTATCCAATTTTTTATTTACCACGAGCTTTAACCCATCCTGTGTGCCCACCAAAACCGAATCTTTCCCCAGTGGCAATATCGCAGACGTGAATGACGATATACCCTGCAAAAAGGTCATGCTGTTGTTTTGATAGTAATAGACGCCTTGCGGGGTTGCTATCCACAAGGTGTTATCACCGTCGGTAGTAATATAGTTGATCGACCTTGTTTCCGTACCCTTTATCAGGTTAAAAGCCACACCATCATATTTCCATATTCCAAGGTGGTCGGTGCCAATCCACACGTTTTTATCGTTGTCGGTATAAAGGCTTTGTATGATAGCGGTCCCGGCGTTTGTTGCTGGCATCCAAAAATTACTCAGCACGCCATTGCTATACTTAATCAGGCCGTTGCCCGCTGTACCTAATAAAATATTATGCTGTCTATCGCGGGCAATACTCATTACTACCTGGGTTGCGTTTGCATTTTGCAGTTGGTCGTAAATAACATGACCGGCACCTTCATACCTGTACATACCACTGCCCTGCGTACCCAGCCAAAGGTTATGGTCGCCATCGCAATAAATATCCGATACGGCGATATTAGTCAACCCGTTTGCTGCTGTAAAATGAATTGTTTTTTGTTTGCTGATAAACCAGGCCCCCCGTTGGGTACCTATCCATAAATTATTCTCGTAGTCTTGCTCAAAGCTGATAAAAGGGCCTTCTTTTCTGTCGATATTAAAATCGGAACATGGCGTTATAGCCCCATTGCTGGCAATAAATAAACCCTTAACCGTGAGTAAGAAAAGCCTTGTACCGTTAAACTTATCAAATTGTATTTTAAATATAAGGGACCGGCCCATATCGCTGTTAACAGGCGCGAACGAGTTCCACTTGTTACTGTTTAGCTGGTAAATACCTTTACCCACAAAGGCTGCATACAGGCTGCCCGCTTTGTCGGTGGTGATACAACTAACGGGTACATCCAGGCTGTCAGGCAAACTAACGGTTTCTAATTTCCTGCCGTTTACCCTGTACAAATGGTTGCTCATTATCACCCAGATAGTTCCATTTCTTTCCTCGGCAATATTGCTCACAAAGGCTTTATTGGCGTCTGTCGGCACCGGGTAATTATAAACTGTTTGTTTTTTAATTGACGATAGTCCTTTGTTAGTGCCAACCCAGGCAGTTCCCTTCGAATCAGCGTAAACAACAAAGGCAAAATTATTTGCAAGGCCATTGGCTTTCGATATGGTGTAGTAATCGCTGCCATCAAACCGGCAAATGCCGCCCAGGGTTGCTATCCATAACCGGTGGCTGTTATCCTGGTAAAAGTTATTTACCTGCGATTGTATCAGCCCGTCACCCGTATCATAGTGTGCAAAGGCATACTTTTGAGCAGACGCATTATCGCATGCTAGCATCAGCATAGGCGCCAAAATGTAAATTATTGCGCGGAATATATTGTGTATTACCTTATTCAAGTCGATTGTTTAGTAATGATTACCGAACTGGCGATAACCAGGTTCAAATTACGCTAAAGTAATATAATAACAAATCACCCCAATGGGGTGATTAATAATTGTGATGCACCTGCCAAAACCGTGAATAAGCAGCGCTCAAAAAAGTATTTTAATATTTGTTAATAGTTATATTTTATCTGATATTTATAGTCCCTATAATTAAACAACCTAATTCGTTTCCTAATCACTTAATAAACCTATATGTTCGGATCAAACATTTTAGAGGTTGCCATTGGGATAATATTTGTATACATCCTTGTGAGCACCATTTGTACGGCTGTGCGCGAAGGGATTGAGTCGCGTTTTAAAACCCGGGCCGCTTACCTTGAACAAGGCATACGCCAGCTGCTGCACGATTTGGATGGTAACGGCCTTGCTGCCGCCCTTTACCAGCACCCGCTAATTAACGGCCTTTTTAATGGCAACTACACGCCCGGCAAACAAACAACCGACCCTGATTTGCTATCGAAAGGCGGAGATCTGCCATCTTATATCCCGGCCAAGAACTTCGCAATGGCATTAATGGATATTGCTGCAAACGGCGCCCCGACCAATGCTGGTAACTCCTCGGCAGGTGCAGCGGTAATAAATCTAGCGACAATACGCAACAATGTAGCCGCTATGGATAATTTGCCTGTACAACGCATATTATTAACCGCTATTGACAATGCGCAAGGCGACCTGAACAAAGCTCAAAAAAATATTGAGGACTGGTTTAACAGCGGTATGGACAGGGTTTCGGGCTGGTACAAACGCTCAACACAATGGATTATTTTTTGGATAGCCCTGGCAGTAACCGTACTGCTTAATGTAAACACCATAAGTATTGTCAAATACCTGTCGCAGAACGATACGGCGCGGAAGCTTGTTGTTGAAAGGGCTTCGGTAATCTCAAAAGATACCACTTATAGAAATAAAGACTATAAAACAGCAAAGGCCGAACTTGACGGCTTAAAGTTGCCTATCGGTTGGGATAACGGGTTTGAATCTGTTGAGATAAATCCATCTGCGCAAGCAAGTGTGTGGAACACTTTTTTAGGGCCACTATTAGGTTTGTTGCTTACCGCCTTTGCCGCTACTTTGGGTGCGCCGTTTTGGTTTGACCTTTTAAACAAGGTGATGGTTATCCGCTCAACCGTTAAACCACATGAAAAAAGCGGCGAAGAGGCTTCGCGCGACCCGCAGAAACCTCAGCCGCAGGTAGTTTATATAAACCCAACACCACAACCGACAGCCGGCGTAATAACCCCGGGTACCAATACAACGGAACCCGATGGCTGCGAAGCTGTACCTACACAATTAACCAACGACGAGGATTTACCGGCGTCGAAAGGAGGAATGGATTAACATGGCATTTTCACTAACATGGCTCAGCGACGTTTTGATAAACGCCGGACTAAAAGTAGCCGAATCACCAGGCTGGGAAACACGGGGCCACGGCGACATGGGCACCGTTAAAGGTGTACTTTGCCATCACACGGCAACCCCGGGAAAAAACAGCGGCAATATGCCAACCCTTAACACACTGATAAAGGGCCGGCCCGATCTGCAAGGCCCATTGTCGCAACTGGGATTGGGGCGCGATGGCACCTATTACGTGGTTGCCGCCGGCAGGTGCTACCACGCCGGCGAGGGTTCCTGGGAAGGCATAACCAGCGGCAACAGCAGTTTTATAGGAATTGAGGCCGAGAATACCGGCGGTCGCGACGATTCACCATGGCCGGCAGTTCAAATGGAAGCCTATCACCGTGGGGTAGCAGCTATATTAAAACATATTGGCAAAGGCGTTGAGTTTTGCGCCGGGCACAAAGAATATGCGTTGCCCAAAGGCCGCAAAAACGACCCTAACTTTGATATGGACGAATTTCGCGTGGCGGTTGGGAAAATATTGGATGGTACGGCTGCCAATCCGGTACTTATACCTGTCGAAACCCCGGCAACCGGCAATAAACCTGCACGAGCAACCCTGCGCCGTGGACTAGCCAATGACCCGGCACTGGTAAAAATTGTACAAACCAAACTTGGCTTAACCGCCGATGGCGATTTCGGCCCGAAAACCGAAGCATCTGTACGTGCTTTTCAAATTAAGCATGGCGCGGTTGGCGATGGCATTGTCGGGCCTAAAACCTGGGCTATGATCGACCCGTGATATTAAACCGTTTATGAGATATATTTTGACAGAACCCGGTTAATGCCGGGTTTTGTTTTTTACAGTGACAACTTTCACCCAATTCAAAAACCGAAACACGCTTACTATCAATCAATTATATTTTAGCACCCAAAATCGTTAATTTTAATACAATCTGATTATCAACCACTTACACATCATAAAAATATAAACAGCTGATAATCAGCGTGTTTCACAGCGTTCAGGGTGTTCCGCGTGCAAAAATGGAACGCTTCGAAGGTTTCTGTCCCCGCGAATATGCCTCTAGTTTCAAGCAAGAGCACCAAAAACTCGGGAAAAAACTACTCGTCCTCCCCTTTTACAAAAAACTGTTTATTGAAATTAACCAGGTACAATTCGTTTACCGCCCGGGTACACGCAGTATAAAACCAGCGTAAAAAGTCGGTATTTACCATCTCGTCGGTTAAATAACCCTGGTCAACAAAAACGGCGTCCCATTGACCGCCCTGGGCCTTATGGCAGGTTATAGCATAGGCAAACTTTATTTGCAGGGCGTTGTAGTACGGATTAGTTTTTAATTCTTTCCATTTATCCCGTTTGGCAGGTATATGGTCATAATCTTTCATCACTTCAAGATAAAAGCGTTTTTGTTCGTCTTGCAATAATGCGGGGGCTTCTGTGTATAGCGTATCGAGCATTATTTTGCAATCAATAACGGGGTCTTCCGCGTAATCTATAAACTCCATTTGTACGTCTGCAAATCTAAAACCGTACATATCTTCAAAACGGCGTACCTTTTTTATGCGGGCAATATCACCATTGGCAATAAAGCCGGTACTGCTGTCCTCCTTTTCGGCCATCCAGAAGTAGTTATTTTTTACCACCATCACCTGGTCGCCACCGGTTAGTTCTTCTTCCCGATATAAAATACGGTTTCGAATCTGCCGGTTATAGGCATTGGCATTTTTGTTCGACCGGCAAATAACCAACGTATTATCATTGCCGTATTTATTGTAGGCATAATTAAGCCCTTCCTCCAGCATATCACCTCCCATGCGGTAAACATCTTTATAACCCTTTGTAATTATCTGTGGCATTTTTTCCTTGCCCCGGCGTATAATGTCACGCACCTTGGTCACATTGAACAAAATCCCCGAATCTTTTTGCTGGCGCAATACATCGGTTAGTTCATAGCTGTAAATATCAAGCCCAAACCTATCCTTCATCAACTTAGGATTAAGGGCGGGGCTGTCATCCGATCCCACTGGTGGCAACTGGGCAGTATCTCCAACAAGCATTAACTTACAGTTTTTGGTATTGTAAGTATAATTCACAAGGTCGAACAACAACGAAGCCTTGTGCCCTACCCCAACATCGTCGGAAATCATGGATGCCTCGTCAACAATAAATAAGGTATTTTCCGCTAAATTTTCCCCAATTGAAAAGCCCTCATCAACATTAAATGCAGCTTTTTTTCGGTAGATTTTTTTATGGATAGTGAATGCCTTCCGCCCGGAGTAAGCGGTAATCACCTTAGCGGCCCTACCAGTCGGCGCCAGCAGCACATATTTAAAATTGTACGCCCGTAAAGCCTTCGTCAGCGCACCTAAAATGGTGGTTTTCCCGGTACCGGCATAGCCCTTCAAAATAAAGCACTCGTCGCCATCTTCGCTCAGCAAAAACGTATGCAATTTGTCAAAAAGCTCTAATTGCTGCGGTGTAGGATCGTGCGGAAATGCGTTTTGGATATGAGCAGACATTAAGTCGGATTGAGTTGCGTAAGTTATTCGTTGTAAATTTAGGAATATTTGAGTTTATAAGGCTCTTTGGAAAACGACCTAAAAACGGTAACAACTCAATTAATATGAAAAATAGAAAATACGTAACAACCTATTGGAATAGTCGTATAAGGAATGAGAATAGTTGAGAACAGGCTTTGTGCGGATCATCAGTTCACCTAAAACCATTTAAAACAAATATGAAAAAAATTTACCTCGAATTTCTCAGGGGCATCTCAACAGTATTTATCTTAGGCTGGCACATCGCTTTTCTTGCGCCAACCGGCCGCCCTACCAGGCTTACGGCTTATTGGGGTACCGATGCATTAATTATGTTCTTCATGCTATCAGGCCTTGTAATTAATCTTACTGAAAGCAGGAAGCCAAAGTCGGCCCTGGCATTTGCAAAAAACAGGTTCATCCGCATTTACCCGCAGTTTATTGTGGGTATGCTGCTCGCATTTTTGGCGCTGTATATCACAGGTACTGCCTTCCCTTCTGTAAAAACCACTATCGGTAATTTCCTTTTCGTGAGCACTATGAAGGATTATATGGGCTACGTGGTTCCAAGTATCCATAGTAACCTCCCGGTATGGTCATTATCATTCGAAGTTGGTTTTTATGTGCTGTTTGCCTTTACTATTGGCCGCAATCAAAAGAAAGCTTTACTGTGCTGGTTTGCCATGTCCCTTATCGCCATCCCCGTTTATTTTTTGAGAACCGACCGCGACGTATTTACCCATATTGTAGCTGTGTTTGCATTTTCATCAGTATGGCTTGTTGGTTATTATATCTATCAATATCGCGACTATTTTTACGCGGAAAAATACACTGTACTTTTTAGCCTGGGCATACTGCCGTTAATTTCACGTATGCAATTCTCGCCAAATTTTTACGACCCGCTAAAATATTTCATCTTCTCGATATTCTGCATACCGTTCTTCAGGTACTGTTTACAGCTGCCCCCATCAGGAAAAAAAATAAAATTCGTTTACGTGATGTTAGCGCATACCATCTTTGTTATCATAGCGCTTACAATAAGGTATATGCCGTTAAAAAACGCAATAGTATACAGTACACTAGCCTATGTTTATGTGGGTATCGGCTATCTTATTGATGTATTAAAGATAAAAGATAAGGTTGTAGGCTTCATCAACAGATCGGGCAGCTTTATGGGGAAATATTCTTACCCTTTGTATATTACTCATTATACCGTCCTATTTGTTTTTTCAATACTCATCCACAATGTAACAGTGTATGTGCTGGTTAGTTTACCCATTATTCTTTTAATAACTTATGTGCTCGAAAATTTGTATCAGCCGGCGATAACCCGCTATTTCACAAAAAACAAACAAACCGCAGCAATCAATAGCACAAACGACGTTTACACCAATGTAAGTTCAGCTCCGTTGAGCGTAAATCCACCGGTTGCTACACATTAACCAAATACCGCTGATATTTAATAAGGCGGGTCCACGTTAATATTGCAGATAGCAAATGATAAAAAATAATTACTTTTGCTTATCTGCATGAGCGACACTAATAATTATACCGATAACTTCTTTAACCTGTACCAGGCTTATAGCTATACCCTGTTGCTACAGGTCGAGCCAACCTCATTTAGCTATGCGGTTGTTAATGATACCAACTTGCTGGCTTCGGCGCAAAACTGCGACCTTCAGGAGCTTTT
>Ga0105240_10010264_pt1 | contig 13183 bp, 13 predicted proteins | sample KBSC54metaG_FD_80426 | JGI IMG/M metagenome (GOLD analysis project Ga0105240, IMG submission 80426) | Corn rhizosphere microbial communities from Kellogg Biological Station, Michigan, USA - KBS C5-4 metaG | ecosystem: Host-associated > Plants > Roots > Rhizosphere > Soil | place: Michigan, USA... | reverse complement strand
GTGCGCAGTTCATCGGGCGCGGCCTCGACGATCTGGCTGATCATGCCCTGCTCGATGATCGAGTAGCTGCGTGGCCCCAGGCCCGTGCCGAGGAACAGGTCGGTGATATCGCGACGACGGCAACGCGCGCCATTCAAGAAGTAACCCGACTGACCGTCACGGGTCACCTGGCGCTTCACCGAGATTTCGGCGTACTGGCCGTACTCGCCCTGGATGGTGCCGTCGGAGTTGTCGAAGATCAGCTCGACCGTGGCCTGGCCCACCGGCTTGCGCGCGTTGGAACCGGAGAAGATCACGTCGGTCAACGAATCGCCACGCAGGCGGCTGGCGGCGCTTTCGCCCATGACCCAGCGGATCGCATCGATGATGTTGGACTTGCCGCACCCGTTCGGCCCCACCACGCCGGTCATATTGCTCGGCAGATGCAGGGTGGTCGGGTCGACGAAGGACTTGAAACCGGCGAGTTTTATCGTGGTAAGGCGCATGCGTTCCCAGCGGCGAATCGGGTAGGCCCATGACAGTTGGGCGACAAGGCACTGTGCCAAACGCAGGCTAGGGCCGCAATGCGTCTGGAGTGTAGAAATAACATGAGGTTAATCCAGCATGTTATTGAATTTATTTTTTATTTAAGCGTTTGGCGCTTGCGCGTCGATGGATAAGGCGTGGATCCCTTGGTCCATCAGCCCGTCCAGTGCAGCGTAGACCATTCGATGTCGCTTGAGCGGCAGTTGGCCGGAAAAGGCAGCGCTGACGATGCGCACATGGAAATGCCCTTTGCCTTCATTGGCATGGCCGGCGTGCTTGTGGCCCTCGTCGAGCACGTCCAGCTCGGTCGGGGCCAGCGCGGCAACCAGGCGCTGGCGGATCTTGTCGAGCATGCTCTCGTCGACCATGCTCATGCCGCCGGCAACGCCTTGCGGAAAGGCTTGATGGTGACCCTGGCGTAGACGCCGGCGGCCACGTACGGATCGGCATCCGCCCAGGCCTGCGCCTCGGCCTGCGAGGGAAACTGGGCCAGGATCATGCTGCCGGTGAAACCGGCCGGGCCCGGATCTTCCGATTCGATCGCCGGAAAGGCACCCGCTACGAACAGGCGGCCTTCATCGAGCAGCTTCTGCAGGCGCTCGATATGCGCTGGCCGGGCACCCTTACGCTTTTCCAGGGAGTCGGCGACGTCCTCGGCGATGATGGCAAACCACATAAAACGCGCTCCTTGAGCTTGTAAGCCCCTAATTCTAGCGCGTTTGGAGAGGCTCTCTAAAGTTTCCAGGACACCACGATGGGTTTGCTCTCCGGCGCCACGCCGTCATCCGGCCTGGCCTTGGCCGGAACGCCGACACCCACTGCCCAGCCGCGATCACGGCCGAGGGCAAGACCCCAGAGATTCGCGTCGCTCAACTTGCCCTGCGACGCCTGCGGCACGCTCATCCACAGCGACCAATGGCGGCCACCATCGTCGGTATGGAAAATCCGCGCGCCTTCGCGGGTGACAAACCAGCCATGCCCGGCGTCACGCATCACCAGCCCGGTAATGGCAATGTCCTCACCAGTATCGACACCCTTGGGCCACGCCACCTCGCTGGCCAACCAGCTCTTGCCGCCGTCCTGGCTGCACCAGACCTTGTAGCCGCCACCGATGCAGCCGTGCATCGCATCCCCGAAACTCAGCCCCATCAGATGGGCGTGCGGATCGTCCAATGAAACGGGTGCCCAGTGTTCGCCTGCATCATCGGTACGCAGGACGGTGCCGGCGCTACCGACCGCCCAACCGCGCTTCGCATCGACAAAGGTCACCCGCTGTATCGCGATGCCGTCCAGTTGCTGCGCTACCCGCTGCCACTGCTGACCGCCGTCGGAAGTGCGTAGCAAGCGGGCTTCACCGCCGATCACGCCGTGGTCGGCGTCGGCAAACGCCATCGAATAGGCGGCGCCCTGAAATTTCAGGTCGGCGTACTCGGGATTTTTCGGATCGGTATAGATGTGGTTGAAGACCTCCCAATGCGAGCCGCCATCCTGCGTGCGCAGGATCAAGGCGCCATCGCCTACAGCGAAGCCGTGCTTGTCGTCGTAAAAGCTCACACCACGCAACGAGTCGGCGAAACCAGAATAGTTATCGACATGCCAGGTATCCGCCGTTTCGTTGGCTGCACTGGCAACGGCAAGCCCGGAGCCGCCCACGGCGACCAGGCGGCCTGACGGCAGTACCTGCAGATCGGTGAGCACGCTGTCGGTTCCGGCCAGCACGGCCGCCTGTCCCTGGTGTTCGCCCGATATCAGCGCGATGGGCGCGAGACGAGCATCGACGCTGCGGTGTTCGCTGGGATCGAAGGCGTCGTGCAGATCGATGCACTTGTAGTCGCTCTCGGGACAACGCGGATAAGGCTGTGTGGCTGCGGTTTGTGCGGGCTTGGCCGCTGGCGGTGCCTTCTCCGCAGGGCCACCCTTGTTCTGGCAGGCACCCAGTGCGAGCCCACCCAGCATCACCGCGAACCAGTGCATGGCCTTCATCGCGAACCGTTCCCTAGTTATCGACCCAAGCGCGCGATGGTAACCGATACCGGTCTATCCACTAATGCTTGCTGGTGATGCGCTCACGCAAGCGTGCCAATGGCGCGCTGTCGTCGAATACGATCGCGCCCTGGTCTTCACGGATGCCGAGTTTTCGAAACAGGCCATCCAGATCGACGTGCACAGGCTTGTCTTTCATATCGCTGTAAAGCCCGGCAAGCACTTTTGTGCCTGTGGCCTTGTCGCCAACCTGCATGACGCGATCCAGGCTCCATGTGGCGATATTGCCGCCGCTCTCGCGATTGATCGCACGCAGCGCATCTTGCAGGCTGCTGCGTCCGTTGGTCTGTTGGTAGATGTTTACTTCGGCAAGCAACCAGAACGCGGCGCCGCCCCAATAGGTGCGCCCCCAGGTATGCGTGTGATCGAGCCCCTGGTCGCCCGCGCCCGGTTGCCCCTTGGGCATGTCCTCGACCGACCATTTCCACACGCTTTGCGGTGTGAGTTGACCGGCCTGTGCGCGTGCGATGGGTTCGACATAGGTGGCGTTTCCTTCGAGCAGCCATGAACCCTCTTCGGGTACTTCCGGCAGCGCAAGATGGGTCATTTCGTGAACCAGCATCCAGTCGTTGTCGTAAGCCTCGTCGTTCGCATCGCGCCCGACGTGCAGGCGAATGGCCGAGCCGTCAAAACCGTAGGTCGTGCCCGGCCCCACGTGCCCGCCCTCTTCGGAAATCACCAGCAAGCCGACGTGCCGCACGGGGAAGCGCCCGAAATAAGTCGTTACGGCGGTGGCGCTCTTGCGGATCCACGCCATGACACGATCATGGTCGAGCCCTTTTGCGCCATCGGCAAAAACCACATCCAGCGTGCCGCCACCGATGACGATGCTTTGATGGGGCTGTTCGCGCAACGCGCCATAGAGCTCGGGGGCGCGCCCGTAGCTTCGCTGTGACCAGGCTTTGGGCAGCCACGCGATGGCCGTGACTGCACCCGCGAGGGCCCATAATGCATGGCGCCGATTCATAGCGAACGTCCTAGCGTTGTATGGCCGCACCGATAATGGCACCACCGGGACCCGATTGGATCAGCGTAGCGGTGGAAAGGCCTGCGAGTTTTGGCGCCGGCAACGCAAAGTCCCGTGCCTTGCCGTTCCAGTGGCCCAGGTTTACCAGCTCCCGCACGATATTGCGGTGGGGCAGGACGCGCCCGCTGTTTTCGCCCGCACCGATCGGCACGTCGATCGTGCGCGGATCGTAACGTACCAGCCAGACATCATAATCGCCGTCAGTGCCTGCACCGATGCTCACGCGATTCGGCTGCCAGGTGATCGTCGGCGATACGGTTGCGGCAACGGACGAGTCCGCTATCAGGTCATCCAGCTGCCCACGGTTCGTACCGACGATATCCTGGCGACCGTTGACGTAGACCTGTGGCGTCCAGACATTGTCGCGGCCACGGCGCTTCGCATACGTCCATTGACGATCGGTAAAGACTTGCTGCGCGAACGTATCCTTCCAGCCCAGATCGTCCCAGTAGGTCACCGCGTATGACAGGGCCAGCACATTGGGTTGTGCGGCGATAGCGTTGAGGTTGGCCTCAGCCGGCGGACAAGATGAACAACCCTGACTCTGGAAAAGCTCGACCACGACCAGACGCTTGCTGTCGTTGGAGCTGGCAGCCTGGGCGTAGGCATCGTCCAGCGCGGTCATGGCCATCAATCCGGCCAGCAGGACGCCAAGCTTTTTCAGCAGATTCATGCAGTGTGCTCCCGGTGTCGAATGACCGAAACGACGTATTCAGGGAGTTATTCGCTGGATGGTGGGATCGCGTTACCTTGGCGAGGCATGAGTATCTGGCGACCGTCCCACTTCAATCGATCGGCTTCATCTCGCCATCAGCCGGATCGAGCGCATCGGTTGTCAGCTTGCCGGCTTGATCGACATGAAACGAGAACAGGCGCGGCGAGGTTTCCGGGTCGCCACCGCAATGCTCGTCGTGTTTCTCGTGCACGTCGACATCGATACCACTGGGGCTTTCATCGCCAATGATGTAGTCGAGACAATCGGGCGCGAGCTTGGTGAGGTGATGGCGCTGGACCGCGTCATTGACCTTGGCTACCGCAGCATCGTCGTTTACCGATGATGCTGCAGCGGCAGAACTCGGCGGTGCAGGCACCGTTACCGCGGGCGCCGGCTTCGCCACCGTCGCGGGCGCAGCGGGCTTGTCCGTTGAGCTGGTGGGCGCCTGGTCGGGCGACGGCGAGCAGGCCACCGTCGCCAAGGCAAACAGGCCACTGAGCAAAAAGTGCGTTCTTGTCATGACCTGCCCCTGTCCTGGAAAGTGAAACTCTACGCTTCCGGCCGCATGTACGGGAACAACAATACATCGCGGATGGATGCCGAATCGGTCAGCAACATCACCAGGCGATCGATGCCGATACCCAGGCCGCCGGTCGGCGGCAGGCCAACTTCGAGCGCGCGAATATAGTCTGCATCGAAATGCATGGCTTCGTCGTCCCCGGAGTCCTTGGCGTCGACCTGGGCCTGGAAACGCGCCGCTTGGTCCTCCGGGTCGTTCAATTCGGAGAAGCCGTTGGCCAGTTCCTTGCCGTTGACGAACAGCTCGAAACGATCGGTGATGCCCTTGTCCGTATCGTTCTCGCGTGCCAGCGGCGACACCTCGACCGGATGGTCGATGATGAAGGTAGGTTGGATCAGCGTGTGCTCGACCGTGTGCTCGAAGATCTCCAGCAACAGCTTGCCCCAACCGTAGCCCGGCTTGACCTGCGCGCCCAGGCGCCTGGCATGCGCGGCCATCGCTTCACGATCGCGCAGCTCCTCGCGCTTGATCTCCGGATTGTGCTCGAGCACGGCGTCTTCCATCTTCCAACGACGGAATGCCGGGCCGACATCGATCGATGCACCGTCCCAATTCAGCGCGGTGGTACCGAGAACCTTCTTGGCCGTATCGCGGATCACCGACTCGGTGAGGTCCATGATCTCGTGGTAGGTCGCATACGCCTGGTACAGCTCCAGCATCGTGAATTCGGGATTGTGTCGTGTCGACACGCCCTCGTTGCGGAAGTTACGATTGATCTCGTAGACACGATCGAAGCCGCCCACGACGAGGCGCTTGAGGTAAAGCTCCGGCGCCACGCGCAGATAAAGGTCGATATCCAGCGCATTGTGGTGCGTGACGAACGGGCGCGCAGTGGCACCGCCGGGGATGATATGCATCATCGGCGTTTCCACCTCCATGAAGCGGCGCGGCTCGGCCTCCAGCCACTGGCGCATGTAACCGATGATGCGCGAGCGCAAGGCAAACGTACGGCGCGCGTCTTCGGTGACAATCAGGTCGACATAACGCTGGCGATAACGCTGCTCGACGTCGGCCAGGCCATGAAACTTGTCCGGCAACGGACGCAGGCTCTTGGTCAGCAGACGCAGGCCATCGACCTTGATCGACAGCTCGCCGGTCTTGGTGCGCATCAGCACGCCTTCGGCGCCGACGATGTCGCCTACATCCCAACCCTTGAAGGCCTTGTGGGTTTCCTCACCGATCGTATTCTGGTGAATAAACAGCTGGATACGGCCGGTAAAGTCCTGCAGCTGCACGAAATTGACCTTGCCCTGGTCGCGCCACCGCATGATGCGACCGGCCACCTTGACGCGACGCGCGATCGCTTCGATCGATTCGGCTGTATGGCTGTCCTTATCCGCGAACTCCGCCTGCAGGTCACCGGCGAAAGCGTCGACTTTATAGTCGTTCGGGAATGCCACGCCCTGCCCGCGCAAGCCTTTGAGTTTCTCGCGACGCTCGGCGATCAGCTTGTTCTCGTCGATGGGTGGCGTGTTTTCGTCGGTCATTCGGTGCGATTCCGGTCGTACAGATGTGTAGTGGATGATTTATAGCAGGCTTTTCTTGGAGCATCCCGCGTTTACGCGGCAACTTGTCATCCGTCGCCCCGGCGAAGGCCGGGGCCTGTCCCTCAATCCACGCATGTCAGATCACATCGGACAAGCATCCACGCTGAGGAATGGATTCCGGCTTTCGCCGGAATGACGACAATGAAGGGTGAGGCAAGCGCGTTACGCGTCGAGGCGTTTCGCACCCGCATCCAGGCCCGATTTCAAACTCGCCTCGACAAACTCGTCAAGATCGCCATCGAGCACCTTCTGCGTATCGGAACGCTCGATGCCGGTGCGAAGATCCTTGATGCGGCTCTGGTCGAGTACGTAGTTGCGGATCTGGCTGCCCCAGCCGATGTCCGACTTGGTCGCCTCGAGCGCATCCTTTTCGGCATTGCGCTTTTGTACTTCCAGTTCGTACAGCTTGGCGGCCAGCATCTTCATGGCGCGGTCGCGGTTGGCATGCTGGCTGCGTTCGGTCTGGCAGGCCACCACCACGCCGGTAGGCACGTGGGTGATACGCACGGCCGATTCGGTCTTGTTGACGTGCTGGCCACCGGCGCCGGACGAACGGTAGACGTCCGTTTTCAGGTCGGCCGGGTTGATGTCGATATCGATGTCGTCGTCGACTTCCGGCGACACGAACACCGAGGTGAAACTGGTGTGGCGGCGATTGTCCGAATCGAACGGCGACTTGCGCACCAGGCGATGCACGCCAATCTCGGTCTTCAGCCAGCCGTAGGCGTAGTCGCCCTCGACACGGAACGTGGCGGATTTGATGCCAGCTACATCGCCGCCGCTGACTTCGAGCAGTTCGGTCTTCCAGCCGCGCGATTCGCACCAGCGCAGATACATGCGCAGCAGCATTTCGGCCCAATCCTGGGCCTCGGTACCGCCAGCACCGGCCTGGATGTCCACGAATGCGTTGTTGGCGTCCATCTTGCCGGAGAACATGCGCTGGAATTCCAGCTTGGCCACCTGGGCTTCGAGCTTGCCCAGGTCGTTCACCACGGAATTGGCGGTGTCTTCGTCGTTGTCGGCCGCGGCCATATCCAGCAACTCGCCCGCGTCGGTGAGGCCGGCGAGGAGGCTGTCGATACCGTTGACGATAGTGTCCAGGCGGGCGCGTTCACGGCCCAGCTCCTGTGCGCGCGGCGGATCGTCCCAGACGTTGGGGCTCTCCAGTTCGCGGCTTACTTCTTCGAGGCGCTCGCGCTTGGTAGGGTAGTCAAAGATACCCCCTAAGCGACTCGACGCGACCGGTGAGGTCGGCGATCTGCGCGTGGATCGGGTTGGTCTCGATCATTGGAATGTCGTGGCTGAGATTGACCGATAAGGATACCAGACCCGCCGGGCTCGCATAGGTAAACGCGGCCTTTGCTGGCAAACTCGGGCCTATGACCCTATCGACAGCACGCCCCTACCTTTCCCGTGCCTGGGTTTGCCTGCTCCTTGGCACCGGGCTGAGCGTACTCGGGGCGATACTGGCTATCGGTTGGCTGTTGCTGGCCGACGCAATGGCCTGGGAAGCCGGCGCCAAACTGATCTGGCCAGACGTCCTGGGTCCGTTGACCCTCGTTCTGCTCCCACTGGCCGTTCGCGTTGCCCTGCTGTTTGGCGCCCGATATCGGCGCGAGGCGACCTACACGTTCCTGGGTGGGGCGGTCGGCATCGTACTGGTCACGTTCGGCACACTGGTACTTATTGGCATTGGGCTGGCCGCAGGCATGCCAAAGCACGACTGATTCATGCTCGCAAGAACCTGATGCGCATCGCTCGTATGATCGACAAAGGATGGGCGACAACGTTTAGGGAATGACCGCGCACGCAGGGGCACACTTATCAACACCTACGCCATCGCCTCGCCACAAGCGGGGCGACGAAGCGTGTGCGCGCCCTGCTCCGCATGCCGGCCTTATGCCGGCCTTTCCGAGGGATTCAAGGGAAAAGCATGTGCATGAAGACCTTCGCCGTCGGCCAGCCATTCGATATCTATTTCGACGTACTCGCGGACGGCAATGTGCCCTGGCCCATGATCATGGGCGCCAGCGCCTTGCGCGATATGGATTTCGTTCTCGACTTCAGCCATCAACGAATGTGTTTTGCGCTGCATTCGCATTTGCGCTGACATCACACGCAGGCTCCGCGTCGCGGCAGGCATTCGCCCATCCGGTGATCAGAACGCCTCTCCACTCATTCCCTGGCAAATGGTACGGATAACCATGCGATTGAAGGCAATCAGCAACATCATTGGCAGCTTCATAGGCATTCTGGCTCTTGGCCCGCTCGGCTGCGGACTGGCTCATGCCGAGGAGACCGCGGCGGCTGACGCCCCCCATGCCAAGCTCGACAGCCGCTCGTCGGAAGGCGCCATCATCCAAAAGATCACCATAGCGATGAACCGGGCCGACCTTAAAACGGTGGCAGAGATGTACCAGTCATCCGCCGACCCGATAGTCCATGCGCTCAGCGCCATGGCAATCGAGCGCATCCACTTCAATCTCGACAATGCAACCAAGGACGCGGCTTTGTGCCAGCAGACGCTTGCCGATACACGGCCCCACGTCGCCTTGTTCTGCGGCCAGGTAGAAGCAGGCAACCTGCGCCTGGCGGGCCGCTACAAGGAAGCCATCGACAAGGAAGCTGCACTGGTCAAGCAATTCGAGAGCGCCGACAGGGTATTGGAGAAGCAGGTCGCCCCGATGAGGAACTTTGTGGCGAGCGCAGGCGCTTCGCCGCAGCTGTCCGTCGAGCGTCCTGCCGGAACCATCACGCTGGATCTCAAGCAGCGCGCGGATGACGATATCAGCAGCCCCACCATCAAAGCCAAGGCCAACGGGCACAGCATCGACCTGATCATGGATTCGGGTGCCAGTACGGTAGTCATCGGTGAAGACCAGGCCCGCTCGATCGGCGTAAAACTCTCCAGCGTGGCAGGCAAGTCTACCGGCGGCTGGCTCAGCAAAGGCGTGCCCAGCAAGGCTGGGACGCTCGAAGAACTCACCTTCGGCGGTATTGCCATGCATAACGTGCCTGTCGTCGTGGTGCCGCGGGAGATCGCGCTGATCGGCGTGAACTATCTGGCGCCCTTGGGCGCGATACGTATCAGCAAGTCGAAAATGATCATCACCGAAGATGCGTCCGACGCGACATGCGGGTCACCGATGCTGGTAGGTACCAGCGTATTTGGCGACTACCTGAGAGTGCTGCCGCAGTTGTCCGTCGAAGGCAGCACGGAAACCGTGCTGCTCGATACCGGAGCCCATGAATATCTGCTTGGCAGCAAGAAGGCGCTTGACGAGGTCACCACGCTGCATCGGGGCAAGATCGGCTTTGGCGATATCGGCACCAGCATGACGGCGAACGTGAAAAGTGCCAAGGTCAACCTGACTATTTCCGGCCAGCCGTTCCAGGTGTACTTCGATGTTCTGTCCGATAGCGAAAACCTGTGGCCGATCACCCTGGGCGCCGGCGCACTGCGCGACATGGATTTCGTGCTGGATTTCAAGAACCAGCATACGTGTTTCGCGCTTCATTCCGACCTGCATTGAGACGGGTCGATGAAAAGACGACACCTGTATCTGCATCTTGCTGCATGGTCGCTGGGATGCGTACTCTCGTTGCCCACGATGGCGGGCGGCCCGGCGATCAGCAGTTCCAGCCCGTCACCGAGTCATGGCGATAAAACCGATCCCACCGAAATCGTGGAATACGCGGTTGAACGTGGCGACGATCGTGCGCTCTACCAGCTGTTCCGGACCTCGAACGATCCGGCAACACACGCGCTCGCCGCCATGGCGCTGGAACGCGTGCACTGGAATCTCGACAAGTCCAGCGAGGACGCACGGCTATGCGAAAAGGTGCTCTCGAAAAGCCAGCCTGACGTCGCGCTTTACTGTGCGGATTTCGCCGCCGGCAATCTTCGGCTTGCCGGCAAGGCGCAGGAGGCATCGAGGGAGGATCTTGCCATCGCGCAACGCTATGCCGGCCATGCCGATGCCCAATATGTCGCCACGCTCAAGAACTTCGCCCAGGTATCGCTCGAGCTTCCGGACATGCATGCGACCCGTCCGGAGCAAACCGTCGAACTGCCACTGGCCAGGATATTCGGGCGTGACGGCCCCTATATCGACATCAAGGCCAAAGGACACACTGCGCGCTTCCTGCTCGACACGGGCGCCGGCACGCTGCTGATCGACGACCAGACCGCCAATGCCTGGGGCGTGCATTTCGACCCGGGGCAACAGCAGTACACCCGGGGCTACCTGGCCAAGAAAATACCGGTCCGGACCGGCTGGATCGATCAACTCGATCTGGGTCACGGTCTGGTCGCCGACCATGTGCCCGTGGAAGTGGAGTCACGTGCACCGCTGCTGATCGGCTTCGACGTGCTGAGGCAATTTGGAGCGTTTCGCCTGAGTCCGGATCGACTGGTCGTGTACGGCAGCGAGGATCGCGCACGCCCGACTTGCGAAGACCCGCTACTGATTATGAGTGATAGCCATGGACGCTATACCCGCTGGGTCACCGGTATATCCGTCGGCGGCGAAGTGCAGCCCACACTCGTCGATTCGGGCGCTTCGTTTTATTTCAATGGCAATGCAGCCGCGCTGGCCCATTACAAGAACACGCTGACCGGTTCGATCGGCGTGCTCGACGCCAGCTCGCGCGAGCAGCGCACCGGCATCAAGGTCGTTACACAACAGCTGGTGATCTCGGGGCAGGCCATGAAAATGAGCTTCATCGTTACGACCGACGACAATCTGGCGTCGCCCTATACCCTGGGCAACCTGGCTCTGAAAGATATGGATTTCTACGCCGACTTCGATACCCGGCACGGTTGCATGCTGATGCATACACGTCTGCATTGACGGCATGCCGGACGATGCCATCGCCCGGCAGCCACTCAGGTTATCTATCTAGACGGTCAGTGCCTGCTGATGCACATCGCGTACGGCTCGCCCTGACGGGTCGGCCGCTGCGGCAAATGCCGGATCCCAGGCCAACGCTGCCGGCGACGAACAGGCAATCGACTTTCCGCCAGGCACTGTGGCAGCGCAGGCTTCACCGGGAAAGAACCGTTCGAAGATACGGCGATACAGGTACGCTTCCTTGGTCGCCGGCGTGTTGAATGGATAGCGTGTTGCTGCCGCGGCGAACTCGCGATCGCTGATCGCCTGCTCGGCATGTGCCTTGAGACCGTCGATCCAGCCATAACCGACGCCATCGCTGAACTGTTCTTTCTGGCGCCACAGGATCGAATCAGGCAGCGCACCCTGGAATGCTTCGCGCAATACGGCTTTTTCGATACGTCCCTGCCCGGCCATCTTGTAGCTGGCATCCATGCTCATCGCGGTGTCGAGGAAGTCCAGATCGAGGAACGGCACGCGCGCTTCCACGCCCCAGGCCATCATCGCCTTGTTCGCGCGCAGGCAATCGTAGCTGTGCAAGGCGTCGAGCTTGCGCACGGTTTCCTCGTGAAATGCTTCGGCCGAGGGCGCCTTGTGAAAATACAGGTAACCGCCAAAGATTTCGTCCGAACCTTCGCCCGACAGCACCATCTTCACGCCCATCGCCTTGATACGACGCGCCAGCAGGTACATCGGCGTCGATGCACGGATGGTGGTGACGTCGTAGGTTTCGATATGGCGGATGACTTCGGGCAACGCGTCCAGGCCCTCCCAGAAGTTGTACACGAAACCGTGATGCACGGTGCCCAGCGCATCGGCGGCCACTTGCGCGGCGGCAAGATCGGGCGAGCCGTCCAGGCCGATGGCAAACGAATGCAGGCGCGGCCACCACGCTTCACTGCGGTCATCGTCCTCCACGCGTTCACGGGCGAAGCGTGCGGCGCAGGCGGCTACCAGCGACGAATCCAGGCCACCCGAAAGCAAAACGCCGTAGGGCACATCGGTCATCAACTGGCGATGCACAGCCTGCTCGAAAGCCTGCCGCAGGTCCGCCGAAGAAACGCTATGACCGCGAGTGGCTTCATGGTCGCGCCATGGCTTGTGGTAGTAACTGCGCAGTTGGCCATCGAGACTGTCATAGACATGCCCGGGCGGGAACGGAGCAACATCGGCGCACACGCCGACCAGCGATTTCATTTCCGACGCGACGCACAGGCGCCCCTGGCTGTCGTGGCCCCAATACAGCGGACAGACACCGATCGGATCGCGTGCGATCAGGTAACGCTGGGCCTGGCCGTCCCATAGCGCAAAAGCAAAGATACCGTTGAGCCGACTGACGAAATCGCCCGCCATAGCCTGCGTGCCGAACTCGCGATAAAGCGCATTGATGACTTCGCAATCCGAACCGGTCGTGAAGTCATACCCGCTCGCGGCACGCAACTCGCGATGGTTGTAGATCTCGCCATTGACAGCCAGCGCCAGGGCACCGTCACGCGAGCGCAACGGCTGCGAACCGCTGGCCGGATCGACAATGGCCAGGCGCTCATGCACCAGGATCACCCCGGCATCGACAAATACGCCGCTCCAGTCCGGGCCACGATGACGCTGGCGCTGCGACAGCTCCAGCGCTTGTTGACGCAAGGCGGCTAAGTCGTCGCCCGGTTGAAGATCGAACATCCCGAATATCGCGCACATGTTGGCTTTCCCTTCGATTGACGTTGTTGGCCCTAGAACGACATGACAAAAAAAAGGGCCCGCGGTTGGCGGGCCCTTTGCGTATGTGATGACTTTTATCTCGTCTACACGCCGGCCCACCCGTCGATGCGGGGATTATTATTGGCGTTATTATTCAGG
>Ga0105240_10010260_pt1 | contig 13186 bp, 13 predicted proteins | sample KBSC54metaG_FD_80426 | JGI IMG/M metagenome (GOLD analysis project Ga0105240, IMG submission 80426) | Corn rhizosphere microbial communities from Kellogg Biological Station, Michigan, USA - KBS C5-4 metaG | ecosystem: Host-associated > Plants > Roots > Rhizosphere > Soil | place: Michigan, USA... | reverse complement strand
TCGCCGCTCGCCGCCCAGAAAAAGGTCGAGCGCAAGATTCCGCTCGGAATGGAGGCCGCGCTCCGCATCGTCAACATGGTCGGCAGCGTCGTCGTCCACGGCTGGAATAAGGACACCCTCATGGTGCGCGGAACCTTGGGTTCGGGCGATAGCTTTTTCATGGGTGGCGGATACACGGGCGCCAAAATGTTCGTGGAATCGGCCAACGATCGCGATCCAAAGCCGGCACGGCTCGAGGTGTGGGTCCCGGCGCGAGCTCGAGTCTGGGTAAAAACCGCGACAGCCAGCATCGATGTGAGCGATGTCACGGGCGGCCTCGACCTCTATACGGTTAGCGGAACGATCGATGTCACAGGAAATCCGCACGAGCTCAACGCCGAGGCGATCGATGGAGACATTCATATCACCGGATCCCCACCCTGGGTCAGAGCCAAGAGCGCGTCAGGCACGATTGTCTTCCAGGGCGCGAGCTCAGACGCCGCCTTCTCCACCGTGAGCGGAGCGGTGAAAGTCGACGGCGGAGTTTTCGAGCGCACCAAAATCGAGACGGTGACGGGGAACATCAACTTCTCTGGTCAGCTGGATAGAAGTGGCGCGTTCGACTTCGATACGCACAGCGGTTCAATAGATATCGCGATTCCGGAAAAGACTCCCGCGACGTTCTCCGTCGTGACTATCGCCGGAGGCATCACCAACAACCTCTCGAAAACCAGCCCGATACCGGGCCGTTTCGGCCGAGGCGCGGAGCTCACTACTGATGTGAGCGGCGGCGGCGCCAAGGTTTCCGTGCGAGCGTTCAAGGGGCAGGTGACGATCAGGAGAACAAAGTAGCGAAGCTGTTAAACCCTGCGGATACGAGCGGCATCGTAGAAGCGCTCGAAAATACTTCCTCAGGAGATTGCCATGAATCGCACACTGCTTCGCACCTTTGCGCTCGTCACCGCGCTCACACTCACCGCATTCAGCTCGGCGCTCGCGGGACCGCCGTGGATTGCGATCGAATACCCGGCCAATCCATTCGACCGCTCTTCACGAGATGCATTTCTTACCGTGCGCACGTACCATCACGGCGAGCTAGTGGCCAAGACGGTAACTGGCACGGCCGAGGGCGTCGTAAATGGAAAAAGACAGAGCATGCCGCTCGACATTCGTCCGGGTTCGCAAACAGGAATGTACGTCGTGCGGTGGCAGCGTCCGGCAGTCGGCCGATGGGTCCTCGTCATCAACAGCGGAAATCAGGGTATCACCGATGCGACGGCGGTTGTGGAGATCAGCGCTACGGGAACCGTCGCGAGCGTCTCGGTTCCGACCCGCGCCATCAGCAATGGATGGATATCGCCACGACCCGTTGCGGCAGCTGAGATCGATGCGCTCCTCCAGGGCCGCGCATTGGCCAGCGCCGGGATGCAGTACCAGGCCAATCGCTAACGATTGAGCGCTTTGAAGCGAGAAGGCCTGACGTTGCCGTCAGGCCTTCTCGCTATTGTCCCCTCAGATTGTTGAGATTCTTCTGCAGCTCGGCGGTTCGGGTCGCGGATCGGTCCGCCAGACAGCGAGCCCGCGCTTTCGCCCACAGAGTCCCGTTGTCGCTCGGCGTCTGCGCGGTACAATCGGCATCGCGCTGGTTGACCCAATCCCGCTGTGACTGTTGGAACCTGTCCTCGAGCTCCGAACCGCCTGATTTCCTCGCCTGGTCCAATAGCTCCTGGTAAGTCCGATTGAGATCGGCATCGTTCGAAGCTATAGAGCGATTCAGGCAGGATCGCTGATCGACCGCCGCGGGAGAGCTGCACGGATCCCGGGACGCTCTTTGCAGGCCGGTCGCAGGCGATCGATCGAGTGAAACATTGGTCCCACCCGATGCATCGGTTGCCTTGGTCGGAGGTGTCAAACGCGTCCCGGAGGTCAGCACTCCACTTTCGCTCGGCGACGTGCGCGGGACGACCTTTGTGTCCAACGGCTGCCCTTGAGGCGCCGCTCCGGGCTCGGGTGCAGTTCCGCTGCCGGTCGTCTTGACGGTATTGAGACTATTGTCCATCGCCGATGCGGCCGCCGTGTTCCGGTTCGCCTCGGCCAGATCGTGCATGAGCATGGTATCCGGCGCCGCCGTGGCAGTCGCCTTTGCCTTCGGATCCTTACTGCAGGAGATGACTGAAGCAATCAATACGAGGCACAACGCGGGAAATAGTCGGGTGGTCCATTTCATATATTCGCCCATGGGCAAGCTCATCACGATCTCTTCGGGGCAGACAACATGCCAGCCGCGGATCAGATTTGCAGAAGGTGGGTACAGTTGACGCGTCACTAGTGCACATTACCTAGGCAGACACGCGCATTGCCAAGGATGGAAGATGGAGAAAGATCTGCCTGAGCTCAACACTGTGATCAGAACGTTTGCGAACGAGGCGGAGGCGCATATAGCGCAGGCCGTGCTAGACGCGAGCGGGATCGACTCCAGTCTCATTCGTGACGACGCGGGCGGGATGATGCCCTGGTTGCAATGGCTTCATCCGATTCGACTGGTGGTGTCCGAAGAAGATAGCGCTACCGCGGTGGAAATCCTCGATACACCCCCCGGGCCCACACTCATATCGTAGATCTTGCATTAGGACGCTCGAGCTCAGCCAAGTCGGGCCGTCTGCGATTTCGAGTTCGTACCGTTAGTTTACGCCATGTTCTCACACTCCCTGAACGGCGCAGTCGGCGTCCTGCTGCTCATCGGGTCCGCGAGTCCGCTCCGCGCCCAGGCGGGTTCAGCCCCAGCCGAAGACGTGTATCTCGCTCGGGCAAAACGGATTCTCAGCCAGACTCCGCTCATCGATGGCCACAACGATCTGCCATGGCGAATCCGCGAAGATTCGATCGCGCGGGGGAACGTCGACATCTACGATCTTCGTAAACATACGCCGGGGCACACGGATCTTGACCGTCTTAAAAAGGGCATGGTCGGCGCGCAGTTCTGGTCCGTATACACTCCTGGCGAGTATCGCGACTCCGGATATGCGCGGGTCCAGCTCGAGCAGATAGACATCGCACGCAGATTCATCGCCAAGTATCCCGATCGGCTGGCGCTTGCGCTCAGCGCTGATGACATCAAGCGTGACTTCAAGCAAGGCAAAATCGGCTCGCTCCTCGGACTCGAAGGCGGTCACGCCATCGAGAACTCACTTGGCGCTTTGCGCGCGTACTACGACCTCGGCGTCCGCTACATGACGCTCACGCACAATGTGACGCTCGATTGGGCCGACGCAGCGCTTGATTCGGCGAAGCACAAGGGGCTGACACCGTTTGGCGACAGCGTCGTGCGCGAGATGAACAGGCTCGGCATGCTCGTGGATCTGTCGCACGTCTCACCGGGAACGATGAGCGCGGCGCTCAATGTGAGTCAGGCCCCGGTGATATTCTCGCATTCGGGAGCGCGTGCCCTCGTCGATGTTCCGCGCAACGTTCCGGACTCTATCCTCCGGCGAGTAACGACGAACGGAGGAATCGTGATGGTTCCCTTCGTCACCGGCTTCGTCTCGCCGGCGGTCCTGCTCTACGATCAGTCCACTCGCCCGGTGATGAAAGATCTGCAGGCGAAGTACGGCAACGATACAGCCGCTATCACGCGCGAAATAAACCAATGGCGTGCAGCGCACCCCGAACCGCGTGCAACCCTTTCACAGGTGGCGGATCAGATCGACTATGTGCGCAAAGTGGCTGGTGTCGATCACGTTGGAATCGGTAGCGATTTCGACGGCATCACCGAAGTGGTTCAGGGGCTCGAGGATGTGTCCACGTTTCCGGCGCTGTTCGCGGAGCTGGCGAGACGCGGGTGGACCGACAGCGATCTGCGTAAGCTGGCTGGGGAGAACCTTCTGAGAGTGTTTGCTCAGGCTGAAGCTGTTTCCAAACGGATGCAACGGGAGAGTCATTAACTGCAACTGAAGACTACCTGCCTAGGGCTGTCAGCCGAACCGGCTCTGGGGCTCCGAGCTGTCGCTCAATTCGTTGCAGTTCTAGCTCGTAGCCATCAGCCGCTCCGCTGACAGCACCTGGCAGGTAGTCTTCAGTTTGTTTAGCTGTTGGCGTGCGCCGGCGCCCCGCCCGATCTGAGAAAATCCGCGAATTCACCTGGAAGCTCAGACTCACGGATACCTCGAGCAGCTTCGTCGACATCGTACGCAACGCGTACGAACTCGACCCGCACCGAGGATCCTTCGGTCGTCAGCAGCACGTAGCCGGCGCGCGGATCCCCGTCCTTCGGACGTCCGACACTCCCCGTGTTGACGAACTGCACTCCCTCGACGACCCGGTGCCACGGCTTGTGAGTATGACCGAAGCAAATGACACCCTCGGGATGTGAGCCGAGGTCCTTTGCCATCTTCTCGAGAAAAGCGTCCGACCTGTCCTCAGTCACATAAACCGTGTTCAGCGTCTGATTGCCGTGCACGAGAGTGATCGTCGGGCCCGACACGTGTCCACCGAACGGTCGAATGTCCAGGCGGAAGGGAAGGCTCCCGAGATATTTCTTCGTTTCGGGCGTGACGTGCGCGAGCGTCCATTCGAACGACGTGTGCGACAGCTCCTCTTCGTGCGGAGTGTCAGCTCTGCATCCGCAGTGCTTGTAGTTGGCCGCGACGGTCGAATCGTAGTTGCCGGAAATGCCGGGGATGGCCCGCTCGCGAAGCAGTGATACCACCTCATTCGGCCACGGCGCGTAGCCCGTGAGATCGCCCAGATGATAGATGGCGTCAATGTTCGCTCGATCGTCGATGTCGGCGAGTACAGCCCGCAATGCTGGAAGGTTAGCGTGGATGTCGGAGATCAACGCGAGTCGCTTCATGTCCGTACCCTCGGAGCAGCGCCAACGCGGCGTGTCATCACCACGGCTGTTTCGGGGCACGCTCCGTGAAATTCGGCAGATGCTTTCACAGCGTCCGGAACCGCCGACCGCGTCGTCTGCGCGAAGCCGAATCGCGGGAAGTATTTATCGGCAGTGGTGGTCAGAAGATAGAGCTCCTCGATTCCCGCTACCTCGGCACCTTCCAGCAGCCGCTCGACGAGCCGGCGACCGATCCCGCTTCCACGATGCTCAGGCGACACTACCGCCGAGCGAAGCAAAGCGACTGCGCCAAACTCCTCGAGCCCGATCGCTCCGGCGATTCTGCCATCCTTCTCGGCTACAAGGAAGCTCGAGAAGTTGTCCCGCACGCCAGCAATCGGAAGATCGCTCGCCGAGAGCAGCTTCTCGACTGCGGGTAAATCCTCGTTGGTCGCATTTCTGATTCGCATCTTCCCCCGCCGTGCCGCGCTCATGCTGAGCAGCATGTGCCTCAAGAATCAAAGACAGTCTTCACCGCAGCAGTCAGGACCGCAAGAATCGGGGCCACAGCACTCTGCGACCGGTTTCGTCGCGCGAACGAACGCGCTCATGAACCTTCCCTCGATCTGTGAAGCGAATTCAGCGGAGTCGAGACCACTTCCACTCAGAAACGCAGCGGCATCGTCAGCCTGGTAAACTCTCGTTGGCTCAATCGACGCCTTCTTGAATCCGACCTCTCTCAGCAGGTCGAGGAACTCCTGCTCTTCCAGAGCGCCGGCGACGCACCCGATCCAGAGCTCCATGTTCGATTTCACAGCCGCTGGGACGTCCCCACGAACGACGACATCCGACACTGCGAATCTCCCACCGGGTTTCAGTACCCGGAAAGCCTCTTTCAGCACCTTACGCTTGTCGGCAGAGAGATTGATCACGCAGTTGGAGATGATGACGTCGACCGATCCGTCGGGCAGCGGGATCTGCTCGATCTCGCCCCTGAGGAATTCGACATTCGTCGCGCCAGCACGGCGCTTGTTCTCGTTGGCGAGTGCCAGCATCTCGTCGGTCATGTCCAGCCCGTATGCCTTTCCTGTGAGGCCGACGCGTTTTGCCGAGAGAAGCACATCAATACCTCCGCCGGAGCCGAGGTCGAGAACGGTTTCGCCCTCATTGAGAGCGGCGAGCGCGGTGGGATTGCCGCAACCGAGTGAGGCGAGCACTGCTTCGACCGGGATGCCGGCTTTCTGCTTCTCGTCGTAGAGATCGGAGGTGATCGGATCCCACGCTTCCGTCGTCGCTCCACAGCACGCGCTCGACCCGCAACACGATGTGTCGGTGGCGCCCTCGGTGACGCGGAGCGCGGCGTGGCCGTACTTCTCCTTCACACTTGATTTCAGGGTTGAGTCGGGCGAGGTCATACAGTCTCCAACAAAATTTGTTGATGGATAGGTGAAATAAAAATCAAGCGCAGCACGATTCGGAACGCTTGAGCACGCGCGGCTTCATGCTCGATACCAGGCTCTCGACCTCTTCGAAGGCATCCGGGACCAGCTCGTAGTGAACCCACCGGCCGTCCTTCCGGTCGCGGACGATTCCCGCGTCTTTGAGAACGCGAAGATGGAACGACAAGCGGGACTGCGCGGCATCGAGTGTGTCAGTCAGCTCGCACACGCACCGCTCTCCTTTCCGGAGCAGCTCGATGATCTCGAGTCTGGTTTCATCGGAGAGGGCGTGAAAGAGCTCGATCGCGCGCTCGGTCGTGTGGTGAGTCAGCACAGCCATGGATTTAATGTATCAAGAAATATTGTTGCGTCAATAGGCAGCTGGTTGTCCTTCAGTTGACCCTGGGGATGTTGGTGCGACGGTTGACATCGGTCCCGCGGTTGACGCCGTTGTCGGGCGCGGTGGTGTCGGCTGGTACGCGAGAAAGCCACCGATCAGAATTACCGTAACCAACACCGCGATCTCCATTTTCACCGATCGCGACAAATCTCTGGGTCCGCCAGTCGCGTCCAGCCGGGGAAGCAGCGTGTAGCGGTTGTAAGCTCCGAATCCAATGAGGATTGCGAGGCCGGTCATCTTCGCGATCACCAGGCGTCCGTAAGTGGACGCGATCAGATCGGCGGGAGTGTTGAGAAAGAAAAATGTCTGCAGCAGTCCCGAGAGAGCGATGACGATGAACGAGATGAGGGAGACCGAGGAAACGCGCCCGGCTTCGGTTCGGCAGGCGGCTTCATCGCAGCGCGACAGCCAGACCAGCCACGCCAAGCCACCTATCCATACCGAGCCGGCGAGCAGATGCAGCATTTTAGCTGGGATCGTCCAGTATGGGTCGATCGCAGCTGGGTGGCCGATTGCGCCGCTCACGATGAGACACGCTGCTCCCAGAACAAGCGCCGATTTATCGCGCCCCGTAAGCGCGACAGCCCAGAGTGTGAGCAGCGCGAGGATTGTTCGAAGCAACTCGGCCCGCCCTACGATCGTTCCCAACACGGACCCGACGAAATCACTGCTGATCCCCTTACCGGCCGAGAGATGCCCGAGCCACGCGATCAGATGCGCGACGAGCAGGGCGGCCCCGATCGCGATCGTGCTCATGATGAACTTTTTCGGCACGAGATTGCGGCGCTCACCCGAGCTCACGCCAAAAAATAGAATTCCCACTCCAGTCATCACCGCGCCGAGTCCCAGTCCGCGGAACATGGAAGCGAAAAACGGCATTTCTTCCGCATTGTTTGGCGCGACCGACGACAATGGCGGTGAGACAGAATCGGTTGCTGCCGAATCGCGCAAAGGAGCCGCTGTAGCAGTTGGTGGCGATGCTACAGTGGTCGATCGCGAGCTATCGCTCGCCGCTACAATCGAGAACGTGAAAGTTCCGCCGACCGGATGCCCATCCGCCGACACAACGTGCCAGGAGATCTCATAACTGCCGCTCGGCAGTTTTCCAACCACAGTCCCGACGAGTGTACGCGCATCGTTCGGGTCCGTTGCCACCCCAAGCTGAACACTTCTGCCGTCAGGCTGACCGAGTGTGATCTGACTGAGCGCGGGAACGATCCGTTCGCTGAAGACGAGCCTGATGGTCTCGGGAGGCTTTGCGAGATGGCTGTTCGCCGCCGGTGACGAGCGGAGAAGGGTGGCATGCAGCAGCACACGCGTCGCGCCGCCTGCGACTCCCGCGCAGGCGGCAAAAAAAACAATGACTGCTGCCGTTCTGAGCAAACGGCGACTAGCGAAGGATGAGGAAGCGATCAGGAAGTCCTAGCGCACCAAAGGATACGATGACCAGTCGAGCATTTTTCGACGCGGTCTGCGTGCGGGGAAAATAGTACCTGGGAATCCACCCGACGACCTATGACGGCGGGGTAGGCGCGGCGCGAGCGATACGCCCAAGCGCGGCAACGAGAGATAGCTCGGTCTCGGGCGCCCACTCGATCAGGTCGCGCACGGTTTTTTGAAACCATTCCCGGTCGACTCCGCCGCGCTCAAGGACCCGGGCTCGCTCGAGCGTCAGCTCTTGCTCCAACTTCTGGAGGTGCGCAGCGGCCGGCTCCCCCGCGATGGTCTTCATCCCGGCTCTCAGACTTTTCCGCGTCTGCGCAATGGCCGCATCAAACGCTGTTTCAAGCTCAGCAGTAGTCGCCAATGATCGCTCCCTGAACCATATCGTGGAAACGGGTGTGTAAGTAAGTGACTACTTGCATTCGCCGACCCGCCCCCCTAGTTTCCGCGCCATGAACCACCGTGATGCAATCCTCAACGCCGCCGCCGGAGTCTTTGCCCAGCATGGCTTCCGCGGCTCTACTACTCGCCGCATCGCCGATGCCGCGGGGGTAAACGAGATCACGCTCTTCCGTCAATTCGGGTCAAAGGAAGCGCTGATCCGCGAAGCAATGCTCCACCTCGGAGAATCTGCCACCTTCGCGCCACTCCCCGATACTCCGGTCGATCCGGAGCGCGAGTTGACCGAATGGAGCGAGTCCTTTCTCCAGCATTTGAGACTTCGGAGCCCGATCATACGTAAGTCGATGAGTGAGATCGAAGAACGACCTGACATGTGCGAATTCGCGGGCAAGGTACCAAAACGCGCCTCGAACGAGCTTTGTCTTTACCTCACCGCACTCAAACGGAAGGGAATGGCTACCGGAAAGTTCGAGCCAAAGACGGCAGCCGCGATGCTCATGGGAGCGATTTTCTCCGATGCCATGGGCCGCGATATGATGCCGGAAGTCTTCCCGCAACCGGAATCCAAGGCCGCGCAACAGTATACGCAGCTGCTTCTTCGCGCATTGAGTGTCGAAAACGGGTCGGCCAAAACGACGCATAAGCAGACCAAACGATCGAAACAACTTTCATCCTGAACAGTGTCTTCCAGAAAACTTCTCCTCCGCGCCCCCGGGCTCGGCAGATTCCAAAAATTGTCCCTCGGCGTCATCGCGCTTGCAATCACGGGTTCATGGTCGCCGGCGATCGCGGGCGCGCAGGCGACGCCCACCCTGCCTACGGTCCACACGACCGGTACACGTCGCACGCTCTCGCTGGACGAGGCGGTTCGAATCGCGGAGGCACAGAGCGAGGCCGTCAGAATCGCGCGCGCTGGAGTTCAGCGTGCACAGGGTCAACAGTACCAGGCGCGTAGTCAGCGCCTGCCGCAGCTTTCGGGTTCCGCCGCTTACACCCGCACGCTGGCGTCGCAGTTCTCCGTTGCAGCCGGCCCAGCACCGGATACGACCAAGCCCAAGCCACCCCCGGCACCGTGCGACCAATACCTTGTCGGCCCGACCGGGACCACAGACGCGCGGCTCGCCGGTCTCGAAGACGCGTCTCGCTGCGCCCTCGGCGGAAATCCGTTTTCATCGTTCGGCAGCCTCGGATTCGGCGCCAAGAACCAGTACAATCTTGGCCTTTCCTTCTCGCAAAGCCTCTTTGCGGGTGGGCGCATCAATGCGCAAAACAATGTCGCTGATGCCGGCCGCCGCTCGGCTGACATCGAATTGACCGCGCAACGCGCGCAACTTCGCCTGGATGTCACCCAGGCGTACTTCGATGCGGCGCTCGCCGACAGGCTGGTCGCGCTCGCGGAGTCGTCAGCGGTTCAGACCGAGAATGTGCTCAAACAGACTCAACTCGCGCGCAATGTTGGAAATGTCTCCGAGTTTGATCTGCTGCGCGCGCAGGTCTCGAGCGCCAATCAGAGACCGATCGTGATCCAGCGTCAGAGCGATCGCGAGGTAGCCTACCTGCGGCTCAAACAGCTCATGAACATTCCGCTTGATTCCGCGGTCGACCTCACGACAGCCGTCGATGATTCTTCCGCGACGAACGCTGCACTCGCAAGCATCGGCGTACCCAGCGATACCGCGGCAATCGATCGAGCCACAGTTCGGCAGGCGGCGGAGGCGATCGATGCCCAACGCGAGCTGCTTAAAGTCGCAAAGGGACAGCGATACCCTACGCTTTCATTAACGTCGGCATACGGCAAAGTCGCGTTTCCGCTGGGCTCGTTTCCACAGTCGGGAGATTTCAGAACCAACTGGACGATCGGCGTCGCATCGCAAGTCCCGCTCTTTACCGGCGGCCGCATCAAAGGCGATCAGTTGGTGGCGGAAGCCAATCTCCGTGAAGCGCAGGCTCGCTACGATCAGGTCCGTGAATTTGCCGCGCTCGATTCCCGCGTGACTATCAACAATCTCCTTCAGGCTCGATCGGCCTGGCAAGCGAGTCAGGGCACAGCGGAACAGGCAGCACGCGCTTACTCGATCGCCGAGGTGCGTTACAAGAACGGGATCTCGACGCAGATCGAGCTGAACGACGCGCGAATTCTGCTCGAGCAGGCCGTGACGAATCGTGCACTGGCGGCGAGAAATCTACAGGTCGCTCGCGTGAAGCTGGCGCTCTTGCCAGACCTCCCGTTGCAGACCACCGGATCCGCGACGGCTCAGACGCAATCGACGGCCACGCAGCAAACGCAGCAGCAGCAAACCAGTCAGCCGGCGCAGGCCACGCAAACACAGACGCAGGGACAGCAAACCAGCGGCATTCCACCACAGTAAGCAATTCAGACGAGACCATATATGAAGCGAGATCGAAGAATTTTGAGAACCAGTGCCGCTGTTCTGCTGAGCCTTTCCGCGGTTACCGTCGTCAACGCGTGCAGCAAGGGCGACAAGGCGTCCGCGTCCGAGACGACGAAGACGGAAACGATGATAGTCGGACCCGAGAACATCGCGATTGCCGCCAATGGATCCATAATGACCGGCCCATCGATATCGGGAACGCTCGAACCCGACCGCGAAGCAGTGCTTCGCGCGCAGGTCTCCGGCAGCGTCCTTCAGACGTACGCCGATCAGGGGCAGGCTGTTAACGCCGGCACCGTCCTGGCACGAATTGACGCGAGCGGAATCCAGGATGCATACAACTCGGCGAGGGCCGGCCTCGTTTCCGCGCGCAACGCGGCTGATGTCGCGGCGAAAGATCTTGCCCGCAACGAGAAGCTCCTGGCCGCCGGAGCAATCGCCGAACGCGATATCGATCAGTCACGCCGGGCATCGATTGCCGCGCAGGCAGCTCTCGAAGATGCGAACTCCAGGCTCGCGAGCGCCGAGAAGTCTTATCGCAGCACGACGGTCACTTCGCCCTTCAACGGGATTGTGAGCGAGCGTCCGGTCTCATCAGGTGATGTCGTCCAGCCGGGCACGGCGCTGTTCACGGTCGTCGATCCCTCGAGCATGAGACTCGAGGCATCGGTACCGGCCGAGCAGCTCGCGTCGATCCGCATCGGCGTGCCAGTAAATTTTACTGTCAGCGGATATCCGGGTCGCCAATTCATCGGACGTATTACCCGAATCAACCCAACCGCGGATCCGACAACGCGGCAGGTCCGCATCTACGTTTCGATTCCCAATGAAGGACGTGCGCTCGTCGGCGGTTTGTTCGCGAATGGGCGGATGTCCACCGCAACGAAGATGGGGCTGGTAGTTCCGCAATCCGCGGTCGACGTCCGCGGATCGATTCCTTCCGTGATACGAGTGAAGCAGGGGAAAGCTGAGAAGGTCCCTGTGAAGATCGGCCTCACGGACAAGACGTCAGAGACCATCGAGGTATTGTCAGGCATTCAGGCGGGCGACACGTTGCTTTTGGGCGCGGCCATGGGAATAACTCCGGGAACTCCCATAAGGATCTCGGCGCCAACGGCAAGCACGGCAGCAAATAGCGTGAGAGGGAACTGATTTTATGGTTATTTCGGATTTTGCGATCAAGCGGCCGATGATCACCGTCGTAACGATGGTGGCGCTGGTCGTATTCGGGTTGTTCGCGCTCTGGCGCCTTCAGACCGACGAGTTCCCCGACATTCAGCAGCCCGTCGTGCTGACGTTCATTCCTTATCCGGGTGCATCACCCGAAGGCGTCGAGCGCGAAATCCTCAAGCCGGTCGAGGACGCAATCAAGGGAATCTCGGGCGTCGACAAGATCTACGGCACCGCTGGCGACGGATACGCTCAGATCATCACACTGTTCCTGTTCGAGAAGGATCCTCAGATCGGCTCGCAGGATATTCGCGATGCGATCTCGGGAATCCGTTCAGACCTTCCGCCTGAGATGAAAGAGCCGGTGCTACAACGGTTCGATCCATCGGACCAGCCGATCGTCTCCATGACGATTGCTTCGCCAGCACTGACTCCGGCGCAGCTCACACGACTCGCTGATCCTGACATCACGAGCAAGCTGCGAGGAATTCCAGGTATCGCCCAGGTGCAACTGGTTGGTGGTGTGAAGCGCGAGATGACGATTCAGCTGAGGCCGCAATCGCTTCAAGCGGCCGGCATCAGTGTCGGCCAGGTTGTCGGCGCGCTGGAAGCGCAGAATCTTGCCGCGCCGGTCGGGCGTCTCAACGGAAACCTGGACGAACGGACGATCCGTCTGCAGGGGCGTCTGGAGGGACCGCAGGATTTTATGAACCTCGTGGTGGCCGAGCGTAATGGCCAGATCGTGCGACTGGGTCAGGTCGCCGACGCGATCGACGGCACGCAGGAGCAGCGCTCGCTCGCGCTCTATAACGGCAACGAGGCTGTCGGCATCAACATCGTGAAGGCAAAGGGTTACAGCACGACGGATGTGAGCGCAAAGGTTCGCGCAAAGGTGGCCGAGATCCAGAAGACGCTCCCGGCGGGCGTGAAGATCGACGTCGTGAAAGACTCCGGTCTTCGCGTCAAGGCATCCGTGACCAACGTCGAAGAGGCGCTGCTCATCGGCGCGCTCCTCACGGTGTTGGTGGTGTTCGTGTTCCTGAACTCGTGGCGGTCGACGGTCATCACGGGTCTGGCGCTGCCGGTGTCGGTGATGGCGTCGTTCATAGCGGTGTGGGCGTTCGGATTCACG
>Ga0105240_10010258_pt1 | contig 13188 bp, 18 predicted proteins | sample KBSC54metaG_FD_80426 | JGI IMG/M metagenome (GOLD analysis project Ga0105240, IMG submission 80426) | Corn rhizosphere microbial communities from Kellogg Biological Station, Michigan, USA - KBS C5-4 metaG | ecosystem: Host-associated > Plants > Roots > Rhizosphere > Soil | place: Michigan, USA... | reverse complement strand
CAGGGATGCTTGTTTGGACGGAAATATATAAAGTGTTGCACTTGTAGCTCAATTGGATAGAGCATCTGACTACGGATCAGAAGGTTAGGGGTTCGACTCCCTTCAAGTGCACAAAAAATTTTAGGCCTTTCTGTACTGTACCGAAAGGCCTTTTAAATTTCAACCAACAACTATATATGCTGAATTTAGTTCTGTTTGGTCCTCCGGGGGCTGGTAAGGGTACGCAATCAAAAAATCTTATCGACAAATACGGTTTAATTCACCTTTCAACAGGCGACCTGCTGCGCGGCGAAATTGCTGAAGGAACTGAACTGGGCCTGGAAGCCAAAAAGTTGATGGACGACGGTAAACTGGTCCCGGATGCGGTGGTTATCGGCATGATCAGCCATAAACTGGATGCTAACAAGACTGCCAAAGGTTTTATTTTTGATGGGTTCCCACGAACGGTAGCGCAGGCTACAGCATTGGATGAATTATTACAAAGCAAAGGTTCTTCTATCACTGCCATGGTAGCTTTGGAAGTGCATGATAATGAATTAGAACATCGCTTATTGCTCCGCGGTAAGGATTCGGGCAGAGCAGATGATGCTAATCCGGAGATCATCCGCAAACGTATAAAAGAGTATAACGATAAAACAGCTCCGGTAGCTGATTTTTATAGAGGTCAGGATAAATTTAATAGCATCAACGGTATCGGTTCTATCGACGAGATATTTGCCGCTATCAGCGAAGTGACAGAAAAATATTAAGATAATAAATCTGTAAAGCTGTGTATCCGGGAAACCACCCCCGGATATTTTTGTTTAATAAAAATTCGTTTCGGCTTACAAACTGGCTTGCCGGTCAAACAAATCCGAAATCGTAAATCTAAAATCTGAAATCAAACGTGTCTCAGGGTTCAAATTTTGTTGATTATGTGAAGATATGCTGCCGTTCGGGGCATGGCGGGGCGGGCTCTGCACATTTGCATCGTGATATTTTAACCTCAAAAGGGGGGCCTGATGGTGGCGATGGCGGTCGCGGCGGGCACGTAATTGTAAAAGGCAACGCCCAGTTATGGACGCTGCTGCACCTGAAATTCCGGAAGCATGTGATAGCCAGTAACGGTGACGCAGGCGGATCAGCTCTGAGATCTGGCAAGACCGGGCAGGATGAAATATTGGAAGTGCCACTGGGCACTATCGCAAAAAACGCGGAGACTGGCGAAATCATTTTTGAAATCACGCAAGACGGGGAAACGAAAATATTAACACCCGGTGGTCGCGGTGGCCTGGGTAACTGGCATTTTAAATCGCCCACACAACAAACCCCCCGATTTGCTCAACCCGGCGAACCCGGTCGCGAAGACTGGAATATACTGGAGTTGAAACTACTGGCCGATGTAGGCTTGGTTGGATTCCCGAATGCGGGCAAATCAACCCTCTTGTCTGTAGTTTCCGCAGCAAAGCCCGAGATAGCAGACTATGCTTTTACTACCCTGGTGCCAAACTTAGGAATCGTGGCTTATCGCAATAACAAATCCTTTGTGATGGCTGATATTCCGTGAATTATTGAAGGAGCATCGCAGGGTAAGGGATTAGGTTTCCGGTTTTTACGCCATATTGAGCGTAACTCGGTGCTTCTGTTTATGGTTCCTTCTGATACAAGCAGAACGATAAAAGAAGAGTATGAAATCCTGCTGAATGAATTAGAGGAATACAACCCGGAACTGATACACAAACCTCGTGTGCTGGCGGTCACCAAATCGGATATGCTGGATGCTGAACTGCAGGATGAGATGAAGAAGGAATTGCCAAAAGGTATTCCGTCGATGTTTATATCTTCTGTGGCTCAGAAAGGACTGAATGAGTTGAAGGATTTGCTCTGGAAAGAGATCAATAAATAGTATAATCTGGAAGCTCCTACGGAGCTAAAACTCAATTTTTATTTATTCTATAAACAGGAAGTCCCTATGGGACTTTTGTTTTTTTCTAAAGGCTCCATTAGGAGCCACCGGTTTATAGCAAATGAAAAAAGAAGATTAAACTCCATAGGAGTTACCTCTCATCACCATTAAAATCTATACCAGGCAATCAGCACGCACAGCAATAACAAAATACAGTTATTAACCACGCTTTTTGGCTCGTGCCGATTATAATGAACTCTTGCTGCAAGTATCATAATAATAGCAAAACCAACGGCTGATAACGGCGTCAGTTCCGGAGACATATTTAACGCGAGCGGTAAAATAAGACCTATAGATCCCAATATTTCGATTATACCGATAAAACGGGTAAGGGTTAAAGGCAGCCCCTCAACACCGGTTTGCCCAATGGCGACTAGTTTTTGTTCTGAATAAATTGATTTGTTGATACCGGAATACAGGAAGGTTGCTGCAACCAATGCCTGTAACATCCAAAATAATGTGTTCATGACTGTTTGATTTTTAATCAAAGTTCCGCAGGAATGCCGCAGAAGCTTTTGACATTAATCAAAAAATCAAACTTGTGAACGAATGCGGCTTAAAGTTTCCTGAGTAATCCCCAGGTATGAAGCGATCATCCCTAATGGGACTCTTAACAATAATGAAGGGTTTGTTTTCATCAGGGTTTGATAACGTTGGGCAGCGGTTTCAAAGTGCTGATCATCGAATTTCTGCTGCATTTGTACCATACCTGAACTTATCAGCAACCGCCCCAGTCTTTCTATCTCGTGAAAGTGGGAATACAATTCTTCCAGCTTTTCATAACTGATCGCGTATAACACCGAAGGCTCTAACAGTTCAATTATACGCCGATCAGGTTTGCGGGTGATAAAACTTACAATGGAACACGCAAAAGTGTTTTCCGGACTTATCCAATCGGTGATGTCCTTGCCGTCTTTATAATAATGGGTGCGGGTCAATCCGCGTTCTACAAAATAGAGATAGTTGCAAACGGTATCTTCCTTTACCAATAAATGTCCTTTGGGAAGCTCCAATTTCTTTACCGCAGCTGCAAAAGCCTCTTTACCGTCGGGTGAAAGATGGATGAACTCGGAAAGTACAGCAAAGAATGCTTCCATTAACGCTACTCTAAAGACTTAAACCAAATATCGGATAGATTGTTAAATTAATATGAAAACCAAAGATAAACCTGTAGAAAAAGCCAGTAAAAATCCTATAACAGAAGCAAAAGGGCACCCTGATGGTCCGAGTCTTACCGAAATGCTAAATGGTGAGGAAGAGAAAGTGTTGAGAAGAAAGAAGGAGAACAAGAAAGATGATCCGTCTGGCGGACCGATACCGGTTATTTGAAATTATAGCTGGAGCAAATATTTCGTCAGGATATAGAATTAATATCTATACTGGATTCGATTTCTCCATTATATTTTGACTCTTCTAAGATACCTTTAATTTCAAAAGGCAATTGATCAAATCTTAATGGGTCGACAGGCGTAGCAACCAAATGATAGTTTGAATCTGAAAAACTGTTTGGGTTAGTTTTGTCAAAAGAAAAAAGGCCTTTTTTAGCCATATCTACGAAGTCTGAAAGATACATTTCATCAATAGCAGTTGTGACTATTTTATTAAGATCAGGGTTAATAATAACATCAGATATAGCAGGCAGGGATCTGAAGAATAAAGTTAAAGACTTATTATTCTCAATTGATTTGGCTGCTGAGTCAGGGAGCCTTCCACCTCCTGAAGCAACAAAACCAATAAAGCTGTCATTCATAAAAAACCAGTCTATATCTAAAGTCTGTTGATCAATGATTGAAATCATCATTTCTAATTTAGTAATAGAAAATTTGTTTAATCAGGTATTTTGTTATTTGATCAAATGCGGCACAAAGCACGAGGTATTCCCGGTTATCAGCGTGTCATCTTCACGGACACCCATACCGGCCGACTGCTGTCCAACTACCCATGAGCCCAGAACTGGTGTTTTTCCATTAAACTTCGGAATATTAAAAAGTTCCTGGCATATATATCCTTCGCCACCATATTCGCCCTTTGATGCGCTGATGATTGTGCCGTTTTGAATCAATTGAATATTCGCACCTTCCCGTGAGAAGATCGGTTTTTTGGCATAACTGCTTAACCTGTTCTCGTTCTCGAAGTAACATTCCAAAATATATGGACACCTCGGGAAAAGCTTCCAGAGAACAGGTAGGATGGCTTTGTTTGAAAGTATCATCTTCCAGGCTGGTTCTATCCAATACATTTGCTGGGATTCCAACAAGTTCGGCGCAAAATCTTCGCGTATCATCCATTCCCAGGGGTAGAGTTTGAAAATGTTTTTTATCGGCTCTGAACGCATATCAACAAAAGCCTTCCAATCGTTATCGTACCCGATATCGTCCATAAAAAGCAGATCGGTTTCGATACCCGCTTGTATGGCACAGTCGCGTATGTATTCAACGGTGGTGAGATCTTCGAGTGATTGTTTCACGCAAGCAAAGTGCAGTTTGCCCGGATATAAATAATTCTTCAGGTATTTCCAGTAATCAATCAGCTTCTCGTGTAAAGAATTGAACTGGTCGCGCTGCTTATCAAAATCCTGCAGCCAGAACCATTGGACAATTCCTGCTTCAAATAACGAGGTTGGCGTGTCCGCATTAAATTCAAAAAGCTTAAGGTTTTTTCCATCGTAACCAAAATCAAACCGGCCATAAATGGCGGGATGATCTTCGTTCCATGAACGTTCAATTAGCTCAATAGCATTATTGGGTATGGCAAACTGATCATATAATTGGTTGTCGATTACATATTGAGCAGCTTCGAGGCACATATCCCAAAGTTCGCCGGTAGCTTTTTCAATAAACAGTATCTCGTCCATTGAAAATTCATAGTAGGCTGACTCATCCCAATATGGGACGTTGGTGGTATGAAAGCCAAAGCCAAGTTTCTGAACAGCGTCCTGCCAGTTATTGCGGGGAGTAATTTGTATTCGATTCATGAGGAAACGGAAAAACTGTGTGAGCCACCAAAACCACCTCTTACCACAGACGATTTGAAACCAGAGCTGCCTATGTTACTACGCTCAGATATTGCCTCTGAATAATACCCGGCATGCATGTAGCGGCCGCCGTAAAACATACCATAGGGCCTGAAAGCATAGAACCAAAGCCAGTGACTACCGCCATGACCTACATAAGTGTACCCGGCAGTGGTATCCGAACGCATATAAACTTTTGGGGTATCATCATTCCAATCGTTATCCTTCGGCGTTTTGTGGCACGATGCCAATGCGGCCGTAATTAATACCAGTGTGATTGATTTGGTCTTTTTCATTTCACAGTGATAAAGATCTGGTAGTTCTTGTTAACAGTCACTGTAGTGTCGGTACCTTCTGAATTTTCGGCCGTCTCACGTGTTTGGCCAAGAGAAGGGATGGTATCTGTCGTGACTACATCCTTCACCATCACATTATGTACCCAGGTTTTTCTTTCGATGTAAAGCACATCCTTGGTATCCGAAATATGCTTAACGGAAAGTTTTGCCTCGATGGAGCCGTCTTTATCTATGGCTTTTACTTTATCGTTGTTGGTCTTGTCCTGGTCTTCGCAAGATGTTAAGGCAAAACCGAGGATGATAAGGAAGAGGAATTTTTTCATATGTTTTTTATTTAAGGGGCCTTGTACATTACATATTTGTCGCTTAGCTTGTCGCCATACCAATGTTTATAATCGGGGAAGCTTTTTAGAATGAATTTTTCTTTTGGTCCGGCGTAGTTATCAGGCAGGATGATGTAAAGCGGGCCGGAGTGGCCATCGTGCAGATAGTCGTCTATGTCAATTCTTAGATCATTACCGATTGCTTCTAAGCCAAGAATACGATTGTTTTTAATTTCGAGACCAAGCTCTTTATTGACGAATACAAACGTCGCGTTATGCACCTGTTTATCAATCGCCATCACTTTATCCAAAGCCGCCTGATCGATATTTTGCTGGGCAATACCTGAGATACCATGTGCGCTTTTATTCTTATTATATCGATAGCCTTTCACGAGGTACCATATACTGGTAAATGCAATCACCGCCCATATAATGCACAACAGATGCCGGTAGAGCGTTTTAACTTGACTAAATAGATAGATCGCCCCCGGTATTACCAACAAACCAATTACCCTAAAATGCCTACCCTCATAGGAGATTGCCTTCTGCATCAAATACACATAGCTGAAGAAGACGAATGCAACCACGTAGAAAATTATCACCAGTAAGCGGTAGTTCTGATCGGGCACTTTTTTAAGGATCGTTCTTACCAGCCACAAGCTCAATAGGGCTACCAGTATTAGGATGATTATGGCCTGCCAATCGTTAAAAATTGCTTTGCCGGTGTGGTAAATTAATCCGTGGCAAATGTCATCGACAGAAAAACCTGAAAGGAGGGGAGATGCCAGTGGAAAGGCAAATGTTTTTAAAGTCAGCTTAAGTCCGGCGGATGCTGACGCCGGATTTTGCCCTTTGGATAGAAAAGATATATAAATTGTAGCGAGGGCTATTATTGCAGGTACGGCTATCCATATCCCATTTTTTATCCAATTGATCAAGTCCTTATTTGGGGACGAAAGCCTGATCCAGATAAATAATAAACCCGCTGCGAAAACCCACATGGTTGATGATTTGCAGAAGAAGCCGATCAACCCGGAAAGTAAGATGAAGAGCACCAGCTGCCATGAAGGTTTGTCAAATGCTACGCATCCATAAAGGAACCAACCTGTAAAAGCAAAGGACAATATTTCACCACCATTATAGAATACATAAGGCACTACAAAAAATTGTTGGCAGGCAATGAATAATATGCTCAAAGCAGCAATAAAAGGTGTAAAGCCCACTTTTTTGAAGAAAGCATAAAACCCTGATAAGCCTAATAACTGGCATAGCAGGACGGTTAGTGCGGAAGCTTGTCCGCTATTAACTCCAAACATTAACTTAAAGGCATAAGGCACCAAGTATTGCCCAGGAGACCACCATGTAAGGAACTCAGAAGTGTTTTTTGAGAAATCGGCCTGATCGGGTGTTAACGTCATGTTGAACTTCCCGCCCATTTCCATAGCACGCATCACCAGGAAGCCATTAGTCGGGTCTGGAAAAAGCGAAGGAGGGGCAACAAACGATAATATGCCTAATATCAACACCAGAGCAAAAAGACTGCCCATGATAATCTTAGCGGTTTGTTGCTGATTTGACGACATGGTTATTCGATTATGCGGTCTCTGATCTTAACTGCGGGATTCCCTTGATAGATTGAATAAGCGTCGAGTTTTTTTGTGGCGATTGAACCGCTGGTTAGCACGGCATGAGATGCTATTGTAATGCCTTGGTTTACTATCGCTCCTGCACCTATCCAAACGCCGTCTTCTAAAGTTACCGGAGCAGTGATAAGGTCGAAAGTATGTTTCTTATAATTGTGGCTTCCGGTAAGTATGGTAGCACCCTGCGAAATGCAGGAATTAGCGCCTATGGTTATCATCTCCAAACTATCCAACCATACATTTTCACCTATCCAGGTATTGTCGCCGATCGTCAGGTTCCAGGGGTATTTTATATTGACGTAGGGCTTTATGGTGATGCTTTTGCCTAGTTTTGCGCCGAAAGCTTTGAGTAAAAATCGTTTTATCCCATAAATTGGGAATAAACCCGATTTAAAAAAGAAGCAGTTGGTATAGTGCCACAGCAGCCTCGAAAATGCATTGCCACCCGGATAGTAAGGGTGGTTGTTGTATAATGAAAGATCAGTTTTTTGCACCGGCTACAGGTTTATCGTCATGCTTTACCCAAAAGTAAAGAGTTATAGCAATAATGATATAGATTACGATATTAAAAATGGTATGATGATCGAGTATCATGTGTGATTTTTTATCCCATAATACCGCCAGCAGTACGAAACGTAGTACATTTAATACCTGGATGGATACTAAACCAGTCACCAGGAAGACTATTTTCGGCTTCAATTCTTTAGGATAAGCGATCACAAAAGCTGCGAAAAAGCTCATCACCCCCAAGCCAAGACACGAATAAACGACGTCTATGATACCGTGGCCAGCCACGAGCAATTGATGATCGTTGCTGATACAAGTAAATCCAAGCATATTGACAATACTTCTTGAAACCGTAAGCAACAGGTTACGGAGCCAGCGGATATAGTTCAGATGCTCATCAAAAAACGGGACATAATGACTGCCACGGGACGTGATACTAAAATAGAAAATATTGAAGTAGTAGAAGAGCAGAAATAGCCCAAGGAACACTACCAAAAACCGTAATGGCGAATCCTTATGCAGCCTTTTCATGATCTTGTTGCTTTATGATCTCGTCTATTTTAATATCCACGATTAGCCTGAACCAAAAGCCTTGCAGAAAATGGAAGATGATGCCGGTTCGTCCGTCAAGGATACCCAATTGAAAAATGATGCGCTGGGTAAAGTAGATCATTGGTCGCACGTAACGCGGTAATTTCCACCATAGTTGTTTGCGCCAGGCTGTCCGTTCGTCAGGTGAGCCCCAGAATCTTGGTTTTATAGTTTGCGTTCGCATTTGCATCATGCGTTCCACTTCTTCCTGTGCCACCAGGTCGCTGTAACGGTTATGTTTTTCTATCCAGAAACGGATGCTATTTTCTTTCAGGTTTTCTTCCAAAATGATACCGTCTTTCCATATTTCCAGTTTGCCCGGAACGATGAAACGGTGATCCATATTTTCGTTGGTATCCGAATACCCAACACCATACCTGAACATTTTGAGCAGGTAAAAAGGGTAATAGCCGCCATGTTTTATCCAACGGCCTTTAAAAAAATTCTTGCGGTTAAAATAGATACCGTTTACATCGGCATGATCTTCATCTTTAAAATTGATCAGTTTTGCTTTTAGCTCTGGCGTAACGGTTTGATCGGCATCCAGGCATATTACCCAAGGTGTTGAAACCGGGACATTTTTAAGTGCATAATCCCATTGCCGGGGATGATTTTCGAATTTATGCTGCAAAAATGTGGGGCTATATTGCTCGCCAATGGCGAAGGTTTTATCCGTACTGCCTGAATCCAGAATAAATACCGGGGCGTTCAAATCACTGATGGATTGAAGCAAACGCCCTAAATGAAGTTCCTCATTAAAGGTTAATATGATAAATGAAAACTGCGGATTCAAAGCAATTTTGCTTTTATGATCATCGATTTCCAAAAATAAGGTGCCCGTCCGCAACCTTTAAAACCTGTTACCGCGAAGCCCTTATTGGCTAGTAGCTTACTCAAAGTATTCTTCGACCAAAATTTAATATGCCCTCCGTGCCAGGTAGGATCATGGTGCGAGTCCCATTTGTCTAAAACGGCAAGCAGCAGATTTTTCCAGTACCCATGGTACGGAGTTGAAATGATCAGCTCGCCATTTTTCTGAAGCGCGTTTTTACAGAATTCAATAAAGCTGTCTGGGTTGTATAAATGCTCAATTACTTCAGTCGATATGATTGTATCAAACTTTAGCTTTTGTAACTCAATAGGCAATTGATCGGTCGACAGGTCCTGCAGAAAGAAACGGTCTGGATATTCTTTTTTTGCTATGGCGATCCCATTTTCGGATGCATCCGTTCCGTAGGCATCGTACCCCTGTTTTACCAGGTAACTTACTAAATGCCCGTTGCCACAACCAAGGTCGAGTATGCATCGGTTTTTGTCTTTATTCAGCATGGAAAACAATGCATCATGCAAATAAAAAAAGGTGTGGCTCGGTTGGTTATTGGTGTAGCCGTAATCTTTGTAGTCAGCCATTATTAATAATTTGGTTATACATGCTGATATATTTCTCTGCCAGGTTTGTCTCGTCAAAATCGGCACGGATAATATCCGGGGCAGTCTGCCTGATACCGTTTAACTTACTTTTCTCTTCAAATATTCTGTTAATATAAGCACTAATGTCGTTTTCATCCAGTTCGCATATCCATCCGAGGTTGTTTGTTGTTACATAATCTGCCAGACCAACATATTTACTTATCAATACGGGGGTGCCAACACTCAGGCTTTCTATTACCACGTTGCCGAAATTCTCGTCATGTGAAGGCAGCACCATTAAATCGTGTTGACGTAAAATCTCGAATTTATTTGAACCCTGGAAGCCTATCCAACTCAGACGATCAGCAATTCCATTATTGGCTGCGATTGCGTTCAGGTCATCAATATAATCCTTATCGCCATCACCTGCAATGGTAAGATGATAAGGTATGGTAACTGCTTTTAACGCATTCAATAAAATATCTAATCCTTTTTTTTCTTCTATCCTCGAAAAGAATAAAAGCTTTAGTGGCGAGCTATTGGAATATTCGTGCTTTTCTTCGCTTACTTTTCCGAGTAATACAAAGTTTGGTATGGTAATGATTCGCTTAGGTTGAATGATACTTTCAATAGCTAGCTTCTCTCTGTGGGAGGTAACATGAAAAGAAGACTTTTTCAATAACCTTTTTCCAAGCCAGCTATGTATGATCCGTTTAGGCAAGCTGTTTTTATTGCTGAACGAGTAAGCGCTTAACGTACCTCTCGGTGAAATCACAACCGGCACCTTGCGTTTTATAGCGATCCAGCAGGATAATACGGATACCAAATTCCACCATGCATGAATATGGATGACATCAAAACCTTTAACTTCTCTCCATAAATGCCTTAATAGTGCTGGCGAAAAGTGGCTATGATCTTTGGTCAGGCGTTTAAAGTAGGTCACGGGCACATCGTCGACTACAACCCGTTCTCCGGGAATAACTTGTAGTTCGGCAATTCCATTTGCCGTAGTTGTAAACACTTCTGTATAACATCCAGCCTTGGTTAGTTGCTCGCTTAACTTTGATACTGACATGGTAGGGCCGCCATAGATATAGGCTGGTTTGTAAGAAGCGTTTATTTGAAGTATCCTCAAACCTGTTTTAGAACGTTGGTAACCAATAATATTTTTTGGATGATGAGCATGCTCACATAACTCCAGAAAACAGTGTTTATGATAAATTCGAAACTGAGCCCACGCCACATGATCTGGAACAGCCCACTGAATATGAGTGCCGTGCCTAAAACATATCCCCCAAATAACCTCTCGGCTTTTATGGAGATCAACTGTGCAGCGGCACCATATATGAAGAGAAAAACAAATACCCCAGCACCACCAAATGAAAGGTAGGCGTCTACAATAAATGCCGGTTTGGCAGATACGTTCGACCCGGCATTTATTACGCCGGCATCATAAACCCGTTGCATTACCAGGTTTTCCGTTATCGGTTTGGATGACCAGAATACACGTGGGATCAACGCGACCCCCGACTGTTTTATCAACGTCAAACCATAATAATTTACATATTGCGGGGTTGATTTTGCAAATTGGGTAAACATCGAGATCTCGCTTAGCCTGGAAGTCAGGAAGCCCCAGTTGCTGTCATCTTTAACAAAATCAGGCGAATCATTATTTAACGCGGCATCTAACGCTATCTGGGAAGCTTGCTCTGCATCAATGTCGTCAGACCAGGCATTTTCCCGGAAAATTTTGTTGTAACTCGGCAGAAATATAAATAACAGAAGAAGAGCGGGAACGAAAATGGTAGTCACCAATTTTTTATAATTCGGGTATAGAAATATACCTAAAACCAAAATGCTGATAATGATCGGTTCTTTAAAACCTGATATAAGCGCTGTATAGAAATTGGAGAAGTACAATATCACACAAATTACGGTATTCCATATCTTTCGCCGTGGTATAGCGAAAGCCAGGGCAAGGGTACCTGCGATGAAGCTTAAAGAGTTGAATTGATTGGCAAATTGTGATAGGCCAGGGAGCTTCAGAAATAGAAAAGAGATTGGTAACGTAACGAACGCAATAACAAAAATAAGGTTCGCCATTTTATCAGCATCTACGTGATATTTCTGTTTTTTTGGATATTTCATAAACATCAGTACCCCCGTTACGAAGGCCGCATGACCCAGGCTATAATATCGCTGACATTGCGCTGTCAACTCCAATTTTTCGTGATCGATCAGGAAATAAACTGTTGTCTTATGGAAGTTTTCATATCCGAGTACATTCAGGAAAAAGAAAATGGTAGTACTGCACATGTAGCCTGCAAAAATGATCTGAACAAGTATGATTGGCCTCATTAGCTGTTCGCCAAATGTCAGGTCAGTAGGCAATGGTCGCACCCAGCCGGTAAGCGTAACATAAAAGATCAGGAATGAACCAAGCCAGGCAATGATAAACGATAACTGCGGATCTGATTTGAATACCATTGCCAGCAGCCAGGGCATATATAAAGTCAAATATTTCTCAACTGCGAAGTTGGTTTTCATTTTATGAAGGTATACAAAATAGGTTTCCACTTATTGCTGCAGATGCTTGTTTTATCAACTCGCAGCCTACCGGCGTTATCTGGTATAAGGTGTAGCCCAAAGAACTCAGAAAGTCAAAACATTCACTAAAGCTTTGTGCATTGGCGTCCCAGTAATTTTTATCGTATTCAAAAATAATACGCGGCCTGTGCTTCCCGATTGTTTGTTTTAATCCGAGTAATACCTGGTATTCAAATCCTTCGACATCTATTTTTACAAGGTCGAGCCTGTTAAGCGCCTTAATATCAGGTAGCTCGTCTGCCACTTTAATGATGACATGCTGCACCTCGGTACCAGGCTGATTGCTTGAAATATTAAAGGTTCCCTGGTTCCAGTTTCCTTTGCTTATGTGAAAGTCTGCCTCGCTTTCTTTATTCGATAAGGCGTAGGGGAACAACTTTACATTGTCAGCCTTATTAAGTTTGATGTTGCGGCTTAGTTTTTCCTGCAAATGGATCAGCGGCTCAAAAGCAAAAACCTTCCCTTGTTCGCCAACCGACTTTGACATGCGGATACTTTGCAACCCGATATTACCGCCAACATCCATCGCGACATCACCCGGATTAAGCGAAATTTTAATCAGCTTATTTGTTTCGTCCTCGTAGGTGCCTGTGCTGAGGATGGTCCATTCAATATAATTGTCGGCACTCGTATAAATCGCGATATTTTCATCAGCAAGCCATACAATACCATCTGATATACTGGCTTTAAGTTGCTCTGAAGCTTTAAGCCAACTGGATAATCTTTTCCTCCCAGGGAGTCTCCAGTTCCGGGTAAAATTTAACTTAATCTTGTCAGACCGTTTCATTTAGTTTATTCTCTATCGCTTCGGCAATGCGTTCAAAGCTCCAGTTCTTTATAAGGTGTCTACTAT
>Ga0105240_10010256_pt1 | contig 13188 bp, 15 predicted proteins | sample KBSC54metaG_FD_80426 | JGI IMG/M metagenome (GOLD analysis project Ga0105240, IMG submission 80426) | Corn rhizosphere microbial communities from Kellogg Biological Station, Michigan, USA - KBS C5-4 metaG | ecosystem: Host-associated > Plants > Roots > Rhizosphere > Soil | place: Michigan, USA... | reverse complement strand
ATGACAGGCTCCGGGAAGCAATCCGGACTTCCTCCACGGAAAGAGGCTTGATTGCTTCGTCGCTTTGCTCCTCGCAATGCCGATAATGACGATGCAGCCTTATTTCTTCTCATCCGGATGCCGGTGCACCGGGTCGACCCACAGCACGGTCTCCGGCTTCTCGACCGGCTCGATGTCGAGATTGATCGCCACCGCCTCGCCGTCCGAGCGCACCAGCACGCATTCGAGTACCTCGTCCGGACTCGCATTGATCTCCTGGTGCGGCACATAAGGCGGCACGAAGATGAAATCGCCCGGGCCGGCTTCAGCCGTGAATTGCAGGTGCTCGCCCCAGCGCATGCGCGCCTTGCCCTTCACCACATAGATGATGCTTTCGAGATGACCATGATGATGCGCGCCGGTCTTGGCGTCGGGCTTGATGTGGACGGTACCGGCCCAGAGCTTCTGCGCCCCGACGCGGGCGAAGGTGATCGCCGCCTTGCGGTCCATGCCCGCCGTCGACGGCACGTTGGGGTCGAGCTGGTTGCCGGGAATGACGCGCACGCCGTCATGCTTCCAGCGCTCGTCGTCATGATGGTGATGGGAATGACCGGAATGGTCATGATCGTGTGAGCCAGACATAGCGATGCTTTCGGTTGACGTTGAACAAGTTCCTTCGCGGTGACGCTAGCGAAATCCACGCCGACAGGCCAGACGATTCCGGAACATTTTCAAGGAGCAAGGGTTGGTTCGACGAAAACGGAGAGTGGCCGTTTCGTGGGTGCGACCGCCGACAATGTAATGTCAAGGGCGGTGCCAACGAAGCCAAGGAGGCTGCCAAGGACGCGATTCATCGCGCGGCCGCCGCTGCAAACAAAGAGCTCTGAGCCGGAGGCTGGAGTTTGAGGAGGGAAAGACCGGCCCATGTGGCCGGTCTTTTCTCTTGCGCGCTGTCCTTTTGCCTTTCACTTCCGCCGATGGCCAAGCACATCGGGATTGACCACATTGATCGGCTCCCCTGCCGCGAAGGAAACGATCTGGTCGAAAATGTCGGTAAACTGAATCTCGTATTCGTCGCGCGAGACATAGCCGATATGCGGCGTCGCCACGACATTATCCATGTTCAGGAGCGGATCGGCCGTGTCGCTCAGCGGCTCCTTCTCGAACACGTCGACGGCGGCAAAGCCGGGACGGCCGGCGCGCAGCGCGTTCACTAGCGCATTCGGCTCGATCAAGCCGGCGCGGCTGGTGTTGACCAGCGTCGCCGCCGGTTTCATGCGCGCGAGATCATCGGCCTTGACGATGCCGCGCGTGGCATCGACGAGACGCATATGCAGCGAGATGAAATCGCAGGTCTCGAAGAACGCCGCTTTGCTTACGGCTGTCTCGTAGCCGTCGGCGCGTGCCTTCGCCATGGCCGGCTCGCGCGCCCAGACCAGCACTTTCATGCCGAATGCCTTGGCGTAACCGGCGACGACGGCGCCGATCCGGCCGTAACCATAGATGCCGAAAACCTTGCCGCGAACGGTCGATCCGACGCCAAACTGCCAATGGCCGGCCTTGAGTGAGATCACCTGCTGGGGGATCATGCGTGATGAGGCCAGCACCAGGCCCCAGGTCAATTCGGCGGTCGCGTAGGACGGCGTGTCCGCATGCTGGCTCGACGACACGACAACGCCGAGCCTCGTGCAGGTGTCGATATCGATGTGCGGAAACACGCTGCGCTGGCTGATCAGCCTCAACTTGGGCAACCGATCGAGCAGAACTGTGCGGATCTGCGTGCGCTCGCGGATCAGCACCAGCGCTTCGGTGTCTCTGAGCCGCTCGGCGAGCCTGCCATCGTCCTGGACATGGTCATTCCAGATCGTGACGTCATGGCTCCTTAGTTTGGCAAAGCAGTCGAGGGTGCGCACCGTGTCGAAATAGTCGTCGAGGACCGAAACTTTCACGATGCGCCCCCCCTTTCAAGCGATCACTTCACCGCAAGCAGTTCGACGTCGAACATCAACGTCGCATTCGGCGGAATCACGCCGCCAGCGCCGCGCGCGCCATAACCGAGCGCGGGCGGAATGATCAACGTGCGCTTGCCGCCGACCTTCATCGTGGCAACGCCCTCGTCCCAGCCCGCAATCACCTGATGCTTGCCGATTGGAAATTCGAAGGGCTCGTGACGGTCGACGGACGAGTCGAACTTCTTGCCTTTCTGCCCGTTCTCGTAGAGCCAGCCGGTGTAATGCATGACGCAGATCTGGCCGGGCTTCGGCGAAGGGCCGGTGCCGACCTTGGTATCGATGATCTGCAATCCTGAAGCTGTGGTCATGGGTTTTCCTGGCGCTTGAGCGAACGCATCTGCATCCGCAATGACGATGGCGGCCAGCGCGATCGCGACGGCCGAAACAAACGAGGCTGCTAAACGACGGAAGCGCATCCGTTCACCTTCCCTGTTCAATGCGGGAGGGTGTTTAGCGCAACATGATTGGCGTTGCTACCCCGTCAGACCTCGATATTCTCCAGCCGCACGGGCAGCTTGCGAATACGCTGGCCGGTGGCATTGAAGATCGCGTTGCAGACCGCGGCATTGGTGCCGACATTGGCGAGCTCGCCGAGACCCTTGACCCCGGCCGGATTGATCTCGTTGTCGCGCTCGGACAACATGATGACCTGGACATCCTGCACATCGGCATTCACCGGCACCAGGTAATCGGCGAGATTGTCATTGACGTATCGCGCCGTGCGTCCGTCGACTTCGGTGGCCTCCAGCAGCGCCGATGACATGCCCCAGATCAGGCCGCCCATCAACTGGCTGCGCGCCGTACGCGGGTTCATGATATGGCCGGCAGCAAAGGCGCCGAGCAGCCGCGGCGCGCGCATCTCTCGCGTCAGCTTGTTGACGCGAACCTCGACAAATTCGGCGCCAAAGGCGTACGCAATCTTGCCGTTCAGCTCGGGACCGCCGACCATCCGCATCTGCCCCTGATGCATGGCATGGAATGAATCCGCCGGCGCGCCTGCGGGCTTCCACTCCCCGTATTCCTCGACCATGGTGGTACCGAGCGCATCGAAGGCCTTTTCGCGGTCGAATGGCGCATCACCCTGCTCAGTCTCGCCAGCCTGACCGACGGTCCCTTGGGTCTTGCCCGTCGGACTTTCATTCAGCGTCAATGCCTGAAGCAGCCGTCGACGGATGCTGTCGCAAACGGTGATGACGGCCGAGCACGTGCTGGCGGTCGAGTTTGACCCGCCTGCCACCGGCGCCGGCGGCAGATCGCTGTCGCCAATGAACACCGCTACGTTCTCATACGGCACGCCCAGCTTCTCGGCCGCGGCTTGCGCGATCACCGTATAGGCGCCATTGCCGATCTCGTGGCCGGCAATCTGCACGCGCACACGACCGTCGCGGCGGAGCTGCACCCGAGCGGCCGCCGGTGCCATTTGGGTCGGATAGCAGGTGGTGGCGCAGCCATAGCCGATCAGCCAATCACCGTCGGCGATGGATTTCGGGTTCATGTTGCGCTTGGACCAGCCGAATGCTTTTGCGCCCTCGTCGAAGCAGGCCATCAGCGAACGAGATGTGTAGGATTTTCCGCCGATCGGCTCTTTCATCGTGTCGTTGATACGACGCAGCTCGATTGGGTCCATCCGCAGCTTGACCGCCAGCTCGTCCATCGCGCTCTCCAGCGCGAACATATAGGGCACCTCGGGCGGCGAACGCATGAAGCCCGGCGTGTTGCGGTCGGTGCGCACGATCGAAACCAGGCTGTCGACATTCGCGCAGGCATAAAGCCGCGTCGTGGTCTTGGTGCCGCCGACGGCATAGGCGTCAGGACGGGACGAAACCTCCGCACCCTCGTGGCTCAGCGCGACGAGCTTGCCGTCATGGCTCGCGCCGAGCTTGATCTGGTGACGCGTCTCGGCACGGAACGTTGCAATGGTAAAGCCCTGGTCGCGGGTGGGAACGAGCTTGACCGGCCGGTTCAACTTCCTGGCAACGCTCGCGATGATCGCCGTGCGTGGCGTCACCGATCCTTTCGAGCCGAACGCGCCACCCACGAAATCATTGATGACCCGGACCTTGTCCGGGCTGACGCCGAGCTGTTCCGCAACGCCATATCGCAGACCATAGACATATTGACTAGGCTCGTAGACGGTCAGCGCGTCGCCGTTCCAGACGCAGCTGGTGGCGAACAGCTCCATCGGGTTGTGATGCTGTGCCGGCGTCTCATAGGTTTCCTCGACCTTGACTTCCGCCTGCGCGAATGCAGCGGCGAAATCGCCGACCTTCGGATCATCCTTGAACCGCGCCAGTTGGCCCTTCGCGGGCGCTGATGTCGCGCCGGGCGAATTGAACGACGCGGTCGGCGCCGTCGCTGCATAATTGACCTTGACCCGGTGCGCGGCCTCGCGCGCCGCTTCGAAAGTGTTCGCCAGAACCACGGCAATGATCTCGCCGTCGTGCGCGACCTCCGGCGACTTCAAGGGTTGGATCGAGGTGGACATATAACCGCCACTGCTGAACAGCTTTGCGTCCTTGAGCTGCTCGGCGTTTTCGTGCGTGACGATATCGATCACACCGGGCACATTCCTTGCGTCGGCCAGATCGAAGCTGTCGATGCGTCCCTTGGCGATCGCACTCGTGACCAGATAGGCATAGGCCGGCTTCGTGAGCGAGACGTCGGACGCATATCTGGCTTTCCCCGTCACCTTGGCGAGGGCGTCATAGCGCGGCACGGGCTTGCCCATGTTGGCCTTGGGCTCGGGAGCGGCTACTGACATGGTCAAATCTCCATCATTGCTGCGCGCTGAAGCGCATGCGCGACGACGCGCTTGCCGAGGTCGATCTTGAAGGCGTTGTGTTGGCGTGCGCTGGCGCCGGCCATCGCGGCTTCCGCCACATGTTGCGCCGTGGCATCGTCGAGCTTCTGCCCCTTCATCAACGCCTCAGCGTCGCGTGCACGCCACGGAACCGTCGCGACGCCGCCTAGCGCCACACGCGCTTCCCGCACGATTCCGTCTTGAACATCGAGAGCCACCGCTGCGGAGGCTAGCGCGAATTCATACGATTGGCGGTCGCGTATTTTGAGGTAGAGCGAACGCGGCCAGCGGCCGTCGATGACGAACGCCGAGATCAGTTCGCCCGGCCGCAACACGGTCTCGATCTCCGGCGTATTGCCGGGCGGCTTGTGCAGTTGCGCAAACGGCATCTGATGTACCCCCGCTTTTCCGGTGATCTCGACAGTGGCATCAAGCGCGATCAGCGCTTGCGCGAAATCGCCGGGATAGCTCGCGATGCACGCCTCCGAGGTGCCGAGCACGGCATGCATACGGTTGAAGCCATCCATCGCGGCGCAACCGGAGCCGGGATTGCGCTTGTTGCAACTGGCGTAGCTCACGTCGCGAAAATAGGTGCAGCGGGTTCGCTGCAGGACATTGCCGCCCAGCGTTGCCATGTTGCGCAGCTGCGGGCTCGCCGCGAGCTTGAGCGATTCGGCGACCACGGGATAAAGCCGCTGTACCTCGGGATGGTCAGCGACGTCGGACATCCGTGCCAACGCGCCAAGCCGCAAATTGCCGTTCTCCAGATTGATCTCGGACCAGGAGCCTGCAAGCGGGTTGATATCGACGAGCGTCGATGGCCGCATCACATCGAGCTTCATCAGATCGATCAGAGTGGTGCCGCCGGCGAGCGGCTGGATGGAGGATTCCGTCAATGCGGCATCGCCGCCCGCCGCGGCAGCCAGTGCCTGAACGGCAGCCCTGGCGTCATTTGCCTTCTGATAGGTCATGGGACGCATGCGCCTAGCCTTTCTCGATTTGGGACGCGGCCTGCTTCACCGCGGCAACAATGTTGGGATAGGCAGCGCAGCGGCAGATATTACCGCTCATATATTCGCGGATATCCTCGTCGCTGTTGGCGTGCCGCTCTTTCACGCAAGCGATGGCCGACATGATCTGGCCCGGCGTGCAATAGCCGCACTGGAACGCATCCTGGTCGATAAACGCCTGCTGCATCGGATGCAGCTTGTCGCCCTGGCTCAGCCCTTCGATCGTCGTGATTTCCCTGCCCTGCACAGCGATCGCGAGTGTCAGGCACGACACCACGCGCCGCCCGTCGATCAGCACCGTGCAGGCGCCGCACTGACCGTGATCGCACCCCTTCTTGCTGCCGGTAAGGCCGAGATATTCGCGCAACGCGTCGAGCACCGTCGTTCTGGCGTCGACCGACAATGGCCGGTCCGCGCCATTGACCCGCAACATCATGTCGACGGGGAGTGAAGCATCCTTGGCTGCCGGCAGACGTGCGGCGTCGCCGGCCGCCCTCGCCGTCAGCGGGACAGCAACCGTGGCGCCAGCCGCGCCGGCCATGAAGGCCCTGCGGTTGAATCCGGAAATTTTCTTGGAGGTTTTCTTGGAGGGAGGACTTTCGGACATCGGCGGCCTCCGCCGTTTGAGGAAAAGCGGCGCACGCCTGCGCCGGTTTCCCGGTCAACAAGACCGGCCCGCGGATGTTCCGATCGCAGCGCTGGCTGCAAATGGCGGAAGCTCGCGACAAGAAGCGTGATTAGGTCGCGGCTTGATTGTGACCAAACTTGGAACGTTTTGTCACCTGCCGCGTAGGCCCGATGCCTCCGTCATTCGCTACCCCCGGATTGGCGGAAGCTGTTTCAACGAGTGGGCCCCGGCGTTTGATCGCCGCCGGGGCCGGCATGGGAGCGTGTGATGCCGCTCTATCATTTTGACCTTGTGAATACCAAGACCAACTTCGACGCTGGAGATGCCGATTTGCCCGATGATATCGAGGCGATGGATACGGCCGACCTGATCGCGCGCCGCGTGCTGCGCGAACGGCCGGAAGCGAGGAATCACCACTACGCTATACTGGTCACCGACGAGGAGGGCGAAGAGATCTGCCGCCTCCCGATCGATATCCTTCACTAGGAAAGCAACGAATGGCACATTCGAACCATGGCATTGCGACGGATCGCCAGGCGCAGGAGCAACCGACGGACAAGGAACGCGCCCAGAAAGTTCACAAGAGCGATCCGAAGAAGTCCGCCTCCCACGAAGCCACGCGTGATCCGAAACTCAACGACGCCGAGAAGACGCCGGGTTCGGGCATGGGACCGGACGATGACGGCGGCGCACCGACAGGTTGACGCAGGAACGATCCACCCCTGCCATCGTTTGCCTCCCAAAGGCAACGGAGGTGCAAATGGTTATGAGCGCGAGAGAAATGGACGAACGCGAGTTCGGTAACCTGATCGGAAGCGACAAGGTCGAGGGCACAGCCGTGTTTGGTCCCGACGACAACAAGATCGGCTCGATCGAGCGCGTCATGATCGACAAGGCGAGCGGCAGGGTGTCGTACGCCGTGCTGGGCTTTGGCGGCTTCCTCGGTGTCGGAAACGACCACTATCCCCTGCCCTGGCAATCGCTGAAATATGACACGCGCCTCGGCGGCTATCGCACCGGAATCACCGAGGAGCAGCTTCGCGGCGCCCCGAAATACCGCAATGACGGCGATTGGAACTGGAGCGATGTTGGCACGACCCGCGCGCTCAATGACTATTACGGCGTGCCTATCACGCGATCGTTCTGACGACCGGCTCCATCCTCCCGTGAGCCGGCAACGTCCCCTGAAGGCCCCGGTTGCTTGCGCGACCGGGGTCCTTTTTTGTTACCTGATGACCGAAGGCAGCATCTTTTTCGATTAGGAACCTCACTATCGCGAGTCGGTTGGCCTCCAAAATTCACGCAAGAATGAGGGCTGCCCGTGATGACGTTTGACGAAAATAGTGCAAGGCCGCTCTCGACGGCACAAATCGCAAGACATCCGATCCATCCGATGCTGGTGCCGATCCCGATCGTTTGCTTCATCGGCGCGCTGGTGACCGACATCGTCTATGCCGTCACCGCCGAGATGATGTGGGCGGACTTTTCGGCCTGGTTTCTCCTGGTCGGCTTCATCTTCGGGGTCCTCGCCGCCATCGCTGGCCTTGTCGACTTCCTGAGCAACCGCCAAATTCGCGCCCAGGCGCCGGCATGGCCGCATCTACTCGGCAATCTCGCCGTGTTGATACTGGCCTTCTTCAACAACCTCATCCACACGCGCGATGCCTGGACCTCGGTCGTGCCGGTCGGGCTCATCCTTTCCATCGTCACCGTTCTGATCCTGCCGATCACGGGCTGGCTTGGATGGTCGATGGTCTATCGTCATGGCGTGGGGGTAGTCCGATGAGAACGTCCTCACGTTTTCTTTGCGCCACCCTCCTGTGTGGCTCGGCGCTAACGCTTGCGGGATGCAACGACGGAAGCGGCGACCCGAATGCAGAGATCGGCCCCAATCCGCCATTACCGGCATTGCAGCAATATCTGCTGCCGCCGATGCATATCGCCAAGATCGTCGGATGGAAACACGGCGAGACGCCGAAGGTGCCGCAAGGTCTGAAGATCGAGCCGCTGGCGACTGGCTTGCAGCACCCGCGCTCGCTTTACACGCTCCCGAATGGCGATGTGCTGGTCGTGGAATCGAAGGCGCCGAAGGCTGCCTCGATCAAGCGGCCGAAGGAAATCGCCATGAATTATATCGAGTCGTGGGCGACGTCGGGTGGCAAGGCCGGCAAGAGCAACCGCATCACCCTGCTTCATGACTCCAATGGCGACGGCGTGCCGGACAAGCAGAGCGTCTTCCTCGATCATCTCAACTCGCCGTTCGGCGTCGCGCTGGTCGGCAATGATCTCTATGTCGCCAACACCGATGCGATCGTGAAATATCCCTATCATGACGGCGATACCAAGATCACCGCACCCGGCGAAACCCTCACGCCGCTGCCGGGTGGCCCGATCGATCACCACTGGACCAAGAGCCTGACCGCAAGTCCTGACGGAAAGCTGCTCTATGTCGGCGTCGGCTCCAACAGCAATATCACCGAAAACGGTATCGAGGCGGAGCATAACCGCGCCGACATTCTCGAAGTCGATCGCGCCACCGGACGCTATCGCATTTTTGCCAGCGGCCTGCGCAATCCCAATGGCCTCACATTCGAGCCGCAGAGCCACGCGCTCTGGACCGTCGTCAATGAGCGCGACGAAATCGGGCCCGATCTGGTGCCGGACTACATGACGTCCGTGAAGGACGGCGCGTTCTATGGCTGGCCCTACAGCTATTACGGCCAGAACGTCGACCCGCGCGTAAGGCCGCAGCGGCCGGACCTCGTCGCGAAAGCCATTCCGCCCGACTATGCGTTGAGCTCGCATGTGGCGCCGCTCGGGCTCGCCTTCTACACCGGCACCAATCTTCCCGAGCAATATCGGGGCGGCGCTTTTGTCGGCGAACACGGCAGCTGGAACCGGCAGGTCCTGAACGGCTATAAAGTGATCTTTGTGCCCTTCAGCAACGGCAAGCCCAATGGCAAGGCGCAAGACGTCGTCACTGGTTTCCTCGACAGCAACAACCAGGCGCGCGGCCGGCCGGTAGGCTTGGCAATCGGAAAGGCCGGCGGCCTCCTGATCGCCGATGATGTCGGCAACACGGTGTGGCGCGTAACGTCTTCCGGAACCGGCCCCTCGCCGGCAGCGCGGCTGTGATCGCACCGTCGACGTTGACGGAAGCGCGATCAAACATGCGTGTGATCACGCACGGACGCCAGTCCGCAAATGGTTCCCATTAAGATTGGGTAATTGTGAGTTGTAATGTCCATGTTCCCTCCCCACGTCCCTTCCATGAAACAGTCGGACATATACAGGGAAAACGCCGAAAACTGCCTGCAATTGGCGGAGCGCGCCGAAGGGCAGCCAGCCTTCCGCCGCTATTCGCGAATGGCACAGGCTTGGCTTGCGCTCGCCGATGAGCAGGACTGGCTGGACGGAGAGATTTCTCCGCTTTCAGCGCACGCCTTGGCCCGGTAATTCGGCCAAACTTTCGAGATCGAAGATATTGGAGGCAGTATCATGCGCATGCGCATTGCGTTGGCTGCACTCGCTGCAGCGTTTAGTCTTGCAACCGCCCTCGCCGCGGTGACAACGATCAAACACGTCAGAACCGCGTCCTCGACATTGTCACAGCGGGTCTCGCACACCTAGCGCTCCCCATTCAGATCAGCGCGATACCTGGGAACCAAGCTTCCCTTGGTGCGTAGCACCAAGGCGGGACACCACCGAGGGTAATCGCATTGGAAGCCCGAACCGCAGAGCGGAGTCCTTCCGCAGAAGAGCCGCGGCAGCCGGCGACGCGATCAGATCAGACTCCGACCAAGGATCGTGAGAGCGCCGACAGGCAGCAGGAGGACACAGCGAAGCCGACTTCGCTGCGCGATCGCATGCGCGAGCACTGGCTGCTCCTGACAATCGTGACATGCCTCTTGTTGGTCGCGGTGATCGGCGGACTCAGCTACTGGTTCTCAACCCGCGACTATGAATCCACCGATGACGCCTTCGTTGCCGCGCGCAGCTTCTCGGTCGCGCCGAAGGTCGGCGGCTATGTCACGCAAGTGCCGGTTACCGACAACCAGCATGTCAATGCAGGCGATCTGCTCGCCCAGATCGACGACCGCGACTACAAGATTGCGGTCGACCAGGCCAAGGCACAGGTCGCGGTGGCGCAGGCCAATATCGACAACATCCAGGCCCAGATCGATAGCCAGAACGAACAGGTCAAACAGGCCCAGGCGCAATTGGATCAGGCCAAGGCGCAACTGCAATTTGCCCAGGAAGAGGAAGCACGCGCCAAGGACCTGGTCGAGAAGGGTGCGGGCACGGTGCAGCGCGAGCAGCAGACGCGCTCCGACCTTCAGTCACAACAGGCCAACACCACCCGGGCCAATGCCGCCTTGATTGCGGCCAAGCTCGGGATCAAGACGCTCCAGACCCAGCTCGAAAGCGCACGCGCTTCGCTAGGGCAGGCGCAGGCGCAGCTCGATCAGGCCAACCTCAACCTGCAATATACGCGCGTCACGGCCGCTCAGTCCGGGCGCGTCGTCAATCTGTCCGGCGCCGTCGGTACCTTTGCGAGCGCAGGCCAGAGCCTCATGATGTTCGTGCCGGATGAAGTATGGATCGTTGCGAACTATAAGGAGACGCAGCTCCGCGACATGCGGCCGGGCCAACCCGTCGAGTTCACGATCGATGCCTATCCCGGGCGCAAGCTGACCGGCCACGTGGCTTCCGTGCAGCCCGGCTCCGGGACGGCGTTCAGCCTACTGCCGGCCGAGAACGCGACCGGCAATTTTGTGAAGGTCGTGCAGCGCGTGCCGGTGAAAATCGTCGTCGACAAATGGCCTGATGATGTCGCCATCGGTCCGGGCATGTCGGTTGTGCCCTGGACCAAAGTGCGATGACCGACACGACGCAGGGCGCGGCCGCGGGCGGCTGGTCGCCGGAGCGATCGGCAGCCGGCGGACATAACCCTTATCTGATCGCTTTTGTCGTCTCGATCGCGACCTTCATGGAAGTGCTCGACACGACGATTGCCAACGTTGCCCTGCGTCACATCGCTGGCGCGCTCGCGGTCGGAATCGACGAGAGCACCTACATCATCACGAGCTACCTCGTCGCCAATGCGATCGTGCTTTCGATCTCGGGCTGGCTCGCAACCGTGATCGGACGCAAACGCTTCTACATGATCTGCGTTGGGACCTTCACGCTGGCGTCGCTGCTGTGCGGCTTCGCCTGGAATCTGGAGGCGCTGGTCCTGTTCCGCATCCTGCAAGGTCTTGGCGGGGGCGGCATGGCGACCAGCGAGCAGGCGATCCTCGCCGATTCCTTTCCACCGGCCAAACGCGGCCAGGCCTTCGCCATCTATGGCATCGCGGTTGTCGTCGCGCCGGTGATCGGGCCGACGCTGGGCGGCTGGATCACCGATACCTACACCTGGCACTGGATCTTCCTGATCAACGTGCCGATGGGACTGCTTTCTCTATTTCTGGTCGGCACGCTGGTAAGCGAGCCTTCCGGTGCGGAAGAAGAGCGGCAGAAGCTGCTCAGCAAGGGACTGCGCGTCGACTCTGTCGGCTTCGCACTGGTTGCGATCGGCCTCGGCTCGCTGGAGTTCGTGCTGGACGAAGGGCAGCGTAACGACTGGTTCGGATCGAACATGATCCTGTTCTTCGCTTGCCTATCTGCCGTCTGCCTGATGGCCCTGGTGGTCTGGGAAATCATAGTCGAAGATCCCATCATCGACATCCGCCTGCTCGGTCAGCGTCAATTCGGCGCCTGCTTCCTCGCCATGCTCGGCACCGGCGCGATCGTGATCGCGACAACACAAATCCTGCCGCAGTTCCTTCAGGCGGACATGAGCTATACCGCGTTTCTGGCAGGACTAGTGCTGTCACCCGCCGGCCTCGTCACCATGGCGATGATGCCGGTCACGGGAAAGCTGATCGGATTGGTGCAGCCGCGATGGCTGATCGCTGCGGGAGCGGCGATTTCGGCGCTCTCGATGTGGCATCTTACCGGCATCACCGGCGACATCAACTATAGCTACGCGGCGATGTCGCGCATTTATCTCGCGTTCGGTCTTCCCTTGCTGTTTCTGCCCATCACCACCGCTTCCTACGACGGCATTCCGCGGGAGAAGACCAACCAGGCCTCCGCGCTGATCAATGTCGCGCGCAATCTCGGCGGCTCGATGGGCGTGGCGCTGGCACAGACCATGCTGGCGCAGCGCCAGCAATTCCATCAGAGCCGGCTGATCGAGCACATCGCTCCCTCCGATCTCGGCTACCAGCAGACCATCGACGCCATGACGCGCTTCTTTCAGGCGCAGGGATCGAATGCGTCGGACGCTTCAGGCCAGGCGCTTGCCTGGGTCGGACAGACGCTCCAGCACCAGATCGACCTGCTCGCCTATATCGACGTGTTCTGGATGCTCGCGATGATCGGCGTGATCATGATTCCGATCGCGCTCTCGCTACGCACGATCGACCTCGGCGCGCCGGCACGCGGACATTGACGGCGCGCTCAATAGCCGAGCGCGCAGCCGTCCTTGCGCGGATCGGAGCCGCCGGTGAGCGTGCCCTTGTCCCAATCGATCCAGATCGCCTGACCGCCGCCGAGCGGCGCGACCACGCTCGTGGTCTTGTGGCCGAGTTTCTTCAAACCTTCGACGGTGGCGGCGGGCACGCTGTCCTCGAGCTGATAGACGCCCTCGTAATGCAGGCCGCGCGGCATATCGATCGCCTCCTGCACGTCACAGCCATAATCCAGCATGTTGGT
>Ga0105240_10010255_pt1 | contig 13188 bp, 8 predicted proteins | sample KBSC54metaG_FD_80426 | JGI IMG/M metagenome (GOLD analysis project Ga0105240, IMG submission 80426) | Corn rhizosphere microbial communities from Kellogg Biological Station, Michigan, USA - KBS C5-4 metaG | ecosystem: Host-associated > Plants > Roots > Rhizosphere > Soil | place: Michigan, USA... | reverse complement strand
CGATGGCCTCGCGGAAGCCCGCCGGCTTGTCGTCGATCGGGTTGTAGGTCGGGTCGATGCCGGACTCGAAGGCGCAGTCGCGCGCGGTGAAATCGGAACAGTCCCCTTGCAGGAACACCGCCGCGGCGATCAGGTCGAGGCTCTCCTGGTTGCTGCCGTCGAACTCGACGCTGCAGCGCTCGAGCGTCAGCTGCGGCGCGTCGAAGCCGCGGACGCCGAAGCCGAAATGCGGCTTGCGCAGCAGCGACAGCGCCTCCTGGCGCAGGTTTGCGTTGGGCAGGCGGGCCAGCAGATCGTGGATCATGGCGTTGGGCGCCTCGATCAGCGGCGGGCGCAGGGAAAGTCCGCTCAGCGTCACGCCCGCGGCCTCGATGACCACCAGCAGGCCGTCGACGAAGGCCCTTGGGTTGACGCCGCGGTCCATCTCCAGGATCGCCGGGCCGCCGCAGGATTCCAGCCGCAGGCCCGCGTGGCAGCAGCCCAGCCGCAGGGTCTCGCGCAGCGGGTAGACGCCCGCGGCCAGGCAGACGGTCACCTTGTCGCCCTGGGTCACCGCGCGATTGATCAGCTGCTGCAGGCTGGCCCCGCGGCTCAGGTCGCGCGGGGTGATGGAGACCGTGCAGCAGCCCGGCCGCCGGCGGCTCAGCTCCACCAGGTTGTCGAACCGGTTGCGGCAGTCGGTGATGCTGGGCCCGCTCTCGCCGCTCCAGGCGATCACCGCCAGCGGGCAGACGTAGCGCACCGGCCCGTCCGCCCGCTGCGGGGCGACCAGCAGGTCCTCGGGATAGACCCCCTGCGGCGTCGCGGGCCGCGCGCCGATCTGCCAGAAGGCGCCGTCGGCGACGACGTTGGCGCCCGAGAGCGTCACCTCGATGCCGGTGCTGATGCCGGTCGTCGGGTCCTCCAGCACCACCGGCTGGCCGATGGTCAGCGGCAGCTGCGCCTGCCAGACGCGCAGGAACACCGGCAGCGGGCTAGCCTGGATCTCGGCGCTCACCGCGTCGGAGAGCACGATGTAGGCGGTCGGATCGCCCTGGGTGACCGGGCCGTAGGTCTGCGCCAGCGCGTGGAACTCGCCCACCGCCTCGGCGGACACGCGCAGGATCTGCCGCTGTCCGGTCGGATCGGTCTCGTCGGGCTCGCTCGCCACCACCGAGCCGGTGGTCAGGACCTCGACCACCTGGCCGGTCTGCGGCACGTGGAAATCGTCGGGCGGCCCGCCGGCCAGGGTCAGGGTGACGCCGTCCGGCGCGATCGAGGCGACGCGATAGAGGAAGCTCGCGTTGTCGTAGCCCCAGACCAGGGTCTGCTCGGCGTTCGCGGTCGAGAGCTGCACGCGGATCAGCTGGTTGTCGGCGCCCAGGTAGCCGCCCGTGGCCACGGGGTCGCAGGGGTCGCCCGTCCCGGCGTCCTGGGTGAAGCCGACCTTCAGCTTCAGCGCCGGCGTGAGCCCCATGTTGGCGGGATCGAAGTCGAGGCCCTCTTCCGCCCAGGCGCGCAGCCCCAGCTGCCAGGCGGTCTCGCAGTCGCGCGCCTGCACCGGCCAGCGCTTCACCCGCGGGATCAGCCGCAGCCTCTGGGTGGTGTCGGGCCCGCCGAGCGCCGCCTCCATCAGGTCGGGGTCTTCGACGGCGCTGACCTCCTGGAGGGCCACGTCGAGGAAGACCAGCTCCTCGCCCACGCCGCGCTCGATGCGGTCGGGCGTCACCCAGTCGGGCTGGTCCTCGTAGCTGTAGGTGACCTTCTGGCCGCCCTGCTCGGCGGGGAACTCCACCCGCTGGCCGCCGAGGTACATGGAGCCCGCGCCGATCAGGAAGTCGTGGCCCTCGCCGAAGGCCTGCGGCGGGCTCACCGAGCCGCCGGTCGGAGGCGTGAAGAAGCCGGGATTGGGCGCGGTGTCCGGCGCGCTGATCTTGAAGCCGTCGTCCGGCGTGCCGCAGGGCCCTATGATGTCGCGCACGTCGGTGGTGAGCTGGCGAAGGGTGATCTCCTGCTGGGCGTTGAAGTCGCGGTCCAGCACGACGCGCCCCTGCTGGGCGACGACGCCGGCGTAGAGGTTGCGCGGATGGTCGGAGGTGCGGCTGCGGTCGCTGGACATGGGTTCGTTCCTCCGCCGGCTAGGTGACGTCGACGATGATCGGGGTCAGGTTCGCGGGCATGAATTCCTGCAGTTTCAGCAACAGGGCGCGGGCCCGGATGGGGTTCTTGTCGCGGGCGTAGGCGCCCATCTCCGAGCCGTCCTCGGCTCCCGCCGAGATGACGTTGGGCGGCGTCGTGCTGGGCGTCGCGGGCGGGATGATCTGGGCGTCGCAGCCGGCCAGGAGCTGGGCGTAGGCCGGCTGACCGAAGCTCGTGGTGGTGAACAGCGGCGCGAGCTGGCGGACCTGCACGCACTCGTAGGGTCGCGGGACGCGGCTGCCGCTGGCCCAGGCGCTGAACCGCAGGCAGCCGTCCTGCAGGTCGTCGACCAGGGCGAGCTCGTGGAGGATGCATTCGCTGCCCTGCAGGCGGTGGGCCTGCAGGCGGCCCAGCACCGTGCACCGGGAAAGCGCCAGGGCGCCGTCGGCGAAGGCCAGCGCCGCGTCGGCCAGCTCCAGCGGGAAGGCGTCCTCCAAGAGGCGGCGGTTGAGCGCCGGGGCCGGCTGGCCGCTCCGCGCCTTGGCGAGTTCGCTGAGCGTGGCGGCGGAGAGCGGCGTCTGGGCAAATGCGCTGCTGCTGAACAGCGACGGCCCGGCGACCAGGGCGTTCAGCTTGTCCAGCAGGAGGCCGAGGCTCGCCGCCGGCGGCTGCGGGGCGCTGAGCGGCGGATCGGCGGCCGGGCCCAGCAGGGTGGCGATCGAGGCGTCGAGGCTGCGGAGCCTCTGCGAGACCGGGTCGAGGCCGAGCTGCAGCATGCGCAGCAGCCGCGCCGGGTCCTTGACCTCGGCGGCGGCGATGGGCCCCTCGGGCGCCGTGCGGATCGCCTGCACCGTCGAATTGCTGATCGTGGCGGTCTCGACAAAGCCGGGCGTCACGGCGCGCACCGGCCCCAGCACGCAGCGGTCGATCACCAGGGTCTCGACGCGGCCGGCGATCAGCAGGCGGGTCGGGACGAGGTCGCGGCCGTCGGCGGACTTCAGGAAGATCGGCCCCGGCGGCGAGGTTTGCGCCTGGCCGACGACCTGGCCCGCCGCGGCCGTCCCAGGGTCGAGGGTGCAGCAGGTGAGCGTGACGCGCCCGAACTCCCCGGCCAGCACCACGTCCTGGCCGGAGACGAACAGGCCGTCGAGCGCCAGGCAGGCGTCCGGCCCGCCGCCGGTGATCGTCCAGGGCCGGTCCGCGGGCAGGCGGATCAGCGGGCGCTGGTTGTTGTCCGCGCGAAGCGTCAGGTCCGCGGCGACGGCGAGGTCGCCTATGCCGTCGTAGGTCAGGGAGTCGGCGAGCGTGATCGTACCCTCGGCCGCCGGCGCGGCCAGCGCCGCTCCGCCGCCCGCCAGCGTCACCCCGGGGGCCGGGGTCGGCACCGGCGTCGCCTGGCCGCGGCGATCGAAAGGGCCCGCCCCGAACAGCGAGGGGAAGCCGTAGCGGTAGCTGGCGAGCAGGCTGAAGGTCGGCGGCGAGGTCGAGCAGAAGAACCGCCCGCGTTCGGGCCGAAGCTGCAGGGCCGAGGTCTTCAAGGGCAGGCTGGGCTGCACCAGCTCGATGTCCGGCGGCGAGACGCTGAGCTGGGCGTCCACCGACAGGGCCTTGGGGTAGAGCTGCAGGCCGTCGGCCTGGCGCTTAAGGTCGGCGTTGAGCTCGGCCTGCGAGATGGGGCCGGGGAGCTGGCCCTCCACCGGCGGGACCCAGCCGTCGCCGAAGTCGGCGGCGGTGCGCGGCGGGGCGAACAGCAGGATGTCGCGCCCTGTCGGGTCGAAGGTGTGCCAGCCCGGGCAGCCCGCCACCGGCACGGGCGTCACCGGCCCGACGCCCAGGCTGAGCAGCCGCCAGACGAAGATCCCAAGGTGCGGGATGTTCTGCCAGCCGAACAGGCCCTGGCCGCAGCGGGTGTCGGCGGTGTGGAAGAACTCGTCGAAGGCGGTGCGGCTCTGGCGCGCGCCCTCGACGTTGCGCAGGTCGGCGAAGCCGCCGATCGGGCTTGCCGTCACCGGGCCGATCAGCCCCTCGGCCCGCTGCAGCCGCCCAAGGTCGCTGTCCGCATTGACCTTGGGTCCGATCGCCGGGTCGAGGCCGTGGCGCGTGCGCGCCAGCCGGCGGAAGAACTCCACCGCCTTGGCGTCCCAGCCGGTGATGTCCGACGCGATCTGCTCCAGCACGCCCAGGGTGCCCTTGCGCAGGCGGTAGTCGATGGTGTGGGCCACATCCAGCCGCTGGCCGCGCGCGTCGAGGCCCAGCACCAGGTGGGTGTCCAGGAGATCGGCGATATAGGGGATCGCCCAGTCGTCGCAGCTCTCGATCGACTGGTCTTCCCAGAGCCGGTCCATGCTGCGGCGAAGCGCAGCCGCGGTGTCGCCGATGCGGTCGACCATCTCGCGCAAGGGGCCCTTGGCCCCGAACTGGTCGGTGTCCAGCGTCCGGTAGACCGCCGGCAGCAGCGCCCACAGCTTGTCGGCGTAATAGACCGCATAGTTGTCGAGGGCGGCCTGGCTCATGCGGCGACCCCCGCGACCACGGGATTGAGGGCGATCGCGCTCACCACAAAGTAGCAGCCGGCGCCCGGGTCGTGCCGCCGCCCCGCGCAGGCGTCGCGGACCCTGAGGCCGCCGAAGTGGAAGCGGCGGCGCAGCCGCAGCACGAAATGGTCGTGCGAAAAGGCCCCCGAGGCGCTCTCGAGGCTGAGATTGTGCACCGCCTGCACGCCGGGGACCTGCAGGCAGGCGGCCTCGATCTGGCTGTCGTAGACCACCTGGCCGATGCCGAGGCTGGCCGCGCCCAGAAGGCCGCGATCCGGGTCGCCCAGGGCGGCAGTGAGCGCCGTCTTGATCGCCGGGGCGTCCAGCTCGGAATCGCACAGGAAGCTCAGGCTGAGCGCCATCTCCACCGGGGTGGCGAGCTGCACGCTCAGGCCCTGGCCGGGCATGGCGCGCCCCGTGACTGCCTGCTCGACGGCGGCCAGCGCGCCGGCGTCGCCGGTCACCCAAAGCGTGATCTTCGGCCGCTGCGAGATCGGGTCGAAGACGTAGTCGGCGGCAGCCTGCGACACCCCGGCGGTGAGCGCGATGGCCACATAGTCGTCCTTGGAGACCGCGCGGTTGAAGGTCAGCACCGACTGCGGGGCGAGGCCGCGCAGGCGCTCGGGCGAATCCGCGTCGCCGCCGCCGGTGGGCGCCACGGGATTGCGCACCTTCTTCAGGCCCGGCTGCGGGTTCAGCACCACGCTGATGGTGTCCACGGCGGGCGCGGCGGCCCCCGCGCCATAGCGGTAGCTCGCCGCCACATTGTTGGTCCCGGTGGGCAGCAGGGCGCCGTTGATCCCGTCGCCGAACGAGACGTGGGTCTGGCCCGCGTCGTCCTCGCGCAGCACATAGACCTGGGCGTTGGGCGGCTGGCCGTAGAAGCTCTGCACCTCTCGCCACAGCACGTTGTTGACCGAGACCTGGACGGTCGAGCTGAAGTTCTCGCCGGAGATCGAGGCGGCGTCGGCGAAGTAGGTGACGGGCGCGTTCTTCAGCTTGAAGTCCTGGCCGGCGACGATCGGGCTGCCGCTGCCCAGCACCTCCAGGGGCACGCTCTTGCCGCGCGAGAACGGCAGGAGGTTGAACATCGCGTCGATCGGCGAGGCCAGCGTCACCGCCGCCTGGGCGGGCGAGATCGTCACCGCGGCGCTGCCGTCGGCGGCGGGCGTCAGGGTCGCCTGGACGCCCGCGCCGCTGGCGTCCTCCAGGAGCACGGTGGTCTCCCCCGCGGGATAGGCCGCGTCGGTCGTCAGGGGCCGAAGGCTGGTCCCGCCGCCCGGATAGGCGAGGTCGGCGGCGCCCTGCACCGGGACCAGGTCGCCGACGCGGGTGAAGGCGTAGCGCACCGAGATGCTCGGCCAGTTGGCCTTGTCGGTCCAATGGCTCGTGATGTCCAAACCATCCAGATTGCCCGTGGTGATCGCCGAGATCGGAATGCCGATCGCCGCCGGCGGCTGCGCCGGCGCCGTGGTGGCCGCCGCTCCGGCGCCGCAGTTGGCGTACCAGAAGGCCTCCGCATAGCTCTGCACCAGACACGCCGTAGGCGTCAGCGCCGAGACGCCGTCAGGGTCGAGCAGCAGCAGGGCGCCCGGCGTCAGGCTGCGCGCCAGGCCGGCGAGGTTGAGCGTCGAGGTGGGGAATTCGACCAAGGTGATCCCGCCGCCGGAGCCGGTCACCGCCGCGAGGTTGCGGGTGATGCTGTCGCTGGTGGTCGGGAAGCTCCAGAGCGGCGAGGCCTGCTTGCTGCGCAGCAGGACGTAGTCCCCGGCCTTGGCGCCGGCGGCGAGCGTCGAGGCCACGGGCGTGAAACTGAGGGCGGTGACCGGCTCGCCCAGCGGCGTCTTGGCGGACCTCGATCCGGTGACGGCGATCCAGGCGTAGCCGTCGATCTCCGGCGCGGCGGCGAGCGCCTTGGCGTTGATCAGGAGCAGCTTCTCGCCGGGCTTCAGGCCCGCGACCTTGCCGGCCAGCCACAGGGTGTTGTCGCTTCTCGTCGCGGCCGGGTCGGCCAGCAGGGCCTGGTTCTTGGCGACCACCTCGCTGGCCACCACGTCCGGGGCGGTGAGCGTGGCGGCCTGGTCGAGCTCGAAGATCTGCGGCGCCTGGCCGGGCCCGGGCTTGCTCTGCACCCGCAGCCCCTTGGGCAGGGCGACCGGCGGCCGGGCGCCTGTCGCCAGCACGCCCGCCAGCGTCACCTTCGAGCCCAGCGCCGGGCGCGGCCGGTAGCCCAGCGTCTGGATCAGGTGGTTGACGCTCTCCGGCTGGGTCGCCGTCTTCAGATAGGCCTCGTTGGCGATCCGCTCGTTGTAGAAGGTGAGCACGTCGGCCACGTAGGCCCACCACTCGACCATCTGCACCGCGAGGTCGCCCTCCGCGCCCGGCTGCCACTGGGTGAGCTGGGTCTCGCCGGGGAGCTGGCGCAGCAGCTTGTGGCGGAACGCCAGGTAGTCGCCCGCCCGGTAGAGCACCGACGGCTGATGCGGCGGGTTGCAGATCTGCACCGGGAAGTGCGGCGTCCCGCAGGGGCAGGGGCCGGGCGCGGCGGTGAGGTCGGCGCAGGTCATCGGCCGCCTCGCACCGTGACGGCCAGCGCGCCATTGCCGCGGCGGCTCGGGTCGTTGTCGCAGCGCAGGATCTGGTTGGTCCCGACCTGCACGGTGTCGCCCATGTCGACGAAGTCGGCGAACCGGTCGCGCAGCCGGTAGTGGACGCAGGTGACGCCGGCCACGCCGGGCACGGCCTGGATCGCCGCCTCGAGCTGGCTGCGCTCCAGGGGCTGGCCGAACACGAAGCGGTTGACCGCGAAGAACGCCCCGCCCGCGCTCCCGCCCCGCGGCGACAGCCGCTCGAGGATCGCCCGCTCGACGCCCGCGGCGAAGGCGTCCGGTTCGGCGCAGACCTCGATGGAAAGGTCGATCGAGACATAGTCCGGGTCGGGCACATAGCTCTCGGTCCCGGCCATGCGGTAGCGGTTCAGGAGGTCGATCAGCTGCGTCCGCTCGTCGATGGCGACCTGCTCGCTGGCCTTCGGCTCCGGCGTGGTGAAGGTGGTGAGCCAGCTGCCGGTCCAGCGGAAGGCGGCGCCCGCGGCCTTCACCCACGGCAGGGTGTCGGCGGCGTCGGCGTAGTCATGGGCCAGCACCGCGCGCTTGCGAAGCGTGCGGAAGGCCTGCGGCGCCAGGCGCTGCACCGACTGCAGGCGCTGGGCGTCCGCCCCGTCCGTGGCCGCGAACGGGTTCATCACCGTCAGGAACAGGCCGGCGTCCTTGGCGTCCGGATCGATCTGCGAGATCGCGCCCGCGGCGACGTTGCCGGCCCGTCCCGCGCCGTAGCGGTAGGTGCAGGTGAACACCATGCCGCGGTCGGGGTTGGCGCCGAACACGCTGTCGCCGAACCGGATCGTGTCGCCCGCGTCGCTGTCGTAGTCGAACTGCAGGCTCTGGTCGGAATTGCGCGCGATGGGGCGATAAAGCGCCGGATCGACCGTGAAGCTGTGCTCGAAGGGCCCCGCGCTCATCAGGCTGCGCACCCAATCCCAGGCCACCGGGTCGCCGCCCGAAGGCGAGGCCTGCGAGACCAGCACCTCGGCCACCGGCAGGCCGGTGCGGTCCACCGACGACTGGGCGAACCAGGTGAGCGGGTAGTTGGTCAGGCTGTGCAGGAGGATCACCGGCGGCTCGCCGCAATCGCCGGGGTCGAGCAGCGGCCGCGCGCCGGTGCGCTCGACGGCCGGCGTCAGCTGGCTCGGCTTGGCGGGGTCGCGGACCTCGAAGACCTCGCTCACCGTGCGCCCTTGCGTCGCCTGGCAGAGGTTGCCGACCACGAGGGTCGCCGAGAGGTCGCGGGCCGCGGTCAGGGCGTCGGCGGGCGCCCATTCGAGCTGGGTCACCGCGGCCGGCGCGGTCGCCTCAGGCGGCGACATCTCGCAGGTCATGAACGGCGGGCCCGCGCCGTCGACCGGCAGCGGGAACAGCGGGTCGCAGATCTCCGCCCCGTCCTTGGCCAGCCGCACCACCTGGCGCAGCGGCGGGTCGGTGGGCTCGGCGCCCGCGGTCTCGATCAAGAGCGCCTGGCCCTTGACGAAGCCGTAGCCGCGGCCGGCCACGCACATCCCCGTCGCGCCCGCCGGCAGGCATTTGACCGAGTCGTCGAACCAGTAGGCGCGGATGTTTGTCGCCCGGTTCCAGAGCGCGTTGGCCGGCGGCGGCGCGGACGTGTCGCGCAACCCGAAGCCGGTCTCGAAGGTCACCGGCGCGCCGTCGGCGGCGGGGGCGATCACCGCCACGCCGTGCGGGATGGCCGTGACGCCCGGCGCCACGTCGAACTGCAGGGTGGTGGTGGCCCCCAGCGCCGGCATGGGCTCGTAGTCCACCAGCCGGGCGTGCCGCTGCACCGAGCGGCGCTGGGTGGCGGTCATCAGGCTGGCCTCGCCCGCGACCCGGTCCTGCAGGTAGCTGAAGTCGTCGCCCATGGCGCTCAGCGCCTCGAGGAACATCACGCCGAAGTCGGCCTCCGAGCGCTCCTGCCAGGCCGGATAGCGCAGGGTCGAGAAGTCGAGCAACGCCTGGCGGAAGCTCAGGAAATCCTTGGCCAGGTAGTCGATCGGCGGCGCCTTGCCGTCCGGCGGCGGGCACAGCGGCGCGGGCGGGCGGCAGTCCAGGTCCGATGGGCAGCCGGCCTTGAACGAGAAGGGCGCGGCGGCGAAGAAGCGGTCCAGCACCGGGCTCGGGATGGTCAGGAGGTAGGTCGAGAAGTCGCCGGGCGCGGCGACCCTCAGGGTCAGCACCGCATGGCCGTCGTCCCAGCCCCAGTCGGCGGGCGCGATCGGCAGGACGGCGACCGTCGGGATGGTCTCGCCGCCGGTGATGGTCACCGGCCCGGTCAGGGTCCCGGCCACCGGTTTGGCGTTCAGGAAGTGCACCTCCAGCTGCGTCTGAGCGTGGTTGGCGATGGCGATGAAGTCGATGCCGTTGGTGGTGGCCGAGCCGATCAGCTGGGCGCGGCGGTCGCGGGCGGGGGTGCTCATGGCCTCACCCCACGATCACTTGCGCGCGCTGCGCGGACTGGGTCTCGATCAGCAGGTACGAGACGTCGATCAGGATCTGCGAATAGTCGCCGCCGGGACCCGGCGTGACGGTCACCGCCTGCAGGTCGATGTGGCCGCTCAGCCAGAGCTTCAGGCTGCGCTGCACCATCAGCTGGGTGGTGGCCTCCAGCGCGTCGGAGTTGGGCGCGAACAGGAGCTGGCGCAGGCCGCAGCCGAACTCCGGCAGGTCGGCGCGTTCGCCCGGCGTGGTCAGCAGCACCTGGCGGATCATCTCGTCCACGTGCTTGGCGTAGGGCGACTGCGCACCTTGGCCCGACGCCTGGTCGATGCGGAACGGATAGGCGTAGTCGGTGCGGGCCATGGCTCAGAGCCCTCCCGCCGAGGTCTGGGTGGAGACGATCACCACCGGGCCCTGCACCGCCTGGTCGGCGGCCTGGCAGAGGCCGACGCTGGCCATGGTCAGCGTGGGGTCCTGGACGGTGCTCTGGGCCGCCGGCTGCACCCACTGCACGACCACGCAAGGGTGCGGGACCAGCGCGATGATGAACGGGCAGCCGACGATGGTGAAGGTGTCGCTGCTGCGCAGGATCGGCGCGCCCTCGGCCATGACGCTGGTGTTGCTCGACACCGGCTGCACCTGGCCGCCGTGCGGGCACATCATGGTGGCGGCGGTGGTCAGGAACTCCGGCATGGTCAGGTGACCTCCAGGGCGCCGTCGTTGACGCTGACGCTGCTGGTCCCCAGCGCCACGCTCTGGCCGCCGGCCTTCAGGGTCACGCCGCTGGAGTCGAGGACGATGCTGTTGCCGTTGTCGTCCTCGATGGTGATGGAGCCGCCGTCGAGGTCGAACAGCAGCTTCTGCTTGGCCTTGGTGACCAGGGCCAGAACGCTGGCGGTGGCGTCCGACGGCGGGTCGCCGTCATGCCAGAAGCAGCCGCTCCAGATCGGCAGCGAGACGTCGCCGCCCTCGAACTCGATCCACACGCCCGAGCCCACGTCCGGCAGGAAGGCGAAGCCCAGGTCGGGGCCGGCGTGCGGCACGCAGGCGCGCGCCCAGCCGCAGGCCTGGTCGCCCAGCACCGCCGGCACGTTGGCCTTGATCCGCAGCGTGTCGGCATCGACGTCGGTGACCACCCCGCGGTACTTGCCGAAGAAGCGGTTGCGCAGCCGCTCCAGCACGTCGATCAGGGCGTGGTCGTTGGCGCCGAGCGCCGGGGAGGCGGCGGTGTTGTCGGTCATGCCGCGCCCACCAGGGCGGCCAGGCCCCCGGCCCCGCCGCTGGGCGCGGGCCCGATGGCGTTGCGCAGCAGGGTGAAGCGCATGGTGTGCTTCTCCGGCGTCAGCCGGTGGCGCACGGCCCAGACGATCCAATTGCCGGAATGCAGGGCGCCGACGCCCACCAGCTTCACCAGCATGCCGGCGCGCAGCACGGTCCCCAGCCGCTCGACGTCCGCCTCGCCCTCGCAGCGGGCGAACCAGCCCGCCTCGCGCAGCACGCCCTGCGCACGCTCGGTCAGCGCCCCGGCGCTGTCGGCGGCGGTGGCCAGCAGCACGGTCATCGGCTTGCCGGTGAAGTCCGCCAGCGTGCGGTCGGCGAGCGGCGGAAGGCCGGAGTCGCTCGCGTCGCCCACCGCCCCGCCGGCGTCGGAATCGCTGAACAGCGCGCTGCGCGCCACCACCGCGGTCGGCCGGGTGGCGTCCCAGTCGAGGTCGATGGCGTTGACCGTCCAGTTGGTGTCGTCGTTGACCGCCAGGCTCGCCACCGGGTCGCCGGTGAGCTGCGGCAGGGCAAGGTAGCCGGTCCGCTCGCCCGGTTTGTCGGCGCAGGCGATGCGGCAGACCTTGCCGCTGCGCCGCGCCAGCATCCGCAGGAAGGCGATGTCGGAGCCGCGCTGCATCAGGCTGTGGGCGTCCTCGGTGTAGGACGGGGAAGAGCCTTGCGAGTTGTCGTCGGCGGGCGTGATGCCGTAGTCGCCGAAGATCGAGGCGGCCACGTCGGAGTCGGTGACGTCCACCCACTCGCGGACCTTCTCGGTCTGGTTCATCAGCCAGCTGGCGTCCTGGCCCCAGACCGTCACGCTGGAGTTGGTGACGCCGGTCTCCAGGTGGATCTTCTGCGACAGGAAGAAGCCGTCGAAGATGCATTGCGGCCCAGAGGGGTTCGCCCCGCCGCCGATCGCCGCGGCGGCTGCGCCGACCGCCCCGGTGGCCACCCCCGCCGCCCCGCTGCCGCCCGCCGAGGCGACGACCGAGACGCTGGCCATCGGCCCGAAGCGCGGGTCGGCGATATAGGTCAGGTCGCCGTCGGCGTTGCGCGACACCGGAAGGGTGATCTGGATCGCCGAGGGCATGTCCATGCTCTCCTCGATCTCGGCCAGCGCCACGAGCTGCTTCAGCGCCGGATCCTCCGGCTGGCCGCCGAGCAGCAGGGTGTAGTTGCTGGCCATCTAGCGGCTCGCCTGGGCGTCGAGCGGCACGCCCACCAGGTCGCGCGCGGCCAGCGCGTCGGGGACCATGGCGCCATTGGCGTCGCAGACCCGCCAGAAGCCGGTGGCGTCGGCCAGGAAGCGGGCGGAGATCTGGTCCAGCCGGTCGCCCTTCTGGCGGCGGTAGAAGCCCAGCACCGCGGGCGCGCCGGGCGCGGGGATCTTCACCGCGCGGGCCAGGGTCCCGTCGCGCAGCACGACGCTGTACTGGGGCATCGGGGCGTAGCGGCTGCCGGGGAAGAACATGGGGGCGCGTCCTCAGAACGGCGTCAGCAGCATGCCGAGGATGCCGGCGGCCGACTCGGCGACGTTCAGGGCGGCGCGCGCCTCGCGCAGGCCCTGGTTGTAGCTGTAGGCCATGTTGGCGATGCCCGACATCGGCCCCTGGACCGCGGCGAGCTCGTCGGGGGTCAGCACCCGAAGCGTGATCTGCGCCTCGGCGTGGGTGGGGTTCAGCGCGACGTCGTAGAGCCGCTCGGTGACGCTGAGCGCGGTCACCCGCACCGGCACGATCCGCTGCGGGCCCCAGACGAACAGCACCACCGGCACCTCGGAGACCGGCACGGTGGCGTTGGCCGTGGCGCCCGCCCCGCTCGCCGCCGCGCCGGCCGCGGCGGTCACCTGGCCGACCAGGCCGCCCGAGGCCGACGGCGCGGGGAACTGCAGCAGCTCCAGCGCCGAGAGCCGGGTGTAGACGCCGCTCGCCAGCGCCAGGCCCGCGCCCACCGGATCCGACGCCGCGTCGGTGACCTGCTCGTCGGAGTCCAGCATCAGGGTGAAGGTGAAGCTCTCGCCGGGCACGCCGGAGACGGCCAGCGGGCTGTATTTGATCTTCGGGTCCTGGCTCGCCTCCGGGGCGGTGGCCTCGGTCCAGGCATGGGTGATCGATTCAGGATTGATCTGGAAGACGATGACGTTGGGGGCCGACGACAGGCCGAGCGCCCCGCCGGCGGCGGTGAAGGAGACGAGCGCGCCCTTGAGCAGGGATCCCACCATGGCT
>Ga0105240_10010254_pt1 | contig 13189 bp, 10 predicted proteins | sample KBSC54metaG_FD_80426 | JGI IMG/M metagenome (GOLD analysis project Ga0105240, IMG submission 80426) | Corn rhizosphere microbial communities from Kellogg Biological Station, Michigan, USA - KBS C5-4 metaG | ecosystem: Host-associated > Plants > Roots > Rhizosphere > Soil | place: Michigan, USA... | reverse complement strand
GGGTGAGCCAGGACTGGTTGCGCAACAGGTCGTGGATCTCGTCGGGAATGACGATCTGCTCGAACTCGACGTTCTGCTTCCGCAGCGCCTCGATCAGTTCGACGGTTTCCGCGAATGGCACATTGCGGTCGTCGTCGGCGTGAACGATCAGCACTGGAGAGCGCCACTTTTCGACCGTGGCGAGGGCGGATGAGCTCCAGGCGACTTGAGCTCTGTCTGCGGGCGCGCCGGGCGCGACGAGGTAGGGCAGAAGCCCCTTCCAGTCGTGGACGCCGGCGTAGTCGACCCCCGCTGCGAAGAGGTCGGAATGCCGCGACAGGCTGAGCGCGGTCATCAGGCCGCCGTAGCTGCCGCCGTGGACCCCGATGCGGGCCGGGTCCACGTCGGCGCGGGCCCGCAGGAAGTTCGCTGCGGCCACGACGTCGTTGTCCTCGCTGGCGCCTCCGGGTCCGAAGTTCTCCGCCTCCCGGAAGTTCAGGCCATAGCCCGTCCCGCCGCGATAGTTCACCGAGAGCACCACATAGCCCTCGCTCGCGAGGTACTGGTTCATGGCGTAGTAGTGGGCGTAGGAATCCATGGGGTGCCAGCCGAGCACCATCTGCCGCCGCGGGCCGCCGTGGTAGAAGACGACCGCCGGCTTGCGGCCGGTGCCGCCAGCCTTCGGCAGGAATAGCTGGCCATGCACGGGCAGTCCGTCGGGGCCCTGGAAGACGACAGGCTGCGGCTCGACCAGCTTCGCGGCCGGGAAGTCCGCCGGTATCGCGCCCTTCGCCAGGTCCATCGGCTTGCCGCCGTCGAACACCACCGGCCGCATCGGATCGCGCGCCGAGCCGTGCAGGCCAAAGATGCGCCCGTCGCTACCCACCACCGGATAGTCCTCGATCGTCGCGCCCGTGGTGATCGGTTTGGCGGCGCCGCCGGCGATTGGGCTGATCCAGAGGTGGCGGTGATCGAGGTCGCCTTGGTTGGAGGACCAGACGGCGCTGCGGCCGTCCGGGCTCAGGGAGACGTCGAACACCTCGTAGGCGCCGGCCGGCGACACCGTCCTCGCCACACCCCCGTCGGCGGCGACCGACCAGAGTTGGGACCATCCGGTCTTTTCCCACGGGAAGACCAGGCGGTCGTCCGCCGCCCACAAGAGGTTTCCCTTCGGAGCCAGGGCGCGCGGGACGCTGCCTGGGCCAGCATCCGCGCTCCAGATTGCCCGCGCTTCTCCGGTCGCCGGATCGCCCACCCAGATGGACCAAGGGACGTCGGCGCGGCGGGAGAAGACTGCCGGCGTCGATGAGGCCGGCGAGCGGATGAAGGCGATGCGTTTGCCGTCGGGCGACCAGACGGGATTGAGGTCTGTGTCGACGCTCGGATGCATCCAGCGGATGGTTCGCGTCGCGAAGTCGTAGACGCCCAAAAGGGTGTGGTCCCGACGGTTCGAGGTGAAGGCGAGGCGGCCGCCGTCGGGCGACCAGACGATCGAGGTGTCGCGGCCCCGGTCGCGGATCAGCTGGAGGGGCCGCGCGTCGTCGCCCGTGGCCTCGACAAAGACCTGGCCGCCGGCGAGCCAGGCGACCTTGTCGCCCTTGGGGGAGACCGTCGGCGACGCGCCGGGCCCAATCCTACGCGGGGCGCCGCCGGTGAGGACTGCCGCCCAAATCTCTTGCGGCGGCGCGCCCTCCGGCCGGCTCATGACGTTGACCGGGCCGCCGCCCTCCAGACTGCCGCCGCGGACGTAGTAGATGGTCCGGCCGGCCGGATCCCATGCCAAGTCGCCGAGGTCGGAGCCGTCGTCGCCCGTGTAGGTCGTGATCGGGCGCGCGCCGTAGCCGCCGCGCCCGTCCGGCTCGGCGACCCAGACGTTGCGCGCGCCGTTCGCGTCGAAGACCCAGGCGACCCGACCGCCGGTCGGCGCAGCGATCATGCCGGAGGCGAAGGGCGCGCTTGTCACCTGCTCGAGGCTGAAGTCCGGCGTGCGGGCCTGGGCGCCGGCGAGGCCGAAACTCAGCGCGAAGGCGACCGACGCGGACGCGCTCGACAGTTGTTTCCACAGCATCCGCATGATGACTCCCCCGCCTAGTGTTCCCTGGTCCGGAACGTGGCGTGGCAGCTCTGGCACGCCTGGGCGAGGTCGGCGAAGCCACTCTTCATGCCGGCCGGCTCACCGGACGCCGCCGCCCTGCCGAGGGCCTGGGCGCTGGCGGCGAGGCCCGCGGCCTTGGCTCGAAAGCCAGCCGGATCGGACCAGATCTCCGCGCGGGCCTGGGTGGTCACGCCCGCATCGGGTCCCGAACCGGGCGGGAACCAAGACGGGATCTGCCCCGCGAGGCCTTCGATCTTTCGCGCCGCGTCGCCAATGGCGGTAGCGTCAGGTGCGGATTTGGCGACCTCGCCCTGGACGATGTGGGCCGCCCGGCCGATTTCCTTGAAATGACCGACCCGGGCCTGCACGATGGCCGCGGGGTCGTCCGCGTCGGCGGCGGGCGCAACGATCAAACCTCCCAACGCGGCGAGACTGGCCAGGACCAGCCTCCGACGCCGCGTCCGAACCGCAATGCACCGCATATTCTAACCTCCGCCTCTATCTCCGTACAAATTGTCACTTTTCAACAATCCGTCAATGACTTCCTATGGGGCGGTCACCAGGTGGCGCAGGCGACGTCACGCCCAGAGGTCGGTGCTCAGGTATTTCAGGCCTGTGTCGCAGATGAGCACGGCGATCACGCCGCCACGCTCGACGCCATCGAGAAGCTTGATCGCCGCGGCGACATTCGCGCCAGCCGAGAACCCACCGAACACGCCTTCTTCGCGCGCCAGGCGACGGGCGGCGCGTATGGCCTCGTCTTCCGTCACCTGCACGTAACCGTCAGGCTCCACCTGCTCGAGGAGCGGCAAATCCGCCATCGAATATCCGCCGCCTTGGATCGGGTGGTTCGGACTGGTCACAGCGAGGCCGGCCAGCGGCGCCGCGCCCTCCGGCTCGACCACATAGCCGCGCACCTGAGGCGCAAGCTTGGTGAAAGCGCGCTTGATCCCGGCGAAGGTCCCGCCTGACCCGACAAAGTCGCAGAATGCGGTGACCTCGCCCCCTGACTGCCGCCAAATCTCCGGGCCAGTCCCGTTCTCGTGGGCTGCGCTGTTCGCTTCCCGCAGGAACTGGTCGATGCGAAAGGCGCCGCGCGCCTTCGCCAGCCGCACCGTCTCCGCCTCGACCAGCGCCAGATCCTCGCCCGACACCTGCCCGGGCGGCGAGCCGGCGGCCTGGTCGACGAGCACCACCTCGGCGCCCAGCGCGGCCATCATTCGGGCCCGCTCGATCGAATTGCCCCTCGACATCACCGCGATGAACGGCCGGCGCTGGACGGCGCAGACGATCGCAGCGCCCGTCCCGGTGTTACCACTGGTCAACTCGATGACGGGCTGGCCCGGGGCCAGGTCACCATCACGCTCGGCGGCCTCTAGGATGCTTCGCGCGATCCGGTCCTTCTTCGAGCCGCCGGGGTTCAGGTACTCGAGCTTGGCCAAAATCCGGCCCTCAAGGCCCGACGAGAGCCTGGACAATTCCACCAGCGGCGTCTCGCCAATCGCCTGAAGGACGGATGACAAGAGGCGATCGCTTCTGCTCATGGCTGGCCCTAAGGACGTCCGAGTTGGCTTCCGCTACACCGAACGCCGCGTGCGGCCGGCTACGATTTCCAGTTCGATGAGCGCGCCCGAAAGCATCAGTGTGGATAGGACACACGAGCGGGCGGGATAGGGAGCGGACATGCGCTTTCGATAGACCGAGTTGAAGCGTGCGAAATCAGACGCCTCGGTGAGCCAGATCGTCGCCTTCGCCACGTTCTCCAGAGACAGGTCAAGCGCGGCCAGCTTCGCCTCAAGGATATCAAAAACGAGGTTTGTCTGGTCTTCGATATCGCCTCGGATTTGCCCGTCCTTCAGCGCGATCTGACCCGAGAAGAAGACCAGCCCGTCTAGTTCGACAGCCGAGGAAAGCGGCAGGCTTTCGCCGCTGGGCGTAGTGAGGCCGACGCCATGGGCTTTCATGATCAATCGCGTCCGAAGGCCGAATGATCGAAGACCAGGGGATGGGTGTACGGCTCTTGCTGATTGCCCCTCAGGAAAGCCTCGACGAACGCTTGCTCGAAGCAGAATCCCGGGTGCGCGACATCAGTGGTGGTCGTGCTGTCGTGGCCCTGGTGTCCATTGACGATGATCTTGGCGTTCTTGCCAGCCATCCGCTCGACAGCTTCGACCGGGGTATGGGTGTCCCATTCTCCCATCACATAGGTGACTGGCACGGACTGCTCGAACGGTGTCTTCGCGTCGCGGGGAAATGGACAGGTCTCGCCCTCCATCTCCGTCGCGACGCGATTGAGGAACCGGTCCTCGCCCGCGGCGACGTTGTATGCGGCCAGGACGGGCGGGGTTGGCATCGCCGTGCCGGCATAGGCCGCGTTGGACTGACTTTCCTGACCCAGAGTCCGGCCACGAAGAGCGACCCGCGCCAGATCCGAATAATCACCTTGTTTGACCTTCCACAGACGGCCTGGCCACTTCATGATCTCCCGGTTCCCGAACGCTGCCCAGAAGAAGAGGGTCATATCGTCGCCGGAAACGACGATCGTGCGGTGGGGATCGTCGGCGCTGGGTACTGCAACCCGCTGCGGGGCGCGGTCCAGACGGCGCGTAAGCTCGCCCATCAGTTCCATGGTGTTGGGCGCGTAGCGTCCGACGACAGGGTCGGTGGCCGCGGTCTGATCGAAACGCTTTACCGATGCGCGGACATCGCCGGGGTTGGGTCGTTTCTCGTAGGCGTGAGAAACGAACAGGAGCGCGCTGTCGACGTGCGGCCGATAGGTCCGCATGTAGGCGCGGGCCCTGTAGGTGCCGTTCGACACACCCATGAGCCGGATTTTCGAATAGCCCAACGCCTGGCGGATGGCGTCCACATCACTGACCAGTTCCGCCGTGTTGATGGTCGAGAGGTCGACGCCGGCTTCCAGCTGATGCGCGACAATCCTGTCCCAGAGCGGCTTGCAGGCGGCCCGCCGCATGTCTGGATCCACCGGTCGATCGAGCGGCAGTTGAGCGGTGATATTGTTGTTGGGTATTTTGGGGAAGACACAACCCGAGTTGCCACGGTGGTCGATCAAGACCAGGTCGGTGTGCCGAAGGATGGTATCGATCACCGCGAAGGTGTTGTTGTTCCCGAACCCTCCATCGTAGAGCCACCACAAGTCCTCCCAGTGGGCAGGCCCTCCGTTGAAAAAGAACACGGGCGGAGCGCCGGCGCCATTTGGGCCCCGCAGGCGCGCAAATCTCAGCCGGTATGGTTTCGTGGAACCGCTTCGGCGGCGGCGATCGGCCGGCACCGTGATGAAGCCTACGTCGGCCGGCCTGGTCGTGTATCCGTAGTGACTGCCGGAGTCGCGCAAGCTACCGAGCTCAGTATGCCAAAGCTCGAATTGCGCGCTTCCGGCGTGGCCGGACGTCTTTGACGCCGCCGCGCCGGAGGCCACGACGGAAGCCGCCCCGCCAAGTGCGCCGGCCCCGATGAAGCCACGACGATCGATCATGTCAGCGCCCTCTCGGCGAGCGTCACTTCTTGGCAGGTCCCAGGGCGTCGAAGTCGGCTTGGAGCGCCTTCAGCTTCGCGTCGTCGATACGACCGTCGCTCTGAGGGGCCACCTGAACCAGCGTCATGTCTTTGATTTGGCCCATGTATTGCTCGATGGGCGGAAGCTCCTTCAGCAACACCTTCTTGCCCTCCGGGTCGGCCCAAATCACGCCTAAGGGGGTGCTTTCGACGCAGAACTTCGCTGCGCAATTTGTTTCGGCGAGAGCCGGCGCGCCTGCCGAGAGCGCCAGGGCCGCGAGCAAACCAGGGATCATCGACTTCATATCTTGGGGACTCCTTCAACTGTGCAGCACGCGGCGCGCCAATGACATTGGCGTCAAACATCGACATTCTGTCAAATAACAATCCTGTCCTTCCGTCGCTGATCCCGGGGAAAGGTCCAGGCGTGGGCACGGGCCGCACGCCTGGCTTCCGGTCCGCGCCGTCAGTCGAAGTTGGCCTTGAAACCCACCCCGATCGTCAGCGGCTGCAGAACAACCACGTCGAGCCGGTTCGCTCTCACGGCGGCGCCTTGAATGGCCCGCGTGTTGGTCAGGTTGCGGACATAGGCGAGATAGGTCCACTTGCCCTTGCTGGCGCTCGCGTTGAGGTCCACGGCCGTATAGGCCGGATTCCTCGCCATCACCGCATTCACCACGCGTTCGGTGACCCATTCGTCACCGACCCAGCGAATCCCACCGCCGACGTGACCCCTCCAGTCTGCAGGCAGTTGGAACTCGTAGTCTGCGGTGCCAGAGACGGTCCAGCGCGGCACGGTGGCAAGCTGCGAATGCAGCAGGAACTTCGTGGAGACGGTAGGCTTCAGCGAGTCCAGAGCCGCTTCTGTATAGGCGGCGTTGAGGCCAAGGTTGAGCCCTTGGATCGGCGTGAACTGGCTCTCGAACTCAAAGCCGCGCGTCTTGGCCAACCCGCCGTTCGACACGAATCCGATCCCTTGGATTGAGGCGTTGAGTTGAATGTCCTTCCACTCGATATCGTAAGCCGCGATGTTCACCAGGGCTCTGTGATCCCAGAACTCGGTCTTCACCCCGACCTCGTAGTTGGTGAGGGTTTCCGCGTCCACGGAGGTGGGGATATCGGGGAAGCCGGGCACTGGTGACTCGGGTTCGCCTGGGCGATATCCGGTGGCCACTCTCGCGTAGGCCATAACGTCGGGCGTGAAGCGATAGCGCGCGTCAGCCATCCAGGTCGTCACACTCGCGCTCGACGAATCGGTCGTGGTGCTGGTCACGTTGCCGACGATCGCCCCCGCTGTCGTCGAATTGCCTGTCTGGTGGTTGCGCGATAGACGCAGGCCGCCCGTGACGTCGAACTTCTGGGTCAAGTGCCAGGTTGCGTCGCCGAAGATGGCCGCCTCTTCGTATGTGGTTGCGGAGTGACCGAAGGCGAGAAGGGGCGCGAACTGAGGGATTGGATTGTAGTTGAGGTCGAAGGCCGGAACGGTCTGCACATTGAGCAGGGATTCGTGGGTATAGAAGCCGCCCAGGATCCACTCGATGGGTTGATCATGCGGCGATACGACCCGCACTTCTTCCGTGAACTTGTCGAGGTCGAGCCCTAGCTGGAACAACGCAAGGCCCGGCTTGACCGCACCCCCTGTTAGGGCCGGAAATTGCGGACCTAGTGCAGCGCTGTTGTCCACGACCTGGAACGTGTGAGTCCGCGAGAAACTGGTCGCCGAGATGACGTCCACGGGGCCGGGATTCCAGTTCGCAACCACGGCGTAGTTCTGAACCGTCTCGGTGAAGGGCTGGAGGAAGGCTCGGTTTTCGGTCAACCGATCATCGTAGCCGCCAACAGGCGTGACCAGTTTTGTCAGGTTCGGCTGCGTGACGACACTGACATTCACGTAGGAGACATCGTCGTTATCCTTGGAGCGGGTGTGTTGATAGAGAGCGCTAAATTTAAGCGAGAACTGATCGTTGAATCTCCAAAACAACGCAGCTCGGCCGCCATACTGGTCTACGGTGTTTGTGTCCTTAAGTCCCAGCTGGAGATTGTCGATATAGCCAGGCGAATGTTTGTCGAAGAGGCTGATGGTGACGGCGGCTTCGTCCTGCTTGATTGGAATGTTGACCCTGCCGTTCAAAGTTGTGAGCGCGTCGTGCCCGCCATCGATGCCGCCGGCGTCGGCGCCGATCTCGGCGTCAAAGTGCGACGTGTCGGGAGTCTTCATGACGTATTTCAGCACCCCGCCGATCGAAGCGGCGCCATAGAGGGTCCCCTGCGGCCCCCGCAGCAGCTCAAGCCGGTCGAGGTCAAACGGCAGCAAGTCCAGCTGAAACTGGTTGGCGCGTCCAAACCCACCGCTCGTCCCCAGCGGCGTTTCATCGATATAGTTGGCGATGGAGGTGCCCGTACCGATGCCCGGGCTTATGCCGCGGACCGAAATTGAGGCTTGGCCCGGGCTGCCGCCATTCCCCACCACGAGGCCCGGAATATACGCGGCGTAGTCCGACAGCTGCTCGAGCTTGTTCTGCTCGAGGAGAGCGCCGGTTTTCGCCGATACGGAGCCCGCCACGACCTGCAGATTTTCGGCCCTTTTGTCGGCCGTCACGACGACTTCCTCAATCTGAGCGGTCTTCGAGGCCTCTGCAGCGAACGCGGGCATGGTGATGGCGATCGCGGATGCCGACGCCATGAACGCCAGAAGATGGCGAGCTTGCATGTCTCTCTCCCCCGACCGGTAGGCTATTCGCCTTACCGGTCTATTTGACGGCGCGTTGATTTTTGACGCCAAGTTAAGGGATGCAGGACGCAGACATTTTGTCAATACGTCAATTTTGCTCCAGCGCGTTTAAAACGGCCCGCAGGACGTTTAAGCATTTCCCAGTGCATCATCCTGACAGGCGCGCTTGCGCCGGCGCCCGGCCTGCGCTAGACGGAAATTTGACTCTTTGTTTAAAGCCTTCGCTTTAAAGAAAATCGACGCTAGGGAGCGTATAGCCCGAATGGTCCCCGCAACATTTTGGATGGCGGCGTGAGCGCGAAATTGAACCGAGGCCTAGCGGCCCGGCAGACGACAATGTCCGATCAGGAATGGTTTCTTCAGGAGGCGTGCAAGGTTGCGGCCGGCGTTGCCGAAACACTGGCGCCGCTCTGTGAAGTGGTCGTCCACGACCTCACCAATCCAGAACACGCGATTGTTCAGATCGAGAACAACCTGTCGGGCCGTGCGGTCGGCGACGGCGCGACCGAACTCGGCCTGGCGCGCATGGCCGACCCGAACTTCCCCGATATCATCGCGAACTATGCGAACGCCTTCGCGGATGGGCGACCGACGAAAAGCACATCCATTGGCCTGAGAGACAAGACGGGCCGATTTGTCGCCGCCATCTGCATAAACATGGACCTGTCTTACCTTCGGTCGATCAACGGCTATTTGAACGAACTGACGAAGATTCAGCCGGATGGTAACACCGTTCGGGAGTCCCTCTCCGGGGCCCGCCAAGCCTCGCTGAACGACAAGATATTGGCCTTTTCCGCCAAGAAGAACCGCGACCCCAGAGCGCTGACGAGCGACGAGCGGCGTGAACTGCTGCAAATGCTGGCGGACGATGGCGAACTCGACCGCCGCGGAGCCGCAGACCAGATCGGGGCGATCATCGGGGTCTCGCGGAGCAACGTTTACTACTACCTGAAGGGCGAGAAGGCGAAGCGCGCCTAGAGAGGCGGGCGGGCCGACCTGTGCCCGAAAAACGGTAACGCCGCTTCTTCCGCAGCAGGCCTGAGGGTCGCCCTTTCGCATATGGGAGGAACGATGCGGTTGTTAGCCGCCCTGGCCCTTGCAGGCTTCATGGCCGCATCGAGCGCCCGGGCAGACGACATGGCCCGTTGGCGGGCGGAGGCGGCGCGGGTGAGCATCACGCGTGACGACTGGGGCATCGCCCACGTCCGCGGAAAGACCGACGCCGACGCGGTGTTCGGCATGATCTACGCCCAGGCTGAGGATGACTTCTCCCGCGTCGAGTGGAACTACGTCACCGCCCTCGGGCGCACCGCCGAAGCCAAGGGCGAGTCGGCGATCTGGGCCGACCTGCGCCAGAAGCTGGTCACCGACCCCGTTGATCTGAAGAGCAAGTACGCCAATAGCCCGAGCTGGCTACGCGCGCTCATGGACAGCTGGGCCGATGGTCTCAATTTTTACCTCGCGACGCATCCGCAGGCGCACGCCCGCGTGATCAGGCGTTTCGAGCCCTGGATGGCGCTCAGCTTCACCGAAGGCAGCGTCGGTCCGGACATTGAGAACGCGCCGTTGGATCAGTTGGGCGCCTTCTATGGCGATCCGCAGGTCGCCGCCGCTCTGCCGCACGAGGACCCATACGCGTTCAAGGAACCCACCGGCTCCAATGGCATCGCCATCGGGCCGCAGATCACCAGGGATGGGCACGCCCTGTTGCTCATCAATCCGCATACCAACTTCTTCTTCCGCTCGGAATTGCAGATGCGCAGCGACGAGGGGCTGGACGCCTATGGGGCCGTCACCTGGGGCCAGTTCTTCATCTACCAGGGCTTCAATAGCCACGCCGGCTGGATGCACACCTCCACCGGTGCGGACACGGTGGACGAGTTCGCCGAGACCATAGTCAGGAAGGACGATGGCAAGCTCTTCTACCGCTACGGGGCCGAGGAGCGGCCCGTGACCGTGCGCACCTTCGTCGTGCCCTACCGCACCGAAGACGGCCGGATGGCCAGGCGCACCTTCACCACCTACGCCACCCACCACGGCCCGATCATCCGAGCCGAGGGCCGCAAGTGGATCGCACTGGGCTTGATGCAGAAGCCGGTGGAGGCGCTGGAGCAGTCCTTCGGCCGAACCAAGGCCACCGACCTCGCGTCGTTCCTGAAGGTGGCCGAGCTTGCCGCCAACTCGTCGAACAACACCGTCTTCGCGGACACGAAGGGCGAGACCGCAGTGCTGCTGCCGCAGTTCACGCCGCGACACGACGACCGCTTCGATTACACCAAACCGGTAGACGGCGCTGATCCCGCCGCCGACTGGCATGGCCTGCATACACTCGCCGATACGCCGCACGTGATCAGCCCCCGCGTGGGCTGGGTCTACAATGCCAACGACGAGCCCTGGCGCGCGGCAGGACCTGAGAGTCCGCGGAAGGCGGCCTTCCCGCGCTACATGGACCAGGCCGGCTGGAACCCGCGCGGGCCGCACGCCGAACGCGTCCTGTCCGGCCACAAGGATTTCACGCTCCAAGGCCTGGTCGACGCTGCGTTCGATCCCTATCTCACCGAGTTCGCCCAACTTACCCCTCGCCTGATCGGCGCCTACGACGCGATCGCGGAAGGAGACCCGCGGAAGGCAGACCTTGCCGAACCGATCTCGGCCTTGCGCGGCTGGGACTACCGCTGGAGCCTGAAATCGGTGCCCACCACGCTGTCGGTCGTCTGGGGCGAGATCCTTTGGAACAAGATCAGGCCAGAGGCGGAGGCCGCTGGGATCTCGCCTTTCACGGCCATGGGTCAGGCCGAGGCCAAGCAACAGCTCGACGCGTTGGTCGACGCCGTGCAGCGCCTCGATCATGATTTCGGGACCTGGCGGACCGCGTGGGGCGAGATCAATCGCTTCCAGCGCCTGGATGACGCCATCGCGCCGCATTTCGACGACGCCAAGCCCTCGATCCCAGTGCCGTTTACCTCAGCCAACTGGGGCTCGCTCGCCAACTTCAGCGCCGTGCGGACGGGGACCAAGCGGTACTATGGCGTGCGCGGCAACAGCTTCGTGGCGGTGGTGGAGTTTGGGCCCCGCGTGCATGCCCGCGCGGTCACCGCAGGAGGCGAGAGCGGCGATCCGACCTCGCCGCACTTTGATGACGAAGCCCAGCGCTATGCATCAGGCGATCTGCGGGACGTCTATTTCTATCCCGACGAGCTCGCCGGCCACACGCAGCGCACCTACCGACCCGGCGAATAGGAAGGCAGGTCCGCGGACAATTCGCGGAGCTAGTCCGACCCTATACGCACGAGGGGGAAATTCGCGCCGCCGAGGCGGTCGCCATCACGGGCGTTGATCGGTTCGGCGAGAACCGCGCCCAGCTTTGGATTTTCGAGAAACGTCCCTGGCCTCGCGTCGAACACAGCGTCCGGCCCGAGGTAGCGCACTGCGAGCGCGCGCCGACGCAGGTCTTTGCGCAGGTTGCCGGGCGACCAGTGGAAAGTGAGCGGGTGATGGACAACGACGTCACCTGGCTCGACCTCACACACCAGGACGTCGGCCTGCTTCAGCACCTCATCCATGTCCGGAAAGGGCGGCAGACCGGCACGCTCAAATATCTCCGCGAAGCCCGTGTTGCGGCCAAACGCCTTGGGCGCGTAGAGCACGCCATCCTTGTGGCTGCCCTTCACATAGCGCATGGCCCCGGCCTCCGCCGGAACGGGATCGAAGCCGATCCACAGGGACAGGATGTCGTTGCCGCGTACCGGCCAATAGGGCAGGTCCTGGTGCCACGGCGTCTCTTCCAGTGTCATGGGCTCCTTCACCAGGAGCTGGTCGTAGAAGAGGGTGACCTCGGCCACCTGTCCCATCATTTGGGCGGCGACGCGCGGCAGAGGCGAGTCGAGCTCGAAAGCGCGGAACGTCGCGTCACGCCGCCAGACGAAGAAGTCGCCGAGGTAACGACCGCTGTTGCCAGGCTCGGTGTACTCCGACGCCGCAGAACTGGGACTCTGCACGGCCCGATCAACGGCCTCGCGCATGGCGTCGATCCAGGTCGGAGGCAGGATCCGGCGCAGGATGACGGCGCCATCGCGTGCGTAGGTTGCGCGTTCTTCCGGGGTGACATCGCGAAGCGGGGTCGAGGTTAAGGTCATGCGGGGAGCATCTCACACCCGCCCGGCGAAACACGGCGATTCCGCTAGGAAAACTAGAACGAACGACGCTATTTCCCTAGATTGCCACGAGATTTGAGGGAAAAGCCTTTGATGCTCTCCGCGCCCGATCGGCGAATCCTAAACGTCCTTCAGCGCGAGGGGCGCATCAGCGTGGTGGAACTGTCGCGTCGGGTGGGCCTGTCGGAGACGCCCTGCGCGCGGCGCATGAAGCAGCTGGAAGAGAGCGGCGTGATCACGGGATATGGCGCGCGCCTGGACCCGAACCGCGCCGGCCTAGCGATCAGCGCCTTCATCACGGTCAACACCGACCAGCGCAATGAAACCGATAGGAGTCTCTTTCAGGACGCCGTCCGCCGCGAGCCGAGGATCGTGGGTTGCGCCGCGATCTCGGGCGTCAGCGATTTCATGCTGGAGGTCGTCGCCGCCGACATGGACGATCTCTCCAATCTGACACTTGAACGCCTCCTCGGCCTTCCGACCGTGACCGATATCGCGACCTCTGTCGTATTTCGCTGGCTCAAGCGCGACGAGCCGCTGCCGCTTTGAGCATGGCGCGGCGGGGGTCGCCAAGGGAGCGCCTTCGTCGGGCTCAGAAGAACGTCTGCACGGCCGAGGTCACACGATAGGCCTCGTCCACAACGAACATCAGACGCCACTTGTCGAAGGTGGTGCAGGGATGGGAGACGCCTAGCGCCACCATGTCGCCGACAG
>Ga0105240_10010253_pt1 | contig 13190 bp, 8 predicted proteins | sample KBSC54metaG_FD_80426 | JGI IMG/M metagenome (GOLD analysis project Ga0105240, IMG submission 80426) | Corn rhizosphere microbial communities from Kellogg Biological Station, Michigan, USA - KBS C5-4 metaG | ecosystem: Host-associated > Plants > Roots > Rhizosphere > Soil | place: Michigan, USA... | reverse complement strand
TTCTACACCATTCAGTGCGCGTGCGAGCATTTGGGAATTCCGCTCAAGGGCGCGACAGTGGCGGTGCAGGGTTTCGGCAATGCAGGCTCGGTGGCGGCCCAGCTATTGCATGAGGCCGGTGCAAAGGTGATCGCAGTAAGCGATTCTGCGGGGGCGATCTACAACAAGGACGGGCTTGATGTTCCGGAGCTCATCCATATGAAAGCGATCGCGGGACATGTGCACGGATTCCCGGGAAGCGAACCGATCGATCCTGCGGCGCTCCTCACATTGAAGTGCGACATTCTGGTCCCCGCTGCACTGGAAAATGCGGTGACAGCCGAAAATGCCGGCGCGGTTAGCGCGCGGATCATCGCGGAGGCAGCAAATGGGCCACTTACGCCGGCTGCCGATCGCATTCTGGAGAGCAAGGGCGCGTTCATCATCCCCGACATTTTGTGCAATGCGGGCGGCGTAACAGTATCGTACTTCGAGTGGGTACAGGATGAGCAGCACCTCTTCTGGGATGCGCAGGATGTCTACAGCCGCTTGGAGAAGGTGATGAAGACGTCCTTCCGCGACGTGCTGAAGCTTCACGTGAATCGAGTTGTGCCGATGCGGATCGCGGCCAACATGCTTGGGATCGGTCGCGTCGCGGAAGCGATCCACATCAGGGGCATCTATCCATAGATGGAAAATTAGTAGACAGCAGTAACAAGCAACGAGATCCGTTCATCGCGGTGATACCGCGATGAACGGATTTTCGGCAAGAGACGGAAGAGGTCCGAACGAAGAACCGGCGCGTTTCAGCGTAGAGATCCCGATTCGCGATGCCTCGCCCGCTAGCGCGAAAGCATGCGCAGGCTGGTTGAGATCGGCAGACCGATGAGGAACATGTGCGCCAGAATCCCCTCAACAAGACTGCGATACGTGTACGGTCCCATGGCATGGTAGGCGCTCAGAGGCAGCACGACCAGGTTCATCATCAGGAAGACAGCAATTCCGTAGAAAAGACCGCAAACAAAGAAGTGCTCGCGTAGAAAATCCAGCTTTCTGCTCGCAATGCAATACACAGCTGCAGCAGAAAGCGCAATGAAGTAATGAAGCAAGAGCCCGAGTATGTACGGTCCTGCGGCCACGTGTCGTGCAGCCGGGCCCAGAAGGCCGCCGGCAATTCCTAATGGCATGTAGCGGCCAAAGGTGATGTAGGCCGAGGTCATATCGAGCAGACCGGCAACAAATCCGCCCACGAGAATAGGGAGGCCTAACTTGGGCTGAGAGATCCGGGCGGCGATGGAACTGGTTGTCATGATCGACCTCGGGGAAGCGGACCTGTGCTGCACCCCATGTTGCGGTCGCAGCGAAAGAATAGAAAGCGCTTTGAGACGAAGCGGATCAGTGGCAAACGAGGCGGTCCGGAAAGCTGCGCGGCCGGAACGGGCGGTCAGACCTTCTGAAGATTGGCGAATTTCTCCATCAGCTTTTTGAGCCCGTGCTGCGGAAACAGGACGGTGAGTTTCGCTTCGTCGCCATCACCCTCACGCATCACGACCGTGCCTTCGCCATACTTGCTGTGGCGGACGCGCTGGCCTTTCTTCAGGCCGGCGGCACCGGATGATTCAGGGATGTCCATCCGGGGGCGCTTGAAGGCGCCTTTCACGCCGCGTCCACCGAAGAACCGGGCGATGTTATCCATGGAGCCAGCATCAGGGCTCTTACTTTTCGGACTAGCGCTTTGGGAGTAGGAGAAACGCGAGGATTCCTGATTCTCATCCTCGTAGTTGTAGTGTCTGCTCTCGTCCTCGCCGAATTGGGCTTGCCGCCGTCCCGCACCGTAGCCGCGGCTGCTTCCATAGGCGGGGACGGACCACGCCGGCGTGCGTCCTCCGAGATTCTCCACAAGCTGGCTGGGAACCTCTTCGAGAAAGCGCGATGGGACGCTCTGCTCCGGCGCATCGTTGCCGTAGCGACGTCGGTAATGCGCACGGGTCAGTATCAGCGTGTTCATAGCGCGCGTCATTCCCACGTAGCAGAGACGGCGCTCCTCTTCCAGTTCGTCAGGGTTCATGAGTGTGCGTGAGTGCGGAAAGAGGCCTTCTTCGAGGCCCGCGAGAAAGACCAGCGGGAATTCCAGGCCCTTGGCGGCATGCAGCGTCATGAGCGTCACACGTGCGTTGGGGTCGAACTGGTCGGTGTCGGATGCGAGCGCAGCGTGATCGAGGAAATCGGCGAGGGTTTCACCCCTGACCTCAGCATCGTGCGCGGCATTGGCAAGTTCCTTCAAATTTTCAATCCGGCTGAATGATTCGGGTGAAGCTTCGGCCTCGAGAGCCTTGATGTAGCCGGAACGGTCGATGATAAAGCGGATTAGTTCTGGAAGCGTGGCGGGATCGCCTGGTTTTCGGAAGGGTTCTGTTCCCGATTCATCAGGCGAAGAGCCGTGGCCATCCGATGCTTTATCCCCGGACCTCATCGCCGAGATCTGAGGCCCCCGGGTTGAGGAATGGTCCGGCTCTGCGGTTTGCTTCGGCATTTTCAGGAACGGTCGCGAAGCAGGCTTCTCTGCGAACGGCGAGAAGTGGCTTGGATCGAGCAGGGAAATCTGGTTTTCGTTGCCGCCGAAGCTGAATTCGGCCGCGGCATCCAGAGCATCGACGACTTCCTGCTGATCATCAGCGCTAGGCTCGGCAGCGCCGAAGCTGAAGTCGGTATCGGTGTCCTCAGAACAAACGTCCGCCGAGAGTTTACCGGCAAAGTCGGAATCCAGCATGGCTTGCGCGTCAAGGATGAGCTGGCGAAAGGAGTCGAGAGCCATGCCTGCGCGGGTGGAAATCAGCCGTTGCTCAATTGCGGTTTTCAAGGCGTCCCATGTGGACTGACCCGTTTCTAGCGCGAGGCGTTCGAGTGTTGCCAACGTGGTCGCACCAATGCCGCGAGCGGGAGTGTTGATGACGCGGTTCAGAGCCATCGAGTCGTGCGGGTTCCGAATCAGGCGTAGATAGCTCAGCAGATCCTTGATCTCTGCGCGCTCGTAGAAACTGAACCCGCCCACCATGGAGTAGGCGATTCCATAACGGCGAAGTGCCTCTTCGACAAGGCGTGACTGGGAATTCGTCCGATACAGGACAGCCACCTTGACTGGTTCTTGTGCTTCGGAAGAATTTGCCTGGCGGAAGTAAGCCTGGATGCGGTCGGCGATAAATAGGGCCTCGTTTTCGCCATCGGGCGCCTCGTAGTACCCGATGAGCGAGCCGCCCTGGCGATCGGTCCAGAGTTTCTTGCCTTTGCGGCGCAGGTTATTGGAAACGACGGCGCCCGCCGCTTCGAGGATGATCTGTGTGGAGCGGTAGTTCTGTTCGAGGCGGACAATTTTTGCGTTGGGAAAATCCTGCTCGAACTCGAGGATATTGCGGATGTCCGCGCCGCGCCATGAATAGATGCTCTGGTCTTCATCGCCGACGGCGCAGACGTTCTTGTGCTCGCCGGCCAGCAGTTTCATCAGCTCGTACTGCGGGCGATTGGTGTCCTGATACTCGTCGACGAGGACGTAACGGTACTTGCGCTGGTAGTACTCGCGGGTCGGCGCGGAGACCTTAAGCAAGCGAACGGCTTCGAGGAGGAGATCGTCAAAGTCCATTGCGTTGTTCTTGCGCAACTCGTCCTTGTATCCCTTGTAGATGTGCGCGATGCGCTCGCTGTCGGGGTCCTTGGAGCCGAGATAGTACTCCTGGGGATCGACCATGTGGTTCTTGGCCCAGGAGATCCGGCCGAGCACGGTGCGGGGAGTGAGTTGCTTGGTATCGAGCCCCATACGACGCATCACCTGCTTGACGATGTTCTGCTGGTCGTTTTCGTCATAGATAGCGAACGATTTGGTCAGCCCATGGTTATTGACGCGCAGCGCCTCCACGTCTCGCCGGAGGATGCGTACGCAAAGGGAATGGAATGTCGCGATCAGCGGTTTGCTGAGTGAGGAGTGGCCTAGCAGTTGCTCGACCCGCTCAGCCATTTCGGCGGCTGCCTTGTTTGTAAACGTAACAGCAAGAATGGAATCCGGCGCTTTGCCTTTCTCCTGAATGAGCCACGCAATGCGGCTGGTGATGACGCGTGTCTTTCCCGAGCCGGCGCCGGCCAGGATGAGCAGCGGGCCTTCGGTCGTCTCCACGGCGGCACGTTGTTCAGGGTTGAGTTTTGCAATGAGCGACTGCGACAAAATATGGCGTCCGGAGGGAAAGATCCTTACCCTAGTTTACCTTTTGCGGCGATGTTCGTGCGCGAAGGGGCCAAGGCGGGGTCGCCACCTTCCGAGATCTATTCGAATCGCTTCGTAAATCTGATCCGAAGCGCGAAATGAACTTCTTCTTGTGATTCACGACATAGCCACGAGTTGCCATGGGCAGTACTCTCGTTCTTCGTACTAAAGCAATTTCTCGACCTTGCGTCTGGTGCAGCCCAAACGATCCCCATGAGCCATCACCCCAGTGCGAGGGGGAGCGGATCGATGGGTTCTCTGATACGTTGTGTCTCATTGGGGGTTGTCTTTGCGGCCTCTGTATTTCCTTCCTGTGCAGCCTCACCCACGAACAGCAAACTACTGTGGCTGGTTCCCCCGGGAGCCCAGATTGTAGCGGGATTTGAGAACTACCGCGATCCACATCACCACGGCCAATTGGTGCTGACGACGCGCAACAACCGGCTTGACCTCGCAGATTGGCAGGCGATCGCGGGAGTAGACCATCAGCGAGCCTTCCATGAGGTCATCGAGGTTGCCGCCTCCCCAGTGGGCGGTCGATTGACGGAACATCTGCTGCTCGTAGGAGGGCGGTTTGATACAGAGGCCATCTTCCGATCCGCGGAGTTAAACGGCGCCGAAAAAATCAAGTACGAAGGGCTGACAGTGATGCTGATCGAGCCGTTCACGCGCGAAAAGGGCCTGATGGGCACACGGTGGCTGATCATTCTCGATAATCGCATAGCCATGATGGGCACGCCTCTGCTGGTTGAAAGTGCTCTGCATCGATATCTGAACCGCGCAGACATCGATATGCTCCTGCGAGAACGGCTGAGCCAGCTGCCGCTGGAGGTTAGCTCATGGAACGTACTGAGTTCATTGCCAGCGGCCCCTACGGAATATATGGCGCCACAGCCTAAGAGTCCCTGGGGGCGATTCTTTGAGGGCGCAGATGTGATGATCGTCGGAGTGCGCTTCGGTTCTAAAGTACGTGTGCACTTCTCGCTACACGCCAGCCCCGATCACGGTGCGCACTTTTTCGAGCAGAAGACAGCGTCGTTTGCAGATGTGTTTGCACCCGAGCGAATCGGTGCTGCCCGCCCACCGCGAGTGGGAGACATCGAAGTTGCGGCCGACCGAATCCAGGGCTCAATCGAGCTTTCCAAGAAACAGTTCGATGCATGGGGCGATTGGACAACCAACTTCGGCCACGCGCCAGCGACGCCGGAGCGATCGGCTTCTGCGGGGCAGTAAACACATCACAAAAGTCGGCAAGTTTCACAGTCGAGCTGCTGTTCCGGAGGGAATGACCACCTATTCTTCATATAGAGACGACGTTGAAGAGGATTTGCTGCTGTGCTGAAAGCGCTATTCTGGGTTCGCGATGACAGTGAATCGGGTTGCAGTGTACTGCGGGTCGGCAAACGGCAGCGATCCGGCGTTTCTGACTGAGGCGAAACAACTTGGGCGCACAATCGCCGAGGCGGGAATCGGGCTTGTCTATGGCGGCGCTAGCGTTGGCTTGATGGGCGCGGTGGCGGACGCGGCGCTGGCCGGCGGAGCCGAGGTGATCGGGATTTTGCCGGAAATCTTGTCTGGCAGTGAGATCGCGCATCGCGGATTGACGCGGCTCGAAATGGTGCCTACTATGCACGAGCGCAAGGCGCGGATGGTGAAATTGGCCGACGCCTTCCTGATGCTGCCCGGGGGCTACGGCACACTCGACGAGATGATGGAGATTGTGACCTGGAAGCAGCTTCGGCTGCATGCGAAACCATGCGTCCTCATCAATACTGCCGGGTACTGGGATGGCCTGCTGGCATTTCTGGATCGGGCGGTGGAGGCGAGATTCCTAAAAGCGGAGAACAGGCAGCTGCTGGAGGTAGTTGGAACGGCAGTAGAGGCAGTGGCGCGAGTAAAGGAACGGGAATAGCGAACAAAGATAGTCTCTATTTCCGCCTGGCGCGCTCCCGCTGGAGTTCGCGATAGAGTTCGCTTTTCGATTTACCGGATTCGCGGGCGAGCCGCTTGAGGGCGTCCTTCTCATCGAGACCGGATTCAGATTGAAGCCTGGCCACGCGAGCAGATAGGGTCTCCCGCGTGACGGAACTTTCATCCGAGGTCTCTCCCGGGCGATCCGTGGCACCTGATTTATGGGCTTCGATTAGCAAAACGAATTCGCCACGGATGCGGTCGCGATCTCCGAGTTGCGCGCGGACTTCGGCGACAGTGCCGCGGAGAAATTCCTCGTGCAGCTTGGTAAGCTCTCGCGCTGCGACGACGCGCAGGGCTGGTCCAAAGATGCCTTCCAGGTCGGCCAGAGTGTCGACGATCCGATGCGGGGCCTCATAGACGATAAGTGTCTCTGTCGACTCGCGAGGCTGCGTGGCCAGAGTTTCCAGGCGCGTGCGACGAGCGCCGGCTTTCTCCGGCAGAAATCCAATGAAGTGGAAGTCGTCAGCAGGCAGACCGGAGGCGATCAGCGCGCTGAGCCCAGCATTGGCGCCGGGAATTGGAATCACAGGTACACCAGCGGCAATTGCTTCGCGAACAAGCACAATCCCGGGATCGCTGATGCCCGGCGTTCCTGCATCGGACACGACGGCGATGCGGCTGCCTCTTCTGAGGGCCTCGATGAGTTCGGCGGAGCGCTGGCGCTCGTTGTGTTCGTGGTAGCTCACAGTAGACGTGGTAATGCTGTAGTGGTTCAGCAGCTTTTGCGTCTGGCGTGTGTCCTCACAGGCTATGCGGTCGGCTTGTTTCAGGACATCGAGGGCACGAAGAGTGATGTCGCCGAGATTGCCGATAGGAGTGGCAACGAGATATAGACCGGGGGCGAGTGGCGTGTCGGGCATTGCTTAGAACATGGTAGTGCGCCGGGAAGGAGCTACTCGCCGGATTCCTGAGATTCGATACGGCGTTGTTCGGCGAGGAGTGACATGGAACTCATAAGGTTCTGCACACTGACGATGCCGACGACCTTGCCGCTCTCGGTTACGGGAATGAGGGAAAGCCCATGGCCGGCGGAGATTCGGCGGATCGTAGTGCCGAGCGTGTCTTCGGGACGGGCGACCTGGAAGGCACGTGACATGATGGATTGGATGTAGCCGTTGCCATCGTTGCGCAAGGCTTCAACGATACGCTGGCGCGAGACGATGCCGACGAGTTGCGGTCCGCGAACGACCGGAAAATCCTCCTGAAGCGAATGAACACATCGGACGAGCGCGTCGGCGATGGTGTCAGAGGGCGACAGCGTGGCGAAATCGGTAAGCATGACTTCGCGCATGTGGACCGTATCCACGACTGACTGAAAAAAGACTCCCTGGTCTTCTATCTGCGCTCCAATCATGATGAAAAATCCCGCAATAATGAGCCAATAGGAATGGAAGACCATGCCGGTGATCATCACCGCCAGTGCGATGAGTTGCCCAACACCTGAAGCGGCCCGTCCGGCGGGAGTGAGCCCGTGGGACCGTGCGAAGTTGCCGCGTAGCAGGCGGCCGAAATCGAGCGGATACGCGGGAAGAAGGTGGAGAATGCCAAGACCGGCCTGCATCCACACCATGCTGCGGACGAGGTGATCGGCTGTTACGAGGGGATGCGCAAGCAGGTGAACGTCACCGCCGCCTCCGATACAGGCTGCCGCGATCATGAGGGCGGTGATGCAGTTAGCGAGGGGACCAGTGAAGGCTATCGCAAACTGCCCGATGCCCTCATTCGCGGCCTCCTGGCTCTCAGGGTTGGCGTAGGCGAACAATCCTCCGATCGGGAGAACCAGCACAGCGCGCAGTTTGAGGTTGAGGTAGGCGGCGACGATAAGGCGCGCGGTTTCGCGCACAACCACTGCGGCAACACAGAGGAAGAAGAGGCCCATGCCGCGCAGGAAGCCGGAACTGCCGCTCAGCCCCACACACACCAAGGCAAGCGCAGGGAAGAAGATGTGCATCCGCATCTCCACGCCCATCCATCGCCCCAGTGGAATTGTCCAGCCGCGCATACACGAATTGTAAAGGTGGCGCCCGCGTTGCGGCCCTGAATGCTTCGGCGCGGCACTGTGTTCCGGTATGCTGATTCGCGATGCGCGTGATTGCAGGGACGTTGCGGCGGAGGACGCTTGAGGCGCCGGCGGGGATGGCGACCCGTCCAACGAGCGATCGTCTTCGAGAGACGGTCTTCAACGTGCTGGCGCCGCGGATTGAGGGCGCACGGTTCCTCGATCTGTACGCGGGCTCCGGAGCGGTCGGTATTGAAGCGGTGAGCCGGGGCGCGCAGAACGTGATCATGGTGGAGCGCGCCGCTCCCGCGCTGAAGATTCTGCGCGGCAATCTGAAGAAGCTTGGGCTGCGTAGCGGAGTGCGCGTGGAGGCGGTGAGTGTAATGGCGTTTTTGAAGAAGCTGCGGCCGGAGAGTGCAGCCTTGCTGTTCGAAATCGTGTTTCTAGATCCGCCATACGATGCACAGGATGAGTACGCTCTGGCACTGGGACTGCTTGGCGGAGACGCATCGCGGCTCTTGGCAAAAGATGCTGTCGTGATTGCGGAGCATCGGCGGAAGGAAAAGCTCGAAGATAGATATGGCATGCTCGGGCGCACGCGAGTACTGGAACAGGGTGACGCTGCCCTGAGCTTCTACAGAGCAGCAGTCAATTCATAGCTTCTCAAGTGATTGCGACTTGTCGCAGGAGAATCTACTGGAGCGTAAGATGCTGGAGCGTAAGATTGGGCCGATGCGGAGATTGATCGTGACGAACGCCTCGAAGTGGGTTGCCGGACTGTTGGTCTTTTTTGGAACTGCTGGAGTATCGGCGCAGAGTACGACGCCATGGGTGATTGGACCATTCACGCGACCGGCACAGGGGAACCCAGTGGTCGCGCCGAATGTGGGGTCGACGTTCCAGGATCCGATCGAGAAGAAGCCGGTGCAGTGGGAGGCGCTACATACGTTCAACCCGGCGGCAATCGTGCGGCATGGGAAGGTCTACGTGCTGTATCGGGCAGAGGACAACTCGGGTGCCATGGAGATCGGCGGGCACACCTCCCGGCTGGGCATGGCGGAGAGCGACGATGGAATCCACTTCAAGCGCATGCCTGAGCCAGTGTTTTATCCCGCGGAAGATGACCAGAAGGCGCGCGAATGGCCAGGTGGTGTGGAAGACCCGCGCATCGTGGAGCGCGAGGACGGGACCTATGTGTTGACGTACACGCAATGGAACCGGCAAACGTATTCGGTCGGTATCGCCAGTTCGCGTGATCTGAAGCATTGGACGAAGCACGGCCCAGCGTTTCTGACGGCAGCAGGCGGAAAATACGCCAATCTCATGTACAAGTCGGCGGGGATTGTGTCGCAACTCAAGGACGGCCGCCTGATTGCAGTCAGGATCAATGGCCGCTACTGGATGTACTGGGGCGAGGGGTCGATTCGCCTGGCAACTTCAGACGATGCGATCCACTGGACGCCTGTGGAAGGTACCAATGGAAAGCCGGTGGAACTGATGCGTTCGCGGCCACGCCACTTTGACAGTACCTTCCCTGAAACGGGACCTCCGCCCATCCTGACGAGCGCAGGAATCGTAGTGCTTTACAACGGTAAAAACGCTGAGCACGGAGGCGATCCAACGTTGGGCCCGGGCGCGTACGCGGCCGGCGAGGCACTGTTCGAGGCCGCGAACCCGGCGCATCTGCTGCAGCAGACCGATAAGCCAGTGCTGAAGCCAGAACTGCCCTACGAGAAAACAGGGCAGTACGCCGCCGGAACGACATTCGCTGAAGGGCTGGTGTACTTCCACGACAAGTGGTTGCTGTACTACGGCTGCGCCGATTCTTTGGTGGCCGTCGCAACTGCTCCTGCAGAAGCAATGAGCGCGGATTCGCTGAGGATGACGCCAGCTTCCGGAATCGTTGTAGACACTCCAGCGATTGCTACCAGAAACGGGATTCCCGTCGGCGGTGAGGAGAATGCGCGTGGATTCTATCTGCACAATGGCGACACAGTCGTGTTCTACGGCGACAGCATCACCGAGCAGGACTACTACAACCAGTGGGTGCAGGTTTACGTAGCCACGCGCTTCCCGTGGATGCGGGTGCACTTCTATGGGGCGGGTATCGGCGGCGATCGCGTAACCGGCGGATGGGCCGGCCCAATCGATCAGCGCTTGGACCGTGACGTGTTCTCGGAAAAGCCGACCGTCGTTACCGTGATGCTGGGAATGAATGACGGCGGGTATCAGCCAACTACGGAGGAAATCGAACAGACCTATGTGAAGGGATACCAGCATCTGCTCGATTCGATTCGCGAGCATCTTCCGGGAGTTCGCCTCACTCTGCTGGGACCGTCGCCATTCGATGACGTAACGCGGCCGGTTACGTTCCCGGGCGGTTACAACACGGTGATGCAGCACTTCGCGGAGATTGACCAGTCTCTTGCGGACAAATATGGTGCCGCATTCGTGAATCTCAACCCGCCGGTCGTGGCAGCAATCGGAAAGGCCGACGCGATGGATCCGAAGATCGCGCCGTTGCTGCTGCCGGACAGGGTGCATCCCGATCCGCTTGCGCATTGGGTGATGGCAGAGGCGCTATTGAAGGGATGGCATGCGCCGGCGCTGGTTTCCGAGGTTACGCTCGACGCGCGTACCGGTACAGTTGAGGCAGCCTGGAACGCATCAGTCAGTCAGGTGGAGCAGACGAATGGCGTGCTGAAGTGGAGCGAGCTTGAATACGGCTTGCCCCTGCCTCTCATGCGCAGCAATGCCTCGCAGGCCCTCCTCGAAGACCTGACGGACATCGACAAGCAACTGAATCAGGAGATCCTTCGCGTGAGCGGGCTTGGGCCCGGACGCTACACGCTTAGCATTGATGGTGATCCGGTGGACACGTTTTCTCCTGAAGCGTTAGAGAGCGGGATCAACCTAGCCGACTTCCCAACGACAATGTTTCACCAGGCGCAGGCAGTGGGCTGGCTCGTGCGTGATCGTGACGAGACACATTTCATTCATGCGAGAATGCGCGCACGAAACGCAGATACCGGAAGCGAAGAGGGCAAAGACGTTTTGCAGGCCTTCGAAAATATGCAGGAAGACTTGCTCTATGAGGCTGCGCAACCGAAGCCACACGTGTTCCGGCTGACTCCGGTGCAGGCGGGAATGACGCAGAGCACGAGATAAGCAGCGAGGATTCGCTGGAAAACATCTGGAGCTTGCGATCTTCGTATGGAGGAGTTTGTCATCAATTCGATTTCATTAGCGTCGGTATTGGAAACGGATCGCGCTGAGCTGCGCGATGTGAAGACCCACGCGGCGGGACCGGAGGGAGCATTGCCGCTTTCGCCGGAGATGCTGTTGAAAGAGCCGTCGGGAAATCTGTTCGGGCTTAGCCAGAATGCGGGAATGGGCTGGGAGACGACGCGGTTACTGGATCCGGAGTTTCTCATCCTGAGCACTCACGGCGGGCTGCGCGCCGAGAATGGAAGTCCCATAGCGCTGGGATTTCATACAGGGCATTGGGAAGTCGGGTTGCTCGTTGCGGAGGCGGCGCGCGAGTTGAAGACGCTGCATGGGGTGCCGTTTGCTGGTGCCTGTACAGATCCGTGCGATGGCAGAACGCAGGGAACCGCAGGCATGATGGATTCGCTGCCGTTTCGCAACGATGCCGCAATGGTGCTGCGGCGGTTGATGCGTTCTCTGCCGACACGCAAGGGCGTGCTGGGCGTTGCGACCTGCGATAAGGGATTGCCAGCAATGATGATGGCGCTGGCTTCGGCGGGTTCGTTCCCGGCAGTGCTTATTCCCGGAGGTGTCACGCTGCTGCCGGAAGCGGGCGAAGATGCGGGCAAGGTGCAAACCATCGGAGCTCGGTTTGCACAGCAGCAGATCACGCTCGAGTACGCCCAGGATGTCGGATGCCGCGCGTGCGCTTCGCCGGGCGGGGGATGCCAGTTTCTGGGAACGGCGGCAACAGCGCAGGTCGTGGGCGAAGCGCTGGGCTTGTCACTGCCGCATACGGCACTGGCGCCCTCGGGACAGGCGATCTGGCTGGATGCGGCGAAGAGATCGGCACGTGCAGTGATGCGGTTGCATGAATCAAAGCTCGGCGTGAGGGATGTGCTGACCGACGCTTCGGTTCGAAATGCCATGGTGCTGCACGCGGCGTTTGGCGGATCAACGAACCTGCTGCTGCATCTTCCGGCGATTGCGTTCTCGGCGGGACTGAGTCGACCGTCGCGCAACGACTGGGAGGCTGTAAATCGCGAGGTGCCGCGCCTGGTTGACGCGCTCCCGAATGGGCCACGCGGGTTCGCTACCGTGCAGGTCTTTCTCGCCGGCGGCGTTCCAGAAGTGATGCTTCATCTGCGTGAAGCGGGGCTGTTGGATACCAGCGTAAAAACGGTGAGTGGGGAGTCGCTCAACGCGAGCCTGGACTGGTGGGCGCAGAGCGAGCGAAGGCATGCGCTGCGCAAGAGGCTGAAGGAGCTTGACGGCATCGACGCGGACGACGTGATCATGGCACCGGACAAAGCGCGTTTGAGCGGGCTGACGGCCACGGTATGTTTTCCGGTGGGGAATCTCGCGCCCGAAGGATCGGTGATTAAGAGTACGGCGATCGATCCTTCTCTCATTGGGGAGGACAATGTGTACCGGCATCGCGGGCCGGCGCGGGTGTTCACCGCGGAAGAGGCGGCGATTGCTGCAATCAAGACGGGACAGATCGGGCATGGAGATGTGATCGTGCTGATCTGCGGCGGCCCTAAGGGTGCCGGAATGCAGGAGACCTACCAGGTGACTTCGGCTCTGAAGCAGTTACCGCACTGCAAGCACGTAGCCGTGATTACGGATGCGCGATTCAGTGGAGTGTCAACAGGTGCGTGCGTCGGGCATGTCTCACCAGAGGCGCTCGCTGGAGGGCCAGTCGGAAAGGTCCGGGAAGGCGACCTGATCGAGATTGTGGTGGATCGCGGAGCCCTGATGGCGACGGTGAATGTCATC
>Ga0105240_10010251_pt1 | contig 13191 bp, 12 predicted proteins | sample KBSC54metaG_FD_80426 | JGI IMG/M metagenome (GOLD analysis project Ga0105240, IMG submission 80426) | Corn rhizosphere microbial communities from Kellogg Biological Station, Michigan, USA - KBS C5-4 metaG | ecosystem: Host-associated > Plants > Roots > Rhizosphere > Soil | place: Michigan, USA... | reverse complement strand
TCTGAACTTGCGAAGAACCCCGGCTCCCTGATTTTCCAGATCCGCGATCCATTCCTCGCTCAGAGTGGACTGCTCTCGCTCGTGGTTCCCCGTCTGAATATCGCGATCGTCAATTGATGAAATAAATGCAAACTTCCCATCGTCGATCTGATTCTCGGCAGCGCGACAGCCGCGCGCGCATGGCACCCGGTTTGCTCCGCCTCGTAACGGCATAGACGATCTCGGCCCATGAGGAATGGTTCCAGCTTCACGGACGATGTCGAAACGGCCTATTTCCAAGCGTAAATCACGGAGGATGTCATGCTTGACTATGGACTCAGGGCAATAATGGGCGCGGCGCTCATGCTCATGCTTGCGGCCAACACGGGGATGGCCCAAACGCTGCCGACGCCCGGACCAAATCAAACGCTAGGCTTCGGTAACGGCAAGATTGTTGAGTTCACTTATACCGAGAACTTCGATTGCGTCGATGAACCGACCGAGGACATGAACTTCAATACCATTCTGGCCCAGGTCGATCCGAGCGAGCTTTACATCCCGATTTGCCAGCCCGGCAACGCGCCCACTTTCGACCCCACCGGCGCCCCCGTTAAAAAGACCGACAAACTCTACGTCCTGATCCCGTTCTTCTCCTCTACCAACGATACCAATCCCGCCAATGCCATCGCCTGTCCCGCGGCCACAGTGCCCGGTGAAGTATGCGGCACCGCACTTGGCAGTTTTCTCATCGGCGCTTTCGGCATGGTTCCCGAGGCCTTCGAGGCCCATCCTGCTGTTGCCGTCCAATGCCCCAATCCGACCGATCCGCCCGGCTCCTGCACCATGCATGGTGACACCGTTGACATGTCGCTGGTCCTCGCCGCACTCGGCAAGGCCCCCAGCCCGCCAACTGCTAACATTTTCGTACCGCTGCCAAACCATAGCCATCTGATCACGACCGATCTCCGGCAAAAGAAATCGGTCTGGTGGCAAATCATCCCGGTGCTGATCGAAAACCCGAGCGATTGGCCGGCCGCCGACGGCAGCAGCGGCATCACCACGCTGAAGCAACTCAACGCTGCGATCGGGGCCAGCACCGCGATCGAAGTGCCGAGCAACTTCTTTCTCTTCTTCGGCTCGCAGGTCATCAAATAATCGACGATTTGTTCAGTGCGGCGTCGGTATCGATATCGGCGCCGCACGCGCATCGGCAGACCTCGTGTCGAATCTGTTGAACCTTCAACTATCTGCCCCCGTCATTCATGCCGTAAATTGAAACTCCCACACGCTTGATCCCACACGCTTGATACCGCGCCCCTCCCGATAGGAGTACACTGCTACATTGTGGCTGTTTCTCCCCGGCCACAGGACCCCCATCCCCTCTACTTGTCCAAGTAGAGGGCAAGGGTGAGGTTCCCCCCGCTGAACACAACGCTTCGTACACGCCCACCAAAGGTCTCTCATCGACGCGATCCGCATGACCTGCTCACCCGCTTCACCCATGGGAAGTCAGAAACCTTTCAACGGTTTCAGTGTTCTCGAAAACCATAGTTCCACGCTCCTCAACCGTTTCCCTCCCGGCTCAAGGTCGTCGCAAATGTGTGGAATTTCACACGCGCAAATTCCGGAATTCCACTTCTGGACGAGCCTTGAACCGCTCAGACGCCCCACGCCGCGGAATCCTGCAAAAATGTTTTTTTACAAAACGAACTCCTCTACACTCCTCAACTACCGCGATGGCCCGGGAATTCGCGCAGGAGCACGTAGGAGATGGCGGGGAAGCTCGTAAAGGTGCGGATGTGAAGGCGTTTCGCTTCATCCTATGGGCCGCCGTCGCCGCCACCGGCGCCTACGGCCTCGGCCTGATCGCCTTCGCCCGCGGCGAGCATCGCCCGAGCGTGCTCTGGTTCATCATCGCCGCGGTCTGCATCTACGCGCTCGCCTACCGCTTCTACTCGAAATTCATCGCCGAACGAGTGCTCGAACTCGACGACGCGCCGACCCCTGCGATACGCCTCGCCAACGGCCGCGACTACGTGCCGACCCCGCGATGGATAACCTTCGGCCACCACTTCGCCGCCATCGCAGGCCCCGGCCCTCTCGTCGGACCGGTGCTCGCCGCCCAATTCGGCTACCTGCCCTCGACGCTCTGGATCGTGATCGGCGCCGTGCTCGGCGGATGCGTGCAGGATTTCGTCATCCTCGGCTATTCGCTCAAGCGCGACGGCCGCTCGCTCGGCCAGATGGCGCGCGAGGAAATCGGCCCCGTCGGCGGCGCCACCGCACTGGTCGGCGTCCTCCTCATCATGATCATTTTGATCGCAGTGCTCGGCCTGGTCGTCGTCAACGCGATGAAGCATAGCGTGTGGGCCACCTCGACCGTCGCCGCGACCGTGCCCATCGCGATGTTCGTCGGCCTCTACATGACCTGGATCCGCCCCGGCCGCGTCGTCGAGGCCTCGGTGATCGGCGTCGCGCTCATCCTGTTCGCCGTCTTCGGCGGTCGTTACGTCACCGAATTTGCCTGGGGTCGATGGTTCGATCTCGACGCGCCGCATCTCGCCGTATGCGTCATCGGCTACGGCTTCCTCGCCTCGGTACTGCCGATCTGGATGCTGCTCGCGCCACGCGATTATCTGTCGGCGTTCATCAAAATCGGCACCATCGTCGCGCTCGCTATCGGCATCGTCGCCCTCCATCCGCCCACCCTGATGCCCGCGTTGACGCGCTTCACCGACGGCACCGGCCCGGTCTTCGGCGGCAAGGTCTTTCCCTTCGCCTTCATCACGGTCGCATGCGGCGCAATCTCGGGCTTTCATGCACTGATCGCCTCCGGCACCACACCCAAAATGCTCGAACGGGCACGCGACGCCCGCATGGTCGGCTACGGATGCATGCTGATGGAATCCTTCGTCGCCGTGATGGCGATGATCGCCGCCATCATGCTCAAGCCCGGCGTTTACTTCGCGATCAACGCCCCCGCCGGCGTAGTCGGCACGGGCGCCGCCGCCTGCGCGAAGATTTCGGCCTGGGGCTTTCCGGTCACGCCTGCCGAGATGCAACAACTCGCCGCCGCCGTCGGCGAGACCTCGCTCTTCGCCCGCACCGGCGGAGCACCGTCGCTCGCGGTCGGGATGGCGCACATCTTCGCCCATTCGCTCGGCGGTCACGCCGTCATCGCCCTCTGGTATCACTTCGCAATCATGTTCGAAGCGCTCTTCATCCTCAGCACGCTCGACGCCGGTACCCGCGTCGCCCGCTTTATGACGCAGGACCTGCTCGGCCATCTCTGGACGCCCCTCGGCAATTCCAACTCGTGGCCGAACATCCTCGCGACCTCCTTCGTCGTGGTCGCCGCCTGGGGCTACTTTCTCTACTTCGGCACCATCGATCCGTTGGGCGGCATCAATTCACTCTGGCCGCTGTTCGGCATCGCCAATCAGATGCTCGCGACCATCGCGCTGTGCGTCGCGACCAGTGCGATGGTTCGTGCGGGCAAGGCGCGCTATGCGTTCGTCACGTTGATTCCGCTCGTCTGGCTGGTGGCCGTCACGATGACTGCCGGTCTCGAAAAGATTTTCAGCCCGGCCATCAACGTCGGCTTCCTCTCCCACGCCGCAACGCTCGCACGCGAACTCGCGGCGCCAACCACAACCGCCGCGCGCGCGGCCGAGTTGGCCCGGCTCATCTGGAACGATCGCATTGACGCCGCGATGACCGCGGTGTTCATCGCCGCCGTCGTCATCATACTGGGCGACTCGCTGCGAGCGTGGACGCGACTGCTCTTCGCGGCCGGCGCCGGCGGCGCCCGCCACGAGGAGGCCGCCGCGTGAGCCCCCGGCGCGACATTCGCGCGCCGCTCACGCGCCGTGCCGCCTGCGGCAGAGCGAGTTGCGCCGCTCGCGCGGCGCAACTCGCCCGCTACGCCTCGCTCATTATCCGCGGCGCCCTCACGGGCGTCCGCCGCATAATCCGCGAGGCCACCGCCGAACTGGCGCGAATCAATCGCGCCGGTCTCGGCCCCGACACCCTCCCCGGCCAGCCGCGCGGCTCGCGCGCCCGGCTAGTAATCGCCGCCCTCGCCCGCCGCCATCATCGTGCCGATCGATGTTGCTGAAGAGCGATTCGAACGGCCGCCGGCAGCCATGGCCAATTTCCTCACCGACACGTCCGAAATGGCGAAGTATTGTCCTACCGTGGGACGTTGACGAACTTCCCGATCGGCCGTTTGGAACCGTCAATTTCCACTATTGATATGAAACAGGCATTTTTCCTTTACTCACTAGGTACTTTTCCCTACTCGACTAGGTATATTTCCGATATTCCCCTCTCCCACCGTTCAGTAGCCTGCGACTGTCCGCTTCGTCATGTGTTCGCCTATGTCGGCGCGACACCAACCGCTGCGGGGCAAAAGGTAACCACGTGGGTGATAACACTTCATCGATTGACGAGCATTCGTCGTCGCGTCCGCTCGCGGCCTCCACCGAGTCCGTCCCTGCCACTCCCGACACCAACGCCTGGCGTCAGGGCCTCCGACTCGAGACCGTCGCCAACCTCGCCCATGAACTGCGCACCCCGGTGCAGGTTCTGCTCGGCTACGTCGATATCCTCCGCGACGATCATGCAACCGGGTTTTCGCCCGAGACCCGCGCGATCCTCGATCGCATGAATGCCAACGTTCATGACCTCGCGCAGACCGTGGACAACCTGATGCACTTCGCGCTGAGTGAGGTTTACGCCGCCGGTCTGACCGACGAGGACGTCACGCCCGCCAGCCTGGCCGCCGAAATCACCCCGGTGCTCGAGGCTGCGAACCAGCAGAAGCAACTCAAGCTCGAACTGGACTTCGCCTCCGCGCCTGACCTCTTTTGCGTGCCGCGTCGGCCGCTCAAGGCGATCCTGCTCAACCTTGCCGTCAACGCGATCAAGTTCACCGAGTCAGGTTCCGTCAGCATAGCCCTGCGCCGCCACCACAGCGCCGGCTCCGACATGATCGAAGTCGAAGTCAGCGACACCGGCCCCGGACTCAGCCCCGGAATTCTCGATCGGGCCAAGCAACCCTTTGCGCAACTGTCCAATACCAGCGCGCGCCGCTTCCGTGGCCTCGGCCTTGGCCTCGCCGTTGTGCAGCGCAGCGTTGACGCTCTCGGGGGCAAGATCGAACTGCGCGCACTCGTGGGCCACGGCTCACATTTCCTCGTGACTATTCCCGTGCGCCTTCGCGACGACTCGCTCCGCGCAGCGCGCGCCGCACGGGCCCGGCGCAACCTTCCGATGGTTCCACCGGCGGCGCCCTCGCCCTCGCGCAAGCCCACCACCCTCCGGTAGCGCGGAGCAGATAGCGATATTCAGGCTACGGTCGGGGGCGATATCAAGAACGGTGGGCCGGTGCTACTCTATACATATGAAGCCCCGGCTGGCGGTGGCTTCGGTGACCAGGATGGTTCGGCTTCAACTAACAACGGGCGGTCGGCTTCAAGTGACTTGAGAGCATGAGGGCCGTCTCGAAACTCGACTGCCGCGCGGCTAGCGGTAGTGACGCATAAGGCCGACTACGACGCCACGAATCTGCAAGCTGCCGTCATCGACGAAAATCGGATCCATCGTTGAATTGGCCGGCTGCAGACGCACCCGGCCGTCGGTCTCGCGAAAATACTTCTTGACCGTCGCTTCGCCCTCGATCAGCGCAACCACGGTCTCACCTTGATTCGCGTCGTCGCGGCTCTCGACGATTATGTAATCACCATCGCGAATCCCTTCGTCGATCATCGACTGACCTTTGACGCGCAGGCAAAACGTGCTGTCCCGGCGTACAAACTCCTCTGGCACCGTGATCGAGTCCGGACCCTCGACCGCTTCGATCGGCAATCCTGCCGCGACCTGTCCCAGCAACGAAATCTCGCGCGCACCAGTGCCTGCCGTCTTGCCGGAAATCTCCAGCGCCCGGCTATGGTTATGATTGCGCCGGATATACCCCTTGCTTTCGAGGTTCGACAAATGTTTGTGCACAGTCGCCAACGACGACAAACCGAAATACTGCCCGACCTCGGCCAGCGTCGGCGCATAGCCATGATCCCCGATAAAATTTTCGAGGTAATCAACCATCTGTTTTTGCCGCTTGGTCAGCGTCCCCATTCCGATGCCCTCCGCGTGCGCAGAATAGATGATGGCGAAAATCTGGCGAAACTGCAAGCCGCAAAATTCTTCGCGATCGCGCGATCGGTGCATAGGTGTTTCAAGCTGCGAACCCGCCGCATATTCTTGAATCAGCGGCCATCACGATCGCTTCACCACACACAACCAGGAGCACCAAAGACAAGCCGCAGCTATTATGGAATCTGATGGCGAAAATTCGTATTATTTTTGAAAATGGCGACCCGGAGCGAACCCTTGAGTTCGATCCGCGCGCGGCCCCTTTCCAGCACGACGGATTACCGGGTTCGATTCTCGACATCCTGATCGGACATCATATCCACCTCGAACATGCATGCGGCGGCAACTGCGCGTGCACCACGTGCCACGTGGTCGTCAAACAGGGCTTCGAGAAGTTGGGCGAGGCGTCCGAACAGGAAGAGGACCTGCTCGACCGCGCGCCCGGCCTGACGCCGACTTCGCGCCTCGGATGCCAGGCGGTGATCGAGGATCCCAATGCCGATATCGTAATCGTCGTGCCACGCTTTACGATCAACCAGGTCAGCGAGGGCCACGGCGGATGACTGCGGGTTTCAAATCGTGGCGACGGTCGTGCGATGAGTGACACGCCCGCACCGCCGATGACCAGGGCAAATCAACGACCCGTGATGCGTGCGCGGGTCGAGCGCATTTTCGATCATTGCGCGGACACGCGATCGCTTTTCCTCCGGATGACCGCGGGTGTGCTGCCGCCCTTCCTGCCCGGCATGTTCATCTCGATGGCGATTCCACTCGCAGGCGAAACACGCATCCGCCCGTACACGATCGCGTCAAGCCCGGAGGACCACGAGCCGTTCGAAGTTTGCTTCAACCGGGTGCCCGGCGGGCCCGGGGCCGCATGGATGTTCGATCGCGTCGCCGGCGATGAGATCACTTTCACCGGTCCCTTCGGCACCTTTACACTCGAGCGCGCGCCGGCCGCCGAGACCATTATGATCGCGGAAGGCACTGCGATCGCGCCGATTCGCCCGATAGTGCGCCGCGCGATCGCAAGCTCTCCCACTCATCCGATCACACTGCTCTATGCGGCCGATCGCCCCGAACATCTGTTGTATGCGGCCGAGTTCGAGCGCCTCGCGGCGGCCCATCGCGAGTTCCATTTCGAATCGCTGATCGTCGGCGGACGCGATTCTGCGGCGCTCTATGCGCGACTGCTCGACGAGACCGAACGTCGCTGGGTTGCGGCCGATAACGATCGCAGCCGTCACTTCTACCTTTGCGGCGTGGGCAAGGGCGTGCTCGCGTTGCGCGACTTGCTCCGCGGTGCAGGCTACGAACGGCGCGCCGTGCGCTACGAACAATGGTAACCGCGCGCGGCGCTGACTACTTCAACGATCGCGCGGCTGGGAACTGTTCAACTGATGGACGCCAACACCGAGATCTTTTCGCGAATCGGCGCGACGCGCAGGCCGCATCGGATCGCACGTTCACGCTCGAGGCGGCGCAATGCCCGATCGACCAGGGCGGGATCGATCGCGAGTATCCGTGCAATCGCGCGATCGTTGCCGTAAGCCGCGATCTCAAAGTAGCGGCGCACGATTCGATATGCGGCCTCGCCCGGACTGAGCGCGCGCGCCGCCCGCAGCGCTTCGCCCCAGCGGTTCTCGACCGTGTCCCAGACGTAGGTGAACGGGTCGTAACGCTCCTCGACTTTCAGCGCGAGGAATCTTTCCTGCAGCTCTTTCATCGCGCGATCGAAATCGGCGCGTTTGTTCGGCTGCGCGTAGCCGCTCGAAAGTTTGAGCGCCTTGGTTTCGGCCGCGCCGCGGCGTGCCAGCGAGTCCATCACGAGCTTGGCGCAATGGCTGAGTTCGCAGCGCTCGTAGAGTTTACGATAACCGCCAGGCGCGACGCGCAGGCGCAGGAACGCGGGCAGCAGTTCCAGCGCGATAAAGCTCGGACGCCCCGCGATCACCTTGCCGTAGTAAACTGCCTTGCGCGCCGGCAGCGCATCCTTGAGGTTCCACGTCATCATGACCGCGCGATCGTGCTGGATGTGTTCCGGCAGTTTGGGTTCGCGCCGCCCCTCGATCGCCTCGCGCAGGCACGGCACTCCGAGGCCCGGCGTGAACGCGGCGCAAAAGCCGGTCTCGTCGATAAAGCCGAGCGCGCTCTGCTCACCGGTGACGCGACGCGCGGGCAGGCGGCGAAACGTGTGATCGCGATGGGCTTCGAGCCGCGCTGCGAACGCTTCGCCGCAGTCGTCGCGACTGGAAGCAGTGGCCGCGGTGCGCGCCGATCGCGTCTGCATCGTCGAAGCGCCTCAGTCCGCGCCACGCGCCTTGGCCGCGTGCCGGACGCATTCGCGAAACAATGCCGCGTAGTTCATTTTCGCGCCGAGCCCTTTCATGATGCCATCGAGTCCGATCAGCGCGCGAATCAGAAAGATGCTGTGGCGCGGCGATTTGTAGAGCTTGTGCTCGAAGGCGATCTCGCCGACCGCCGAGGCCTTGCCGATCGCGTCGAATTCGTCCGGATGGTAGAGGCGGTCGGTGATCACCGGCTCGAACAGCATGTAGATAATTTTAACCATCGGCGCCGGTTCCTGCGCACGATCGAGGTAGCCGAGCTTGACCAGCGCCGCGGCCATCGCGCGATCGTCGCCGGCGATAATCGCCTGCGCGAGGTGGAGGCTCGACTTGCGCACCGGCTCCGCGAAATGGCGCACCGATCCGAAGTCGAGAATTCCCAGCTTCGGATGATAGGTCACGAGGTAATTGCCCGGCTGCGGATCGGTGTGGAGCACGCCGAACTCGAGAATCTGGCGCCACAGCAGACAATAGTATTTGCGCGCGACCCACGCCCTCAGTTTCGCGTCGGTCTCGGTGCCGAAAACATCGCCCAGCCGATAGCCGTCAACGTAGGTCATTGTGAGCACGCGCCGCGAACTCAGTTCCTTGATCACGCGCGGCAGCAGGATGTCGTGATCGTCGCCGAGCAGTCGATTGAACTCCGCGATATTGCGCGCCTCGGTGACGTAATCGATCTCCTCGCGCAGGCGCTCGGCGAGTTCGGTGAAGATGGTTTTGGTATCGATCTTCTGACGCATGATGTCGCCGGCGATCGCCTGCAGCGTGCGCAGCAACAGCTTCAGATTGCCAAGATCCTGCTCGACGGTCGCGTCAACGCCCGGATACTGAATCTTGACGGCGACCTCTTCGCCGCTCTTGAGCCGCGCGCGATGCACCTGGCCGAGCGACGCCGCCGCAAACGCCTCGTGCTCGAAGCTCGCGAAGAGCTGCTCGGGGGTCTTCGAAAATTCGCGCTTGATCTGTTTCGCGATCAGCGGATAGTCCATCGGCGGCACGCTCGACTGCGTCGCCTTCAGGATGTCGAGGGCCTCGCCCGGCAGCAGGTCGGCGCGCGTCGAGAGCATCTGGATGAGCTTCATGAAGGCGCCGCGCAATTGCTTGGAGCCCTCGACGATGCGCCGCGCGTTTTTGAGATGGGTATCGAGCAGTTCCCGCTCGTAGCGGCTCGACGCGAGAAATGGTCGCCGCAGCGAAGTCCACAGGTAGCTGGAGCCGACCTGCGAGGCGAGTCCGCCAATCTTGATCGCGCGGCGGGCGCGCCCGCTGGTAAGGTCCTTGCTCGCGGCCATCAGTCGCGTCCGAGCCCGACCCGATTGATCATGGTGGCCGCGAACGCCGCTCCGAAGCCGTTATCGATATTGACCACCGTCACTCCGCTCGCACAACTGTTGAGCATCCCGAGCAGCGCTGCGATTCCGCCGAACGACGCGCCGTACCCGACGCTGGTCGGCACCGCGATCACCGGCTTATCGACCAGGCCCGCGACGACCGAGGGCAGCGCCCCCTCCATTCCGGCCACCACGATCAGTACGCTGGCGCGCTGGATCAGTTCGGCGTTCGCGGTCAACCGATGCAACCCGGCCACGCCGACGTCGTAGAGCCGCTCAACCGGATTGCCGAAAACCTCGGCGCAGAGCGCGGCTTCCTCGGCCACCGGAATATCCGAGGTGCCGGCGCTGAGCACCATCACGGTGCCATGCCTGCGAGCGTCCGGCCGTTGGCGAATTATCATTCCGATTCGTGCATCGGGTCTATAGTCGAGCGCGCGCAGCTTGCGTTTGATCACGCGCGCCTTTTCCGGCGTGAGGCGCGTGATCAGCAAATTCACGCCCGCCGCGAGCATCCGTTTACCGATCGCGGCGATTTGATCGGCGGTCTTGCCTTCGCCGAAAATTACTTCGGGAACGCCGCGCCGTAACGTGCGATGATGGTCGAGTCGCGCGAAGCCGAGGTCCTCGAACGGCAGATGTTTGAGGCGCGCCAGCGCGCGGTCCGGACTCAGGCCGCCGGCGGCGACGAGGTCGAGGATTTCGTGGATTTTCTTTTCGGTCATCGCCGGCGCGGATCGCCCGTGGGCACTTGACGGTCAAAATGAACCACTACTTCGCGCACCGCACGAGCGTCACTGCGCGCTACCGTGATAGTCAGATCGCCGGACTTGAGCTGTTCGCCGGGCTTGGGAATATGACCGAGCCGCTCAACCATGAAGCCGCCGATCGTAGCATACTCGCCGCGCTCGGGTAGCCTCAGCCCGAAGCGTTCGTTGAGTTCCGCGACGCTCGCGAGCGCCGCCACCACCAGCGTGCGCGGCCCGACGAAGCGCGCGTGCTCCTCGAGCACGTCGTGCTCGTCCTCGATATCGCCGACGACCTCCTCGAGCAAATCTTCCATCGTGATAATTCCCGCGGCACCGCCGTATTCGTCCACCACCACCGCGAGCGTTTCGCGAGTGCGCTGCAGCGCCACCAGGATTTCATCGAGCGGCGTCGCTTCGGGAAAATAACTCACCGGCCGCATCACCTCGCTGACGGCGCGGCTCAAGTCGGGCGCCTCGAGTAAATCGAAGGCATGAACCACGCCGACGATATTGAAGATACGCTCCTGAAACACCGGGATGCGCGTGAAGCCTTCGCGCCGCACCAATTCGATCACGCCGGCGAGCGTGGTTTCCTCGGGCGTCGCCTCGATCCGCACCAGCGGCACCATCGCCTTGCGCGCTTCGGCGCGAGTGAAGCGAAAGATGCGGCTGATCATCTGCCGCTCTTCGGGCAGGATCGCATCGACGCCGGGCGGCGCAGAGGGCGTCGCTTCGTCCGGGCGCCGCCGCACCAGCATCGCGAGGTCCTCGCGGCTCAAGAACACGCTTCCTTCTTCGGACGAGACCCCCGCGATAGTGCGCAGCCAGCGGCTGAGCGCGGTCTCCGCCGCCAGCAGCGGCGCGAGCAGCGTGGCGAGCACGCTCAACGGACGCGCGGCGAAACGGGCAACTGCCAACGGCGACCGAATGGCGAGCATCTTGGGAATCGACTCGCCGAGCAGCAGCGAAATCGGCGCGAGAATAAAGGGCGCCCAGAAAACCGCGTGTGGTTTCAGATCATAGAGGAAGCTGGTCAGTGCCGCCGCCGCAATCACCGTCGCGAGATTGTTGCCGGTGAGCATCAGCGCGACCACCCGATCGCGACGTTCCAGCAGCCGGCTCAGTGCGCGCGACTCCTTGATGCCGCTTTCCTGCTCGGCGCGGACCTTCAGCTCGTCGGCTGCAACCAGCGCGATTTCGCTGGCGGCGAAGAACGCTTGCAAGATCACGCACGCCGCGACGACGGCGATCAACGCGGCTAATTCCATCGCTTGAGCCTCACCAGCTCGACCGTCGCACCGCGCACGCGCTCGATCGCCGCGTCGAAGTCGCCGAGGCGGAACTTTTCCCCCGGACGTGGCACGCGTCCGAGGCGCCGCAGCACCAGGCTGCTCAACGTGTGGGGCCCGTTGGCGCCGATCGATTTGCCGTCGCCGAGCGCCTCGCGCAGGCGATCGATCTGGATCGCACCTGAGATCAGCCATTCGCCCGCGCCCACCTCGGTGAACTCGGGACCTTCGTAGTCGAACTCATCGCGGATTTCGCCGAACAATTCCTCGAGCAGATCTTCAAGAGTGATCAGACCAAGCACCTTGCCGTATTCGTTGACGACCAGCGCCAACTGGAATCGGCCGCGGCGCATCTCATCGAACAGCTCGGCCAGCGGCTTGCCCGGCGGCACGTAATAGGCGGGGCGAATGAGGCGCTCGAGTCGCGGTTGCGCGGGCTCGAGGCGCCGCGTCACGAGGTCCTTGACGTGCAGGATTCCGACGATGTTGTCGGTACTGTCGCGGTAGATCGGCACGCGCGAGAAATGGCCGGCGACGACCTCGGCAACAATCCGGTCCGGCGACGTGTTCAGATCGATCGCGTGAATCTTTTCGCGTGGCGTCATCACTTCGGCGACGCGGCGGCTGCCGAAATCGAAGACCTTGTGGATCAGCTCGCGTTCCTGTGGCTCGACCTGGCCCTGGAATTCGCTGACCCGCAACAGCGCCTTGAATTCCGCCTCCGAAACCGGCGCCGGGCGCGGCGCGGCGGCCGCCGGCGTGATCCATTTCGCGATCGGATGGACCACCGCAGCGAGTGCCGCCAGCGGTCGCGCCGTCACCTCCGCAACGAATCCCGGAAAGCCCAGCGCGAAAGTTTTCGGCGTGATATCGCAGAAGATCAGCACCGTGACCAGCATCACCGGCACCGACACGTATGTGCCGAGATCGCCCAGCCAGAGGATCAGAAAGGTGGTCGCGAAACACTCGGCGAAGACGTTCGAAGCCTCGTTCACGCCGATAATCATCATGAGCGATTCGAGCGGACGCGCCATCAAACGATCGAGAGCATTTTGGACCACGACATTGAGGTTGGTGCGCGTATGTTCCATTCGCACGAGCGCGAACAACGCAGTCTCGGACGCGGCCAGCAACGCGCTGATTATCAACAACAGGCCAATCGCGATCGGCAGCAGAATCATCATGACTTACGGGGGCGCAACTGATCCCATCCGCCGGCGCGCGCGACCGCCTTGGTGAGCGCGGCGTTTGCGCCGAGCAGGATCGCTCCGCGACCACGGACAATTCTACCGATGCGATGAACCGGCACGCCGAGGCGTCGCGTCAGCACCACCGCTGAAGG
>Ga0105240_10010250_pt1 | contig 13191 bp, 10 predicted proteins | sample KBSC54metaG_FD_80426 | JGI IMG/M metagenome (GOLD analysis project Ga0105240, IMG submission 80426) | Corn rhizosphere microbial communities from Kellogg Biological Station, Michigan, USA - KBS C5-4 metaG | ecosystem: Host-associated > Plants > Roots > Rhizosphere > Soil | place: Michigan, USA... | reverse complement strand
CGTGGCCTTGTTCTCGGGCTCGAGGAGGGTGTCGAGCGTGCCGGCCGGCAACTTGGCAAACGCGGCGTCGGTGGGCGCGAACACGGTGAAGGGGCCCGTGCCCTTGAGGGTGGTGACCAGGTCGGCGGCCTGGAGGGCGGCGGCCAGCTTCGTGAAGCTGCCAGCCGCGACGGCCGTGTCGACGATGTCCTTGGGTCCGGCCGCGCCGCCGGTACCGCCGGAGGATGCCCCCCCGGAGCCGGTGCCGGCGGAGGTGCCGCCCGAGCCGATCATCCCGGTGCTGCTACCGCCGGTGCCCGAGCTGTCGCTGCTCGAACTGCATCCTGCCGCCGGGGCCAGCAGGGTCGTCGCTCCCAACATGGCTGTCCACACAGCCGCTCTCGCGATCGAAGCTCGTCTTTCCATGGAAGTGTGCCTTTCCGTTCTGACGTTCTCGTGCGCCGCCCGCCGAACACGCGGCGTTCGGGTTGACGAACGCGGCAGGCGTGCCGCCGGTTACAGCGCAAGTTCGAAGACGATCGGCATCAGTCTCCGCGCCTCGCCTGACGCCGGCTCGATCGTCGTCGACCGCCACGGATGCGTGAGAACAAATGAAGACGAAGTGACTCGAGCCAACGTCGCGTCGAGGATGCGCGGCGGGCTGACCTGCCCCGCTGAAACTGGATCAAACTGAATGCGAGTCCTCCAATCGGACGTCCGCGAGTCGGCGCCGGGACTTCCGGAGGCGCCGGTCGTGCCGCCACTCGCCGAGGGAGCTGCCGCTGGCGAAGATCCACCGTGGCCGAGGCACCTCCGCTGCCGCCGCGTCTTCGCGGGCTTTGCAGCTGGCCCAGCCATTGCTGACGATCGCCTCATGCAAAACAAAGTGCCTGGTCCGAGGTTCGTCGAATGTCCTGGCAGCGGGGGTCTGGTGCGCCTCGCCGTGGTGCTTCTTGCCATCGGGTGCGGAAGCGCCCCGTCGACTGGTACAGGCAGCGGCGGCTCGAGTGGGACAGGTGGTGGTGGCGGGGAAATCAGTACCGGCGGCGGCGGAAGCGGCCTCATGGGGGGAAACACGGGTTCCGGAGGTGCCTCGACGGGCGGCCAGGTGGGCTCCGGCTCCGGCGGCGCCTCGACGGGCGGCCACGCGGGTTCCGGCTCCGGGGGCGCCTCGACGGGCGGTCAGGCAGGTTCCGGCTCAGGGGGCAGTGGCGGTGCCACGTGTCCGCTACCGCAAAGTGTGTGCTGCTGGGGGATCGTCGACCACGATCCGGTAGCCGACCCTGCCGTTTGCGCCAGCAACGGGACCTGGGTCTGCCCATCCGGCAAGATTCAGGAACCGTCTATCTCCTCGTGCCTCGTTCGCGGGAGTGGGGGCAACTACGGCAGTGGCGGCGTCGGGGGCTCCGGCGGGGCCGGTGGCCAAGCAGGCGGCGCCGGTGGCCACGCGGGCGGCGCCGGTGGCCACGCAGGCGGGGCTGGTGGCCACGCTGGCGGCGCTGGCGGCTCGGGCGGGCTCCCTGGCCTCGCCGGTAGCTGCGGTTCGGGGAACGGAGGGCAGGGCGGCCATCGCTGCTAGGTCTGCCCTCTCGACTACCCCGACGCTGCGCTGCCGGGAGCGACATTCCTGTCTCGATCGCGTCGCGGAACCGTCCAGGTTCACACCGCGCGAGGAGGGAAGAACAAAAGGGGTAGCGTCCCGGCGATGAAGCTGGGCCTGGCTGCGCATGACGAGTGTTTCGCCGTCGTGGCGCATCTGTGCCGCTAGCCGCAATGCCGTTCACTTAAGCGCCAGGACGCCAGGACGCCAGGACGCCAGGTCAGGCGTCAGAATGCCGAAATTGACATTTCTCAATCCGAGCTCCACGCACAGAGCGTGCTCATAGACCGACTCCAGGAACCCCGGCCCAAGAATCCGATGGACCTCGCTGGCAGCGGCAAGCAACTCGGAGACACGCTCATCGAGTTCCTTGGCCGCCTCCTCCAGCCTCTTGGCGTCCCTCGCCTCCTGGCGTTTCACACACCGGGTTTCGGCTGCCCTCCCGCGACGTTGCCGGCCTAAGTGAACGGCATTGCCGCTAGCCGCGGTCACCCTGGCCGTCAATAATTGCCGACCTGATGGTCTACCGAAAAATCGGCAGCGACTTGAGCTTGCGCAAGCAACTTCCAAACTTGTCAGTCGAGAACCGACCGTCTTGAAGACCCACCGCACCGGCGAGGCCGGGACGCAACTGGCCGCGATTACACTGTTGTTCTGCGTCTGGACGGGGTGCGCAAACCGGGCGGGCTCGTCCACGCAGGGTGGAGTCGCTTCAGCCGTAAGGCCGCCCGCGACGCCGACGCTGGCCGGAACGGCTCCGATCGGGACCGGGACTCCCGAGGTCGGTGATAGGGACCGCGATGCGGTCGCTCGGTTCGGAATCACGTCGCCTTGCGTCCTTCATGCGGGCGACAGCCAATCGGAACGGCACGAGAAGGTTTCTTCCTCGGGGCAGGTGGAAACGGTGGTCACGACGGGCACCTGCTCGTTCAACGCCGAGTGTATCCGGGAGCATGGAAAGAACTTCGCAGGGGACGGAGACGTAGAGCTCGACTGTCGAGACCGTTCCTGTTCCTGTTCGTTTCGCAGATGGTCGCCGTCGGAGAAGTCGTTGTCGTTCAGATTCCAGATCGGCAGTATCTGTTCCACCGCGGATATGGCCGAGCGACTTCTGAGGAGTCACTGCATGGTCGGGTTGAAGGAGACGGGAGACGCCGGGGAGGCCAGCGGTGGGCGACGAGATCAATAGCAAGGTCGTAAGCTGGGCCCATGCGAGGCTGGGCCAGCAGGTGGGCCGAGGCGAGTGCTGGGATCTGATTGACCGGGCGCTACAGGCGGCTGGAGCGCGATCGTCGACTACAACGGGACGCGACGACGATTACGCGTGGGGAAGGCTGATTCGTCTCGAAGAGGTCGTTCCCGGTGAAGCACCGCGGCGGCGCTGAGTGCGATGCACCATCGCTCCGAGGTGCCCTGGTCCGTGGCCTCGCTCGCCAAGGAGGTCGGCCTCTCGCGCTCGGTCTTCGCGGCGCGCTTCACGCAGCTGGTGGGCGAGCCACCGCTCGGCTACTCCGCGGGTCATCTTCGGGCGCCGACTGGACGACGCGGACGCCTCTTACCAGTGACCGATGAGCGTGAGCTCGACCTTTCGGCCTCCGAACAGGGTCCAGAAGTTTCCTTCGCTGAAGATCGCTTCATTGTGAAGGTTCAACGTGGTGGTCATGGGCGAGCTGGCGGCCGGCGACGTCGCTCTCGTCAAGAAGAGCGTGGTGGTCGAGCCCACCGGGATCACCACGTTCGATCCGGGAGCGGCGCAGTTGAAACTGTCTGAAGTCATGACCGCGATCGGGCCGTTCGCCTCGTTCGTGATCGCGACCTGAGACTGGTCTGGTGAGAGCGGGCCGGTGGTGGTTCCCGGATCCTCGAACGTCATGGTGAAACCCGCGATCCCGTTGGAGAGCCCGACGCCGACTTGATAGGAGGTCGTCTCCAGGTTCGCTCTCTTCCAGGCGATTGGATCCGGCGTGATGGATCCCAGGGATATCACCTCCGGGCCAGAGGCGCACTGCGGGGCAGGCCCGTCAGGGGGCAGCGAAGATGGGACCACGTTCACCCAGACGTCCTTCGTGATGGTCCCCAGGCTCGAATCCACGGAGACGGTGGCAATGAACTGCCCGAAAGACGGGGCGTTCGAGGCTGCCACGCGCATTTTGAATATGCCGGGCGAGGCCGGCGAGACGACGAGGTCGGCGCCCCCCGGCAGCCCGATGTCCTGGCAAATGCTGCGCCCGCCCCTCAGGGGGAGGCAGAACCGCGTCGTGAAGTAGGCCGTCAGGCCGGTTCCGGTCACGGGTTGCCGGGTCATGGCATCCAGGCAGCAATCCACCTGGACGTGGACCGGGCCGTTGAAGGGCGGGGTCTTGTAACCGATGCTGACGACCACGAAGTCCGTCGGCACCGTTTCGGATGGGCTGACCATCAACGGACGGTCGCCGTACAGCCAATCCCAGTGATTTCCCAGATAGGGATACACCAGGAGCTCTCCCGCATTCGCCGCTGGCGCCGCGCTCACGATGACCGGCACCGCGGCTACGGCGGCAAGGACCAAACGACCCCACAGACCACTGGTGTTCGACATGCGCATCCTCCCCATCGCGGGCGAGGGTGCACCTCGTATGCCAGGGAAAGTGTCGAACAGAATGCAGCGCCATCGATGCGCGCCGTACAGAGTGAGCAACCGCCCCGGGACAAAGTGTGCAATTCGATCCTCGTGGGAGACCGCAGCAAGCCAAGGGCGCGGCACCTCACGGGCGCCGGCCCTTGGTCACCGTATCCTTACGCGCCGTACTTGCCGCCGAGGAGCGCGGGCTGGGGCTTGCCGACGTGGCCGGCTGCCTTGATGATCGCGGGGACCTCGGGGTCGGCGAGGTAGTTCTTGAAGCCCTGCTCGTCCCAGTCGAAGATCACCCAGACGCGGTCGGCCTCCAGGGGATCGCGGAAGACGGCCGCTCCCTTCGAGCCGTGCTGCTTGCGCTTCTCGGCGCCTTTGGTCGCGAACACCTCCAGAAAGCGATCGAAATCTTCCACCTTCGTCGTTGCCAGCATCATGGTCGTATGTCCTTTCCGTTCGTTGAGTTGTTGGTGAAGGGTTGCCTCAAACCGCCGCGCGCGTCCGACGCATGTCGGTGGCGACCGGCACCTGGGCCTCGTTCGGCTCGATGGGACCCAGGTCCTTGACGATCTGGAACCGGCCGCCGGCGGCCTGGGCGATGTACATGTTCATGCGGACGTGGTGCTGGCCGGGGACCATCTGGGCAGGTCCGCCGGGGCCCTCGGCGATCCTGGCGTGGTCGAGCGCCCTGATGACGTCGTCCTGGACCAGCGAGCCGGCCTCCTGCACCGCCGCCGCCCACAGCTTCATGCCGCGGTAGAGGCCCGAGCAGGCGCTGCCGCCCGTGAACTTGGCCGCGCCCGGAAAGCGCTCGTCATACCGGCGGAGCAGCCCCTGGCTGAACGGGTCGCCGACGGCCTGGTAGTAGTCGAGACAGCTGTACAGCCCCTCGACGTGCGCGGCGGGCACCATGTTGAGAAAGTTCTCGTCGAAGTAGGTGCAGACCAGCTGCCCGCCACGCTGGGTGAAGCCGGCGTCGTGCAGCTGCTCGAGGAACGGGGAGACGCCGGGGGGGACGATGGTGTTGAAGACCACCTCGGCGCCGCTCGACTTGATCTTCTCGATCGTCTTCCCGTAGTCGGCGTGATCGAGGGGGAAGTACTCCTCGCCGACGATGGTGCCGCCGTTGGCGGTGACCACCTGGCGCACCCGCTGGTTCAACACGCGCGGCCAGATGTAGTCGGCCGACGGCAGGTAGAACCGCTTCGCGCCGGTCCTTTGCATCAGCCAGGGGATCAGGGGATCGACCTGCTGGGCCGGCACCGGCCCGGTGCAGAAGATCAGCGGTTCGCACTCCTGCCCCTCGTACTGCTCGGGATAGACGTAAAGCTTCTTCCCCTTCACCACGGCGGCGCCCTTGATGGCCTGCCGCGTGGAGCTGTAGATGCCGCCGAACAGCACGTCGACGCCGTCGTGCTGGACCAGCTTGGTCGCCTTGGCCTCGGCGACGCTGTCGATCGTCGCGCTGTCTTCGACCTGCAGCGCCAGCCGGCGCCCCAGCAAGCCCCCCTTCGCGTTGATGTCGTCGACGACCATCCGCGCGACGTTGGCGTTCGCGATCCCCACGAACGAGAGGGGACCGGTCTGGTCCGCGATCACGCCCACCTTGATTACCGGGTCTGTCATGGCTCCTCCTCCGAGTTGCGGGCCCGTAGCCCGTTCACGCTCGGAGGATGCCGGCGACCTCCCTTCCCCACATGGGGAAGATTCCCTATGCCGATGCTAATTCGTGCTGAACCAGGCCGCGTTCGAGGGCGTAAAGGGCCGCGCCCGCCCGGGTGGTGACGCCGATCTTGGAATACAGGCTTTGAATGTGGTTGTCGGCCGTCTTGATGGCGATGTCCAGCTTGCGCGCGGCTTCCTTGGTCGTGTCACCGGCCGCGATCAGGCGCAGGACCTCGATCTCGCGCGGGGTCAGCCCGGCCAGGCGCTCGGGCGACGCGCGGCGCGCGGGCTGACCGGCGCACGCCAGCACCGCCTCGACCGCATCGGGGCAAAGCCTTCCTTCCCTGACCGCGCCGCGGAGCTTGGTGGCCGCGGTCGCGTCGCTGGACGCCGGCCGGTGCGGCCGCGCCTCGCGGGCGGTCTGAAACGCCTCGGCCGCAGCCAGGATGCGGGCGGCGGGGGAGAGATCGGGGCCGCGCGAGTTGCGATAGTAGCCGGTGCCATCCAGCCGCTCGTGATGGCGCTGCACCAGGGCGGCGACGGACCTGCCCCCTCCGCCCAGGGACGCCAGCGCCCGCTCGCCGTGGTACGGGTGCAGGCGGGCGGCGTCGGTCTCGCGCTCGGTCAGGGCGCCGGCCCTCATCCAGGTCGCCACGGACACGGTCAGCTCGCCGATGTCGTGCGCGTAAGCCGCCCAGCGGACGTCGCGGATGTCGGCCGGGGGAAGGCCCATGCGCTGGGCGGCCGCGGTGGCCAGCGCCGCGACGGCGCGGGAATGCCCGAACGTGAAGGGCATCCTCATGTCGATGAAATCGGCGATCGACAGGTAGGCCTCCTCGCAGGCCGCCTCGTCCAGCATGGCGTGAGGCGCCGGCTCCAGCGCCAGGATGGTCTCGCGGTCGACGGGACCGTCCAGCCCCTCCATGAACCGTTCCGCGTGCGAGAGGAAGCGCTGCACCAGCTCGGGTTCGTAGGCGCCGCCGGCGCGCTTGGCGATCATCTCGGTCATGACGGCGAAGCCGTGAGCCTCGGTCAGCGCGATGGCATCCTGGGCCAGCGTCACCAGCCGGACCGGAAACTTCACCGCCTCGCCCGACAGGCCCTTCGGCAATCCGCGGCCGTCCCACCGCTCGTAGATCTGACCGAGGCTCTCGCGCAGCTCGGGGGAAAGGCCCAGCCGCTCGGCGATCCTCTGCGCGACCTCGCAGTGGCCCGACAGGATCGGAACGTTCACCTGGGCAGCCTCGGCCAGCCCGCGTTTCACCGCCTCGGCCAGCTCTTCAGGCGACGCGCCCGCGAACAGGCGGGTGATGGCCCTGACGAAGACCGCCGCAAACTCCGCCCGGTCACCGAAGTCCAGCCCCTGCAACTCTCGACGGACCGCGATCTCGTCGCCCCACGCCGCCGCCAGCAGGTGGGAGTCGGCGTTGCATCCGATGTAGCGAAGCAGCGCCTGATGATAGATGGCGCGGCGCATGGGCTCGTCCAGGCGCGCGGCGTCGGCCATCCGCATCGCGAGGACACAGGACCGCAGCGCAAAATCTCGCGAATGCCCGGTGGCCAGGTCGGTCGCGTACGCCAGCGCCATCAAGAAGTCAGCACGTCGAACTGTCGATCCCGCCATTTGCCCCGCCCGTGATGGTGTGAGGCGAGACTACCCGATCGGCGGCAAAAGGCGGAAGCCGGAAGGGGAGGCGCAGTCCCGGATGGACGCTGGCGTCGGCGTGACGCTCTGGGAGCGCGAAGCGCAAGGCGCGCGTCGCGGACTGCCGCCGTGACACCGGAGCGATGGGGTCGTGTCACGCAGGGTTAACCAAGGCGTCGATCGCGACCAACCGCTGCAGGCCTATGGTGGGGGCCCCACTCTCGAAGGAGGCGATCATGAGGCGGACCCCAGGCACGAAGATCGGTACGGCCGCGGCGCTCGCGGTGGCGATGGCAGCGGCGGGCTGCGGCGAGACCCCCGGCGCTTCGGATGTCGAGGCGAAGACCGGCGCCGCCACCACGTCGGTGATCAAGCACGTGTTCGTGATCGCGATGGAGAACCACGATGCCTCGCAGATCTACGGGAACGCGACCGACGCGCCGTACATCAACAACACGCTGATCCCCACCTACGCGCACGCGACGAACTTCAACGACGAGCTCGCCTCCAGCATCCCGAGCGAGCCGCACTACGTCTGGATGGAGGCAGGCACCAACGCGTTCTCAGACCACACCTTCACCAGCGACAGCGCGCCGTCGTCGAGCAACAGCACGTCCAGCACCGCGCACTTGACCACGCAGATCAAGAACGCCACCAGCGGCGTGACGTGGATGACCTATCAGGAGGGGATCAACGGCACCACGGGCGCGTGCCCCATCGCCTCGTCGGGCTTCTACATGCCCAAGCACGATCCCTTCATCTTCTTCCGCGATGTCTCGGGCAGCCCGCCCTCGAAGACCAACGCCTACTGCGTGGCGCACCACAAGGATCTACCAGCGCTGGCGGGGGATCTCGCCGGCGGGACGGTCGCCAGCTATGTCTTCATCACGCCCAACCAGTGCCACGACATGCACGGCCAGTCGGGCTGTCCCAACAGCAACACCATCCGCGCTGGCGACGACTGGTTGCAGGCGAACCTTCCCGCCCTGATCACCTACGCGAACGCCAACGCCGGCGTCATCTTCATCACCTGGGACGAGGGCGAGTCCACGACCAAGATGGCCTTCCTGGCCGTCGGCCCCCACGTCAAGGCGGGGTACACCGGCTCGGTCAGCTACACCCACAGTTCGATGGTCAAGTCCATCGAGCGCATCCTCGCCCTCCCGACGCTGTCCACGGTCGCGGGCGCCAACGAGCTGTCGGATCTCTTCGTGGCGGGGTTCTACCCATAGAGACGAGCCGACCGTTGGGCCAGCTACCTCGGAATGACCGACGAGTGGTGATAGACCATCAGCCACTTGCCGCCCTGTTTCTCGAAGATGCTCGTTCCGAAGTTGCTGGCGATCAGGGTCTCGCCAGCCCTGTTCTTCCTTTCCGTGTTTTCGAGGTCGCTGACCCAGGCGACCGCTCCGACGATCCGGATCTGAATCTGCTCGGGAGTGACCTTCAGCTCCGGGAACGTCTCGATGACCCCCTGGAGGTTCTTCTTTATGGCTTCCAGGCCAACGTCCACGTCCTTGTTGCGCGGGCCGATGTGCCTCACCTCCGACCTGGCGGACCAGACCTTCACGAAGGCGTCGATGTCTCGCGCCGACAGCGCGGCGTAAAAGGCCGCGTTGGCCGCCCTGACGGCGTCCACCTCCGACGCCTTCTCCGCGAATGCTGAGGTCGTCACGCCACTTGTCGTGACGAAGGTGGTAACCACCATGCCAACCGCGAATCCGACCCATCTCTTCATGTCATTGCTCATTGCCCGTCCTCCTCGGGCCCGGGCTCAGCAAAGGCAAGGCCAGCGCCGGCGCGGAGGGTGAACGCCGGAAGGCCGCGCCCCACACCCCCCGCCAGGCCTTGAGGTGCGTCACGCCCGCGCGCACCGTTGAGCGAACCTGGCGCAGTGAGCAAGGGTGGCGCATCCAGAATGAGGGCAGGCGTATAATGCCGCCTGAATGCCATCGGAGGGCGCCTATCAGCTGGTCGTGTTCTCGCGGGACGAGGCCCGGGTGTTCCCTCTGCCGAGCGCCGGCGAGGTCCTGATCGGCCGCGACGAGGCGAACTTGATCCGCATCGACGATCCCTCGGTGTCGAGGCGGCACGCGGTCCTGCGCGTCGGCGCGAGCCTGGAGATCGAGGATCTGGGCGGCGCCAACGGAACGTTCGTTCGCCGGACGGCACACAACGGCGCCGGCAACGACACGGCGCACGTCAACATCCAGCAGCTGGTCCGGCGGAAGGCGAATGTGGCCGTGGGTGACTGCCTGCTGTTCGGGACGGCGAGCGTGGTGGTGCGGCACGCCCCCCGGCTGGAGCTCCCCGATCTGCTGGCGGGGGACGAGGCGGCGACGCCGGGGGGTGCGGGGGCGGTGGTGCGTGATCCGGCCATGCGAAGGCTGCACACGGAGGCGGCGCGCGTCGCGCGGGCCAGCATCAACGTTCTGTTGCTCGGGGAGACGGGGGTGGGCAAGGAGGTCCTGGCCCGCGCCATTCACGCCTACTCGCCGCGCGCCAAGGGGCCATTCATGGGCATCAACTGCGCCGCCCTGGCCGAGCCGCTGCTCGAGAGCGAGCTGTTCGGCAGCGAGAAGGGCGCCTTCACGGGCGCGCTGACGCGGGCCGGTCTGTTCGAGGCCGCGAACGGCGGCACGGTGTTCCTGGACGAGGTCGGTGAGCTGCCCCTCGGAACGCAGGCCAAGCTGCTGCGCGTGCTGGAGGAGCGGGTGGTGACCCGCCTCGGCGCGACCCGGCCGCGTCCCATCGACGTGCGCTTCGTGGCGGCCACCAATCGAGACGTCGAGGCGGACAGCCGACAGGGCCGGTTGCGTCACGATCTTTACTTCCGGCTGAACGGTGTCGCCCTCCACATCCCGCCGCTGCGTGAACGACCGCTGGAGATCGACGGGCTCGCGGCAACGTTCCTGTCGGCGGCCTGCCGGGACCTGGAGCGGACGCCGCCCCTCACCATCTCCGCGGCGGCGCTAGACCTGCTTCGCCGGCATGCCTGGCCGGGCAACGTCCGCGAGCTGCGGAACGCCATCGAGCGGGCGGCGGTGATGTGCACCGAGAGCGTGATCCTGCCCGAACACCTTCCGCCGTCGCTGCTCGCGGCGACTCGGACCGTCGCACCGCCATCCCCCGCCACTTCGTCCCCGGCGGGCGCGTCCTCTTCAATCCAGAACCTTCAGGCCGAAATGAAGTCGCTGGAACGCAACAAGATCATCGAGGCGCTGGAACGTTGCCGGGGAAATCAGAGCGAGGCGGCGCGGCTGCTCGGCATGCCGCGCCGGACGCTGGTCTCCCGACTCAGCGAGATGGGGCTCACCCGCCGGCAGACGCGGGACGCCGAGAGCTGACCGCCGGATCAGGGAAGCTCGAAGGGCGCTGGCAGACATGTCGGGCACCTGAACCCAAAGTCCGGCGTTCGAAGGCGGCTCGGAATCGATCTGGAAGGCCAGGCCAGTCACCCGGCGAGCCCGCATCGGTCTTACCTTGAACGACGGCGAAACCTACGACGCCGGTGCTCACCGGGGTCGGAGGTTCGAACAGCGTCGTCGTGATTCGAACTGAGCAGATCCTGCTCACTTGCGCCGGTCTCGCTCAGCGGCGTGCTCACGGCGGATTGGCCGGCGGGCGAGCCAGCTCACGCAAATGGCGGCTCCGGCGCGGTGTTCTGGTTGTCTTCCTTGATGGCCCTGACCTTGCTGGGAGCTCGCCCAGGAGGAACGGAAAATCGATGACGAAGACCAATCTCGGTGTGGCGTTGTTGGGAAGTCTTGGCCTGGTCGGAGCTTGGGGCTGCAGCAGCAACCCTGCAACGAGTGATCTCGTGAAGACTCCGACGGCTTGCGTGGATCCAACGGGGCCCGGCTGCAAGATTCCCGTCGACGACGGCTCCTTCGTACGATGGGCGGGGCAGACCAGCGACGCGAACGGGGGCGGAAAGTCGAGCGCGGTGGTCACGTACACGCCCGGGAAATTCTGCATGGCGGGCACGGTCGATTCGGGCCCCACGGACGCGGGGTGGGGGGCGATCCTGATCGTCAGCCTCGCCATAAGCCCGACGGACAACCTGGTCACTCCGTTCGATGCGACCGCGCTCGGCGTGAAGCAGGTTCGGTTTACCTTGGAAGGTCCTCCCCTCCAGGGCGTCATTCCCCAGGTCGTGCAGCTCACCAGCGCTGCCTGCACGCAGATCCCCGATTGCTTGACCTCGTTCGCGGTCGGCGCCGCCGTCACCGACCCCGGGACGGTCACGATCCCGCTCGCCGATTTCACGCAACCCGACGGCAGCCATTCCAACACCAGCCTCGACCAGACCCTGATGACGAGTTTGCAGTTCTACGTTCCGACCTTGTCGGGGATGAAGGTCCCCTACGACTTCTGCGTGAAGGATCTGGCGCTCCTCGGCGCCGACGGCAAGGAACGCAGTCCGTGACGCTCCGGTGAAGGGCCCTCCGTGCTCGGTTCCGGGAGACCTGTTGGGGGGGCGCTGACCGGCTACGCCGGCCTCTGATCACGGACCGGCAAAACCCGAACGCGCGCGTCCGGCGGAGCGCGCAGCACGCCCTGCTCGATGGCCACCGCGAGGACCCGCACTGACCGTCGCTCTCGACTTGTGTAAGAGTCCGGGGTCGACGTGGATCCTCCTCGCGTCGTGAACCCATGCTGGCAATCGTCTTCCTGAGCACCGCGGGCGCGGCACTGTGGGCGCTGTGGCGGCTGCGCTTCGACCGGCGGACCATCGCGATTGTGCTCGCCGGCGTTGCGCTGTACGCGGACTACCTGTCGTACACGTCGGTCGCGGAGCGCAACTACGACGGGCTGTCGCACCTCTTCTATGTCGATGCCATCGCGCAGCACCTGCGCCTGCCGGTCATGTCCGCCTGTCTCGCCTGCGGGCACCCGCCGCTCTACTACGTGCTGGGGGCGGCGTGGTCCAGGAGCGTGCTCGCCGGGGGATGGATGCCGGTCGAGCTCGGGCTGCAGTGGCTCTCGTTGCTGCTGTCCGTCGGCTTCGTGGTCATGGCTCTGCTGGTCATCCGCAGCTTCGGGGTCGCGGGCGCGACGCAATGGCTGGCGGTGGCGCTGGTGGTGTTCTGGCCGTCCAGCGTCTTGAATGCCGTGCGCGTTCACAACGACTCGCTGGCCTCGCCGCTGATCCTGTCGGCCGTCTACTTCACCGCGCGCTGGGACGGTCAGCAACGCCCGCGCGACTTCTGGCTGGCGGTCGCGGCCTCGGCGCTGGCGATCCTGACCAAGGCGTCCGGCTATGTCGCGGCGGCGACCTTGCTCCTGTTTGCGCTCGTGCACCTGCGCACGGCGCGGTGGGCCCGGCGCGACGTCACGCGCACCGCGATCGCGATCGGGGTCCTGGGCGCGGTCGCCGTGCTCGCCGTCTTCTCGCGCCTGGAGGAGAGCCCGCACGCGCTGTGCCAGGAGGTCCTGGGGCATTCCTGCGACCGGCGCTACGAGCCGCCCGTCGCCGACACGCCGGGCCACTTCCTGTTCTTCGATCTGCCGGACTTCATCCGCCGCCTGGACGCCACGCCCGTCTACCCCAAGCCGGATTACTTCTGGAACCGGTTCGCGAAGTCGAGCTTGTTCGGCGCTGCGCCGCTGGGGGAGGCCTTCCGGTCCGCGCGGCGGATGAAGTCCGGCAGATCGAAGAACAGGAAGTGGCCCGGCGTGTCGGCGACG